>Ga0187776_10001143_pt1 | contig 13107 bp, 13 predicted proteins | sample 0216_BV02_MP12_2_FD_132426 | JGI IMG/M metagenome (GOLD analysis project Ga0187776, IMG submission 132426) | Tropical peat soil microbial communities from peatlands in Department of Meta, Colombia - 0216_BV02_MP12_20_MG | ecosystem: Environmental > Terrestrial > Soil > Wetlands > Peat | place...
CGACCCATTTCCAAGCGTTGAGAAAGCGCAGCACGTCTCCGTACGGGCTAGACGCGGAGGTTCGCGTGTTCGTCGCAGTGATCGTCCTGAGCATATTTGGCGTCGCGCTCTTCCTGTACGACAAGGGCGTGTACGGGGACTACGGCACGGCTCTGCGCTACACCGCGTTCAATCTTGTATCGATGGCTACTTCGACGGGCTACTCGAATACCAACTTCGGCGTCTGGCCACTGTTCGCACCGTTGTGGATGCTTTTTCTGGCGTCCTTCGTGAGCTGTTCGGGTTCGACGGGCGGGGGCATCAAGATGCTGCGCGCGATCCTCATGTTCAAGCAGGCGTTCCGCGAGCTCGCGCGTATCGTTCATCCCAGGGGCTACATTCCGGTCAAACTCGCCGGGCAATTGATCGAGAACAACATCATCTTCGCCGTGCTCGCGTTTATGCTCGTTTACGGCAGCGCGATCATCGCCATCACGATGTTGCTCGCTGCAACGGGGCTCGACCTGGTGACGGCCTTTTCAGCGGTGGTGGCGTGCATCAACAATTCGGGGCCGGGCCTGGGGCAGGTTGGCCCGAATGCGAGCTACGCCGGAATGAGCGATTTTCAGGCATGGTTGCTGGTCTGCGCGATGCTACTCGGGCGGCTTGAACTGCTTACGGTGCTGGTATTGTTCACGCCCGCGTTCTGGCGCAAGTGAGGCGCACCGTCGTGCACGTAGTGAGTGGCGCCGGACAGGCCGAGCGGCGCGCGTGGATTGCGCGCGCGCTCGAGGCGCGACCCGGCTGGCCAGCCATCACGCCGCACGCCTGCCCCTGCTGCCTTGGCCGCGTCGAGGCGCAGGTCCAGCTCACTCGGCTGCTGCGCGAGCGGCGCCCGGCGCGTGTGCTGCTCGAGCTCGGTGACGCCCGGCATCTGGCCCCACTTCAACGGTTGCTGAACGAATCGCCGCTTGCGCAATACCTGGAAGTGGGCCGCGTGATCCGATTACCGGACGACGAGCGACTCTCTGTCGAGTCGCTAGGCGCGTAGCAGCGCGAGCGCCAGGGCAAGCCAGCCGAGCATCAGCGCGCTGCCGCCGAGCGGGGTCAGGGCTCCGAACCAGCGCGTTCCCGTAACCGCGAGCAAGTACAAGCTTCCCGAGAAAAGCATGATTCCCGCCGTGAGTAGCCACCCCGAGGCCCTCAGCCAGCCGCTACCGGGAAGGGCATTGCACAGCAGGCCGACCGCTACCAAACCAAGAGCGTGCCACATGTGGTACTGCACAGCGGTTTGGTAGATCGCGAGCGCCTCGGGCGCGAGCTTGGCTTTTAGGGCATGCGCCCCATAGGCGCCCAGCGCAACGCCCAGCGCGGCGAGGAGTGCGCCCAGCACGACGAACAGTCTGGCTGCGCGCGCCACGTTGGCGTGTTGCGCCCTCAGGAGGACTTCTTCTTGGCGCGATGCGGGCGCTTCTTGCCGTAGCTGCCCTTGTAGATCTTGCCGCGTCGCGTGCGCTTGTCGCCCTTGCCCATATGGTCTCGCTCCAACTGTGTGTGATCCGAGCGCGCGATTATAGCTACGCCGCGGCGTTCGTTGTGACCGAATGCTGGGGCTCGTAGTCGAGATACGGCGCGAGCCACTTCTCTGCCTCGGCAAGGCTGATCGACTTGCGCTTCGCGTAGTCTGCGACCTGATCACGCCCGATCTTGCCGACGGCGAAATAACTCGATTCGGGATGCGAGAGATAGAAGCCGCACACCGAGGCGGCAGGAAGCATCGCGAAGGATTCCGTGAGCTCGATGCTGGCGTTCGCGCCGGCATCGAGCAGCTCGAACAGTGCACGCTTCTCGGTGTGGTCAGGACACGCGGGATAGCCGGGCGCGGGACGTATGCCGCGATAGCGCTCGGCGATGAGCTGCTCGTTCGAAAGCCGTTCGTCCGCAGCGTAGCCCCAGAACTCACGCCGCACCCGTTCGTGCATTCGCTCTGCGAGCGCTTCGGCCAGGCGGTCGGCGAGCGCCTTGAGCATGATCGCGCTGTAGTCGTCATGCGCGGCTTCGAATTCGCCGAGCTTGCGCTCGATCCCGCTGCCGGCCGTCACAGCGAAGGCGCCGATGTAATCGGGCACCCGCGTATCCTTGGGCGCGACGAAGTCGGCGAGGCAAAGATTTGGGCGACCGCCCGGCTTGTGGTTTTGCTGGCGCAGGTTGTGCCATGTGGCTAGCGGAGCGCGGCGTTCTTCTTCCGCGTAGATCGCAATGTCGTCGTTCTCCACCTGAGCTGCTGGAAACAGGCCGATCACCGCATGCGCGCTCACCCACCTTTCCGCGATCAGGCGCCCAAGCCCATGCTTGGCGTCGGCGAGCAGCTTGCGCGCCGCCTCGCCGACCACCGGGTCCTGCAGGATCTTTGGATACGATCCGGAAAGCTCCCACGCTTGGAAAAACGGGGTCCAGTCGATATAGGGCACCAGTTCCGCGAGCGGATAGTCGCGCAGAACGGTGATGCCCGGTTTGCGCGGCGCGGGCGGCCGATAGGCGGCCCAGTCGGTCTTCAGGCCGAGCTTGCGTGCCTCGGCGATCGGATGCAGCGGTCCAGGGCCTCGTTTGTCGCGGTGCTGTACCCGGATGCGTTCATAGTCGGCGCGCAGCTCCGCGACGAAGGCGTCGCGCTGCTCGAGGGAGAGCAAGCTGCTCACCACGGGTACGCTACGTGACGCGTCGGGGACATACACGACGGGCCCGGAGAAGCTGGGCGCAATCTTTACGGCGGTGTGCACGCGGGAGGTCGTGGCTCCTCCGATGAGCAGGGGGATGCTGAACCCCTGGCGCTCCATCTCGCGCGCCACGTGCGCCATCTCCTCGAGCGAGGGCGTGATGAGCCCCGATAGCCCGACCGCATCGGCCTTCTCGCGGCGGGCGGTCTCGAGTATGGTCTGCGCCGGGACCATGACCCCGAGATTCACGATCTCGTAGTTGTTGCATTGCAGGACGACTGCGACGATATTCTTGCCGATGTCGTGCACGTCGCCTTTGACCGTCGCGATCACGATCTTGCCCTTGGCCCGCCCTACCTCGCCGCTGCGTGCCTTCTCGGCCTCGATGAACGGAATGAGGTGCGCCACTGCGAGCTTCATGACGCGTGCCGACTTGACTACTTGTGGCAGGAACATCTTGCCCGCGCCGAACAGGTCGCCCACGACGTTCATGCCGTCCATCAGGGGACCTTCGATCACCTCGATCGGACGCGCGTATTTGAGGCGCGCCTCCTCGGTATCGGCGACCACGTGAGTCGCGATGCCGCTCACCAATGCGTGGCTGAGCCGTTCTTCGACGCTGCCGGCGCGCCAGGCTTCGTCCCTCGCCTTGTCTTTGGGCCCTCCCTTGACCGAGTTTGCGAGCTCGACCATGCGCTCGGTGGCGTCCGCACGACGGTTGAAAAGAACATCCTCGACGTATTCGCGCAGCTGCGGCTCGATTTCCTCGTATACACCGAGCTGACCCGCGTTCACGATGCCCATCGACATGCCGGCGCGCACGGCGTGATACAGGAACACCGTGTGCATCGCCTCGCGCACCGCGTCGTTGCCGCGGAAAGAGAACGACAGGTTGGAAACACCGCCTGACACCTTCGCCGCGGGCAGGTTCTTGCGGATCCACGCAGCAGCCTCGAGGAAGTCGATGCCGTAGCGCGCGTGCTCCTCCAGGCCGGTCGCCACGGCAAAGATGTTCGGATCGAATATGATGTCCTCGGGGGAGAAGTCTGCCTTGCGCGTAAGCAGCTCGTTGCAGCGCGCGCAGATGTCGATGCGCCGCTGCAAGGTGTCGGCTTGCCCTTTCTCGTCAAAAGCCATCACCACGGCTGCGGCACCGTAGCGGCGCACCAGGCGCGCCTGACGCAGGAACTCCGCTTCGCCTTCCTTTAGGCTGATCGAATTGACGATGCTCTTGCCTTGCACGCACTTGAGACCTGCCTCGATGACGCTCCACTTCGAGGAATCGATCATGACCGGCACGCGCGCGATGTCGGGCTCCGCGGCGATCAACCTTAGGAAAGTGGTCATCGCCTTCTCGGAGTCGAGCATCGCCTCGTCCATGTTGACGTCGATGACCTGCGCTCCGTTCTCGACCTGCTGGCGGGCGACGGAGAGCGCGCCGGCGTAGTCGCCGGCCAGGACCAGCCGCGCGAAGGCCTTCGAGCCCGTGACGTTGGTACGCTCGCCGATATTGACGAACAGGGAATCGTCCCCGACGTTGAGCGGTTCCAGGCCCGAGAGACGCAGCTTGCCCGGCAGTTCGGGGATGGTGCGCGGCGCGAGCCCGGCCACGGCATGGGCGATCGCCTGAATATGCCGCGGGGTTGTGCCGCAGCACCCGCCGGCGATATTTAGCCACCCGTTTCGGGCCCACTCGCTCATTTGCTGCGCCATCGATTCGGGCGTGTCGTCGTACTCGCCGAACGCGTTCGGCAGGCCCGCGTTCGGGTGACAGGAGACGCAGGTCTGCGCCACGCCAGAGAGCTCTTCCACGTGTGCGCGCAAGTCCTTGGCTCCGAGCGCGCAGTTCAGTCCGACCGCGAGGGGACGCACGTGGCACACGGAGTTGTAAAACGCCTCGGTGGTCTGGCCAGACAGCGTGCGTCCGGAAGCATCGGTAATCGTTCCAGACACGACGATCGGCAAGCGCATGCCGCGCTGCTCGAACGATTCCTCAATTGCGAACAGCGCAGCCTTCGCGTTCAAGGTGTCAAACACCGTTTCGACCAGAATCAGATCGACGCCGCCATCCTGGAGGCCGCGCAAGGCTTCGCCGTAGGACGCGACTAGCTGATCAAAGTCCACATTGCGAAAGCCCGGATCGCTCACGTCCGGCGAGATCGAGGCGGTCTTGCTCGTGGGTCCGAGAACCCCGGCGACGAAGCGCGGTTTGGCTAGGCTCCGGGCTTCGTAGCTTCGCGCGACGTCTACTGCGAGCCGCGCGCCGGCGAGATTCAGCTCATACGCCAGCGCTTCCATGCCGTAGTCCGCCAGGGATACGGAGGTCGAGTTGAAGGTATTGGTCTCGATGATGTCCGCACCGGCGTCGAGGTACTGCTCGTGGATGTGCCGGATGAGCGCAGGTCGCGTGATGCACAGCAGATCGTTGTTGCCGCGCAGCTCACGTGGCCAGTCCCGAAAGCGTTCGCCGCGGTACTGCGACTCGTCCAGCCGCTCGGCCTGAATCATGGTGCCCATGGCGCCGTCGAGCACGAGGATGCGTTCGGCGAGCAATGCTTCGAGCTTCGCGGCGCGGGCAGGCTGGTTCATGTCGATTCGCAAAACAAAAAGCCCGTTCAGCTTTCGCTCGAAACGGGCCTTCTTGCCTCGTGCGGCACGCGTCTCTTTAGCGGCACTTCTTTTTCACCGCCTGGCGGCGGGTCGGCGCCCGCAAGCTGAACATCAAATCGGCGCAGGATCGCAGTCTGCCGCCCTACCCCCTTTCGTGTCAACCACTTGGCGAGCGCGCGTATAATCCGGAACCTTCGTGGAGCGACCCCGATGCAACATTTCCAGCCCAAGGAGGCGTACACCTTCCTGCAGCAAAATCCCAGCGCGCTATTCGTCGACTGCCGCAGCGAGATGGAATACCTCTTCGTGGGCCATCCGGTCGGCGCGTTGCACGTCGCGTGGAACGACGGCCCGGATTGGGACGTCAACCCGCACTTCGTCGGGCAGGTGAAGAAGCTGGCAGGCACCAACCACGCCATGCGGCCGATCGTTCTCATTTGCCGCAGCGGCAATCGGTCGCAAGAAGCCGGCGACGCACTCGAGCGCGCAGGTTTTACCAGGGTGTACAACGTGGTGAACGGATTCGAGGGCGAGATGAACGAGCGCCACCAGCGCAATGCGATCGCCGGCTGGCGCTTCGACGGCCTTCCCTGGGAGCAATGCTGAGTGATGGACGCAATGGCCGAGGGCAACTTCAACTCGATCACCGGCAGGTTCGCCTGCGAGGTGCATTGGGGCGACTGCGACCCGGCGGGCATCATCTTCTATCCGACGTACTTCCGCTGGTTCGACGCGGCGACTTGGAGCTTCTTCGCGCAGGTGGGCTACGACGTAAAGCGCATGCGGGAAGAACACCTGGCGATGCCGCTCGTGGCGGCGAACTGCGAATTCAGGGCCTCGCCGGTGCACGGCGACCGTTGCGAGGTGCACTCGCGCGTGCTGCGCTGGGGCGGCAAGTCCTTCGTGCTGTCGCATCGCGTCCTGCGCGACGACGACACGCTGCTCGCCGAAGGGTCGGAAACGCGCGTATGGGCGCGGCGGGCCAGCGGCCCTGGCGGTGCGCTCAAGGGCGAGCCGATCGGCGAGGCGCTGAAGGCGCTGTTTCGCGCGAGCGTCTAGAGAAGAAGAACGGTCGTGGGCGACCAGAACACGCACGATCCGCGCGCTGCGCAGGGGGCGCTCGAGAGCGCCTGCGTCGAAGCCATGGTCGCGGCCCGGTTGCTCGCGTTGGCGGTCGTGCGTAATGGCGTCCTCGTCCACGCCAGCCCCGGCTTCGCGCGCATGTTTGGCCTTGCGCCTGGAGCACTGCGGCGTCCGCTCGCCGAGCTGTTCGACGAACGCGATCGTGAGCGGGTGCTGCAGGCGGCCGGCGTCGCCGGAGAGGAGGCGGTAGGCGCGCGCGCTTTGCGCGGCGACGGGTCGCGCTTCGACGCCGAGCTCTCCGTTACACGCGTGACCCTTCCCGACGGGCCGGCGAGCGTCGTGGCGGTATTCGACATCACCGGGCATGGCACGCGGCGCGGTACCACAGTTGCGCCGCAGCGAGCACCGCAGGGGCCCGCGCAATGGAGCGCGCGCTATGAAGTCGGCATCGAGGTGATCGACGGCCAGCACCGCCACCTGCTGGAGCTCATCAACCGCCTCCAGCATGCCCTGCAGGGCGGCACGGATCTCGAGGACCTGGTCACATCCCTCAAGGAACTCGTGCGCTACACCGAGCACCACTTCGCGACGGAGGAGCGGCTGATGGATGAGGTGGGAGCTAGCGCCGAGCGCCATCGCGGCGAACACCAGCGCCTCCTTGAAGGGCTGATGCGCTTCACGGCGAGGCTCGATGTGACAAGTGTGAGTGATAGCTCACATTTTCTTCAGGATTGGCTTTTCAGGCATATCGACGAAGTTGATCGACCTTTTGGGGCGCTCTTGCGTACGCGCGGGCAACGCTAGAGAGGTGGCTCAGGCCGGCGTCAACGTTGACACCTTCTGTTGAATGAGCAATCATTCAATACCATTCTAGGAGCGCAGACTATGCGATTGGATGGCAAGACGGCGGTAGTCACCGGCGCTGCATCGGGTATCGGGCGTGCGACAGCCGAGACGCTCGCCGCGGCCGGCGCGTACGTACTGCTCGGCGACATCGCCGAGGCGAAGGGCGAGGAGGCGGCAAAGGCGATTCGCGCGGCCGGGGGCGGAGCGGACTTTCTCAGGCTCGATGTCACCGACCTCGGTTCGATCGAGGCATGTCGCGCGAGTGTGGCGTCGCGCCGCGGGCATGTCGACGTCGTCGTGAACGTCGCGGGCTGGGGCCGGGTCGAGCCGTTTGTTAAGAACACGCCGGATTTCTGGCGCAAGGTGATCGACCTGAATCTGTTCGGCCCGATTGCCGTCACACGCGCCTTCCTCGATCCGATGATCGAGCGCAGGGCGGGCAAGATCGTCACCGTCTCGAGCGATGCCGGGCGCGTCGGCAGTCTCGGCGAGAGTGTGTACGCGGGCGCCAAGGGCGGCGCGATCGCGTTCACCAAGTCCCTGGCGCGTGAGATGGCCCGCTTCAACGTGAACGTCAATTGCGTCTGCCCGGGCCCAACGGACACCCCGCTGCTTGCCGCGGTGCCCGAAAAGCACCGCGAAGCCTTCGTCCGGGTCACTCCCATGCAACGACTGGCAAAACCTTCCGAGATCGCCGATGCGGTGCTGTTCTTCGCGAGTGCGCGCTCGGACTTCATCACCGGCCAGGTGCTTTCGGTGAGCGGCGGACTGACGATGGTCGGCTGACGAATTCCAGAGAAGCGAAAGGAAGGGATCAAATGTTCAAGCTGAAAGCTGCCGATTGGCGACCGCAGCACTTCAAGTGGCAGGTCAAGGACCGCGTGGCCACGATCACGTTGAATCGACCCGAGCGCAAGAATCCGCTCACCTTCGAAAGCTACGCGGAGTTGCGCGACACGTTTCACAAGCTGCAGTACGCAGACGATGTGCGAGCCGTGGTGTTTACCGGCGAGGGCGGCAATTTCTGCTCGGGCGGTGATGTCCACGACATCATCGGCCCATTGGTCAAGATGGACATGACCGGCCTGATGGCCTTCACGCGCATGACCGGCAACCTCGTGAAGGAGATGCGCACCTGCCCGCAGCCGATTGTCGCTGCAGTCGACGGCGTGTGCGCTGGTGCCGGGGCCATAATCACTATGGCAAGCGACCTGCGCTACGGCACGCCCGAATGCAAGACGGCGTTTCTCTTCGTGCGCGTCGGGCTCGCCGGATGCGACATGGGCGCCTGCGCCATTCTGCCGCGCATCATCGGCCAGGGTCGCGCGTCCGAGTTGCTTTATACGGGCCGCAGCATGAGCGCTGAGGAAGGCCTGGCCTGGGGTTACTACAACGAAATCGTAACGAAGGAAAGACTGCTGCCGCGCGCCGAGGAAATGGCCCATTCGCTTGCCAGTGGCCCGGCATTCGCGCATTCGATGACCAAGAAGTGCTTGCACCAGGAATGGAGTCTCTCGATCGAGCAAGCCCTCGAGACCGAGGCCGAAGCGCAGGCGATCTGCATGCAGACCGGCGATTTCGAGCGCGCCTATAACGCATTCGTAAACAAGCAGAAGCCACGGTTCGAGGGCAACTGATGTCCACCGGCGGCTCCGCCAACCGAGGCCGGCCGGCCGCTTCCCGCACGCGCGCATTGCCGACGCAGCCGCTGGGCTTCGTCGCTAGCCAGGTCGCGGACCCGCGCCTGGTAGAAGAGCGCCGCCGCCAGATCGTCGGCGCCGCTGTGAAGCTCTTCTCCGCGCACGGCTACTACACGACCACGATCCAGCAGGTTGCGCGCGAAGCCGGGATCAGCACCGGTCTCGTCTATCAATATTTTCGCGACAAGGACGACCTGCTGTTACTCGCCTTGATGCAGGTGCTCGAGAGTTACGAAAAGGAGATCCCGCGCGCCCTGGAAGGCGTGCAGGACCCGGTCGCGCGCCTGTGCCGCGCCCTTGCTACGTACTGCTCGGTGGTCGACCGAATGCCCGGCGCGACCGTGCTGACTTACCGATCGAGCAAATCGCTGCGCGCCGAACGCCGCGTCCTACTGACGGAAGGCGAAGCGCGCACCAATCGCCTGCTTGAGGCGTGCATTCGCGATTGCGTCGAGACCGGGCACATGCGGCAGGTGAACGAGCACCTGCTTGCCTATTCGCACGTCATGTTCTGCCACGCCTGGGCACTGAAACACTGGGCGCTCGCCAAGCGTTACACGTTGCAACGCTATGTCGCCGAAGGTCTTGCACTCCTGGTGGAGCCATTCCTGACCGGCAAGGGGCGCGAGACCTTCCTAGCGCTGCCGCAATAAAGCCGAGCTGGCGGGTGCGACCCGCCTACTTTGCGTCCGGTTGTCTGGAAGGCTGCGCGCGCTGGAACGCCTCCAGCTGCATGCACTGCTCGAAGATGCGCAACACGCGGGGCGCGTGCGCCAAGTCGCAGTTGAAGCGTTGCGCGTTGAATACCTGAGGCACCAGACAGCAATCGGCCATACTGGGCGCGTCGCCGTGGCAGAACCTTCCGCCGCCGCCGCGCGCCAGGTCCGCCTCGAGCTTGGCCATGCCGTCGCGGATCCAGTGGCAGTACCAGCTGTTCTTCTCCTCCTCGCTCAGGTCAAGCTCCTTGACGAGGTAATTCAGTGTGCGCTGGTTGTTCAGCGGGTGGATCTCGCAGGCGATGAGGAGCGCGAGCGAGCGCACCCTGGCGCGACCGAGCGCATCCTTGGGCAGTAGCGGCGGGACGGGATGCGTTTCCTCCAGGTACTCCATGATCGCAAGCGATTGCGTGAGCAGATGCCCGTCATCGATAAGCGCGGGCACCAGTCCCTGCGGATTCAGCGCGAGGTATTCGGGACCGCGCTGCTCGCCTTTGGCGAGGTGAACGAATTGCGGGTCGTATTGCAGTCCCTTGAGATTCAGCGCAATGCGCACGCGAAAGGCGGCGGAGCTGCGATAGTAGGTGTACAGCCTCATAGGGCCGGAACAACCTTCACCTTCAGTTCACCCACACCGTCGATATGCGCCTCGAGCTCGTCACCCGGCTTGACCGGACCGACTCCCGCCGGCGTGCCCGAAAAGATGAGATCGCCCGGCTCCAGCGTGTAGTACTCCGAGAGGTATGCGATCTGCTCCGGCACCGACCAGATCATGTCGGACAGATCCGCCCTCTGCCGTTCCTTGCCGTTCACCGAGAGCACGATCGCGCCCTTGGAGGGATGACCGATCCGCGCGGCGGGCGTCAGCGCACTGCAGGGCGCCGCCTCGTCGAAATCCTTGCCGAAGTCCCAGGGGCGTCCGTGGTCCTTGCCCCACTGCTGCAGATCGCGCCGCGTCATGTCCAGACCCACGCCGTAGCCGAACACGAGATCATTCGCTTTCTTCGCATCGATGCGCCGGCCGCCCTTGGCGAGAGCCACGACCATCTCCGTTTCATAGTGGTAGTTGGCGGTCTTGGCCGGGTAATGGACCGCGCCGCCGAGCGCGACCAGGGAATGCGCAGACTTGATAAAGAAGAACGGCGCTTCGCGACCATCGCCGCCCATCTCCTTCTGGTGCTCGACGTAATTGCGGCCGACACAGAAGATGCGCCGCACGGGGAACAGGTCGGAGGAACCGACGACAGGTAACGACGGAGGCGTCCAAAGCGGGATTGCGTAGGGCATGCTGTCCTCTGGTGAAGTGTCGCGTTCAAAAAAGCGCGATTCTATGCCCTGGCTTGGAGTTCGCGCTGCAGAATTTCGCGCAGCTTGAAGCGCTGAATCTTGCCCGTCGCCGTGCGCGGCAGGTCCTGCGCGGCGCGGATCCACTTCGGCCGCTTGTGGCGCGGCAGCTTCGCCTCGCACGCACGCGCGGCGGCCTCCACCGCAGCTTCCGCCTTCCGCGTCGGCGCGACGAATAGCGCGAGCCGGTCGAAGCCGTCGGCATCCGGAACCAGCACGCATACCGCCTCTGCGATCGAGGGTTCGCCAAGCACCGCCTCCTCGAGTTCGCCCGGATTTACCCATTGCCCGGCGACCTTCACCAGTTCGTCCGCGCGACCCTGATGCGTATAGAAGCCTTCCGCATCGCGCACGAATACGTCCTTGGTACAGAACCAGCCGTCGCGAAATTGCTCGCGGGTCAGTTCCTTGCGGTTCGCGTAGCCGAGCGCCAGTGCCGGATGACGCAGCCACAGCACGCCGGGCTCCGCCACGGCGGACGGATGACCTTCGAGCGCCGTCAGCCGCGCCTCGACGCCGGGAAGCAGGCGCCCGGTTCGGCGGCCATTTGAGGTGCCGACCGGGGTCACCATGGCTACCGAGAAGGTCTCGGACATGCCGTAGATCGACAGGATCTCGTGTCCGACCGTACTGCGCCATTGCTCGACCATCGCCTCGGGGAGCCGCTCGCCGGCGGCGAAGCAGTGTTTTACTCCGGCGAATGGCGCGAGCGCCCTGGAGCCCAGCATGAGCAGCCGGCGGTAGAACGACGGGACGCTGAAGAAGGCCGTCGGCCGATGCTCGGCCACGAGCGCGCACACGCGCGCGACGTCGGACCAGTCCGTGTGCAGTACCGATGTAGCGCCTACCGCCAGTACGCCGAGCAGCGCGTGCTCGAGCCCGTAGGCGAAGAACAGGCGCGACGTGGTGAGCACCTTCTCGCCGGGTCCGATGTGCACGACGTCGCGCATCACTTGCCCGGCCGGCAGCAGATCCTTGTGCGTGTGGATGATGCCCTTCGGCCTACCCGTGGTGCCGGATGAGTACAGCCAGAACGCCGCGTCGTCGGGACGCGTGGGAGAACATCCCTCTTGGGCGGCGCCGCCCAGCATGACTTCGTCCCACGACGGAACCCCGGCTGGCGCGTGCCCGGAAACTGCGACCCTGCGCTCTTGCGTCAGCGCGGCGCAGAAGGAAGGAAATGCACCGGTGAACACGTCCTCCACGAGCGCCAAGCGTGCGCCGCTGTCCGAGCGCACGAAGCGCAGATCGTCCTCGGAGAGTTGACTGTTGAGCGCGATCGCGACCGCGCCGTGCCAAAGGCAGCCGAGCCAAGCCGCAGCAAGGGCGGGCGTATCGCGCATCAGCAGCAGCACGCGGTCGCCGGGAGCCACGCCAAGGGCAGCCAGCGCACCTGCGGCCTGCCGCACCCGGCGCGCGAGTTCGCCGTAGCTGATGCGCTCGTCGCCGGAGATTAGGGCGATGTTCGCCGCGTGGCGTGCGAGCGCGGCGGCGCCAAGCAGGTGTTCGGCTCCGTTCATCGTGACCTCATTGCGCCGACCCGAATTCCGCACTCAACTGCGCCCGCAGGCGAAAGCGCTGGATCTTGCCGGTCGCGGTGCGGGGCAACTCTCTCACTTCGCGTATCCACTTCGGCTGACTGTGCCTGGGCAGGGTGGCGGTGCAGCGCTCGGCAGCCGAGGCGGCGGCTCCAGGCGTGTCGCGCGGCACTACGAACAGCGCCAAGCGGTCGAAGCCGTCCCAATCGGGCACTACGACGCAGGCGGCCTCGCGCACGTTCTCGTCGAGAAGTACAGCCTCTTCGAGCTCGGCTGGTCGGACCCACTGTCCAGCTACCTTGTAGAGTTCGTCGGACCTGCCCTGATGGTAGAAGTAGCCGTCCGCGTCGCGCGTGAAAAGGTCACCCGTGCAGAACCAGCCATCGCGAAACGCCTGCGCGGTCACTGCGGGATCCCTGTAGCCGAGCGCAAGCGACGGATGCCGCAGCCAAAGGACCCCGGGTTCGCCCAAACCGGCCTCTACTCCTGCACCATCGACGATGCGGGTCTGGACGCCGGCCAGCGGTACCCCGGTGCTGCCATCGCGCGCGCGACCGGGAAAGTTGGAGATCGC
>Ga0187776_10001144_pt1 | contig 13103 bp, 11 predicted proteins | sample 0216_BV02_MP12_2_FD_132426 | JGI IMG/M metagenome (GOLD analysis project Ga0187776, IMG submission 132426) | Tropical peat soil microbial communities from peatlands in Department of Meta, Colombia - 0216_BV02_MP12_20_MG | ecosystem: Environmental > Terrestrial > Soil > Wetlands > Peat | place...
ACGCCCAGCGTCTACGCCGCCTCGAGCGCGGCGCCCGCCTCCGCGGGGATGGCGGTCGCCGGCCTGACCGGCCGCTCCAGCACCACCCGCACGCCGCCCCGCGGCGCCAGCGTGATCCCGCGGAACGCGATCCGCTCGAGCTCCGGATCGGCCGCGCGCAACGCCGCGCGCTCGAGCACCCGTTGCAGGACGATCCGCATCTCCATCAGCGCAAAGCTCGCGCCCAGGCACCGGCGCGTCCCGCCGCCGAACGGGATCCACGTGTACGTATCGGGCTTGCCGCCCGCTCGGCTTCCAGCCTCGCCTGAACCGGCGGCGCCCGATTCATCCGGCGGCGCGTCGGCCCCCAGGAACCGCTCCGGGCGGAACTCGAACGGCTGCGGGTACAGGTCGGCGCGGCGGTGGATCACACGGATCGACGGATTGATCTCGATCCCCGGCGGGATCTCGTAGCCGCCCAGCCAGAACGGCGCGCCGCGCACGACGCGGCCGACCGCCGGGATCACGGGCCGGACCCGGAGCGCCTCCTTGACGAGCGCGTCGAGGTACTCCTCGTCGCCCTCGCGCGCGCGCGCGTGTACCGGGGGCGTGTGCAGGAGCAGATCGAACGTCCACGCGAGCCCGGTCGCGGTCGTCTCGTGACCCGCCAACAGCAGCGTCATCAGCTCGTCGCGGACCTCGCGGTCGGACAGCTTCGCTCCGCTCTCGTCCACGGCGAGCAGCAGCGCCGAGAACACGTCCGTCCGCTTCTCCAGGCCGGGCTCCGCGCGCCGCCGCGCGATCTCGGCGTACACCAGCTCGTCGACCGCCGCCCGCTGGGCCTCGAACTGAGCCGTCAGGCGCCGGCCACCGCCCAGCTGCTCCAGCAGCGACAGCAACGCGAGTCCGCGGGGACGCGCGACCGGGTCGATCATCGCCCGCAGCCGCCGGCTCAGCTCGTCGGCCGCCGGCCCCGGCTCGTACCCGAACACGGCACCGATGATCACCCGCAGCGTGATCGCCTGCATCCGCTGAAGCAGCGTGAACGGCTCGCCGACGGGCCACGAGTCGATCTCCAGGTCCGCCGCCTCCCTCATGGCGTCGGCGTACGCCTGCATCCGCTGGCCGTGAAACGTCGGCAGCATCAGCCGCCGGTGGCGGAGGTGCTCGGCTCCGTCGAGCAGGAGCACCGAGCGCTCGCCGAGCACCGGGCCGAGCAGCGAGTTAGCCTCGCCGGCACGAAGCTGCTCGTGCGGCCCCTGGAACACCTCCTTGACGAGCCCCGGGTCGAACACCATCACGAAGCCGCTGTCGAACAGCGTCCGCATGAACACCATGTCGCCGTAACGGCGGCGGCAGGCCTCGAGGTAGCGGACACCTCCGAACGCGAAGCCGAGCGTCTGCACCAGCCGCGGCAGCCGAGGGCCGGGGGGGAGGGTGGGCATCGAAGGAGCAGGGGCGGTGGGAGTGGCGGCAGTCATGGTCTGGAGGAGGCGTTGGATCGAACAGAAGGTGTCCTATAACGCTAACGCTCCGCTTAGCATCCACTTAGCGCGGACAGGACGCTTGCCTTAGCCCGGCCGCGCACGCGGGCGGATCCAGTGAAACCCCATGGCGGTACGGGAAAGCTTTCTGATCTTCGGGAGTCCGCTGATCGGCGAGGACGAGATCGCCGAGGTGGTGGAGTCGCTTCGCTCGGGCTGGGTCGGCACGGGCCCGAAGGTCCAGCGCTTCGAGCGCCGGCTCGCGGAGTACGTGGGGGTCCCGGAATGCAGATGCCTCTCGTCGTGCACGGCGGCGCTGATCCTGTCGCTTCAGGTGCTCGGAATCGGGCCCGGCGACGAGGTGCTCGTTCCGGCGATGACGTTCGTCGCCTCGGCAAACGCGGTCGAACACGCCGGAGCGACTCCGGTGCTGGTCGACTCCGTCCCCGGCACCGGTCTGATCGACCTGGAAGCGGCCGAGCGTGCGATCAGCTCTCGCACGCGCGCGATCATGCCCGTCCATCTCGCGGGCCGGCCGGTCGACCTCGATCGGCTCGCGGAGCTTCGCGACCGGCGCGGACTGACCGTGATCGAGGACGCCGCGCATGCGATCGGCGCCGAGTGGCGGGGGCGCCGGATCGGCTCGCACGGGAACCTCGCCGCGTTCTCGTTCTACGTGACCAAGAACATCACGACGATCGAAGGAGGCGCGCTCGCGACCGACGACCCTCAGGTCGCGGCGGAGGTCGAGCGGCTCGCGCTCCACGGCCTCAGCCTCGGCGCCTGGCAGCGTTTCTCCGACACCGGCTTTCGCCACTACGAGGTGGTGCGCCCCGGGTACAAGTTCAACATGACCGACGTACAGGCGTCGGTCGGGCTGCATCAGCTCCAGCGCCTCGACGAATGGATCGACCGCCGCGACGAGCTGTGGGCCAGGTACGACGAGCTGCTCGCGGGGGTTCCGCTCGAGCTGCCGCCGCCGGCCGAGCCCGGCACCCGCCACGCCCGCCACCTCTACCAGGTGCTCGTCGAGCCCGGCGCGGCGCTGACCCGAGACCAACTGCTCGACGCGCTGAGCGAGCGCCGGATCGGGGCCGGCGTGCACTACCGCGGGGTGCACCTGCATCCCTTCTACCGCGACAAGTACGGCCTCGAGCCGAAACAGTTCCCGGTGGCGACCGACATCTCCGACCGTACGCTCAGCCTGCCGCTCAGTCCGAAGGTGACGCAGCGCGACCAGGACGATGTCGTCGACGCGCTGACAGAGCTCCTCGGTTGAGACCGTGAGCACGTCCGACTATCCAGCAGGGCGAGTCGGCCCGATCCGACCGGGGGGTCTTGGTCGGTCGAATCGATCCGCGCCCCGTCGGCGGAGGCGTGGATCGTGTGCGGGCTCGTGGTGTCGTTCGGCGCGATGCTCGGCGTCGTCGTTCACGGTGCTCGCCCGGTATGCGCTGCGCCGCCCGCTGCGGGTCACGGTCGGGCAGCTCGCCCTGCTGGCTCCGCGAGTCTTTCACCGCGCGCCCGAGAACCTGCTGGCGTTCTTCCAGCCCGCCGAGCGCTGACACACGGAACCCCCGAGGAGTCAGGCGTCTGACGACGCGGGCAGCCCGGGTACTGACACGTTCCTTACCACGGCGCCGGTAGGCTGGCCGCCTTCCTGGGTTTGAGGAACGGATGCAGGTTCAGGGCACGTATCGACTCTCGTTGGTCATCGCGACGTCGGCGATCGTCGCGTGCCTCGCGATGACGCCAGCGGCGCGCGCCCTCTCGACCCGCGACATCACGCCGTTCGCGCCGAGCAAGCGGATCGTCGGGGCCACCTGGACGAGCAAGCGCTACGGCCCGCCCGCCAACCAATCGGGCGACATCCTGCCCACGGTGTGGGGCGAGGACGGCGACCAGTACACGATGATCGACGACGGCGGCGTCGACGTGCCGCTCATTGGCGGCCTGTGGCGACAGTCGCTGGCGCAGATCACCGGCGTCCCGCCGAACATCCGCTTTCGCCACGTCGGCGACCCGAACAACCCGCCGCCGCATACGCTCAACCAGATCCGCCAGAACCTGTCGCTCTGGTCGGGGCCGCTCGGCCCGTACTACTCGAGCGGCCTGCTCGAGGCCGACCACGTCTTCTACGCGACCCAGCAACAGAACTGGGACTGGAACGCCAACGGCCCGTTCCTCGGCCTGCATGGAATCGCCTACTCGGTCGACGCAGGTGGGCACTGGCAGTTCGCGAACCATCCCTTCGCGGCGCCGCTGGGGAACCTGAGCTGGGTGATCCGCGGCCGGGGTGGCTACTTCCAGGACGGCTGGGTCTACGCGATCGCCACCGAGCGCGAGTTCAACGCCGGCCAGATGATCATGGGCCGAAGCCGTCCCGACGTCGCCGACGTCACCAACCCTTCCGCGTGGCAGTGGGTGTCGGGCTGGACGACCCAGACCGGCGAGAAGTGGCCCCTCTATTCGAGCGCGGTCTCGAGCGCGGTGCCGATCATGGCGTGGAGCCGGCACATCACGTATCCACAGATCGCGTACGACTCGCCGATCCACCGCTACCTGCTGACATTCACCTACTCGTACTACTCCACCCCCCCGCAGGTGTGGCGCAACGGTTCCGAGCTCGTGATCCTCGACGCGCCGCACCCGTGGGGCCCGTTCACGTTCGTCGCGCACGAGTCGTTCTTCGGCCCCTCGAACGGCTACGCTCCGGGCTTCCCGCTGGCGTGGATCAGCCGGAACGGCCGCGACCTCTGGATGAAGTTCGCGGCCAACTTCGACGGCTGCGCTCCGGGTCTGAACTGCTGGGCCGGGTACGGCTTCAACTACCGCCGGCTGCACCTCACGCTCGCCGGCGACAAAACCTGATCCAAACAATTCCCTGCTCCCAGCTGGGGAAAATCCGGTCGATGGACGCCGGGTTCCGAGGCGCACCGAGGGAGGAGCTGGTCCAACTCGCCGCCGACGCTCGGGTTCGGCTCAGCGTCGTGGTGCCCGTCTACGGCTGCGCCGGCTGCCTCACCGCCCTCCACGAGCGCGTGGCGCAGAGCGTCTCGGAGATCACCGACAGCTGGGAGCTCGTGCTGATCGACGACCGCAGCACCGACGGGGGGTGGGAGGTGCTCCAGCGCCTCGCGCGCGCCGATGGTCGCGTGCGCGCCTTTCGGCTCAGTCGCAACTTCGGCCAGGACGCCGCGATAACCGCGGGGCTGGCGCAGGCACGAGGCGACTGGGCGGTGGTGATGGACTGCGACCTCCAGGAGGCGCCCGAAGAGATTCCGCGTCTATGGGCGGCCGCCGGCGAGGGCTACCAGGTGGTGCGCACGGTTCGTCGCGGGTGGCGCCACCCGCCGCTGCGCCGAGTCGCCAGTCGCGCGTACCGACGGCTGACGATGGAGACCGACACCCGGCCTGACTACAGCACGCTCTGCCTGATCTCGCGCCCGGTGATCGACGCGTTCCTGCGCCTTCGCGACCGCGACCGGGAGTTCGTGATCGCGCTCGACTGGCTCGGGTTCGACGCGACCGCGATCGAGATCGAGCATCACGACCGCCTCGACGGCGAGAGCGGTTACACGCTGCACCGGCTGGTTCGGGTCGCGCTCGACGGAATGTTCTTCCGCAGCACGGTCCTGCTGAGGCTGGTGGTGCTGCTGGGCTTCGTGATCGCGGTGGTGGGGGTCGGGCTGGCGGTGTTCGAGATCGCGGACTACTTCATCCAGCCCGAGAAGACGGTGCCCGGCTACACCAGCCTCGCGGTGCTGCTGCTCGTGCTCGCCGGGTTCGTGATCTTCAGCGTAGGCATCGTCGGGCTGTACGTCGGCAGAATCTTCGAGCAGGTCAAGAACCGTCCGCTGTATCTGATCGACGCGGAGACCGAGGGGCCGGTGCCCGCAGGACATACAGCTTCTCCCGCCCTCCCGGAATCAAGCGCTCGAGAAGAACAAGCTCCCGGTATCGGCTCATCAGCGCGTCGAGCGTCTCCTCTGTGAAGCGACGCTCGCTTCCGCCCACGCCGGGATCGGCGGCACGCCGCCCGAGCATCCCGAGCACCGGGTTCTCGCTGGAGGCGAGGTTGCGAACCGGTTCCGAGACGACCACACGCCGATCGGCCGCCTCCAGCATCCGCTCGACGATCTCGCCGGCACGGGGCAGGAAGTGGTAGAGGTTCGCCTGCATCACGACGACGTCGGCGCGTGGGAGCGGGTCGGCTGAGCTCCCCAGGTCGACCACTCGCGCGTCGACGCCCTGCTGCCTGAGTCGCGCGACGAAGCCCTCGTTGACGTCGAGCCCGGTATAGCTCCGGATCCGGCCGCGCAGGAAGCGGTTGTAGAGCGTCCCCGGGCCGCAGCACAGCTCGAGCACGGTGGCGCCGTCCGGGACCTCCTCGGCCACCGCGCGCAGTCGGTCGCCGTAGTGACGCCCGTACAGCGCCCTCATCACGAGCTCGTATCCGACCGCGCTGCGGTAGACGAGGCTCGTGCTCACGCGGGTTGCTTGGCGGGAGACTGCGACTCCGCGGCTCGCGGGTCGAGCTCGGCCAGCGTCAGCGGCTGGGCTGGAGGCCGGTCGATCGCCGTCGTGATCGTCACGTCGAGGTCCGGGCCGACGCGCAGGAGCTCGCCCGACTCGAGCGCCCGCCACCCGTGGTCGTCGTCCATCACCTCGCTGGCGACCACCACCGACGGCATGCCGGCGAGATCGTCGGAATGCACCCGGATCCTCCGCCCGGCGCTCGAGTGCTCGAGGGACCCGCTTCCGGAGGCCCCGCCGGCGGCCCGCTCGAGGACGTGCAGCTCGTGCACGTCGGGGTAGCGGAGCGCCCACACGTCGCTCTCCGTGATCAGCACGCAGTTGATCGCGAACACCGGCAGGTTGTCGGCGATCCAGGTCGCGGCGGCGACGATTCCCTCGCCGACGTCGCCGGTGCGCTCGATCTCCTTCGTGATCAGCGCGAAATAGCGCTCGGAGTCCGTCTGGCCCCGGACCATCGACATCGACGCGCCGAGCTCCGCTTCCAGCGCCGGCAGGTCTCCGATCACGCCGTTGTGAGCAAACAGCCGCTCGGCCTGCTCGAACGGGTGGGTGTTCTCGAGCGTCACGGGGCTACCGGAGGCGTAGCGGACGTGGGCGATGAACGTGCGCGAGGTGAGCTCGTGCGCGGCCTCGCCGAACTGTCGATCCTCGTATGCCGGGAGCGGCTCCTTGTCGACGACGGGGCGGCCGTGCTCGTCGTAGTAGCCGAGTCCCGTGCCGTCCGGATTGCGGCGGCTCTGCTGGGCCAGCGAGTCTGGGGCCTCGAGCAGCCAGAAGGTCGCGTTCACGCGCTCCGGGCCGCCGCTCATGCCGAACAGCCGACACACTGCCTCGACGCTACCCGAGATCGCCCGGCACCTCCACTCCGGGCATCATTCCTCGCCGTCATGGCTTCCCGCAGCACGCTCGCGTCCACCTCCCTGGCCCTCGCTCGCCGCGCCGCGCTCGAGGCGCGGTCGGCAGGGTACGCGTGGCAGGCGGGGATGCTGGCGCTCGACCGCCCGGACAAGGCGGCGAGGATCCTCCGGGCGATGGGCCGCTTCGGCCAGCTCGGCGCGGCGATCACGATCGCCTCGATCCGTCACGGCGACCGGCTCGGCGTGATCGACGAGCTCGGCTCGCTGACTTTCTCCGACCTCGACGAGCGCTCGAGCGCGCTGGCGGCCGGACTCCACGACCGCGGCATCACCCAGCGCGACACGATCGGGATCCTGTGCCGAAACCACCGCGGCTTCCTGGATGCCACCTTCGCCACCGGAAAGCTCGGCACCCGGACGCTGTATCTGAACACCGACTTCGGCGGCCCTCAGCTGTGCGACGTGTGCGAGCGCGAGGGCGTCACGCTGCTGATCCACGACGAGGAGTACGAGCAGCTGATCGCGGGCGTCGAGCCGAGCCGGGGCCGGCTGCTCGGGTGGACCGAGGACCGTGGCACCGCCGACTCGATCGAGCGGGTGATTCGCGACCACGCCGGTCAAGCGCCCCCGGTGCCGACCGAGCCGGCGTCCGTGGTGCTGCTGACCAGCGGGACGACCGGCACGCCGAGGGGCGCCTCGCGCCACCAGGGCACCTCGCTTCACCCGATCGGGGCGCTGCTCTCGAAGGTTCCTTACCGCTCCAGGGAGTCGAGCTACATCGCCGCGCCGATGTTCCACGGCCTCGGCTTCACCCAGATGGTGCTGGCGGTGACGCTCGGCTGCACGACGATCGTCGACCGGCGGTTCAAGCCCGACCGCGTGCTCGACGCGATCTCGGACCGCCGTCCCGAGGTGCTCGTAGTTGTCCCGGTGATGCTCCAGCGGATCGTCTCGCTGCTCGAGGCCGAGCCGGGCGGGTGGGACACGAGCTCGCTGCGGATCATCTTCTCATCGGGCTCGCAACTCGAAGCCGAGCTGGTCCGGCGCACGCAGCGCGCGATCGGCGACGTCCTCTACAACTTCTACGGCTCCACCGAGGTCGCGTGGGCGACGTTCGCCACGCCGGAGGACCTTCGGGCGGCGCCCGGCACCGCGGGGCGGCCGCCGTTCGGCACGATCGTGCGGCTATACGACTCCGGCGGTCGGCCGCTCGACGGCAGCGGCAAGACCGGCCGCATCTTCGTCGGCAACGGCTACCAGTTCGACGGCTACACCGGGGGCGGCGGCAAGGAGATGCTCGACGGGCTGATGAGCACCGGCGACGTCGGCCACTTCGACGAAGCCGGCAGGCTGTTCGTCGACGGGCGCGACGACGACATGATCGTCTCCGGCGCAGAGACCCTCTTCCCCGGCGAGGTCGAGGAGCTGCTGCTCACGCACCCCGCGGTCGAGGAGGCGGCCGTGGTCGGAGTCGAGGACGCCGAGTTCGGGCAGCGCCTCGCCGCGTTCGTCGTGCGCAGGCCCGGCACCGAGCTCTCAGAGGACGGTGTCCGCGAGTTCGTCAAGCAGAACCTCGCGCGCTACAAGGCGCCGCGCGACGTCACGTTCCTCGAACATCTCCCCCGCAACCCGACCGGCAAGGTGCTCAAGCGAGAGCTCCGCGCTCGGCAAGCCGAGCCGACGCATCTGTCAGAGTAATTTCAAGCTTGCCGCGTACCGTGGAGACGGTAACCCGGCGGTGAAACGGAGACGGACATGATCAACAGGTTCCTACGCACGGCTTCCACGAGGCGCCTGCTGGCGACGATCGGCGGATGCGTGGCGGTGATCGCCGGCGGGACGGCGATCGCGGTTGGGGCGCAGGGAAGCGGACCGATGCCCCGGCCCGCACCGCTCGCCGGGGCGATCCACCGCGCGCTGACCGCGTCCCCGGTACGGGGGATCAACGCGAGCATCAGCTTCACCAATCACCTGATCAATGCGTCCGAGCTACAGGGGAGCGACCCGCTGCTGGGCGGCGGAACCGGCCAGGCGTGGATCTCGAACGACGGTCGGCTCAGGCTCGAGCTCTACGGCGACAACGGCGACCCCGAGATCGTCGTCGGCAAGACCAAATGGTGGATCTCCGACCCGACGCTGCAGACGGTCTACGAGGGGACGCTCCCAGCGCACAGCGGGCACAAGTCGGGCAAGACGGAAGCGCTCCCCAGCGTCGCTCAGATCCAGGCCGACCTGAACAGGCTCATGCAGCACGTCAACGTGAGCGGCGCCGTTCCGACCGACGTCGGTGGGCAACCGACGTATACGGTGACCGTCTCGCCCCAGCACAGCGGCGGTCTGCTCGGGCAGGCTCAGCTGGCGTGGGACGCGATCAGGGGAGTGCCGCTGCGCTTCGCCGTCTACGCGCGCGGCGATAACACCAACCCGGTGGTGGAGCTCGCGGCGACCGGCGTCAGCTACGGGCCGATCGACTCCTCGATCTTCACGATCTCGCCGCCGAGCGGCTACAAGGTCGTCAGGGTCGCAACGCCCGCCGCGACCGGTGCCCAAGCGCCCGCGCGCGCGAAGCTGAGGCACGGCAAGCGCCAGGCGGAGATCACCGGCGTCCGAGCCGTCGCCAGCCGCGTGCCGTTCAAGCTCGTGGCGCCGCGCAAGCTCGTCGGACTGCCACGCCAGTCGACCAGCCTGCTCGACATGGGCGGCGGGCACGGCGCGCTCGTCACGTACGGTCAGAACCTCGGCGGGATCGTGGTGATCGAGCAGCCGGCGACGGCGAACAGCTCGCAAAGGCTGAACCTGAGCAACGGCTCGGGCGATCAGGCCCGCGGCGTGAGCCTGCCGACCGTCTCGATCCATGGGACGACCGGGCAGGAGCTCGACACCGCGCTCGGCACGGTGGTGCGCTTCACCCGCGGCGGTGTGACGTTCACGGTGCTCGGCTCTGTCCCGGCCTACGCCGCCGACGCGGCAGCAAGGGCTCTATGACTGAATCCGCGCCGCTTGAAGTCCGCGGACTCGTCAAGCGCTACGGATCACTGACCGCCGTCGCCGGCGTGGACGTCACCGTCCGCGCCGGCGACGTCTATGGGTACCTCGGTCCAAACGGGGCCGGGAAAACCACTTCGTTGCGGATGATGCTCGGGCTGATCCGCCCGACCGCCGGCACCGTCCGGCTGTTCGGGCGCGACCCGCAGGAGACGGTGCGCGCGCTCGAGGGCGTCGCCGGCTTCGTCGAGGCGCCGACCTTCTACCCCTATCTGACGGGCCGGCGCAACCTCGAACTGCTCGCCTCGTTCGACGGTCACGGCGCCTCGGAGCGGATCGATCACGCGCTCGACGCGGTCGAGCTCTCGCACCGAGCGGGTGACCGCGTCGGCGGCTACTCGCACGGCATGCGCCAGCGCCTTGGGATCGCCGCCGCGCTCCTGCGCGAACCGAAGCTGCTGCTGCTCGACGAACCGACCACCGGGCTGGACCCCGGCGGGATGCGCGACATGCGCGTTCTGATCAAGCGCCTGGCAGCCCAGGGGATCACGATCGTGCTCTCCAGTCACCTGCTGGCCGAGGTCGAGGAGGTCTGCAACCGAGTCGCGATCGTGCAGCGCGGCAAGATCGTCTACGAGGGCGAGATCGCCGACCTCAAGCGCGCCGCCGGGATGAGCTACCAGCTCACCACAACCGACGACGAACGCGCGCTGGCGGTGTGCCGGGCGCAGCCCGGCCTCAGCGACGTGCGGCTCGAGAAGGGGCGGCTCATGTTCACGGCCGACGACGAGGCGGTCGCCGAGCTCTCGCAGGCGCTCGTCGAGGCGGGCGCGCTGATCAAGGCGCTGGCGCCGCAGAGCGCGACGCTCGAGGACCTGTTCTTCTCGCTGACCGAAGGGGCCGACGGCGCCGAGCCGCCGGTCGCGGAGCCCGCCGAGGCGATGGAGGGGGCGCGATGACCCCGTCGGTCTGGACCGTCTATCGATGGGAGCTGACCAAGCTCCGCTACCAGAAGCGCACCTACCTCGGCCTCGGCGCGGCTGCGCTCGTCCCGATCATCTTCGTGCTCGCGATCCACTTTCGCCCCGACCGCCGCGGTGGCGACTTCGCGTTTTCGGATTACCTGACGCGCAGCGGGCTCGCGGTGCCGCTCGTGATCCTCCTGTTCGGCGCCGTCTGGATGTTCCCGCTGATCACCGCTCTGGTCGCGGGGGACATCATCGCCTCGGAGGACCACAACGGCACGCTCAAGACGGTCCTCACCCGATCGCTCGAGCGCTGGCAGATCTTCTGCGGCAAGGCCCTCACCGCCGCGACCTACGGGATCGCCGCGATCATCGTCTCCGGCACGATCGCCGTGCTCGCGGGCAGCATCCAGTCCGGCTTCAACTCGCTCCAGAGTCTGTCAGGGACGATCGTCTCGGCGCCCAGGGCGCTCGAGCTCGTCTACGCCAGCCTGCTCGTCTACCTGATCCCGATCCTGACGATCGCCGCGATCGGGCTTCTGCTCTCTTCGATCACGCGCAACAGCGCCGCCGCCGTCGTGGGGACGCTGATGATCTCGCTGCTGTTCCAGTTGATCGGCGTGCTTCCGGGGACCGGCTCGATCCGGCCGTACCTGCTGAGCACCCAGTTCAACGCGTGGCAGGGCTTCCTGCGCACTCCCACCGACTGGGCGCCGATCATCCGCGCGGCCTGGGTCTGCGCGCTCTACGGGATCCCGGCGCTGTTCGCCGCGTACGTGGTGTTTCTGCGTCGCGACGTCGCCGGTGGCTGAGCCCACCACGCGCGAGCGGGTGCTCGTGGTCGACGACGATCCGCCGCTGCGCCGAATGCTCGAACGGACGCTCGCGGCGGAGGGATTCGCCGTGACGGTCGCCGGCGATGGAAGCGCCGCGCTGGTGGAGGCCGAGCGCGCGGCGCCCGACCTGATCGTGCTCGACGTGGCGATGCCGGGCCTCGACGGCCTCGCCGTCTGCCGGCGGCTCCGGGCCAAGGGCCTGCCGACCCCGATCCTGATGCTGACGGCGCGCGACGCGGTCCCCGATCGCGTCGCCGGGCTGGAGGCCGGCGCCGACGACTACCTGGTCAAGCCGTTCGCGGTGCAGGAGCTGGTCGCGCGCCTGCGGGCGCTGATCCGCCGCAGCGGCCAGCCCAGGTCGCTGCTCTCCTACTCTGACCTCGTGCTCGACCTGGAAAAACGCACCGCCAGTCGCGACCGGCGCTCGATCGAGCTGACCGGGAGGGAGTCGGACCTGTTGGCGCTGATGCTGCGCGAGCCCGGTCGCGTGGTGACCCGCGACCAGGCGATCGACGCGATCTGGGGCGGCGCGGCAGAGCCGAACGTGGTCGACCGGTACGTGACGCGTCTGCGCCGCAAGCTCGGCGAGCCGGGGCTGATCCACACGATCAGAGGAGCGGGGTTCGCGCTGCGCGCATAGGCGCGCGCCGATGGGGTCGCCGATGTGGCTGAAGCAGATCCGCCGCTCGCTGCGCGCGAGGCTCGTGCTCGCAGCCGGCGGCTCGATCCTCGCCGCGATCGTGCTGTTCGGGGGAGCGGCGGTGTGGATCGTCCGGCACGAGCTGCGGAGCTCGCTCGACAGCGCGCTGCGCGAACGGGCGTTCCAGGTGAGCGAGCTGGCGGTATCGGCGCCCGCTGTGCTGACCGCCCCGGGCGCGCTCGAGAGCCCGGTGTCGGGAAGGCAGATCGCGGTGGAGGTGCTCGACTCGAGCGGTCGGATCGTGGCCCGCTCGCTGGCGCTCGGGGCGAACCTGTTGCCCGAGGATCGTCTCGCGCGCGCCGCGATCGTGCGCGGCGCGTCGGGGTACGAGGACATCGACATCTACGGGACGCCGTACCGCCTGTTCGCGGCGCCGATCGCTCAGGGATCGGGGACGGCATCGGGTGGCGTCGTGCTCGTCGCGTCCGACACACGCGACATCGAGCACACGATCGGACACCTCGGGCTCGTCGTCACGTTGAGCGGACTCGGCGCGGCGCTGATCGCGATCCTCGCGGCGATCGTGCTGACCGGCCGAGGGCTTCGACCGCTCCGCCGCCTGGCGGCCGCCGGCGAGGAGATAGAGCGCACCGCCGATCCGTCACGGCGGCTCCCGGAGACCGGCTCGAGCGACGAGCTCGCGCAGCTGACCGGCGTCCTCAACCGGATGCTGAGCGCGCTCGACCGGTCCAGGGACAGCGAGCGGCGCTTCCTCGCGGACGCCTCTCACGAGCTGCGGACGCCCGTCACCTCGCTCC
>Ga0187776_10001145_pt1 | contig 13102 bp, 10 predicted proteins | sample 0216_BV02_MP12_2_FD_132426 | JGI IMG/M metagenome (GOLD analysis project Ga0187776, IMG submission 132426) | Tropical peat soil microbial communities from peatlands in Department of Meta, Colombia - 0216_BV02_MP12_20_MG | ecosystem: Environmental > Terrestrial > Soil > Wetlands > Peat | place...
CAGAGCCTTCGAATCTGATTCATTTGGTGGCTCACAAAAACGATCGTACGGCCGCTCTGCGAGACTTCCTCCATTTTGCCCAGGCATCTCTTTTGAAACTCCAGGTCACCGACGGCCAGGACTTCATCGACCAGGAGGATTTCCGGTTCCAAATGCGCGGCGACGGCAAAGGCCAGCCGCATTTGCATTCCAGTGCTGAAATGCTTCAGCGGAGTATCGAGATAGCGCTCGACTCCGGAAAAGGCCACAATGGCGTCCCGTTTTTGATCGATCTCCTGCTTGCGCATCCCCAGAATCGCGCCGCTCAGGTAAATATTTTCGCGTCCCGTCAATTCGGGATGAAATCCCGTGCCGACCTCGAGCAGGCTTCCCACGCGACCGCGAACTTCCGCATACCCGGCGGTGGGGCGAGTGATCCGCGAAAGCAATTTCAGCAGCGTTGTTTTACCGGCTCCATTTCGGCCGATTAAGCCAACGACCTCACCCTGCGAAATGTCGAAGCTCACATCTCGCAGCGCCCAAAGATAGTCGTGCGAAGCTCGCGGCTTGCTTCGGAACGGCGTCTGGAATGCACGGGTCACCACGTCGCGCAGGGCGAGATATCGCTCTCGCTCGCCCACGCGATAGCGTTTGCCTAAATTCTCTGCATGAATGACGGTTTCGGCCATGCGATTAAATCACACTCGGATCAGACCACGTCAGCAACGGTAGTTTCCATCTTCTGAAAGTACGCCAGGCCAGTGACCAGCATGATCGCTACCACGAGGCCGGACGCCAGCATCAACCGCCCAGGCGATGTTCCATGCCCCGTGAGCGACCAACGGAATCCCTCGATCACTCCGGCCATCGGGTTGAGCCCGTACAGCCAGCGCCATTTTTCCGGGACCAGGGAGCTTGGATATGCAACCGGGGAAGCGAACATCCAGAATTGCACCAGGAACGGAAGCACGTAACGAACATCGCGATAAATGGCATTCAAAGCAGACAGCCAGAGACCTACGCCCAGCGCTGTCAGGACCGCCAGCAACAGCAGCGCCGGAAGCCACAGTGTCGCACTCGAGGGGCGGATGCCGTAGTACACCATCATGGCGGCGAACATCAGAAAGGACACGGCAAAATCCACGAGCCCGGAAAGAACGGAGGACAGCGGCAACGCCAGCCGCGGAAAATACACTTTCGTAACCAACCGTTGATTCTCCACGATCGAGTTGGTGGAATGTTGCAGCGCCCCGGCGAAATACATCCAGGGCAGCAAGGCGCCGTAATAGAAGATCGGGTACGGAAGCCCCTCCGATGGAATATGCGCGAGCCGTCCGAAGAATAGACTGAAGACAAGCATGGTGAGAAATGGCTGGAGAACCGCCCAGGCCGCGCCGATGGCCGTTTGCTTGTAGCGAATTTTGATATCGCGCCAGACGAAAAAATAGAGCAACTCGCGATAATCCCACAACTCGCTGAGGGGGAGCACCCACCAGCGGCCGGGGGGCGTGATGCGCATCACCGGGGGCTTCGCCACGGCGGCAGGCCCTGACATCGCCGTTGCGGCGCTCATTCACTTCCCTCCGGCCGTCCGGACTTAAGTTGCTTGATATCCTCTTCCTCGATATCGCCCATCAGTTGCTTGCGACGCGTCAAATAGGACTTCAAAGTCGCGGCGGCTCTTGCCGGAACCACTACAACCTGGTTGTAGGCAACCTCGCGGTAGGAAACCGGCCCGCGCACCGGGATCAAGTGCGTGCCCCACTGGAATATGAGGCCGAGGTTCCACAGGATCAGCGCAGCCGTTGCCGTTGGCGCAAGCCATGCCGCGCGCCGTTCACCCATGGTTCGCGCCAACCCGTCAAAAAATGCCGCCAGGCCGAGAATAAAAATTGGCGTAAGCGAAACGAAGAAGCGGTTTCCGAAGGACGACAGGCCGTCCCAATTCGAATAGGAGCCGATGATATACAGGAATGTCAGAAACACCGCGATTGAGTAGGTAGAGAGAACGCGATCTTGTCGGTGGAGGAAAAACAAGCCCACGACGGAGAGAATTAGAACTGGCGTCCAAATGAAGAGGCCGTGGTCGGATGAAAAACAAACCTTGAAGATCGAGTGCGGAATCCAACTCCACAGATTTTCGTAGCCAAACGTCAAATATCCCCCGAATATAATTCTCTTTGTGACCAGCGTCGGGAAAAATGCTGTCACCAGGGAAGTCGCAAACAATAGATTTTTGAGGAAGAGTTCGCTGGCCGCCTTGGGACCATCCTTGACCAATGCTTCACGATAACCGGACAGGGATTCCAGAAGCGGCAGGAGAAGCACTACCACATTCATGTAGTAGATATTCATCATGAGGCCGCCGAGCCCGCCCAGCAGCGCCCATTGTGAGCAGGACCTGGCATTTCGGGTGCGATGCCAGTACCAAACGAACAGCGCGACGGCGAATGCGGAGTGCGCGTGTGACCACGAAGGGTTGAAATACATATACACGGGCAGGGAACTCGCAAACCAAATTCCCAGTGTTCCAAGAAACGCCCAGCGCTCCGGCAGGTATTTGGAGGCCACTCGGAAGGAAATCCATAGACTCAGGAACCCATACAACGCCGTTCCCAATGCCATAGCTACCGTGTAGGCGCGCGAGTATCCGTCGGCAAGAACATGTCCTCCCGCCGCGTCATAGCCGAGGACAGCCAAGTGCGCCAGGATTAGAAACGGCGACCACAGAATAGCCGGGCCCACAGCGAAATGATTATCAAGGTGGCCTGTACTAGTGTACTGCTGGGGGTAAATGTGTCCCTCCGCGTCCAACCGTCCCATACGGAAGCTCGGATTCGCTTCTTGCCAGTCTTTCTCGAAATTCAAATCGTGTCCGATGAGCAGCGCTCTCGCGAACGCGTAGTAACCAACGCCGTCACCTCGCACCCACGGATTGCTCAGTGGCAGCGTGAGCAAAAAGACTCCCACGAGGACTCGTTCGTACTTCGTGAGCTTCCTCAAGGCGTGTAAACCTCAAGTTGCAGCGGTGCCGCCGATTTGGGCCAGGACTCTCTGCCTCCGCTAGCTCTTCAGGATGCGGCTTTCGCATCAGTCGGCAGCACTCCCTGGGAATCCGCCGCGCTCGCGGCGCTTACAGGCTTCCCCAGGATTGCAATCAAAGAGAGCGGCGGCAGGGGAATCCAGGGGTCCAGCAGACGAAATAGCGGCGTCAGCAAATTCAGTATGCGAATCTGTCCAAGTCCAAATGTTTTTCGATGCAGGACTCGCCCGTTTAGCCACCAAGCAACGACGCCCGGCCGGTTGAATTTCAGTATGCGCTCAACCTGGAAGCCAGCCTGTTGAGCGACTCCCACAAGTTGTTCTTGCGTGTAGCGCCGGAAATGCCCCAGAACTTCGTCGAGGCTTCCGTACAATCCCGGCCCGCAAGGAACCAGGACACTGGCCCGGCCACCTTCCTCGAGGGCATTCCAGATATTCCGCAGAGTGCTGGCGTCGTCCTTGACGTGCTCCATCACGTTCAGACAAACGACGGTGTCGAAAGTTTGTCCGGCGGGGTAGGACTCCGAGTTCGCGCCGTCTGTATAGGCGACTTGCAGATAAGGCCGCGTGGCGCGCAACGATTCCAGAAAATCCAGGTACTGCGGATTGACGTCGGTCGCCCAATAAACCGGCCGCGGCATCAGGTGAACGGACATGTTCCCGATTCCTGCGCCGATTTCGAGCACCCGGGTTCCGACGTAGGGCCCAACCACGCTTGCCATCCAGCGCGTGAACCGCGGGGCCTGGTTCAGGCGATCCAATATTTCGCCGCCGTGCTCGTCGGCCGTATAAATCCGGCCGGAAGCCGCATAGTACAAGATGGCGCGCAGCGCGCGTATTCCGTCTTTCCAATTAATCTTCTTTCCTTCGCGATAGGTGCGGCCCGAGTAGCTGATCGGAACTTCAAAGATGCGGCTTCCGCGCTTTGCGAGCTTGATGGTAATCTCGGGCTCCACGTCGAAGGTTGAACTCTCCAACGGAATGCTTTTCAGCAAATCCGCGCGTACCATCTTGTAACAGGTTTCCATGTCGGTCAGGTTCAGGTCGCATACGAGATCACATAGAAATGTGAGCAGCTTATTCCCGAGTGCATGGCGGAAAAAAAGCGCGCGCTTGTACCCTCCGGGCAGGAACCGGGAGCCAAAGACCGCGTCGGCATCCTCCAGGAGGAAGAGTTCCACCATCTGTAAGAGATCGCGCGGGTGGTATTCAAGGTCGGCGTCGTGGATAACCACCAGTTCGGTATCGACGTGTTGAAGGGCCGTACGAATGGCCGCGCCTTTCCCCTGATTCTTTTCGTGGCGCAGCCAGACCCAGCAGAATTTTGGATCTATGCCCTCGGAATCAAGCGTGGCACGAAATCTGGCGATGGCGTCCGGCGTCCGGTCTTTGGACGCGTCGTCCACGACGATCACCTTGATGGCGTCCAGCACTGGCGAATCGCTCAGCACCTTGAGCCGCGCCAGACTGGTCTCCACGAGATACTGTTCGTTGTATGCGGGAACAATCACGGAGAGAGATGTACTGGTGCGCTTGACCGCCATCCGTTCAGTCGAACGCCCGGAATGATTGGCAACTCTTGCCATTGAGCCGGTTCCCATCCTCATCGCGCGTCACGTTTGTCTATCATCACTGCGATGATCTCAAAAAAGTGAGGCTTCATTATTTCTCAGCTCAGCGGTTGGTTCAATGTGTTCGCCCGCTTCCTGTGCTTCGGCCGCGATCTAAACTGTCAGAAGCTATTCACCGGCCAGAAACGCGTGCCAAGATCATGAGTGCTCTAGTCTGATGCGATCTGAGAGGCGGCCGTCGGGCCGTCACCCGAGGTGGCAGCCGACCCTGCCTTGCCAATGACTTCATTCACGTGCTTCTCCCGGCGGTGACCAATTACGCGATCCACAATGCTTTCGAGCGCCGTTCTCGGCCGGAAACCAATAAGCCGCTCAAGTTTCTCGAGCGCAGGGACACGGCGCGGCATGTCTTCGAAGCCAGGCTCGTAGGCTTCCTCATACGGTACGAACACGATGGGAGATTCGCTCTTCGTCCGTTCTTTCACAAACTGAGCAAGGCCTTCGATCGAAATTTCATGATCGGTGCCAATGTTCACTACTTCACCGACCGCCCGGTCATTCGCCAGCAGCCGAAGGATTGCCTCCACCGAGTCGCGCACGTCACAGAAGCACCGCGATTGCTGCCCGGTGCCGAAAACGGTGATCGGATCACCTGCCAGGGCTTGCCGCACGAAATTCGGTAGCACCATGCCATAGCGGCCCGTTTGGCGAGGACCGACCGTGTTGAAGAGCCGCGCAACGATGACCGGCTGCCTCTTCTCTTTCCAGTAGGAAAGCGCCAGGAATTCGTCGAGCGCCTTCGAAGCGGCGTAACTCCAGCGTCCGATGGTCGTGGGGCCGAGCACCAAGTCAGCGTCCTCGCGGAAAGGTACTTTGTCGCTCTTTCCATAAACTTCGGAGGTCGAAGCGGCAAAGACGAGTTTCTTTTTCTTCGACGCCGCGTCCAGCACGAGCTGCGTTCCGTACACGTTCGTTTCTAACGTGCGCACTGGGCTTTCCACAATCAACCGCACGCCCACAGCGGCGGCAAGGTGAATCACGACGTCGGACTCGTCCACCAACTCGGCAAGCACCTGTCTGTTTTGAATCGTGTCGAACGTGTAATGAAACCGGGCAAAGCTCTTCAAGTGGCGGATATTCTCTACGCTGCCCGTTGAAAGATCGTCCACGATGAAAACTTCGTCGCCGCGTTCAAGCAGTGCCTCGGAAAGATGAGACCCGATAAAACCTGCCCCGCCGGTGATCAAGTAGCGCAAGCTAGTCCCCCTGGTCGGATGAATCGTTCGAGTCGCCCGTCCCCGACGGGAACGGAGCTGTCTTGTTAACATCCTCGCCATATCCGTAGCCATAGGCGTAAGGATAGTAGCGGTAGGAGTAGTAGTAGTCCGGCGCGCTCGAATCCACGGCATTGAGCACCACGCCCAGCAACCGGCTCTTCACCGCCCCGAGAAGGTCGCGTGTTCGTGTAAAGGCTTCCTTGGGCGTCTCACCGCTGCGCACCACCAGCAGCACTCCGTCGGTCAGCGAAGAAAGGATTACGGCGTCTGTGGCTGCCATGATTGGCGGCGAATCGATCACGATGAACTTGAATCGGCGCCGGAGCTCGATGAGCGCCTCGCGCATCCGGTGGGAAGACAGCAGGTCTGCTGGGCTTGGCGGCACCGGGCCGGTGGTGAGGGCTTCGAGATTCTTGATCGTCGGGTGCGGGATCACGACTTCATCCAGGGTCATCACACCTGCAAGATAGGAGCTCAAGCCTCCTTCCTTGCCAACGGTCAAGTTCAGCACTCGGCGGACGCCGGGCTTCCGCAAATCGGAGTCGAGCAGCAGGGTGCGATCGCCAAGCTGTGCCAGGGTCACAGCCAGGTTTACCGCCGCCGTCGTCTTGCCTTCGCGCGGCAGGGCGCTGGTCACCAAGATGACTTGCGGCGGATGTTCGGCTTGGGAGAGGAGCAGTGACGTTCTCAGCGCGCGGAAAGCTTCTGAAATTTGTGACTTCGGCTGGACGTGAGCGAGCAATTCCACCCGCGGGCCGGATGCGGATGCCGGCAGCGCCTCGCGCGCGAATCGCGATAACCGCTTGTGATGCCCGTTCAGTCCCGGCAATGCAGGAACTACAGCGAGCGACGGCAGGCCGGTCAATGTTTCGATGTCGTCGGGAGATTTCACCGTGTTGTCAAGGTATTCGCGGAAGAGGGCCAGGCCGACCCCGCCTACTAGGCCCACTAGGATTGCGAGCAGGATGTTCCGCGCTTTTTGCGGGCGAGAGGGACTGGTAGGAGCCAGCGCCGGATCCACGACACGGATGTTGCTCGACCGTAATCCTGCGGTGATCCCCGCTTCTTTCAGTTTTTGGAGCAAGCCGTCGTAAAGCGCCTTATTTGACTCAGCATCGTGCTTCAGTATGTGATACTGAACCAACTTCTCGGCCATCTCGTTTGCTTCGGCCTTTTGCCTGTCCAGCGCTTCCTGCAGCAGTTGCACTCGCTGCCGGGCGGTACTGAACTCCTGTTCGACGCTTTCCAAGATGGTCTTGCGAGCCTTCTCCAGATCTTGTTCCAGCTCTTCCTTCTGCGCCGCCAGCCGCTTCACCTTGGGATAATTGGGGCCGTACAGGTTGAGCGCATCCGAGTAATTTGCATCCAGTTCAGACCTGCGCTTCAACAGATCCTGGACCACAGGGTTTTCGCGCGCGGCAGGAATCGCGTCCACATTTCCGCTCACAGCCATGCGATAGAGCGCTTCTTTTTCAGCGAGGACCGTTTGGGCTTCCGTCACTGCCTTGCTCAAATCCGCCATCTTCTGGGTGGTAATGTCCTGCTTCTCATCGAGCTGCCAAATCTGGTTCTGCCGCTCGTAGGCGATTCGCGCGTCCTCCGATTTTTCGACTTTGATACGCAGCTCTTCCAACTCAGCGGACAGCCACTTCGAAGCCTGCGTCGTGGCGTCGTATTTGCTCCGGAAATTCTGCTCGACATAGCTCTGGAGGTGCGCATTCACCACTTGGGCCGCCAACTGGGGATCCTGGGCCTCAAATTGCACTTCGACCAACCGGCTGTTCGGCACGCGCTTCACCACCAAACGTCCCAGAAAGGCTCCAAGAATCGCAGGCCGCCGTGGAGCCCCTATCCCGTGGGTCCAGGTGAGCGCATTGGGCGACCCGCCAAACTCGGGATAGCGGCCGAGATCCAGCGATTTGATGGTTTGCAAGGCAAGCGTCTCGCTCTGAAGAATTTTCGCTTGCGTCTCGATGTAGTTCTCCATGTCGATGTATTCGCCGTAGGAATTCGGGTCCTGGAAAGGAAGCATGTTCTGCGCTTCCCGATCCACTTCCACTCGCGCCGCCGCCTGATAAACGGGTTTCATTTTGAAAGACGCGATTGTCACGACGGTGACTACGGTTAGGAGAAAAGTGAGGATCAGCCACTGATGCTTTCGCAGAATGATGACGTAATCGAGGAGGTGGGGCTCCTTGGGCATCTGCTCCCAAGAAAGCATCGCCGGCGAGGGGATGACGGCCAGCGGTTCGGCGGCTTTTCGTTCCCGGGCCAGTGCTCTTGATGCATCTTCCATCAGTCGTTGTTCCTCACGCCACCATCATCGGTGGCTCACCAGCCCATCAATTGTGTGTCCCCACCCGGTAGATGGCGACGGCGGACCCGATGCCGATTGCTGCTTCGGCACCGCGCGCCAGCGCTTTCTTCCCCGCGCTATCCGGTATGTATAGGATATCGTTGTCTTTCATTGCGACATCTTCCGTCTTGTTCTTTTCGATTTCCTTGATATGGACCGGGATCTGTTCTCTCTGCCCCGTCGCAGGATTCATGCGGAAAATCACTGCATCATCTTTTTTGGCGTACGTAGTCGTCCCCCTGGCCAGCGCGACAGCTTTCAGGACTGTGATCTGCTCACCATGACTCTGCAACACGTACCCTCCGGGTTGCGCAATGCCCGCCCCTGCCACGTACACAATTCCCGCTCGCGGAATACTCACCACGTCACCCGCAAAGATTGGAATATTAAAGGAGGGGTTGCCTGATTCGAGCAGATCCTGAATATGAATGGTGATGGTCTGCGAGGCCGCAGGTCCCGCGTCGGAGGCGCCATTCGCCGAATTGGTTGCTGGAGCTGGCCCGCCGCCCCTCGTCACCAGCACAACGCTGCCAGCATCGGCCGAGATTCCTCCGGCAGCCGCAAGGATTTCCAACAGGGTGGTTGGCCGGATGATCTGGAAAACCAGCGGATGCGTGACGGCTCCGACAATCGAGACCGGCTGGCTGTTCTGTTCTTTCACGAAGACGGAAACTTGCGGATGAGAAATCAGTCCGTTCTCCAGCAGCAATTGCTCCATACTGTTTTGCAACTGGAAGGGAGTAAGCCCTGCGGCATGAATCCTGCCAGGCACCAGCGGATAGCTGATCTCGCCTGTGTCGGATACACGCATTTCGCGGGTGAGTTCCGGCACGTCAAAGACTTCTATGTGCAGAAGGTCTCCCGTCCCGATGGGAGTGTCCACGGGATGAGCCCGGGCTAGGTTGGCCAGTTGCTGGATTTTCTCGTTCGTTTGCTGTGGCGTCTCTAGTTTTTCCTGACCGCGAGCGGCCTGCGCACCGCACACACATATCAGCAGGAAAAGTACAAGCTCCGCTTTCGGCCAGTCCGAAACCCCACGGACTTTGACCGCCATTCGATAGATGACCCCGCAGTCACTATGGCCTAGTCAGCGCACTGGTGTCAACGGGGACTTGGCGTGTCTCTCAACTATCCTTACAGCCTCTTTCGCCTTGGTGACGCTCGGTGTAGATCTCTGCTTGATTACCGGCTGACCCAAGGCTAACCCGCAATGCTGCTTTTGGCCGGAGTGGGTGCGTGTTCATGGCGCCTCCTGGGTGGGGCTTCCGAAGGGAGCACCGGCGAAGTGGCCAGATATGCTTGCAGCAAGAAGAGCAGGGCATTCGACGGAATGTGCAGATTGAAATCCACCAAGCTGTGCAGCAGCAATCCGCTCACTGCCATGATGCCCGCGGCATGCAGGCCGCGGGAGAAGTGCCCCTGTTCCGCCGCGAACTTTCTGCGCATCTCGCGAAACAGAACCCAGAGAAACATGGCGCCACATATCCCGCCCAGCAGTCCGGTTTCTGCGAGGGCTTCCACGTAGTCGTTGTGAGCATGATCTACCACCCGGCCGTCGTAAGCCGTTTCATACTGCGGATACACGGCGACCAGCGTGCCCAGGCCCGCGCCCCTAATGGGATGATCCAGAAAAACATGGAAGGCCCCGCGAAACATGGAGGCGCGCCTGGCCAGCGACAAATCCCGCGTTGCCATCGTCGCAAATCGTTCCAACACCTTCCCTGTTCCCAGCCAAACGATCAGGGCGATGGCGGCGAGCCCTACGATGGCGAGGGCTGCCACGCGCGGCCCTTCCAATCCTCGGCGCAATTTCGCCAGCAGCATCAGCACACCGAGTTCGAAAGCAAGGCTGACAATTCCGCCTCGAGAGCCCGACAGAATCAGCGCGCCGACGGGCACAATCGTCAACAGCGCCGTCAAGGGGAAAACATCTCGCCGGACACCCCGGAAAACCAGCAGCGCCAGGCCAACCGGAAGCACCAGCTCAACGAATCCCCCGAAGTGATTGCGATTTACATAAGGCCCGAAGATGTCGCCGCCAAAAACCGGTTCCCGAATCCAGTAGATTTTTCCTTCCGACGTAAAATGCTGAATAATCCCCAACAGTGAAACGCCAAAACCGAAAAAGACCAGGAACCAGGCGAGATTTACTAGGTGCACGCGTTCGCGGAACGCCTGTGCCGCCAGAAAAAAAATGATGAAGTAGGTTGCCAGCTTGAGGAGCTCGACGCGTGTCAGAAAAGGGTACGCGGTGAGACGAAAAGCCAATTGTGCCGCTCCGACGCCGATGAAGCAGAGGAACCACACATTCAGGGGGCTCCATTGGATCTTGGGGTTCGGGTTCCGGTAAACCGCCAGCGCCCAGACAAGCAACAGGACCGCCGTGCCGATTTCCAGCAGAGCTTCCGACCACGGCTCGACCGTGCCATGCGCCAGCACGCTGAAGGCGAATAGCGCATACAATCCGGCGCGAACAAATTTCATTTGAAAGATTGTCCTGTTTCTGCGCTGGTGGGATGCAGAGAGAGGTCCGAGATCCAGACAGTTCCGCTAAGTTTGTTGTCGAACAGCCGGCTCTGCATTCGATTCAGGCGGATCCACAGGAAGTGTGTTTCCGGACCGGTTGCGATGTTCCCTTCGACCGAAGTCCAGGGATGCGAACCCAGAAAATTTTCGGAGACGAATTTGTCCGCGGTGGGGCGGTGAGGATCTGCCACAATCAACTGCATTCCTCTTTCCGTCGTGATGCCCTCGGTGCGAATGAAGGCGCGAAAGTGATAGGTGCGACCGGGTTCAACGGGGACGTATTGCACCGGCTGGTCCAGTTCTGTGTTCAATCCACCGCCGAAATCGATACGCACGGAACGCGCGCCATAACCAGGAGGCGCAGAGTCGAAATCAATTGCCACGCCCGGGAGCACCGCCCACCGCCAGCCGAGGCCGCCGTTTTCGAAATCGCGCGAGAAGGTGCCATCCCAGACTAGCGAACCGCCCGGAGGATCTTCGTGTGGCAGCCCGGCAGCCGCCAGTGCCTCCCGCCAGATTCGCTTGGCGTCGGCGCTGCGCTCCTCGAATATAAGATCTTCAAAGAACGGAAAAGTTCGCGAAAGGGCAAAGGACTTTCCCAGACCGACGAGCCGCTTCCAAACTTCAATCCCCGCGTCCACCTCATGGTTGGCTGCGAAGAAATCGAGTGCCTCGAAATAGGCATCCACATTCGCAGGCAAGACTCGATCCAGCAGCAAACCGGCGTCACGATTCGAACGCCAGCTCCGCGAGATCGCCAGCGGCAGCAGCCGGGAATCGCCTCGAAGAGCCCTGTGAATTTGTGCAAATCCCTCGGAATAATCCTCCTGCCGCAACAGAAAATTTCCGTAGTTCCACGCCACCTCCGCAGATGCCGGATAGACTATTCGCGCGTGCTCGAACGCGTCCCTGGCGCCGGCGACGTTGCCCACCGCTTCTTCCGCGCTGGCCAGGTCCATCCAGTAGTGCGCCGAATGCGGGTCCAATTGGACGGCGCGCCGGTAATCGGCCAGCGCCCCTTGCGGATCGGAAATCTCCAAATCCCACTGCCGCCAGTGGCCGACGCGGTCCCAGGCATCGGCATTGCTGGGTTCGAGCGCTGCGCCCCGCGCCATCGTTTCGACGCGGTCGGAATGCAAACGGTGATCCGCCAACCAGAGTCTCCCGGCCTGAAATGAAAGCAGAGCAAGAATTCCCACCGCTGCAATCAGCAGAGCCCGCTTCTGCGCGGTGCTCTCGACAGGAAGTTCCACTCACTTTTCTCCCCAGCGGAAAACAATTCCCACTGAAATCCGCCGGTTGCTCTCGGCCGGGTTTAGCACGGCGCCGCTGAAATCCGAAAAATGGGTCTTCTCGTAATCGAACTCAAAGGCACGCACCGCCCAGTGCGTCGTCACTCTCACATCGACGCCTCCGCCTCCCGCCCAGACCCAGGCCGTGCTGGTATTCGTTTTCGGGCTGAACCCGCCGTTCAATGGAATATGCTGCCGCTCGTACCCCACGCCAAAGAGAACTTGGCCGAATGGAATCAACCGGTGACGATGGCCGAAGAAATAACCCCGCGGTCCGGCCATCAAAGTGTAGATGGCTGTATTTCCGATCACCCCCTGGTCCTTGTATGTGCCCGTGCCGTCGGCCACGAATCCCAGCCAGTGCTTCCAGTTGTAGTCCGCCGTCGCATTCCATCCGTTCATTCCGAATCGCGACGCGCTCGGTGGATAAAACGACCGATACGTGTAGCCGCCCTCAAGCTCGTATTTTGGAGAGGGCCGCGGCGGCTTTTCTTTTTCGGGCGCTTCCTGCGACGGCGTCTCCTGCTTGGGAGCCTCTTGCGCCAACGCTGGCACCGCAAAAATTATGATTGCGCCAACAATTCCCAGCCATTTCTGCATTCGCAAACTCCTCCGCTGAAGTTTCACAAACTTCGTCACCCGCAGCATCGCCCTTATGCGCGCATGAGAGCCTCCTACCACCACAGGGCGTGCAAGAGTAAACCGAAATCTCTTCGGATGAAAGCCGCATCCAGGCGCACTCCCCGCCAGCCGGCGCGTGAAACCGTGAGTTTACCGGCAACCCCTGGCCATTGACTGCCATCCCAATCTCTTCACTCCGGGGACCGCCGGGGAGAAACCTGCAAGTTAGATTGAAAAGTTCCGTGCAACCGGGCTGACTCCAGGCACGTTTAATATTGGAACTTAATTCAGCATTAAGCGGAATCAAGTGAATCCCATCGAGACGGGTGTGCAGAGCATGCAATCGAAAATTCCCTGGACGTTGTTGGGCGTCATCGTTGCGGTGATTTTTGCGGGCGTGGCCGGGTGTGGCAGCGGCGCCGGCAGCGCCAACAGCGC
>Ga0187776_10001146_pt1 | contig 13098 bp, 8 predicted proteins | sample 0216_BV02_MP12_2_FD_132426 | JGI IMG/M metagenome (GOLD analysis project Ga0187776, IMG submission 132426) | Tropical peat soil microbial communities from peatlands in Department of Meta, Colombia - 0216_BV02_MP12_20_MG | ecosystem: Environmental > Terrestrial > Soil > Wetlands > Peat | place...
GTGAAATCCGCCGATGCACACCGGCACGCCCGCTGCGCGCAGCGGCCGCGCAATGTCCATGGCTCGCGGAAACTGGTTCGATTGCACTCCCACCAGCACCACCAAGCCGCGCCGCCCGCGCAATTGGCGCGCAATCCGGTTCGTGCGCACGCGCGTGTTGTCCTCATCCATCGCGCTGATCTCGATGTCCACGTCCTCGCCCAGCACGCGCCGCCGCTTGCAGTCCTGCATCAGCCCGTGGACCACCGCCAGCGAATTCGACGGAATCGCCGAGCGGTACCACTGGATCACATAGCCGTCGTCGTCATAGTGCGACGGCTTCACCAGCACAATCGAGAATTGTTGCCGCTCTGCCATCCGCTCCTTTTCTCCGCTCTTGTTTGGAGTGCGGTGGCTTGACACCGCTCTGTTACGGCGAGGCTCGACTCGCCGCATCCGAGGCCGAATGGCCTCCACAAATCCTTAGCCCCCAATTTTCGCGCTAGATTACCACACGACCCTCCCGCTACGGGTGTGCTCTCAAGGCGGCCGGTCCCTTGATGCCATCGCTCGTCACGGAGGTTAGTCCGGAACGCGCACACCGCCAATGTGTGACGATTAGAAAAAATTATCCGCCCGATTTTCATGGTCTTGGCGCAAATTCTACTTCCGGGATGTGACGAATAACATCTTGGAGGCAAGGAAACACGGAGGCAGGGAGACAAGACCCGGCTGCCAACACGAGAAGGGTGGTTAGAGTCGCGATTAGAAAAATTCAACTCCCTCTCTATGAGCAAGTTAGGCCCTATTTCTGATCCAGGTGGTGTCGCGATTAGATACCCCGGTGCCCCGGGGCGTTTCTTCTCCTTTACCCTGAGTCCGCCCCTGCGGACGAAGTGCCTACCCCCGTTTCTGTGCCGCCGGCTCCTTTCTTCCCCCTTTTCCATATTCCCTTTTCCGTTTTCCAATCCAGAGTACTTCCCAGTTACCATTGCATAAATGATGCTCGAAAATCTACTGGCCATTGGTACAGGTCTTTGGGTTTCGAGGGTCAGCGGAGCTCACATCGAATGTAATGCGCGGTGGGCGCGGCAGTGAGTCGTGGATCAGGCAGTGGTGCCCGGCGTATTCGACCCCAGCACCGTTTGGTCCCGCAAGCCCGCAAATACAAGGCGCATGGGACGGCTTAGCCACGCTTGCGTGCGGCCGCTTCCGCCGCCTTTCCCAGTTGTTCCGGCGTAGCGTGGAAAGCCTTTTGCATGGCCTTGCGTGCCGCAGGTCCCTACATGCGCGCGAGAAGTCCGTGGAACTTGGCCTTTTCCTTTGTGGCTTTAATCACCGCCTGTTTTTTGCAGGCATTGCGCATGGCGGTTCCTCAGGGTCAGAACACTCAGGTATTTTACGTGAAATCTCTTCTCTCGGATTAAACAGGCTGCAAAGCAGCAGAGGTCACATCGAGGGTAATTTTCGGCGGATGCAGCAGCGTGTTGTGGATCAGGCAGTGGTGCACGGCGTCCTCCACTCCGGCATGCTGCTCGGTGGTGAGCGCGCAGGGAACTTCGACGTCGATGCGGAAGTTATCCAGGCGCGCCCCGTGCGTCTCCGGGTCTTTCACTTTGTCGGAGGTGACGCGCACGATTGTGCCGCTTTCCGCAAGGCCGAGCTTGCGCAAATACTGCGCAGCATAAAAGCCGGCGCAGGCCCCCAGCGAGGCGAGCAGGAGCTCCGGGGGCGTCACGCCCTCGTCAAAGCCGCCGTTTTCGACCGGCTGATCGCACTCGATGCGGTGCTCGCGCGCCATGATGTCGAATTGCAGCGCGCCCAGATGCTCCACGAGGACTTCCATGGGTCCCTCCCTCACTCCATTGTCAGCAAAAAGGCTAACACCGGGGTCTCGGCAGGAATGTGATGGGAGTGACCCTCTCGCGTGACCTCCGTCACAGGCTGGTACAGGTCCGTTTTTTTTCATGGCATTTGGAACGCCGGCATCTTGCCGGCTCTCTTGGGCGCGGTGATTTGCATTGGCCAGCCCGAGAGGAACGGAAACCAAGACCGCTCACCGCAGAGACGCAGAGGACGCAGAGAAAGGGAAACGCAGCTCTGTGCCAATCGCAGGCAGACGGGCGGCAAGAAGTCCACCGCACCGCACACTTGCACTTTCGCCTCGCTTCTCCCTAAGATGGATTCCATGACCGCAGGACCAAATTTCATGGCGCGAGCGAAATTGGCGGAGTGGGTACCGCGCTTCCCATCGCGCCCGGCGCAGTTCGGCCCAGCTTCCTCGCCCCAGAGCATCAGCGATAGCTGGGCGCTGGTGCCTATCCGCGTGTCCCAATTTGAAGCTTGCAGTGTCCGAATCACGAAACGTCAGTTACGAGTCATGGATTTTCTAATCGACAGTTGGGCGATTAGAAATGGCCGTAATCCATTTCGAATCAATCACTTGATTTTTTCTAATCGACAGTCCCAGCGGTGGGCGAAAATCAGGTTTTTGCGCCGAAAAGCGAACGGAAAGCGAAGATGAAGATTACGCGAGAAGACGTCCTGCGAGTGGCCGAGCTGGCTCACCTGGAGTTGACTCCCGAGGAAGTCGAACTCTACCGCGGGCAGCTCGATGAGATCCTGAGCTACATCGGCAAGCTTGAGGAGCTGGACGTCTCGCGCGTCGAGCCGATGGCGCAGGTGCTCTTCGAAGCGCCCGGTGGCTCGCACCCGGAACTGCGCGACGATGTGGTCCGGCCGTGCGACGTGGCCGACGCCATTCTGGCCCAGGCGCCTGATGCAGCGAAGCCCTTCTTCCGCGTGCCGAGGGTAATCGAGAAATGAGCGCCGCCATGACATGGACGATCGCCGGCGTGCGCTCTGCCTTGCTCGCGAAGAATATTTCCGCGCGCGAGCTGGCCAAGGAATTCTTCGCCGCGATTGACCGCCGCAACCCGGAGCTGAACGCATACCTGACGCTTTCGCCCGAGCGCGCCTATGCGCAAGCGGATCGCGTCGATGCCGCCGTTGCGCGCGGCGAGGCGCTTGGGCCGCTTGCGGGCGTTCCCATCGGCGTCAAGGATGTGATCAGCACCCGCGGCCTGCGCAGCACCTGCGGGTCGAAAATTCTCGAGAATTACGTGCCGCCCTACGACGCCACGGCTGTCGAGCGGTTGGAAGCCGCTGGCGCGGTCATTTTGGGAAAGACAAACTGCGACGAGTTCGCCATGGGCAGTTCGACCGAGAATTCCGCATACGGGCCCGTACGGAACCCGATTGCCATGGATCGTGTGCCGGGAGGCTCAAGTGGTGGGTCGGCTGCGGCTGTAGCGGCGGGACTGGCGGTGGCGGCGCTGGGCACGGATACGGGCGGCTCAATTCGCCAACCGGGCGCCTGCTGCGGCATCCCGGCACTGATGCCGACATACGGGCGCGTATCGCGCTATGGGCTGATTGCCTTTGCCTCGTCACTCGACCGCATCGGGCCATTCGCAGGCAATGTGGCCGATGCTGCCGCCGTGCTTGGGGTGATGGCCGGACATGACCCGAACGATTCGACTTCCGCCGCCGTGCCGCCGGCGGACTACGCCGCGGAACTTGATAAGCCAGTGCAAGGGCTCCGGATCGGCGTCCCGGAGGACTACTTCGGTGAGGGGCTGGACACAGAGGTCAAAGAAAAAGTGCAGGCCGGGATTGCGCTGCTCGAACGGCTCGGCTGCCGGCGGATACCGCTCAAGATGCCGCACACCGATTACGCCATCGCTACCTATTATATTGTGGCCACGGCCGAAGCCAGCTCGAACCTGGCGCGTTATGACGGCGTACGCTACGGGCTGCGCGTGCCGGGAACAACGCTCATAGAGATGTACCGCGCGACCCGCGAGCGAGGATTTGGCGCGGAGGTGAAGCGGCGCATCATGCTGGGGACGTATGCGTTGTCGGCGGGTTACTACGACGCCTACTATTTGCGGGCGATGAAGGTGCGGTCGCTGATTGCGCGCGATTTCTCGGATGCCTTCCAGAAAGTTGACGCGATTGTGACGCCGACCTCGCCCACGCCGGCCTTCCGGTTGGGGGAGAAAACTGCGGACCCGTTGCAGATGTATCTTGCTGATATTTATACAGTTACAGGATCGCTGGCGGGGGTGCCAGGAATTTCAGTCCCCTGCGGGCGGACGAAAGCGGGGCTGCCCGTGGGGCTGCAGATTTTCGGGCCGCATTTTGGCGAGGGGCGAGTCTTGCAGTTGGCAAATGCTTTTGAAAAAGGAGGTGGCGCGACGGTTTGATCACAAATGCGCGCGAGCGCAGCACGGAATTTTGCGGCGCGCATTGAGCGCTTGAAATTGTAGAAATCTTCCAGCATTAGACTTTCTTAGCTACTTCTCGGCAAAAATTGACTGGTGGGGCGGTGAGATGGTTTGCCGGGCCACCTGTCAAGTGATTGAGCAGCAGGGAGTTAGGTTGCCGGGTAGCAAAGTGGTTTGAGCCCCGTAGAACGGAAGCACTATTGCTGGCGGCTCGATGGACATTTAACCTCAAGTCAGCATCCAACTGACTGAGAGGCCGAAATCATGGTGCGGATCAAGTCGAGCCAGAAGGTTTTCACCGAGGACGAGGTGGCCAGTCTGACGGGGATTTGCCAGATGCACCTCCGCTCGCTCGCGCGCAATAAGCACCTGGGCAAACTCGCGCACGCCGCCGAAACCGCCGGCGCCGAAGCTGAAAAATGGCTCTTCACCAATTCCGACCTGATGATTTTGACGGTGCTGCACCCGCGCTGCGAACACTAGCCCCGCGGCAATCTTCGCAACTCCTGCGTCGTAATTCCCTGACAATTTGTCGGATGGCACTCTGTCTGGCGGCTTCCCTCATGGTGGCTACGGCTGCCGGATGGAGTCAAACTCGCACCGGGCCCATTTCGGGCCCTCAGCAGGATTCTTCCCAGGCGGCTGATTCGTCCGCCGCGAAATCCCCGAAGCTGCCTCGCGGCAAAAAACTAATGCTGACCGACGGGACCTTCCAACTGGTGCGGGATTACAAAGTGGAAGGCGACCGAGTGCGCTATTACAGCCTCGACAGCCATCAGTGGGAGGAGATGCCGGCTGCACTGGTGGATTGGGCGGCGACTAAAAAAGTGGCGGCCGAGGAGGCCAAGCGCGATACGGCGGAAGTCGCAAAAATTCACGCGCGCGAAGAAGCAAGCAAGCTGCCTGTGCTCGATATCGACGCCAGTCTCGAGGCCGCACCGGGCGTGTTCCTGCCACCCGACCCAGGGGTTTACATTTATGACGCCAAGTCGGTGGTGCAGCTTACACAGGCGAATACCGACGTGAAAACCGACAAGGGCCAGACTGTGAAGCAGATTTTCACGCCGATTCCCATCGTGGCCTCGCGCCGAACGATTTCAATCCCGGGCACGCGGGCAAAATTGCGGGTGACCACCGGCCAGCCGGAAATCTACATTCGCACGTGGGACGCCCATGAGCCGGAAATTCAGTTGATCCCCACGAAAGTGAAAGGGTACTCGCGCGTGCTCGAGCACATCGACACGAGATTCAAAGAAGAGACGCTGAAGGCGGATACGGTGCCGATGCAGCGCTGGGTGATTGCGCGCGGAGTGTTCCGGTTCACGCTGGGAGAGTCGTTGCCGCCCGGGGAGTACGCGCTGGCGGAGGTGATGCGGGAAGAGACAATCAGCATCTACGTGTGGGATTTCGGGGTGGATGCCGGAGCGCCGGCGCCGGCGGCGAAATCAAAATGATCGAGGCAGAGAGCGGCGAGCTTGTTAGCCTTCTCTGACCGGCTGAGGCTGGAGAAGTTCCGAGAGCAAGTTGGCCAGCGCAGCCAGGTGAAACGGCTTTTGCAGCACGTGCGCTCCTTTCTCAGCGAAGGAGGCCATCAGCGCGGGATCGAGCATGTCGCCGGTCATGAATACGAATCGTGGAGGCGACGCATGCGAGTGGGCGCGGAGACGCTGGAACAGTTGCTCGCCATTGAGCCCGGGAAGATTGAAATCGCAGAGGACCACGTCGTAGCGGCTCGCGGCGAGATGCAACAAGGCTTCTTCGGCGCTCGCCGCGCCCTCCACGTGCATGCCGCGCGCGGAAAGTCCCTCTTGCACAATCTCGCGGATGCTGTCCTCGTCATCAACGATCAACGCGGAAAGGCCGCGGAGAACCGGAGCGACGCTGGAAGCCTGCCGCCCGGCCAGGAGTGGAGGCTCAGCCGCAGCAAGATTTTCCGCCGGAATCGGGAGGAGGACGCGGATCGTGGTTCCGTTGGGCGGCGAGGAGTGCACTTCGATTCTTCCACCGTGCTCCTTCACGATGGCGAGACAAATTGTGAGGCCAAGACCCGAGCCGCCGCCCGGGCGCTTCGTGGTGAAGAACGGATCGAATACTTTTCCCACGATTTCAGAGGAAATTCCCGGGCCATCGTCGACAAACGAAACGTTGAGATTTCCTGCGAGCGCAGCAATTGAGATTTTGAGGATGCCCTGATCGCGGACGCTGGAAATCGCCTGCTCGGCGTTGGTGAGGATATTGAGAAAGACCTGTGTCAGGAGTTTGGCGTCGCCTTCAATCGCGGGAAGAGGCGCGGATTCGTCGAATTGGACGATGATGTTCTTCTGGCGCAACGAAGCCTCATGCATTTGCAGCGCGCGCTGGATGAGTTCTTCGACATGAACCTTTCCGCGTCCGAGCACCGCGGGGCGCGAGAACGCCAGGAGGTTCTGGACGATATCGGCGGCCCGCCGGGCTTGCTTCAAAATGATTTCAACTTGGCGGCGGGTAGCATCGTCCGGGGCGCGCTCACGCAAGAGATCGCTGACTCCGAGGATGGCCGTAAGCGGATTATTCAGCTCGTGGGCCGCGCCGGCCATCATCTGGCCCATGGAGGCAAATTTTTCTTTCTGCGCGAGCTGCTGCTCGGCCTGGCGTGATTCGGTGATGTCGCGCGCGGAGGCCACCACGCCCGTGATTTCATTGCCCTCGCCGAACAGCGGGCCGGCGCTGGCGCGCAGTGTTCTCCAGGAGCCGTCCGCGTGAGGAACGCGGTATTCAACCTGGGCCGAGGGCGACTGGCCCGTCAGGACTCTTTGAAACATTTCCATGACCCGGGCGCGATCGTCCGGATGCATTTTTCCACCGAGCGATGATCCGATGAATTCCTCCGGCCGGCTGCCGAGCACTTCATGAATGCGAGGGCTCATGTACGTGAACCGGGCCTCGCGGTCGAGCACCGCGATGACGTCGGGAAAACTCGCGATCAGGTGGCGGACAAATTCCTGCTCCTGGTGTAACTGTTTTTCAATCTCCAACCTCTCGGTAATGTCCACAAAGGTGCCCTGCATGCGGACCACTTGCCCGAAAGAGTCGCGAATGGCAAAGCCGGAGCCGAGGCAGTGGATTACGCGGCCGTCCTTGCGGCGCAAAACGACTTCCCGGTCTTCGACGGATCCTTTCCGTTGCAGTTCTCCCACGATGGCATCGCGCAGCAACGGGTCCACATAGAGGTCCCGAAAATTCCGCGTCTGCAGCTCTTCTTTGGTATCGAAGCCCAGCATGCGCACAAGCGCAGGATTGGCATCTAGCACCTTGCCGTCGGGAGTGGTGAAGAAAATCCCCTCGCGCAACGACTCGAAGAGTTCCTGAAAGCGAAGTTCGGATTCATGTTGAGACGTGACGTCCCGCGCCCAGCCGCTGAGGGAGGTGATGTTTCCTTCTTCTGCGACACTCTGCAGCCAGCAATCGAAATACCGGCGGGTATTTTCCTTCTTCAGGCGGATGCAAATCCTGCCGGCCCACGTGCCGGACTTGATCAGCCCCGGGAGGGCGCGCCGGCATTCCTCCGCCGCCGGCTCGGCCACGAATTCTTCCAGCCGGCGGCCGATCAACTCCTGGAAGGAAGCCCCCAGGATTTCAGACATGCGGCGGTTGGCGACGCGAATCTCGCCCTCAAGTGAAAGAGTGAAAATGGCGTGATCGAGGTGGTCAATCAGGTCGCGAAAGCTTTGCTGCGAGCGGGAAATTACATCCACTAGGTCGCGGAATTGCCGGTCCGAAACCTGGGAGGCCTCGATTGGGTCCAGCGGGCGAGTCGTGTTCGGGAGCCTGGGCATGGGCGCGCGGGGCGAATCGAGCCGGCCGTGGAAAGGGTTCCGGCGCGAGAATCCCCAGCTTTGATTTTAGCGAGGTGGCAAAGAACGCAGGAAAACAATGCGGCGGGGTTTTCCAAGATGCTCAACAGAGCGTTGCGCGGACGGCTTGAATGCGGAGCGCGTCAAGTCCGTAGGGGCACGGCATGCCGTGCCCTTACAGGTCAGAGTCTAGAGACTGGTCGTTAGCTCTCGGCGACCGCGTCGGTGTCCTTGCGCAGGAAATCGAGCGCGGCAGCTTCTTCCGGTGTGAGTTCGGGCTCAATCGGTTGTGGCTCCTCCTTCGGCAATTCGGTGAGGAGCTGGATATTGCGGTAGCGCTCGAGTCCCGTGCCGGCGGGAATCAAGCGACCCATGATCACGTTTTCCTTCAAGCCGCGGAGGTAATCCACCTTCCCGGAGATCGCGGCCTCGGTGAGGACGCGAGTAGTCTCCTGGAAGCTGGCCGCGGAGATGAAAGAGTCGGTCGAGAGCGAAGCCTTGGTGATGCCAAGCAGCAGCGGGCGTCCGGTTGCGGGGCGTCCGCCTTCACGGATGACGCGGTCGTTTTCCTCGCGGAAGCGGAACTTATCCACTTGTTCCTCGAGGAGGAACGTCGTGTCGCCGACATCTTCCACTTTCACCCAGCGCATCATCTGCCGGACAATCGTCTCGATGTGCTTGTCGTTGATGTTGACGCCTTGCAGACGATAGACCTCCTGGATCGAGTTGACGAGGTAGGCCTGCGTGTACTTCTCACCAAGCACGGCCAGGATGTCGTGCGGGTTGAGCGGACCGTCAATCAAAGGTTCTCCAGCGCGGACGTGCTCGCCTTCCTGCACGTTGATGTGGACGCCACGCGGGACGGAATATTCCTTGGTGGTTTTTCCATCCTCGCTTTCGACGTAAATCTTGCGCTGGCCCTTGGCGATCTCGCCGTATTTCACCACGCCGTCGATTTCGCTGATGACCGCGGGGTCCTTCGGCTTGCGCGTTTCGAACAGCTCGACGACGCGCGGGAGACCGCCGGTGATGTCTTTCGTCTTGGTGGTCTCGCGCGGGATCTTCGCCAGCACGTCACCGGGCTGAACTTCGTCGCCATCAGACACCATCAAGTGGGCGCGCGAAGGCATCAGGTATTTCTTGATGCGCCCGCCCGCACCGCGAATATTGATGGTGGGCTGGTGTTTCTCATCGCCCGGAGGCAGCGTGACCACAAGTTGCGAAAGACCGGTGACTTCGTCCACCTGCTCTTCGATGGTGATGCCTGCTTGCAGGTCCTTGAATTGCACCGTGCCTGCCGTTTCGGTGAGGATCGAAAAGGTGTACGGATCCCATTCGACCATGGTCTGGCCGAGCGTAACCGGCTGGCCGTCTTCGACCTTCAGGCGGGCGCCGTAAACGACGTGGTGCCGTTCCTTTTCGCGGCCCTTTTCGTCCACCACGGCGATGAGGCCGGAGCGGTTCATGGCCACGATGGATTTCTGGCGGCCTTCCACAACCTTCAAATCGATGAATTTCACGAAGCCGTTGTTGCGGGCTTCGATCTTCGACTGTTCGGTGACGCGTGTGGCCGTGCCGCCGATGTGGAACGTGCGCATGGTGAGCTGCGTGCCGGGCTCGCCGATGGACTGTGCGGCGATAACGCCGACGGCTTCTCCCATTTCGACGAAGCGGCCGGTGGCAAGATTTCGGCCGTAGCAGCGGCCGCAAACGCCGCGCCGGGACTCGCAAGTGAGCACGGAACGGATTTTCACGCGCTCGATACCCGCGGCCTGGATGGCGTTGGCCAGCTCTTCGGTGATTTCCTGGTTGATCTCGACGATGACGTTGCCTTCGTAGTCTTTGATCTTCTCGAGCGAGACGCGGCCAACGACGCGGTCGCGCAACGGCTCGACTTCGACACCGGCTTCGAGAATCGGCTCGACGAAAATTCCATCGGCCGTGCCGCAGTCGAATTCGTTGATGATCACGTCCTGGGCAACGTCCACCAGGCGGCGCGTCAGATAGCCGGAATCGGCGGTCTTCAGTGCCGTATCGGCCAGACCCTTGCGGGCGCCGTGCGTGGAGATGAAGTATTCCAACACGGTGAGGCCTTCGCGGAAGTTCGACGTGATGGGCTGCTCCATGACTTCGCCCGAGGGCTTGGCCATCAATCCGCGCATGCCGGAGAGCTGGCGAATCTGCTGCTTCGAGCCGCGAGCGCCGGAGTCCGCCATCACGTAGATCGGGTTGATCACGCCCTCTTTGTCCTGCTGCTCGAGGGCCTTGAACATTTCGTCGGCAACTTTTTCAGTGACGTCGGACCAGATGGCGATCACTTTGTTGTAGCGCTCGCCGTTGGTGATGGCGCCGTCCTGATACTGCTGCTGAATCTTGACGACTTCATGTTCGGCCGCATCCACCAGCTTGGTTTTCACGCTGGGAATAACCATGTCGCTGATGCCGATGGACATGCCGGCCTTGGTGGCGTACACGAAGCCGAGCTCCTTCAGCTTGTCGAGCGTTTGCACGGTCTTTTCGAGGCCGAACCGCAGATAGCAATACTGCACCAGCGCCTGCACGCCCTTCTTCTTGAGCAAACCGTTGATGAAGGGCATGTCCGAAGGCAGGTGATCGTTGAAGATCACGCGGCCGATGGTGGTGTGCAGAAACTGTTTGTTGAGCTGAATGGGCTCGGTGTGCGACACGTCCTGATCGTCATAGGCGTTGGTGAGGTCGATCACTTCGCCGGTGTAGCGCATGCGGATGGGCGTGAGCAGCTCCACCTCGCCGGCTTCGAGCGCCATGATGGCTTCCTCAGTGGAACCGAACGCACGGCCTTCGCCCTTGGCCTGCGGCTTGGCCTTGGTCATGTAGTAGATACCCAGCACCATGTCCTGCGTCGGCACGGCGAGCGGATAGCCGTTGGCCGGCGACAGAATGTTGCGCGAACTGAGCATCAGCACGGAAGCTTCCACCTGTGCCTCCGGTGAAAGCGGAATGTGCACGGCCATCTGGTCGCCGTCGAAGTCCGCGTTGAACGCGGTGCAGACAAGCGGATGGATGCGAATGGCCTTTCCTTCGACGAGCGTCGGCTCGAAGGCCTGAATGCCGAGCCGGTGCAGCGTCGGAGCGCGGTTGAGCAGGACAGGATGCTCGCGAATCACGTCTTCCAGGATATCCCAGACGATGGACTCCTGCGCTTCGACGAGCTCCTTGGCCTGCTTGATCGTAGTGCAATGCCCTGCGGCTTCCAGGCGGTGATAGATGAACGGCTTGAACAGCTCGAGCGCCATTTTCTTCGGCAGGCCGCACTGGTGGAGTTTCAGTTCCGGGCCGACCACGATGACCGAGCGGCCGGAATAGTCCACACGCTTGCCGAGAAGATTCTGGCGGAAGCGGCCCTGCTTGCCCTTGAGCGTATCCGAAAGCGATTTGAGCGGGCGGTTGTTGGTGCCGCGCAGCACGCGGCCGCGGCGGCCGTTGTCAAAGAGCGCGTCCACGGCTTCCTGCAACATGCGCTTTTCGTTGCGAACGATCACGTCGGGCGCGTGCAGTTCCATCAGCTTCTTCAACCGGTTGTTGCGGTTGATGACGCGGCGATAGAGATCGTTCAGGTCAGAAGTGGCGAAGCGGCCGCCATCGAGCGGTACGAGCGGGCGAAGTTCCGGCGGAAGCACCGGAATCACGTCGAGAATCATCCACTCCGGCTTGTTGCCGCTCTTCCGGAAGGCTTCGAGAACCTTGAGGCGCTTGGCGTACTTGATGCGCTTCTGGAGGCTCGGGTCCACCTTCATTTTTTCCCGGAGCTCTTCGGAGAGTTTGTCCACGTCCACACGACGCAGAAGCTCCTTAATGGCTTCGGCGCCCATGCGCACGTCGAATTTTCCGGGAAATTCCTTCTGCAATTCGCGAAATTTTTCCTCCGGCAGAATGTCCTTTTGCTTGATGCCCGGGACTTCGCCGGGATCCACGCACACGAAAGTCTCGAAGTAGAGAATGTGCTCGAGGTCGCGCATGGTGATATCCAGCAGGTAGCCGATGCGGCTGGGCAGGCCCTTGAAGAACCAGACGTGCGAGCAGGGGGACGCCAGCTCGATATGGCCGAGGCGCTCGCGGCGGACTTTGCTGAGCGTGACTTCCACGCCGCACTTGTCGCAGATGACGCCGCGGTGCTTCATGCGCTTGTACTTGCCGCACAAACACTCCCAGTCGGTGACGGGGCCGAAAATCTTGGCGCAGAACAGGCCGTCGCGTTCCGGCTTGAAGGTGCGGTAGTTGATGGTTTCCGGCTTGGTCACCTCGCCGTGAGACCAGGACCGGATTTTTTCCGGACTCGCCAGGCTGATGCGAATGGAATCGAAATCCGCAATCTGACTGGCGCGATCATACGGGCTCGAACGATACAAGGGCAGTTCCTCCCGCCCCGACCATGGCCGGGGCAAACTCCACAACCCAGAATTTCATCAGCGGTCCGGGAAAATTTCCCGGGCCGAGCTAATCCGCCGCTTCCGCCTTCTCCAACTGCGGCTTCTGGCGTTTCATCAGTTCAACGTCCAGGCACAGCGATTGCAGCTCGCGCACCAGCACGTTGAAGGACTCGGGCACGCCGGGCTCGATTCCCGGCTCGCCCTTCACGATGGCCTCGTAAATCTTGGCGCGGCCATACACGTCGTCGGACTTGGCAGTGAGCAGCTCCTGCAGAATGTGCGCGGCGCCGTAGGCTTCGAGCGCCCAAACTTCCATTTCGCCGAAGCGCTGTCCGCCGAATTGCGCCTTTCCACCGAGCGGCTGCTGCGTGATGAGAGAGTACGGGCCGATGGAGCGCGCGTGGATCTTGTCGTCCACCAGGTGCGACAGCTTGAGCATGTAGATGTACCCAACGGTTACGTTTTGTGCGAAGGGGTCGCCGGACATGCCGTCGTAGAGCGTGATCTTGCCGCTCTCCGGCAGCTCGGTGAATTTCAACAGATGGCGGATGTCGCCTTCGCGCGCGCCGTCGAACACGGGCGTGGCGA
>Ga0187776_10001148_pt1 | contig 13093 bp, 11 predicted proteins | sample 0216_BV02_MP12_2_FD_132426 | JGI IMG/M metagenome (GOLD analysis project Ga0187776, IMG submission 132426) | Tropical peat soil microbial communities from peatlands in Department of Meta, Colombia - 0216_BV02_MP12_20_MG | ecosystem: Environmental > Terrestrial > Soil > Wetlands > Peat | place...
GAAAACGCCCATCGCTGCGTTGCGAAGGCTCGCCGGGTGCCCAACCCTGCCTCGCCTTCGCGCCTTGCGCTAGGCGTTTTCGGCGACGCAACGCGTTCGCGTCCATAGCGTTAACAGGCCCTAATCGAGTCCAGCGGCCTTCGCGATCACCAGCAAGCTCGCCGCGATGGCAACGGCTCCGATCGCTCGCGCGACGCGCTCGCCGGCGAAACGCTCAGCCGTGATCGCCGCAGCCACCGCGGCCATCGCGCGCAGGTCCATCACGCCGACGGCGAGCAGGATGGCCGTCGGGCCGGCGCAGCACGAGCAGCAGTGGAGGCCGAGGCGCAGGCCGTAGCGCCAGGCCGTGCCGGCGTCCGCAGCCAGCGTGCGGCCGCTCCCCGGCGCCTCGCGGCAGCAGGCGAGCTGTCGCGCTTTCCATCCGGTGAACTGCACGACCCCGGCGATGAGCACCACTACGCCGACCGCGAGCGGAACGGCGCGCGCGAGCGGCGGCAACCGCATCTCGAGCGCCGCCAGTGCGACGCCTACCGGAAACGCGACGATCCCGAGCGCAGTCCAGACGGCGAAGTACCCCAAGGCGATCAGCGCCGTCAGCCAACCCCGGCGCGTCTCGTCCGTTTCATCGACGGCCTCGCGGCAGCGCCTCAGCATCGGAAGCAACGACGGCAGCATCATCGCGACCATCATCGCGATCCACATGCCGAGGAACGACGCCGCGGCGCCGGCCCACGTCTGCCCGGGCATGCGCATCCACGCCATCGACATGGTCCACCCGCCCGGCATCGGCATTCCGTCGGTCGACATGGACGTGCACCACACGACCGTGGCCGTCGCGCTGGCCGCGAAGACCAGCGCCGAGGCGCCGAGGAAGATGCGCTCGGACGCTCGCCGGGAACGCACGGGACCGGCGACGATCGCGCGGCTTCCCGTCGCGGCAGCGCAATCCACGGCGGCCTCAGCGCTTGCCGTACATGTCGTGATGACGCCACCAGATGCCCGACTCGTTGCGCCCCTTCGGCGCGCGGTCGAGCCACTGGTACATGCCCCACAGGCCGTCCAGTCCGCGGGCATAGGCGGAATAGGTGTGATAGACCACGCCGTCCTCGAGCGCGAAGGCGCTCATTCCGGGAAGCTGCCGCAGGAAGGTGGCGGCATCGGTTCCCGCCGTCTTCGCGATGTCGGCGACGAAGCCGCTGCTTCCACTCGACTGCATCGGCTCGCCGGGGCGATAGTTGTATTCGTAGTCTCCCTTGCGTTGCTGCTCCTCCGTCACCGAGACGTTGAAGTCGAAGTTGAAGTCGCCGCTCTGCGAGGACGCCCAGGGAAACGTCCACCCCATGCGCCGCTTGAAGGCCTGCAGCTTCTCGATCGGCGCGCGCGACACCGCCCAGAACTTCACGTCATGGTTCTCGAGGTGCACGACGATGCCGTTGAATCCGTCCGCGATCGCCGAGCAGCTCGGGCACGCGGCCGTGTACTCCGGCCCGAACATCATGTGATAGACGAGCATTTGCGAGCGCCCACGGAAGAGCTCCGCGAGCGAGGCTTTCCCTTCGTCGGTGTCGAACCGATAATCCTTGTCGATCCGGACCCACGGCAGCGCCTGCCGCCGCCGCGCCAGCTCGTCGCCGCGCCGCGTGTGCTCCTTCTCCGCCTCGAGCAGCTCGAGCCGCGCGGAGAGCCATTCCTTGCGGGTCCCGGTCGTGTGTGTCGTCATGTCGTTGTCTCCGTGGTGGGTGGTTCGTGCGATAAATTTAGCGCCGGGCGCAAAGAGGATGGGAGTGACAAGTGTGACGGGATTCCGGTGGACCCGCTGATCGCGGCCGCCGCGCGCGCCCTGGCGGCAGGCGATCCCTTGCGCGCCCTCAACCGCGTCGCCTTGCGCGACGACCCGCCGGCGCTGGCGCTGCGCGGCATCGCCATGGCGCAGCTCGGCGATCTCGTCCGCGCGAAGGCGCTGGTGCGCAGCGCCGCGCGCGCCTTCGGCCCCAGGGACATCGTGGCCCGCGCCCGGTGCGTCGTGGCCGAGGCGGAGATCGCATTCGCCTCTCGCGAGCTCGCCTGGCCCGCGAAAGCGCTCGACGCGGCGCGAGCGACGCTCGAGCATCACGGCGACCGCGTGAACGCGGCGCATGCACGGTATCTCGAGATCCGTCGGCTCCTGCTCATCGGGCGCGTCGGCGATGCGGAGCGTGCACTGGCCGGGCTCGATCCTGCCCGCCTCCCGCCCGCGTTGAGCGCGACCCACGAGCTGGTGGTCGCCGGGATCGCGTTGCGGCGCCTCCGGATCAGGACGGCGCGCGCTGCGCTCGTCCGGGCCCGGCGCGCCGCCAGGGAGGCGCGCATTCCGGCGTTGTCCGTGGAGGTCGAGAGCGTGTCGCGCGTGCTCGACACGCCCGCGGCGCGGCTTATCGCTCGCAGCGGCGAACGGCTCGTTCTGCCGGAAGAGATCGAAGCGGTGCTCGCTTCGAAGGCGCTCGTCGTCGACGCATCCCGCCATGCCGTGCGCGACACTCGCACGACGGTGTCGCTCGGCAGGCGCCCGGTGCTGTTCGCGCTCGCCCGCGCGCTCGCCGAAGCGTGGCCGGAAGACGCATCGAGGGAAGCGCTGGTCGCCCGAGCGTTCAGGGCGAAGCGCGCGGACGAATCGCAGCGCGCACGGCTGCGGGTCGAAATCGGCCGCCTGCGCGCGACGCTCCGGACGGTGGCCTCGGTGACCGCGACGAAGCGCGGCTTCGCGCTCGAGCCGCGGCGCAGCCGCGAGGTGATCGTGCTGGCACGGCCCGCCGACGAGCCGCACGCGGCGGTGCTCGCGCTGCTTGCCGACGGCGAATCGTGGTCGAGCTCCGCGCTGGCGCTCGCGCTGGGATCCAGCCAGCGCACCGTGCAGCGGGCGCTCGAGGCGCTCGCGGGCGCGCGCAAGGTGCAGTGGTTCGGCCGCGGGCGCGCGCGCCGCTGGACGATGCCGCCCGTGCCGGCATTCACGACGGCGTTGTTACTCCCCTCGACAGTGCCGGGGGGACTAGAATGGACGCGATGAAGCGATCGCCGGCCGAAATCGTCCGCGAGTATGGGCCCTTTCCCGGCGTCGATCACGTGCGCGGGCTCACGTACGACGGAACGCACGTTTGGTTCGCCGCCGGGGACAGGGTCATCGCCTTCGATCCGGCGAGCGGGAGCACGGTGCGCTCGCTCGACGTCGCCGGGCATGCGGGAACGGCCTTCGACGGGAAGCACCTGTATCAGATCGCCGACGGCCGCATTCAGAAGATCGACCCGCAGAGCGGGCGCGTGCTTTCGACGATTCCGGCGCCCGGCGGCGGAGGCGATTCGGGCCTCGCGTGGGCGGAGGGGTCGCTCTGGGTCGGGCAGTACCGCGAGCGCAGGATCCATCAGATCGATCCGCAGACCGGGGAGATTCTTCGCACTCTCGAATCGAACCGGTTCGTCACCGGCGTCACCTGGGTCGATGGTGAGCTCTGGCACGGCACCTGGGAAGGCGACGAGAGCGAGCTGAGGCGAATCGATTCGCGAACGGGCGAGGTTCTCGAGGCTCTCGAGCTGCCGCGCGGAACGCCGCTGTCGGGCATCGAGTCCGACGGCGGCGATCGGTTCTATTGCGGAGGCGGGCCAAGCGGGAAGGTGCGAGCCGTGCGCCGGCCGCGGCAAGGCTAGTCGCCGGTCCTCCTGCCAAGAAACCGACGCAGCGCTTGCGGCTGTTCCCACCTCCGTCGTTCGGATTACAGCCGTCGTTATCGTTATTCGGAGCCCGCGTTGGCGAGGCGAAGACAAGGAGTACGAACGCCGGGTCATGTCGGCCGCCTGACGGCCCCACCAAAGCCACCCGCCGGGATCGATCGCGAGCCTGTCTCAGGACTCGGTCAGGAGGGCGAAGTGCTCGGCGATCGGGGACGCCGCGAAGTACGGACTGACGAAGGTTCTCCATTCCCGGAACGCCGGAGACTGCCTGAAGTCGACGGTGTGATTCTCGACGGTGTCCCACCAGATCATGAGCAGGTAGCGCTCGGGCGAATCGATCCCCTTCTGAACCTTGTGGCCGCGATAGCCTTTCGCCTTCGCGATGACCGTTTCGACGCCTTCCCTGATCGCCCGATCGAAGGCAGCCTGCGTACCGGGCTTGATGCGGAAATCCGCGACTTCGAGAATCATGTTCCTCCCGCGATTGCGCTCCTGCCGGGTTCGCGCCTCTCCGGCCGACGCCCGATTCGACGCCCACGATCGCCGCGGATACTAACCCGAATCGCGCTCGTTGCGGACGCGCTGCGAACGCTGCGCGCTTCCGGCTCGATAGGCAGCATGCCGCAAGCTGCGCTATAGTGCCGGCAGTTCGTCGTCAGGGGGGACGCGATGCATCGATGCTCGCTGCTGGCAACCGCGGCCGCGCTGCTGCTGTCCGCGGCACCGCTTCACGCGCAACTGGTAACCAACGGTACGCTCGATACGGACGCGTCCGGGTGGAGCCTCGGTGGCGGCTGCGGCGACGAAGCTTGGGACGGGGCCAACGGCAATCCGCCCGGCTCCATCCGCCTGAACGCCTGCGGCGAGCCGGACTCCGACCCGGCCGCGTCGCAGACGATCAACGGCCTGGTGGTCGGGACGACCTATATCATCAGCGTCGACGTTCATCTCCACGTCAATTTTTCCGGCGGCGGAACCGGCAGGAGCTTCGGCATCTTCCTGAACAGCGAGCCGGCCAATCCGCTGCTGCTCACCGAATTCCTCGACGGCAGCTGGCACACGGTGACGACTTCGTTCGTCGCCGCCAGCTCGTCCGCGACGATCATCTTCGCGGGCGAGCTGGACGCGCGCACCCCGGGCGGCCCGGGCATCACGACGGACGTGTCCTACTACATCGACAACATCTCCGTCGCGCCCGTAGCGACGGTCTCACCCTCGGGCATCCCGGCGCTTTCGCTGTGGGCGTTGGCGACGCTCGGGGTGTTGCTCGCCGCCCTTGCGGCGCTCGGGATTCGCGAGCGCCGCGTCCAGGCGCGAAGGCGGGGCCCGCGCTCGATCTAATGGCAGTTCGCCGCCTGCGGCGGCAGAAGCGGGACCCGCCCGATGTCCGTGACTTCGGCCCGGACCTTGTTGTAGCAATTGCCGCCGAAGACGCGCAGACCCGATACCTGGATGCCTCCGAGCACGCGGACGAAGTAGGAAAGGTCGCTGCGGACGCGCGCGGTTACCGATGCCTCGCCTCCGCCCGATTGCGAGTTCGCTTGCTGCATCACGTCCCCGGGCGCGACGGGGACCGGCGGTCCTCCGCACGGATCGCTCTGGAACAGCTCCACGAACAGGATGCCCAGCGACGGATCGTCGACGTGGAAGCTGAACTTGGCGACGAACCCTTCCAGCGCTCCGGACGCGGTCGGTCCGAAGCTCACCTTGTACCAGTCTTCGTCGGAGGTCGGGGTCGACGTCGTGCGAATCTTGTGGATGCTCAAGTCCGGCTTGATGGATTTGTATTCGCTCACGCCATGAATGGCGGGATCTAACGTCGGCATCGAGAGGGCCGACTTGAAGTCGTCGGTCGCATCCTTCCTCTCCTCGGCATCCCAGCCGCCCGTGCAAGCCAGCAGCGGATTCTTGCCGGCGCTGCGCCGCGCGAGGCGCACCAGCTCGAGCAGATCGATGTAACCGACCTTGTCCACCTCGGCGTCCGTGCTCGGCGAGCACATCGAGCCGTCCTGCCGCGTCGGATTGGCCGAGCGGCAGGCCGAATCGCGCAGCAGCGTTCGCGCTTCGTCCGTCGTGAGCAGAGGATTGATCGAAAGCGCCAGGGCCAGCGCACCGCTCACGATCGGCGCGGCGAAGCTGGTTCCGACGCCCGTGATCGTCGTCCCCGGCGGCTGATTCGGCAGCTGCATGGTCCTCACGCCGATGGCGGGCGCGTAGATGGAGATCGAGCTGCCCTTGGCGCCGAGTCGCTTCAGACCGGTATCGATGCCGCCGACGCAGATCACGTTCCGGAGCGTGCACGGCACTGTCCTCGCGTCGTTCGCGTCCGCGCTCGTGTCGTCCGACGCCGTGGCGACGAGCAACACTCCGCGCGCCTCGGCGTCCTTCACCGGACCGCTCACCGCATTCAATGCCTCGCCGAGCGTGATGAGCGCGGCGATGTCGGCGCACGGGATCGCGCTCAAGGGCGGAAACATGATCTGGAGCAGGAAGCACGCGACGCCCGAGGCGAGGCCGTCCTGCACCGCATCGCAGGTGTCGATCGAAAACAGGCCCAGGTCCACGGTACAGTCCGTGCCCATGCTCATGCTGATGATCCGTGCGCTCGGCCCGCTCACAGCCGGAAGCGCCCGTGCGATCGCGCTCGCCATGCTGAAGACGTCGTCGGCGGACCGGATGAGGTACGGACGCGCCACCGGAAACGCGACGCCTCCGACGCTCTGGCTGTCGTTCCAGGTGGATAGTGCGACGCTCGCGACCTGCCCGCCGTGCCACGGCGCGTCGGGTTCCGACGTAGGACCCGTCGCTTCGGCCTTCAGCGTCATCCAGCTGCAGCGTGTCGAGGTCAGGCCGACGTTGCAATCGGGAATGTCCGCCATCGACGACGAGGGATCGGCTCCATAGTCCCGCACCACCCCGGGCTTCGCCGGCGAGAAATCGTCCGGCCCCGCGAAGCCGCGATCGATGAAGGCGACGGTGATGTCGGGCGTGGAAGGGACGAGGAACAGGCTCGCGAGCGCCATCCCCTCGGCCAGGTTCACGCTCGAGCTGTTCGGAGTGAACCATGTTGCCGCGAACTGGCTCTTGCCGCCCTGCTCGGCGGTCTGCGGCTGCACGTCGGCGTGCGTCAGCACGTCCAGGGAAATGGCGAGTCCTCCGGCCAGCTCCTCGAGCACGAGTGCGCCCATCCGGAGCGCCGTCGGCGAGCTGAACCGATACCGACCGGGCGTGCCGGCCAGGAGCTCGGCCAGCGGCTCGAGGTGCGCCGGGTCCGCGGTGCGCGGATCGACCTTCACCAGGTGATGCCGGCCGAGCGAAGCGACGATCTCGCCGTGGCGGCGGGCGAGAAAGCGCGCGAGCTCCGCGCGATCGCGCTCCAGCACGATCACGTGATCGCTAACGAACCGGATGCTCCTGCCCTGTTCATCCGCAAGCTCATCGACCGGAGCGGTCTCGACCCTTGTGCCGCGAGAGGGTCGCGCCTCGACCGAGAAGCGAATCCTGCCCGCGCGCTTCGCCGGCACGACCGCGAGCGCCGCGGCAAGAATATCGCGCTGCGCCTCGCGAGCCAGCGCACCGAGCACCGATCCCGGCCGGACGCGCAGGCTGCGGGAGCCCGCGCCGGGCTGCGTTCCCACCAGACGCACGCACGCCGTCGATTCGTAGCGTCGTTGCCCCGCCGATCGCATGGAAAGTGCGATGCGGCCCGTCGCGCGGCCTCGATCGGCGACCGCAACCTCCACGGTCGGCTGCACGCCTCCGGCGACCGCCGACGCCTCGAGCATCGTCAACGAAAGCCGCGCGCAGTCCCCCGGCTTGTACAGCGGCGCGTCGAAGCGCAGGTAGGCTCGCGGCTTCGGCGGCGCGGATTGCGAAGCCGACAGGCCGCCCGCCTGCTGGCCGTGAGCCGTGCCGAAGACTCCGAAGCAGGCGATGGACATCCACAGGCAATGCGAAACGGATGCGCGCATGAGAGCTCCCACGAGACCGTCTCGATCTTGACGTCGCGATTGCGGCCCCCGCCGGACGAGACCGCTATGCTAACTCCGCCGCACATCGACGTGACTCCAACGCCGGAAGCGGACGGCGACTCATCGGGCGTCACCCCGCGGGGTCCTCGGGCCCCGCGGACCGCACCAAGAGTTCGAGACTGCGGCGTCCGCCATACGGCCGCGGCACCGTACATGCGTTCGGCCTTCCGTTCGGCGCCAAGCCGCTTGTCATCCGCTCGCTGCGCGACGACCTCGAGCTGCCCCGAGTACGCGGCGACTTGACCGGCCGATATCAGACCTGGTTTCTCAGCACGGCCTCGCCGCGCCACAGCCGATCCAGGTTTTCCAGCAGCAGATCGATGAGGTTGTCCTCGTAGCGGCGGGTCTCGCCCGCGGTGTGCGGCGTGATGAGGACATTGGGGACGCCCCACAGGGCCGATGAAGCAGGCAGCGGCTCTTCCCAGACGCAATCGAGCGCGGCGGCGGCGATGCGTTTCTGCTCGAGCGCCGCGACGAGCGCCGGCTCGTCCACCACCCTGCCGCGCGCGACGTTGACGAGGCAAGCCGAGGGCTTCATCGCCCCGAGCGCCTGCGCGTCGATCAGGTTCACGGTCTCCGCTGTGAGCGGGCAGGTGAGCGCGACGAAATCGGCGTGCGGCAGCATGCGCCGGAGTCCGTCCTCCCCGACGACCTCGTCGGCCGCGCCCGCGCCCTTGGATGGATCGCGGCGAACGGCGATCACGCGCATGTCGAAGGCCTTGGCGAGCGTCGCCAGCCGCGAGCCGATGCGCCCCAGGCCGACGATCAGCAGCGTCTTGCCGCCGAGCTCGTCTTCGCGCTTCGCGATGTCTCCGATCATGCCGCGCCACTTCCTCGCCGTCTGGTTGTCGCGCGCCTGCGGAATCTGTCGCGCCAGGGCGAGGATCAGGGCGATCGCGTGCTCCGCGACCGCGCGCTCGTTCACGCCCTGCGCGCTGGCCACACGGATGCCGGCCCCGCGCAGCGCTTCGCCGGAATACTGGTCGGTCCCGGCGCTGATCGACTGGATGAAAGCGAGCCGGAGCGCCGCGGGGATCAGCTCGTTGCGCCACAAGCCGGAGCACAGCAGCACATCCACTTCGCCGATGCGAGCCTTCAGGTCCTCGAAGCTGCGCACCTCGAACCAGTCGAGCCCGGTGTTGCGCAGGGCGAAGCGTTCGCCCAGGCGATAGGCGACGTGGGCGAAGCAGATCGTCAGCTTTTCGCGGGCGGAAAGATGGCGCGGATTCATCCGGGTCGAGTCGATCGAGCTTCAGCGGGTCGTCGCCAATGCGATCGCTACCGGATCACCTCGTCGGCGAGCCGCTGGAGGACTATAGCAAACCAACGGCGCCCGGCAGGAAGCCGAGCGCCGTCGCCGGCCGCTTTAGCGAATCTCCACCACGCCGTTCACCGCGACGCGAAGCTCCTCGTTCTGCACGGCGAGGTCGCTCAATTTCAGCGCGCGCACGGCGATCGCGTAGGGAGCCGTCTTCTCCGGTGCCGTGAGGGCCTTCGCCGCCTGCAGAAGGTCGATGTGCAGCTTCGAGAGCGAGTTGGCGCGGACCAGGCCCTGCAACGCTGCGGCTACGATCGGGTCGTCCGCGGCTTCGAGACGCACGTCTTCCAGCGCGGCTTCCTGTCCTTTGAGGACCGGGCGGGCGGAGAGCATGACTGCGCTGGGCTGCGCGGTTGCCGACTTGCACACGCCGCCGATGAGTCCCCCGATCTTTCCGGCGAAGCGCGCGCCGACATAGACCCGGCCCTGCCTGAACGACACGCTCGGACTGTCCAGGTACGGATCGCTGCAACGGTCGGGCCGCTGCAGGTAATAGCGCCCGCGCTCCTTGAAGACCTGCGCCTTGAGAGCCTTGAGCACCATGGACGAATGCACGACAAGGTCGAAGGCGCTCGCGCTCGGCGCCGTCAGGATGCACATCGATGCAAGCAGGGCGGCGAAGACAGCGCGTTTCACGCACGAGTGGATCACGATTTCGTTCCTTGACGATTGAAAGCAGCGCCAGCCGCCGCTCGACGTGACAATAGCCACGGCGTTCGCATCGCGCAAGGAGGCCTGCTTCCGATCGCCGGCGAAGCCGCACTTGCCGTCGAACAGGTGGAGGCGTCTAATCCATGCCCGGGTAGCAGCCGGAGGTAGTATTGGGCGGTATTTTCTTGCGACGCTGGTCTTCGTGGTCTCGGGGAGAAGGCATGAAAGTCCAGGTCGAGTTCACCCCGACCGACCTGGCCGAAGTGGCAAGACGAGCGGTGAATCGTTCGCCTCTGGTTCGTCGCTGGCGTCTCATGAACAGCCTCGCCGCCGCCGTTCTCGTCGGGCTGCTCATGCTCTTTGCGATGCCATGGGATTTGACCATTCGCGGTGCCGTCGCAGGAGGCATCGCCCTGGTCGTGTTCGTCCTCATCTTCTCGCTGGGTCGTCGGCGCGCCGGCAGTGCCCGATTGCAGGAGTTCTACCGCGAGAGGCTGGCCGGCGACGGTCCGTTCACGTGCGAGGTCGAGCTGACATCGGCCGGCGTCGTGTCTCGACAGCTTGGACAGGAGACGCTCCACCCGTGGTCGCATGTCGCATCCGTGGTCGAGGTACCCGGCGGAGTCGAATTCATCCACCAGCCCATCGGCTCGCTGCTCGTCAGAGACCGCGCGTTTGCCGATCCGCAGGTCAGAGCGGAATTCCTGTCGCTGGCGCGGAGCCGCATCCCTGCGGGCACCCAGGCGCAGCAAGGTCATGCGGCAAGAGCCGTTCCTGGCAAGACCGACCGAAGGCGATTATTTCGTCGCCTGGCTGCTGTTCTTCCTTTGCGTCAGCATCAGCAGCAGCGTCGTGAGCTCGGGCATCGGCGCGGGCGCCGCGGCGATTCTCGGAAAGTCCGGCTCGTCGCCTGTGCCCGCCGTCTACGTGATCGCGGGCGTCTCGTTCGTGCTCACCGCCTGCCTGTCTTTCTTCTTCTTCCGTCTCTTCACCAAGCGCCTCGTCTCCCGAGTGCAGTCGAGACCCACGGTCGACGCGACCTGACCGGAACGCCGCGCCGGCAGCTCAATTCCCATCTGCAGTGCAAGGCCGATCGCTTCCGTCGAGCCGGGAAGGAAGAGGAAACGAGCAAACGCGCCACCCGGTCGCCGGCAGCGTGTGGACTCGTCTCTGTCCGCCAGACTATGATCATCACGTCGGTAGTGCCGACGTTTTCCACTGGAGTCGGTGCTTACTACGAAATCATCGACTCTGGCGGCTGGATCGGCGCTCGAATACGGGTTGATGCCGTCCGTGAAGGAGCAGCTCGTCGCGCTTGCAACGCTGGGCGGGCGCATCCGCATCTTAGGTAGAATCGTCGCTTCAATTCCTTGGTGGGCGGTCGTGCGACGCTGGTCTTCTTCCATGAACTACATTGCCTTGAGCGCCTGAACCTCCGGCGCGTCTGAACACCGATGACCATCCAGCCGACGTTCATGCTCATCGCCGACATCGCCGGCTACACGCGGTTCATGAAATTCCATCGGGCGAGCCTCGCGCACGCGCAGGAAATCATCGCGCAGCTGCTGGAGGCCGTCATCAACGCCACGAGCAGACGCCTGGCGCTGGCGAAGCTCGAGGGCGACGCGGCATTCTTCTACGCAGCCTTTCCTCCCGGGGCGGAGCCCAGGCTCGAATTCGTCGGAGAACAGGCGGCCGCGATCTATCGCGCATTCCACGCGCGCGTCTCCGATCTCAAGGTCAACAACCTCTGCAAGTGCGACGGCTGCATGCAGGCGGGCAACCTCAAGATCAAGCTGGTCGGACACCTCGGCGAAGCAGCGGTGCATAGGGTCAGCAATATGACCGAGCTGGCAGGGTTCGACGTGATCCTCGTCCATCGCATGTTGAAGAACGACGTGCCCATTCCCGAGTACATGCTGATGACCGAGCCGGTGCACGAGCGCACCGACGCCACGATCCGCGAGCGGTCGGCCAGCCACTCGCTGGAGCTCGACGATGTCGGCAGCACGGCGACGTTCTATGTCGATCTCGAGCGCTACGCCGGCGAGGTGCCCGAAGCCCGGCGCCTGCCGATGCACGTTCGAGTCGCAAGGGCGCTGATGATGGTCGCGCGATCGTGGCCGTCGATGCTGGGCATCCGCAAGGCCTGCGCCGGATTCCGCAACGTCCAGGACGCGCCGCCGATCGCTGCAAGCTGAGCACCGACGCGCCGACAGCCGACGATGATCCCCGAGCGCGGGCGACTGACGTATGCGCTGCTGCTCTCGCTGCTGATCCACGCGTTGCTGGTGAGCCTGAACTTCGGCGGCTGGAAACTCTGGTTTCCGCGCTTCGGCTTACCCTGGCAGGATCGGCGCATCGAGGCACCCGATCTCCACGTCGTGGTCGTTGCGCCGCAGGTCGCGGCCGCGGAGCCGGCGGTCCCGCCGGTCGCGGAGCAGCCCGAGCAGGCGCGGGTCGAGCAGCGTGTTGCCGGTGGGCCGGCGCCGACGCCATCCGCGTCCCGTGCGCCGACCCGGCGGCGGACTCCAACGGCGAGCGTGCCGAAGACCGATCGAGAGGCAGAGGCCCCTGCAAGTGCCGACAATGCGACCGGTGCGACCCCTGCGCAAATGCCGTCGCGCGCCGATCGGCCGGGCGACACGGCTCCCCCCTCGCCCCCTGCGCCGGCCGTGGCCGCCTTGGAGCAGATCGAGCAACCCACGTGGGTCGTGCCCGCCACGCCAGCGATGTCGGCGCCCGTTATCGTGGCGGCGCCGATCGCCTCGAGGCCTGCGCCGGCCGTGGCCGCCTTGGAGCGGATCGAGCAACCCACGTGGGTCGTGCCCGCCACTCCAGCGATGTCCGCGCCCGTTATCGTGGCGGCACCGATCGCCTCGAGGCCGGAGGCGCCGATGCCGTCGCGTCCAGATGCTGGCGATGCAGAGAGCGCGCGAGTCGACCAGGAGTCGCCGGAGCGAGTCGTTGAGCCGGCCAAACTCGACTCTTCCAGGCAGGATGTGCAGCGATGGACGGAGCAGCTGGAGGCAGCGCTACAAGAGGCCGCACGGCAGGCGGCAGCTCTGCAAGAGGCTGCGCGACCAGTGGCAGCCCGGGAGGAGCCCGCGCCGCAAGGGGCCGAACGAGCTGAGGCCGAACGGGCGCAGGCTGCACGGGCGGAGGCTGCGCGGGCCGAGGCCGCACGCGTTGAAGCCGAACGCGCTGAGGCTGGGCGGGCCGAGGCCGCACGGGCTGAAGCTGCACGGGCCGAGGCCGCGCGCGCTGAAGCCGAACGCGCGGAGGCTGCGCGGGCCGAGGCTGCGCGCGCTGAAGCCGAACGCGCGGAGGCTGCGCGGGCCGAGGCTGCGCGCGCTGAAGCCGAACGCGCGGAGGCTGCGCGGGCCGAGGC
>Ga0187776_10001149_pt1 | contig 13091 bp, 13 predicted proteins | sample 0216_BV02_MP12_2_FD_132426 | JGI IMG/M metagenome (GOLD analysis project Ga0187776, IMG submission 132426) | Tropical peat soil microbial communities from peatlands in Department of Meta, Colombia - 0216_BV02_MP12_20_MG | ecosystem: Environmental > Terrestrial > Soil > Wetlands > Peat | place...
ACCGGCTCGGCGAAGCGCCCGGACCAGGCCTTGCGGCGGGCTCTAGACGGCCGCTTGGAAGCGGGAGGGGCCATGGGGCATACTCGGATGACGCGGCGTCGTGGCGTGGCGCGCGCGTACGGCTGCGCAGCGATGGCAAGTATAAAGCAAAACGAATATCCGGACGTTCTTCCAGACTTCCGCAACCTCGGCGTCATTGCGCGGATTCTCATTGCGGTAAATTTGATCGCGCTCGCGGCGGTGCTGTACGCCGCCGGCGGCTGGGCGCAAATGCTCGACCGCTTCGTGCAGACCGCGGCGTTTCTCGAGCCGCTGCTGCTCGCCAGCCTGGTGCTGCTGTATGCGGCTTCGCCGCTGCTCGCGCGCATGGCCTATCCGACCGGCTGCGCGACGGTGCTCGCGCTGGTCCTCGTCCTGGCGGCGGCGACCGAACTGCTGTGGCAGCGCAACGCGGCGCCGCCCGTGTCCGGCCTGGCGCGTACGCTCGCGCTCGCAGGCCTGATCGTCGGCCTGCTGATCGGCTATTTCCGCCTGCTGGCGAAGGCGTACTCGCCGGCGCTTTCCGAGGCGCGGCTGCAGGCGCTGCAGGCGCGCATCCGGCCGCATTTCCTGTTCAACAGCCTGAATGCCGTGCTGGCGCTCATCCGGCGCGATCCCAAGCGCGCGGAGCGCGCGCTCGAGGACCTGTCGGACCTGTTCCGCACCCTGATGTCGGACGGGCGACAGTTCGTGCGCCTTGCCGACGAGATCGCGCTGCTCGAGCGTTATGCCAGCATCGAGCAGCTGCGGTTGGGCGAGCGCCTGCGCATCGTCTGGGAGCTCGATACCGCGCCGACCGACGCGCTATTGCCGCCGCTCGTGCTGCAGCCGCTGCTCGAGAACGCGGTGTACCACGGCGTCGAGCCCGGCACCGGGGCGGGCGAAGTGGTGGTGCACGTCGAGCGGCGCGGCGACCGCGTGCTGGCGCGCATCGAGAACCCCTATCATCCGGAGCATCAGCACCGCGCCGGCAATCGCATGGCGCTCGCCAACATCCGCGAGCGACTGCAGCTGTTCTTCGACGCCGAGGCGCGGCTGGAGGCGGCCGAGCGCGACGGCCGCTACCGGGTGGAGATCGAGATCCCCTATCGCTTGCGCGCGCCGGGGCGAGCATGAGCGAGCTGCGGGTGTTCATCGTCGACGACGAGACGCCGGCACGCGAGCGCCTGCGCGAGCTGCTCGGCGATATCGCGCCGCAGGTTCCCACCGCGGTGGTCGGCGAAGCGCGTAACGGCCTGGAGGCGGTCGAGCGCGTGCCGGCGAGCGGCGCCGAGGTGCTGCTGCTCGACATCCAGATGCCCGGCATGGGCGGGCTCGAGCTCGCGCGCCACCTCGCTCGCCTCGAGCATCCACCGGCGGTGATCTTCGTGACCGCGCACGACCGCCATGCCGTCGAGGCTTTCGAGCTGAATGCGCTCGACTACCTGCTCAAGCCGGTGCGCGCCGAGCGGCTTGCGGCGGCGCTGCGCAAGGCGAGCGCCGCCGGCGCGCCGGACGCGGAGAAGCTCGCGCGCGCCGCCGATCAGGTGCGCGAATCCGACGGCAGGGCGCGCGAATACCTGGCGGTGTCCGAGCGCAACCGCATTCTGCTCGTGCCGGTGCGCGACATCGTGTACCTGAAGGCCGAGCTCAAGTACGTCACGCTGCGCACGCGGGAGCGCGAGCACCTGGTGGAGGATTCGCTGGTGGCGCTCGAGCGCGAGTTCGCCGAGCGCTTCGTACGCATCCATCGCAATTGTCTGGTCGCCAAGTCCGCGATACGCGGCTTCGAGCGGGCCCCGGGCGACGACGAGGTGCGCTGGCTGGTGCTGCTGGAGGGGACCGACGAGAAGCTGCCGGTCAGCCGCCGCCAGTGGCCGATGCTGCGGGAGCTCGCGGCAGAGAGGTGATTCCGGACGCGAGCCGCTTGCGGGCGTCGTCCAGGCGCGCGTCCAGGTACGCGAGGTAGAAGTCCGGCACCGTCAAACCGACCAGCGGCTGCGCCAGGCGCTCTCCGTCCGGACCGTAGAAGCCCAGCGTCGGCAGCACGTGCACCTGCTGCGCATGCGCGAAGTCCGCCTGCGAAACGCCTTGTCCCGAGAAATCCGTCAGCCGCGCGTGGCTGGTGACGTCGACTTCTACGATCCGGGGCGCCGCGGCGCGATCGGCGAGCAAGGGCTCGAGGTAGTCGCGCTTGGCGCGTTCGCAGTACACGCAATCGGGCTGCGTATACAGAACCACGAGCGGGCCACCCGCGCGATGCGCGTCGCGCGCCTCGCGCGCGAGGTCGCGCGCCTCGGGAATGCGCTGCGCGAAGGCAGTCGCCGAAAGCGTGCATGCTAGAATGAAAATCACTATTCGCACAGAATGAATCCCCCCGCAACGCGCAACGTCGAGCGCGTGGTCATCGCAACCCGCCGCAGCCGCCTCGCCATGTGGCAGGCGGAGCACGTCAAGAAACGGCTGCACGCATTATATCCGCGGCTCGAGGTCGACCTGCTTCCCCTGTCGACGCGCGGCGACGAGCTGCTCGAAGCGCGCCTGGACAGCGCAGGCGGCAAGGGGCTGTTCGTCAAGGAGCTCGAGGCGGCGATGGCCGACGGCCGGGCCGATCTGGCGGTGCACTCGATGAAGGACGTGCCGGTCGAGCTGCCCGAGGGCTTTGTGCTCGCGGCGATCACCGCGCGCGAGGATCCGCGCGATGCCTTCGTGTCCAACCGCCATGCGTCGCTAGACGAGCTGCCCGATGGCGCCGTCGTCGGCACCGCGAGCCTGAGGCGGGCGGCGCAGATCGCCGAGCGACGGCCCGGTCTCACGATCCGCACGTTGCGCGGCAACCTCGACACCCGGCTCGCCAAGCTCGACCGCGGCGAGTACGACGCGGTGGTGCTGGCTGCCGCCGGACTGCGCCGCCTGGGGCTCGCGGCGCGCATCCGCATGCTGCTCGAGCCCGCGCAGAGCCTGCCGGCTGCCGGGCAGGGGGCGCTAGGCATCGAATGCCGCAGCGCCGACCGCGCGCTGTGCGAGCTGCTTGCGCCGCTCGGCGACGCCGCGAGCGACGTCTGCGTGCGCGCCGAGCGCGCGGTGAATCGCGCCCTCGGAGGCAATTGCGCCGTGCCGCTCGGCGCTTATGCCGAACTGGAGGGCACGCGCCTGCGCCTGCGCGCGCTGCTCGCTTCGCCGGACGGCAGGCGCATCGCGCGGGCCGAACGCACGGGCGACGCTGCCGAGCCCGAGCGACTCGGCGGACAAACGGCCCAGGCGCTGCGCGAGCTGGGCGCGTCGGAAATCCTGGCGCAGCTGGCGGCATCCCAGTGAGCGGCGCCGCGCTTGCCGGGCGCGGCATCGTCGTGACCCGCCCGCGCGAGCAGGCCGAGGGGCTCGCGCGGCTGATCGCATCGGCGGGCGGTGAGCCGTTCGTGTTTCCGGCCATCGAGATCGAGAATCTCGCCGACCTGCGGCCGATCCTCGTGGTCATCGACCGCCTCGAGACCTTCGATCTCGCGATCTTCATCAGCCCGAACGCGGTGCACAAGGCACTGAACCTGGTCCGTGCGCGGCGCGGCGAGCGCGGCTGGCCGCCGCGGCTGCGCGTCGCGGCGGTGGGCCGTGGCAGCCGGCGCGAGCTCGAGCGCGAGGGGCTCAAGGAAGTTCTGGCGCCCGCCGCGCATGTGGACAGCGAAGCGCTGCTCGCCCTGCCGGAGCTGGCGCAGATGCCGGGCAAGCGCGTGGTCATCTTTCGCGGCGAGGGCGGCCGCGAGCTGCTCGGCGACACGCTCACTGCGCGCGGCGCGCAGGTCGAGTACGCGGAGTGCTATCGCCGCGTGCGCCCGCGCGCCGACAGCGCCCCGTTGCTCGCGGCCTGGGCGCGCGGCGGCGTGCACGTCGTAACGGTCTCCTCGAGCGAGGGCCTGGCGAACCTGTTCGAGATGCTCGGCAAGCTGGGCCAGCAGTGGTTGCGCACGACGCCGCTCTTCGCGCCGCACGACCGCGTGGCCGAAGCGGCGCGGCGGCTTGGCGTGCGCTCGGTGGTCGTCGCCGGGCCGGGAGACGCCGAGCTGCTCGAGGCGCTAGTTGCATACTTCGGCCCGCCAAAGTAAAAGAGTGCGCCATGGACGAGAGCGGCGACAAGCGGAGCGTGAACGCACCGGCGGCCAAGCAGACGCCGCGCGGCGCCTCGTCCAGGCTCGCCCTGCTGACGCTTGTCCTCGCGGCCGTGCTGTCTGCCCTCGTCTGGCTCGACGCGCGCCAGCGCATCGCCGAGACGCAGGAGCAGGTCGCGCGCCGGTTGCGCGAAATGGAGCGGGAAGGCGGCGCGGCGAGCGCGCTCGCGCAACAGGCGCAGAATGCCGTGCGCGAGCTGCAGGCAAGCGTCGCGCAACTCGACGCGCGGCTTAACGACGCGCGCGAAAAGCAGCGCGCGCTGGACGCGATGTATCAGGACCTCGCGCGCAATCGCGACGAATGGCAGCTTGCCGAAATCGAGCAGATACTGGACATCGCCTCGCAGCAGCTGCGGCTCGCGGGCAACGTGCGCGCGGCGCTGCTCGCGCTGCAGCTCGCGGACGCACGGCTGGCGCGCGCCGATCGCCCCCAGTTCGCGCCGATCCGGCGCGCGCTGGCGAGCGACATCGAGCGGCTGAAGTCCGTACAGACGCCCGATATCCCGGGCCTGAGCGCGAAGCTCGACGCGCTCGTGGGTGCGGTCGACGAGCTGCCGATCGGCGCGGCTGAGCGTGCTTCGCCCGCGGGCGCGCGCACGCGTGCTCCGGCGGAGCAGGGCGCGCTCGCAAGGCTGGGTGCGGACTTGTGGGAGGAGCTGCGCGGGCTGGTGGTGCTGCGTCGCATCGACACCCCCGAGCCGCCGCTGCTGCCGCCGACGCAGGCCTATTTCCTGCGCGAGAACCTGCGCCTGCGGCTGCTCGACGCGCGCATTTCGCTGCTCGCGCAGGATTCGACGGGATACCGGGCCGACCTGCGCGTGGCGCGCGACTGGATCAAGCGCTATTTCGACCCGGGATCCAAGCGGGTCGCCGCGGCGTTGGCGCAGATCGAGCAGCTGCGCGCCGCGCCGCTGGCCGCGGAGATGCCGTCGATCGCGCAGAGCCTGGACGCGGTGCGCAGCTTCCGGAAATGAGAATCCTGTTCTGGCTGCTGGCGGCGTTCGCGGCGGCGGTCGCGCTCGTGATCCTCGGCCGCATGCAAGACAGCTACGTTCTGTTCGTGTATCCGCCGTACCGACTCGAACTGTCGCTCCTGCTTTTCCTGATTCTCGCCGCGGCCGGGGTCGCACTGCTGTATCTACTGGCGCGCATCGTGCACCACACGCTCGCGCTTCCCGGCCACGTGCGCGGCTGGCGCGAGCGGCGTCAGCGCTCGCGCGCGCGGTCGGCGCTGGTGGCCGCGATCCAAGCGTACTACGAGGGACGCTACGCGCGCGCGGAGAAGGAAGCGGGCGCTGCCCACGAGGCGGGGGCAGCGCCGGGCCTGGCGGCGCTCATCGCGGCGCGCGCCGCGCACCAGATGCGCAATTTCGCCGAGCGAGACAAGTGGCTGGAGCGCGCGGCGGCGGCGGGCGACAGCCTGCAGGTCGCGCGACTGGTCACGCGGGCCGAGCTCGCGCTCGAGGAGCGTGATTTCGAGGCCGCGCGCAGCGCGCTGAAGGAGCTGCACGACTCCGGGCCGCGCACTATCGCCTCGCAGCGCATGTTGCTGCGCGCCGAGAGCGGCATCGGCAATTGGCAGGAGGTGCTGCGCATCACCGCGCAGCTGGAGAAGCGCGACGCGATCGCGCCGGCCATGGCCGAGGAGTACAAGGTGCAGGCCTATGTCGCGCTGCTCGCGCGCGCCAGCGGCGACCGGGCCGCGCTGGAGAGGAGCTGGCGCGAGGTGCCGTCGCGCGATCAAACCAACCCGCGCGTGGCGCTCGCCGCGGCGCGCCACGCGGCGGCGCTCGGCGCGGCGACGCTGGCGCGCGAGATCATCGAGCGAGGCCTCGCGCTCGAGTGGAGCGCGCCGCTCGTGTCGGCCTACGGCGAGCTGCCCGCGTTGAATGCCGCCGAGCGCGCGCTCGAAGCGCGCAAGCGCATCGAGCGCGCGGAGGCCTGGCTGCACGAGCGCCCCGAGGATGCGCAGTTGCTCGCGGCGCTCGGCCGGCTGTGCGCCGCGGCCGAGCTGTGGGGCAAGGCGCAGAGCTACCTGGAAGCGAGCCTCGCCTTCGAGGAGACGCGCGCCGCGCATCTGGAGCTCGCGCGCCTTGCCGAGCACGCCGGGCGCACGGCCGAGGCGCAGCGGCATTTCCGGCGCGCCGCGGAGATGTCGCGCGCCTGAGGCGGCGCTAGGCCCAGTCCCTGGGCCGCAGGAAATCCGTGTAGAGCCTTGCCTCGTCGCTGCCGGGCGCCGGCCGCCAGTCGTAGCGCCAGATCACGCGTGGCGGCAGCGACATCAGGATCGACTCGGTGCGTCCGCCCGACTGCAGCCCGAACAGCGTGCCGCGGTCGTAGACCAGGTTGAACTCGACGTAGCGCCCGCGACGGTAGGCCTGGAACTCCCGCTCGCGCTCGCCGTAGGCGAGCCCGCGGCGGCGCTCCAGGATCGGGGCATACGCGGTGAGGAAGTGGTCGCCGACCGAGCGCGCCAGGGCGAAAGCGAACTCGAAATCGCGCTCGGCGAAGTCGTCGAAAAACACGCCGCCGATACCGCGCGGCTCGGCGCGGTGGCGGATGTAGAAATAGCGGTCGCACCAGGCCTTGAAGCGCGGATAGTAGTCGGCTCCGAAAGGCTCGAGCGCACGGCGGCAGGTCGCATGGAAATGCCGCGCGTCGTCCTCGAAGCCGTAGTAGGGGGTCAGGTCCATCCCGCCGCCGAACCACCAGACCGCCGGCTCGCCCTCCCCGGTGGCCGCGAAGAAGCGCACGTTCATGTGCGCCGTCGGGCAGTACGGGTTGCGCGGGTGCAGCACGAGCGAGACGCCCATCGCCTCGTAGCCGCGGCCGGCGAGCTCGGGGCGCGCGGCGCTCGCCGCGGGCGGCAGCCCGCGGCCGAGCACGCGCGAGTAGTTGACGCCGCCCCGCTCGAACAGGGCGCCTTCCTCGATCACCCGCGTGACGCCGCCGCCGCCGGGCGCCCCATCCGGATCCTGCCTCTGCCAAGGGTCGGTGCGGAAGCTGCCGCCGTCCAGCGCCTCGAGCCCGGCGACGATGCGCTGCTGCAGGCCGACGAAGTACTGCGCGACCGCGTTCGCGTCCACGCTAGGCCTTCTTCATGGCGCGCTCGCCGATGTCCCGGCGAAACTGCTTTCCGTCGAAGCGGATCGCCTCGGCCGCTTCGTAGGCGCGGCTGCGCGCGATGCGCAGCGAGTCGCCGAGCGCGGTCACGCACAGCACGCGCCCGCCGTTCGTGAGCACGCGTCCGGCTTCGAGGCGCGTTCCTGCGTGGAACACGCGGCACTCGGGGGTCGGCTTGGGCAGGCCTTCGATCGCGTCGCCCCTGCGCGGCTCCTCGGGATAGCCGTGCGCGGCGAGCACCACGCCGAGCGCCGGCCTGCGGTCCCACACGACTTCGGCGTTCGCGAGGCGCCCTTCGAGGGCGCGCTCGACGAGCTCGAGCAGGTCGGACTTGAGGCGCAGCATGATCGGCTGCGTCTCCGGGTCCCCCAGGCGGCAGTTGAATTCGAGCGTCTTTGGATTGCCGTCCCGGTCGATCATCAGGCCCGCGTACAGGAAGCCCACGTAGGGCATGCCGTCCTGGGCCATGCCCTGCACCGCCGGCATGACGATCTCGCGCATAACGCGCGCGTGCACTCTCGGCGTCACGATCGGGGCGGGCGAGTAGGCCCCCATGCCGCCGGTGTTCGGTCCGCGGTCGCCGTCCTGGAGCCGCTTGTGGTCCTGACTGGTGGCGAGCGGCACCGCGTGCGCGCCGTCCGCCATGACGATGAAGCTCGCTTCCTCGCCTTCGAGGAAGTCCTCCAGCACCACGCGTCCGCCGGCATCGCCCATGCGACGCTCGAGCAGCATCATTTCGATCGCCGCGTGTGCCTCGGCGAGCGTCGCCGCCACAACGACGCCCTTGCCGGCAGCGAGCCCGTCGGCCTTCACGACGAGCGGCGCGCCATGCCTGTCGGCGTAGCTCTTCGCCGCGCGCGCATCGTCGAAGGTCTCGTGGCGCGCGGTCGGGATCCGGTGCCGCAGCATGAAGCGCTTGGCGAAGTCCTTGGAGGCCTCGAGCTGGGCCGCGGCGCGCGTCGGCCCGAAGATCCTGAGTCCGGCGGAGCGGAAGGCGTCCACCACGCCCTCGGCGAGCGGCGCCTCGGGGCCCACCAAGGTGAGGTGAACGCGCTCGCGCCTGGCGAAATCCACCAGCTCGGGAATCGAGCCGAACGGGACATTCTTCAGCCCCGGCTCGGTCGCCGTGCCGCCGTTGCCCGGGGCGACGTAGACCAGCTGCACGCGCGGGCTCTGCGCGAGCTTCCAGGCCATGGCGTGCTCGCGGCCGCCGGCACCGATGACGAGCAGTTTCATCTCAGTGCCGGAAGTGCCGCACCCCGGTGAACACCATTGCCACGCCGCGCTCGTCGGCCGCGGCGATCACCTCGTCGTCGCGCACGCTGCCTCCCGGCTGGATGACCGAGATCGCGCCCGCGTCGACCACCACGTCGAGCCCGTCGCGGAAGGGAAAGAAGGCGTCCGAGGCGACGACCGATCCGGTGAGCGCGAGGCCCGCGTTCTGCGCCTTGATCGAGGCGATGCGCGCGCTGTCCACGCGGCTCATCTGCCCGGCGCCGACGCCGAGCGTCATGCCGCCGGCGCAGAACACGATGGCGTTCGATTTCACGAATTTTGCGACGCGCCAGGCGAACAGCAGGTCGGCGAACTGCGCTTCGCTTGGCGACTTGCGCGTGACGACCTTGAGCGCCGCGCGCTCGATCTCGTGCGCGTCGCTCGCCTGCACGAGCAATCCGCCGCCGACGCGCTTGTAGTCGTGCGCCTGGCCGCCGCGCGCGAGCGGCACCTCGAGCACGCGCAGATTCTGTCTGGCGGCGAGGTATTCGCGCGCCTCGGGCTCGACGCGCGGCGCGATGATCACTTCGGCGAACTGTTTGCCGACGGCCTCCGCGGTGGCGCGGTCGAGCGCGCGGTTGAAGGCGAGAATCCCGCCATAGGCGGACACCGGATCGGTCTTGAAGGCCTTCTGGTAGGCCGCGAGCAGGTTCGCGCCGAGCGCGACGCCGCAGGGGTTGGCGTGCTTGATGATGACGCAAGCGGGCTCGCCGAAGCTCTTGACGCACTCCCAGGCCGCATCCGCGTCCGCGATGTTGTTGTACGAAAGCTCCTTGCCCTGCAGCTGGCGGTAGCTGGCGATACCGCCCTCTGCCGGACGCTCGTCGCGATAGAACGCGGCCGACTGGTGCGGATTCTCGCCGTAGCGCAGGTCCTGCAGCTTGCGCAGCTGCAGGTTCAGCACGTCCGGATACTCGCGGCGCTTGCCGCGCGCGTCCAGAGAAAAGAGATAGTTGGCGATGGCGCCGTCGTACGCGGCGGTGTGCGCGAACACCTTCTTCGCGAGCTCGAGGCGCAGGGCCTCGGACACGCCCCCCGTCGCGCGGACATCCTCGAGCACGCGCGCGTAGTCCCGTGGGTCGACGACCACCGCCACGCCGCCGTAGTTCTTGGCGGCCGCGCGCAGCATCGTCGGACCGCCGATGTCGATGTTCTCGATCGCGTCCTCGAGGCGGCAGTCCGGATCCGCCACGGTCGCCTGGAACGGGTACAGGTTCACGACCACGAGGTCGATCGGCTCGATGCCCGCGTTTCGGATCGCCGCCATATGCGCTGCGACGTCGCGCCGCGCGAGCAATCCGCCGTGCACCTTGGGGTGCAGCGTCTTCACGCGGCCGTCGAGCATTTCGGGAAAGCCGGTGTAGGCCGATACCTCTGTCGCCCTGACGCCTTCCTTCTCGAGCAGCTTCGCCGTGCCGCCCGTGGACAGCAACGACACGCCAAGCGCCGCGAGGGCGCGCGCGAGATCGACGACGCCGGACTTGTCCGAGACGCTGATCAGCGCCCTGTTGACCTTGTGCATGCCTCGAGCGCGGGCGGCGCCTGGCGCGCTCAGCCCTTGATGCGCAGCTGCTGCATCTTCTTGCGCAGCGTGTTGCGATTGATCCCCAGCATCGACGCCGCGAGGCTCTGGTTACCCTCGGCGAAACCGAGAACGGTTTCGATCATCGGTTTCTCGATGTTCTTGAGCACCATCTCGTAGATGGCGGTCGGCGCCTCGCCGTCCATATCTTTGTAGTATCGCTCGAGCGAGCGCTTCACGGCCTCGGCGAGCTCATTGGTGCGGCTCATGCGGCCAGTGCCTCCATCGTCTGCGGCGCGGCAGCGAGCCGCGCGAAATAGCCTTCGACCGCGGCGAGCTGCGCGCGCGCCGATTCGATGCCGTTGGCGTGACGGCGGAATGCCTCGCCGCCCGGCAGCTCGCGCGTCGTCCAGCCGATGTGCTTGCGCGCCACGCGCACGCCGTGCTCCTCGCCGTACAGGGCGTACAGCCCCTCGAGGTGCTCGTGCAGCACGGCGCTGACCTCGGCGAATCCCGGCGCCGCGAGCTGCTCGCCGGTGGCGAGGTAGTGCTCGATCTCGCGGAACAGCCACGGCCGGCCCTGCGCCGCGCGCCCGATCATCACGCCATCGGCCGCGGTGCGCGCGAGCACCCGGCACGCGTCTTCGGGCGTGCGAATGTCGCCGTTGGCGATCACTGGGATGGCGAGCGCCGATTTGACCTCGGCGATGGTGTCGTATTCCGCCTCACCGCCGAACCCGCAGGCGCGCGTGCGGCCGTGGATCGCCAGCAGTTGCACGCCGGCCGCCTGGGCGATGCGCCCGATGCGCACCGCGTTGCGCGCCGCGCGATGCGGGCCGGTGCGGATCTTGAGCGTGACCGGCACCGGCACCGCCGCGACCACCGCTTCGAGGATGCGCGCGACGAGCGCCTCGTCGCCAAGCAGCGCCGAACCGGCATACAAGTTGCAGACCTTCTTCGCCGGGCAGCCCATGTTGATGTCGATGATCTGCGCACCGAGGTCAACGTTGTAGCGCGCCGAGTCGGCCATCATTGCGGGATCGGCGCCCGCGATCTGCACCGAGATCGGTCCCGGCTCGCCGACGTGGTCGAGCCGCAGGCGGGTCTTGCGCGAGTCGCGCAGCTCGGGCCGCGAGCCGACCATCTCCGACACCGCGAGGCCGGCGCCGAAGCGCCGGGCGAGCTGGCGGAAAGGTCGGTCGGTCACGCCTGCCATCGGAGCGACGAGCAACGCGTTGCGCAAGACGTGCGCGCCGATTTTCATGCTCTTCAGGCGGTTAGCCGGTATGCGAAGGGGAAGCGAATTCTATCCGGTTTTCCGGCGAAAAAAAAAGCTCGCAGCTCAAGGAAGCGCCGAAGATCCGTAGATCATGCGGCGCGCGAAGAAGCGGCGCGCCGGCGGCAGCACGTCGAGCGCACTCAGCGCGAGGCCGCGCGCGGCGCCGACGAACGGGTTCGCGCCGAGAAACGCGCTCGCGAGCAGATCGGTGAGGCGGATCGTCGCGCCGGCGTCCAGCCTGCGCCTCGCGGCAAAGCGCTCGAGCGTCGCGGGCGCGCCCGGATCTTCCGCCTCGCGCCAGATGGCGGCGAGCTGCCACGCGTCGCGCAGGCCGAGATTCAGGCCCTGGCCTGCGACCGGATGCAGGGTCTGGGCCGCGTTGCCCACGAACACCTCGCGCGGCCCGATGCGCGAGGGGCGTACGCGCAGCGCGAGCGGATGCACCGCGCGCCCTTGCACCGCCATGGGGCGTCCGGCACGCGCGCCGATCGTGCCCGCGAGCTCGCTCAGGAATTCGCCCTCCGGTGCCTGCGCGAGGGCGCGGGCGCGCGCGGGACGCGCGGCCCAGACGAACGCGTAGCGGCCGGCGAGCGGCAGCAGCGCGAGCGGTCCTTCGGGGGTGAAGCGCTCGAACGCGACGGTGCCGGCGGCGGGCGAGGTCTCGAGCAGGCCGACGACGGCATCCTGATCGTAGCGCTTCTCGCTCACCTCCTCGGCGTGCCCCTCCGCGTGCGCGATGCAGCGCGCGGCAGGATGTTCTGCGCTCCTCAGCACCTCGATCGCGCTCGTCTCTAGCAGGTTGCGTAGCGCCTCGGCGAGCGTCCCGTACTCGACCACGTAGCCGAGCGCCGGCACGCCCGCTTCGGCCGCGTCCATGCGCACGCGGCCGAAGCCGCCGGCCTGCGAGACATGAATCGTCTCGATCGGCGTGGGCGCGAGCAGCGCCCAGGCGCCGATGCGCTCGAGGATGAGGCGGCTCGCGTAGGACAGCGCGATCGGGCGCCGCGACACGGCGCGCGCGCGTTCCTCCGCCGGCGCGCGGTCGACGAGCGTCACGCGGTGCGGCGAGGCGCGCAGGGCGAGCGCGAGTGTGCAGCCGACCGGGCCGCCGCCCGAAACGAGGATGTCAAGCGGCGCGGCGGGCATCGCGCATCAGCGCCTCGATGTCGTCGATCTGCTTGGGCGCCTCGTGCGTCAGGACTTCGTGGCCGGTCGCGGTGACGACCACGTCGTCCTCGATGCGCACGCCGATGTCGCGCAGCGGCGCGGGCACGTCGTCCGCGGCGCGCACGTACAGGCCGGGCTCGACGGTGAGCGTCATGCCCGGCTCGAGCGGTCGCCAGCGTCCCTCGCGCTTGTACTCGCCCGCGTCGTGCACATCGAGCCCCAGCCAGTGGCCGGTGCGGTGCATGTAGTAGCGCTTGTAGGTCTCCTTCTGCAGCACTTCTTCCAGGTTGCCCGCGAGGAGCTTCAGATCGAGCATGCCCTGCGCGAGCACCCTGACCGCCGCGTCGTGCGGTTCGTTCCAGGCCTTGCCCGGGCGAACCTCATGCAACGCGGCGCTCTGCGCGGCGAGCACCAGCTGATAGATGTCGCGTTGCGCGCCGCTGAAGCGCCCGCTGACCGGAATGGTGCGCGTGATGTCCGAGGCGTAGCCTGCGAGCTCGCAGCCCGCGTCGATGAGCAGCAGGTCGCCGTCGCGCAGCTGCGC
>Ga0187776_10001150_pt1 | contig 13088 bp, 14 predicted proteins | sample 0216_BV02_MP12_2_FD_132426 | JGI IMG/M metagenome (GOLD analysis project Ga0187776, IMG submission 132426) | Tropical peat soil microbial communities from peatlands in Department of Meta, Colombia - 0216_BV02_MP12_20_MG | ecosystem: Environmental > Terrestrial > Soil > Wetlands > Peat | place...
ACCTTGTTCGCTTCAGGCAGCAGTTCCTTGATGCGCGCGATACCTTCCTGCACCGTCTTGCGCGTGCCGCCGGTCTCCTGGATCGTCATCGTCTGCAGCTGGTGGGTGCGCTTGAGCCCCTGGGCCGCAAGCAGATCGTTGATCTGGTTGGCCTCGCACCCCAGCCCGACCATCAGCGTCGAGTGCATGTTGACGTGCGTGGCGTAACCTGCGAGCACACGCCGCAGCAGCTCCACGGGCTCACCGGTGGATCCCATACCGCAGCCGGTCTTGTGATGGATCGGCACGACACCGTCTATGTTCGGGTAGTCCGCCAGCGCCTCGCCCTTGAAATGTTCGGCGATCAAGCGGCAGACGTGCGCCGAGCAGTTCACGCTGCTGACCACGCCGACGTAGTTGCGCGTGGCCACACGTCCATCGGGGCGATGGATCCCCATAAACGTCGCCGGGTTAGCGACGAACTGGGTGGGCTTATAGTCCTGACAATACGAGTAGTCGCGCTGGAAGTCTCCCATCGCCAGATTGTGCACGTGCACGTGCTCGCCGGCGCGTATCGGGCGGGTGGCGAAACCGATGATCTGGTTGTAGCGGCGTACCGGCTGCCCCTCGGCAACATCGCGGACGGCCACTTTGTGGCCAGCGGGCACATTGACCGCTACGCGCACGTTCTCCTTGATCAGCTCCGTTCCCGCAGGCAGTTCGACGCGCGCGATAACCACGTCGTCGTTCGGGTTGAGCCTGATGGTCAGATCGGCGGTCTGAAGCATGCAAACCTCCTTGATATGCCGGCCCGGATCTGCGTGTCTCGGGACAGCCAGGAAGATTCATTTTAGCCCATGAAGTGGGCTGCGGAAGGGGCCAGGCGCCCTGCGCCGCCGGGATTCTGGGGCCCGGTTGAGCGCAGGGCGCCGCCGCCTGGGGGTCTCCTCCCCCAACTTCATTCCTTCACCGCGCCGGTCATCCCGGCGACGTAGTACTCCACGAAGAACGAATAGACCACCGCCACCGGCAGCGAGCCCAGCAACGCCCCAGCCATCAGTGCACCCCAGTGGTAGACATCCCCCTCTACCAGCTCGGTGATCACGCCCACCGGCACGGTCTTGTTCTCCGAGGAAGAAATGAAGGTGAGCGCGTAGATGAATTCGTTCCACGACAGCGTGAAAGCGAAGATTCCGGCCGAGATCAGACCCGGCACGGCCAACGGGAGGACGATCTTGATCAGGATCTGCCAGCGCGTGGCGCCGTCGATGAGCGCGCACTCTTCCAGCTCGAACGGGATGGTCCTGAAATAGCCCATCAGCAGCCAAGTGCAGAACGGGATCAGGAACGTCGGGTAAGTGAGGATTAACGCCAGCTTGGAATCGAAAATGCCGAACTTGAACACCATCGTGGCCAGAGGGATGAAGAGGATGCTCGGCGGAATGAGGTAGGCTAGGAAAATGGCCATGCCGGTCTGGCGCGATCCCTGGAAGCGCAGCCGTTCGATGGCGTACGCCGCCAACACGCTTGCCGCCAGCGAAGCGAAGGTCGAGACGACCGAGACCAGGAGGGTGTTCAACATCCAGCTCGGATAGGCGGTGTGAAACAGCAGCTTGCCGAAGTGCTCGAACGTGGGGTGCTTGACCCAGAACGGGTTGCCCTCCGTGGACAGCAGCTCCGCGTTCGGCTTGATGGAGGTGACGGTCATCCAGTAAAACGGGAACAGCAGCACCACGAGAAACACCGCTAGCGGAACATAGACCGTCACCACCTTGCGAGGCAGTGAGACCAGGTACGCCATTCCGGCGGTCTGCTCGGTATCTTTCATCGCTCCGCTGCGCACGAGGGCGCGAAGAGGGAATGCCTGAAGGGTAGCTGCTTAAACCCGTCCGCCGGGCTCTTCCCCTTCACCCTTCGCCTCCTTCAGCGTTCACTCTTCAGTCCTTGGTCCCCTGCTGCCAACGTCGTCGCTGCAGCCCGGAATAGCTGAACAGAATCGCCGCCAGCAGGAAGGGAATCATGGCGGTGGCGATAGCCGCGCCCTCGCCGAGCGCGCCGCCGGGAATCGCACGCTGAAACGAAAGCGTTGCCATCAGGTGCGTCGCATTGATCGGACCGCCGCGGGTCAGCACCCAGATCAGCTGAAAATCGGTGAACGTGAACAGCACGGAGAAGGTCATTACCACGGCGATGATGGGCGAAAGCATTGGCAGGGTGACGTTCCAGAACTTCTGGAAACTGGTGGCGCCGTCGATCGCGGCGGCCTCATACAGCGAGGGTGAGATGGTCTGCAGTCCCGCGAGCAGGGAAATGGCGATGAAGGGCACGCCACGCCAGACGTTCGCGATGATCACGGACATGCGCGCGAGGACCGGCTGACCCAAAAAATCGATGTAGCTGTGGATTAATCCGAGCCTTTCCAGCATCCAGCTCACGATGCCGAACTGGGCGTCGTAGATCCACCAGAAGGCGATGGCCGACAGCACCGTGGGCACGATGAAGGGCAGCAGCACGATGGCACGGATGTAGGCCTTGAACGGAATGTGCTCGTTGAGAAGCAGCGCCAGCCAGAGGCCGAGCGCGAACTTGGCGACGCTGGCGATCGCGGTGTACAGGAACGTGTTCCACACCGACAGCCGAAACACGCTGTCGGTGATGAGGAACTCGTAGTTCTCACTTCCAATCCATTCGCCCGGCCTACCCACCTTGGCGTCGGTGAAGCCGAGAAATACGCCCAGCCCCAGCGGGTAGGTCAGGAACAGCAGCAGCAGCGCGCCCGCCGGCAGCATGAACAGCAGACCCAGGAAGTGGCGGTTGTCAAAGAGCCTGCCTACAAACGACTGCGCTCCTGCCGGATGGGCCATTCCGGGTACGAACTGCGTCTGCGGCGCGTTCATGACTGACCGGTGCGCCCGCTAACCCCAGTACCGCTTGACTTGGCGCTCGGCCATGGACATGGCGTCCTGCACCAAGTCGGAAGCGATTGCGCGAGAGCTGCCGACGCGGCGACGCCGCCAACGGCCTGGATAAAGTCGTGTCGCTTAGGGATCTTCATCGCGTCATCGGAATGGCGGCGCTGCCTAGGCCAATCGCTTGCCGCTCGCCGGGTCGAACAGGTAAGTCTTCTCCGCTACCGGTTTCAGCTTGATGGTTTCGCCCGGCTTGAACATGTGACGCTCGCGCGAAACCACCGTCACCTCGGTGTCCGCGACCCTGCAATACACTTGCGTATCTGCCCCGGTCGGCTCCACCACGACTACCTCGGCCGCAATGCCACCGTCGTTGTTGATCGTGAAGTGCTCCGGGCGCACGCCAAGCATCACGTCGCGCCCGTTCGCCTCGCGGCACGGGGGCGCAGGCAGCTCGCTGGTGTCGGACAGCTTGACTGTCGCAGTGCTGCCCTGTCCAAAATGGCCGGGCAGGAAATTCATGGCGGGCGAGCCGATGAAGCCGGCAACAAACAGATTGGCAGGGTTGTCGTACAGCTCCAGCGGTGAACCAATCTGCTCCACGTTGCCGCCGTTCATCACCACAATCGTGTCGGCCATGGTCATGGCTTCGATTTGGTCGTGGGTCACATACACCGAGGTGGTCTTGAGCCGCAAATGCAGCTCCTTGATCTCGGTGCGCATCTGCACGCGCAACTTGGCATCCAGATTCGACAGCGGTTCGTCGAACAGAAACACCTGCGGATCGCGCACGATGGCGCGGCCCATTGCAACGCGCTGGCGCTGACCGCCCGAGAGCTGGCGCGGGAAACGCTGGAGGTACTCGGTCAGGCCGAGGATCTTGGCAGCCACGTCGACCCGCTGCCGCATCTCCTCCTTGCTCCTCCCCGCGAGCTTCATGCTGAAGGCCATGTTGTCGAACACGGTCATGTGCGGATAGAGCGCGTAGTTCTGGAACACCATCGCGATATCCCGAGCCTTCGGCGGGATGTTGTTGACGATCCTGTCCCCGATCCGGATCTCGCCGCTGGTGATCTCTTCCAGGCCAGCCAGCATGCGCAGCAGAGTCGTCTTGCCGCAGCCGGACGGGCCGACGAGCACTACGAATTCGCCATCGCGGATGGAAATGTCAACGCCGTGCACGACCTCGACGCGGCCAAACGATTTGCGCACACCCTTCAATTGGACAGAGGCCATGGCGATCCTACACGGGGTGCAGCTGGAAGCGAGCGCCCTCTACTTCTGATTGTGCGCTGCAAGAGCGGACGGTGGACGATGCCACTCCGGCCTCCTCCTCGATCTTCTTCTATGCGGAAAGGCAGTCTAACTGAATTGCCATTTTCGCGGCAAACGCCCGCGCGCAGAATCAAGGCTGCGGCTGCAGGTAACACGGCTCGGGAAGTCTGATCTAGTCAGTTTCCCTAGTACCCTGTGGCATACTAGCGGCGGACCGCGTCGGCGTTGTCACGCCGGTTCAGGTGAGGGAGGACGCGTGAGCGGCAGATTGCAGGGCAAGACCGCGTTGGTGACGGCGGCGGCGCAAGGCATCGGCCGCGCCACAGCGCTGGCCTTCGCGCGCGAAGGCGCCTCGGTAATTGCCACCGACATCAATACCGAAAAGCTAGGCGAGATCGCTTCGACGCCCGGCATAAAAATCCGCAGGCTCGACGTCACCGATCCCTCCGCAATCGCCACGCTTGCAACAGAGGTGCCCACGCCGAACGTGCTAGTCAATTGCGCCGGGTTCGTGCACCACGGCACGGTCCTCGAGTGCAGCATGCGGGACTGGGACTTCTCGTTCAACCTCAACGTGCGCTCGATGTACCTGCTGATTCACGCGCTGCTGCCGCGCATGCTGGAGAACGGTGGCGGGTCCATCGTCAACATCGCCTCGGTGGCGGGCAGCATCAAGGGCATCCCCAACCGCTTCGTGTACGGCGCCAGCAAGGCCGCCGTGATCGGATTGACCAAATCAGTCGCGATCGACTATGTCAAGCACGCCATCCGCTGCAATGCCGTGTGCCCGGGCACCATCGATACGCCGAGTCTCGGCGACCGGATCAACGCGTTTGCGGACCCGGTCAAGGCACGAGCGGATTTCATCGCTCGTCAGCCCATGGGGCGGCTGGGCAGGGCCGAGGAGATCGCCGATCTGTGCGTCTACCTCGGCAGCGACGAGTCTGTGTTCATGACCGGTCAGACGGTGGTCAACGACGGGGGTGTTTCCCTTTGAGTCGGCCGATCGAGCGCGGAACATAAACCACAGGAGGAGGACGATGAGACTGGTACGTTACGGTACCGCGGGCCAGGAGAAACCCGGAATTCTCGACGCCGACGGCGTCATTCGCGACCTGTCGAGCGTGGTGGCCGACATCGACGGCGCCGCGCTCGCGCCGGAGAGCCTCGCCAAGCTGCGCGGCCTCAAGATGGACAGCCTGCCGAAAGTGTCGGGAAACCAACGCCTGGGCCCGCCGCTCGCCAGGCCCAGCAAGTTGATCGCGATCGGCCTGAACTATTCCGACCACGCCAAGGAGGCCAACCAGGCGATTCCGTCCGAGCCGATCATCTTCATGAAAGCGACCTCCGCGATCTGCGGCGCCAGCGACGCGGTGATCTTGCCCAAGGGCTCGAAGAAGGGTGACTGGGAAGTGGAGCTTGCGTTCGCGATGGGCAAAAAGGCGCAGAGCGTGAGCGAGGCCGACGCGCTTAGCTATGTGGCCGGCTATCTGATCTGCAACGACGTGTCCGAGCGGGAATGGCAGCTGGAGCGCGGCCCCACCTGGGACAAGGGCAAGAGCTTCGATACCTTCGCGCCGCTGGGACCCTGGCTGGTGACCGCGGACGAGATCCGCGATCCGCAAAGCCTGGCCATGTGGCTGGACCTGAACGGCAAGCGCATGCAGACCGGCAACACCAGCACCATGATATTCGGCGTGAAGAAACTGGTGTCGTACATCTCCTACTGCATGACCCTGCTCCCCGGCGACGTGGTGACGACGGGTACGCCGCCTGGCGTCGGGCTGGGTGTCAAGCCCAACCCGGTGTTCCTCAAGCCGGGGGACACCATGCGCCTGGGCATCGACGGGCTGGGCGAGCAGAGGCAGCAGGTGACCGGCGGCTAGCCGCCAGCGCCGCTCGCTCGCTACAGGGCGCATCGATTCGATGCGCCCTGCTGCTTTTTTGGGACAGGATTTCGCCGCAACGAGGAGGCTTGAAATGAGAGCAGTCCTAGCACTGGTCGTCGCGTTCTGCGTCGTTGGTGCGACGCATGCCGGGGAAGATCCCATCATCGAAGGCTTCAAGCTGGTGGAAGCGGCTTCGGTCGCCGACGCCATGGAGCAGCTCTACGGCACGAAGGCCTACATGTCGCACGATATGCGCCCCCTGGCGCCCGCCAAGTTCGCCGGCCGGGCGGTGACCGTGCTGCTGAAAAAAGAGGAACACCGGGAAGGTCCGGCAGCATCCAAGGGCATGCTCGACGCGATCGATGCGGCGGTTCCCGGATCAGTCTACGTCATGGTGGTGGAGGACGGCCTCGACTACGCCGGGATCGGTGGACTAATGTCCACCACCATGAAGTACCGCGGCTTCGCGGGCGCGGTGATCGACGCTTCCGTGCGCGATACGCCGCAGATTCAGAAGCTGCAGTTTCCCGTGTTCAGCCGCGGCGTGGCCCCGTCCACGACGATCAATCACTACCGCTTCGCCGGTTCCAACATTCCCGTCACGTGCGCGGGCGTGCAGGTGCGCCCCGGTGACATCATCGTGGCCGACATGGATGGCGTGGCGGTGGTGCCCGCAGACAAGGCTGAGGAAGTTCTGCGCAAAGCCCAGGAGCTCGACGACATCGAGCACCGCATGATTCCCTTCATCGAGAAGTACAAGTCGATCAACGAGGCGGTGAAGCAGTTCGGGCGGATCTGACTCGCGCGAGAAAGCTACTGCCGGTACGACGAGTCGGTCCGATCCAGTTTTCTCAGCAAGCCAGGCCAGGCGAGCTGACCCCCGAGTCCACGGGTAGCGGCTTGCCCTTGAGCCGCCATGCCGGCAAGGATAGCTTGCGGCACACGTATCACTTCTGCGCCGCCAGACTGCGCCAGGACCTGAATGCGGCACGCCCGCTCGAGCACGAACATCGCGAGGAAGGCGTCAGCCACGCTCGGACCGACCGTGAGAGTGCCGTGGTTGCGCAGGATCATGAACGTGCACTGCCCGAGGTCGCGCGTGAGTCGCGCCTTCTCTTCATCGTGCAGCGCCACGCCTTCGTAGTCGTGGTAGGCCAGGGCGGCGAGGGGGAACAGCGCGTTCTGCGAGATGGGAAGCAGGCCGCTTTTCTGCGCAGAGACTGCCACGCCGGCATCGGTGTGCAGGTGCATCACGCATTGAGCGTCGGCGCGCGCCGCGTGGACGGCGCTGTGGATGACGAAACCCGCCGGATTGATCTCGTGAGGCGAGGGCATGACCTTGTTCCCGCTCAAGTCGACTTTCACCAGGCTGGAAGCCGTCACCTCCTCGAACAACATGCCGTAGGGGTTGATCAGGAAGTGATGATCGGAGCCGGGCACACGCGCGGTGAGGTGCGTAAAGACGAGATCGTCCCAGCCCTGCAGCGCAACCAGCCTATAACTGGCCGCGAGATCGACGCGCGTCTTCCACTCCTCCGGCGTAACCAGCGAACGCACTTCAGCTGACGCTTTGCCTACGGCACTGTTCATATCATCCTCCGCCACCTTCGCGGTGTTGGTCAGTATGCCCAAAACGGCCACGTCTCGCAGCGCGGCGTGCGGGGGCTTTTTTGGTCACGAGAGCGAAAGGTTTTGCCTTCGATCGCAGGCGCCCCGACTGACATTTCTTTAACAGCGCTCTGGCCTGAACATTGCGTTTATCCAGTCACGACTTTGCTAAGGGACGCGATCATGGGAAGCAGAGATTTCGGACGGGAGACGGCGCGGGCGCGGCCGATTCTGAACGAGCGTGATTACCAAAATGCCAAAGCGCTGCTGGCCAAGGAAATGCACCAGAAGCACACGGAGCACGTGTGGGCGCGCCTTGAGGCGTTGATGCAAGAGGTGGCCGAGTATGAGCGGCGCTTCCTGGAAGGCGAAGAAGACGACGCGTCGCGCTGGGTCGAATACGCTTACACCTCGGTCCTCGAGGAAAACGACACACCGCAGCGCCGTTGGTCAGATATCTCCGGCGACTGACCAGGACAGTTCCGCCTCTTTAAGATTTGCTCGGGGTTCTTCCCCCGACGAAACCTCCTCTTTTGGCGCTCCTTCGCAGCGCCTATCCGAGCCTTCCTGATAGCCGGCGTCACAGCCGGTAAACCTGGCGCGATTACAACTTCCGCGCGTCGCTTACGCGGACATGGCGCGCAGGGCTCCGCTGCCGCTACACTGCACGTTTCGCGCAACGGAGGAGGGCACATGGAATACGTCAATCTGGGCTCGAGGGGTGTCAAGGTCTCGCGCCTCTGCCTCGGCTGTATGACCTACGGCTCTCCCAAGTGGCGCGACTGGGTGCTGGACTACGATCAAGCCAAGCCTTTCATCCGCAAGGCGCTCGATTTCGGGATCACCTTCTACGACACCGCCGACGTGTACTCGCTGGGCGAGAGCGAAGTCGTGCTGGGCAAAGCTCTGAGGGAGTTCGGGGTGCAAAGGGACCGGGTCGTGGTCGCCACGAAGGTCTTCAGCCCGATGGGAGAGGATCTCAACCTGCGCGGATTGTCGCGCAAACACATCATGCATGCCATCGATGACAGCCTGCGCCGCCTGCAGATGGATTACGTGGATCTGTATCAGATTCACCGCTTCGACAAGAGCACGCCGATCGAGGAGACGCTGGACGCCTTGAGCGACGTGGTGAAGTCCGGCAAGGCGCTCTATATCGGCGCCTCCTCCATGTATGCCTGGCAATTCGCCAAGATGCTGTATACCGCGGACCTGCGTGGCTTCGAGCGCTTCATCAGCATGCAGAACCACTACAACGTGGTGTACCGCGAGGAGGAGCGCGAGATGAATCCGCTTTGTCGCGATCAGGGCGTGGCGCTCATCCCCTGGAGCCCGCTGGCGCGCGGCTTCGTCACCGGCAACCGCCGCAAAGAGGACAAGGGTGAGACTAAGCGCGCGAAAAGCGACGATTTCGCCCATCAGATGTACTACCGGGACTCGGACTTCGCCGTGGTGCAACGTGTATCAGACGTCGCACAAAAACGTGGTGTGCCCAATGCTCAAGTCGCGCTCGCCTGGCTGCTGCAGCAATCCGGCGTCACTGCGCCGATCATCGGCGCGAGCAAAATGCACCATCTAGAAGACGCTGTGAAATCGCTCGAGCTGAAGCTCAGCGGCGAGGAGCTGAAGGCGCTGGCCGAGCCCTATGAGCCACACCCGGTGCTGGGGCACCAGTAGGGTGCGCGACCAGCTGTTCCGCCTGCATTCGCGGCGCGAGGCGCCCGCTATGCGAACCTAGGCCATGAAGGTGCACGCCCGGCGCATTTGCACGGCGCCGATGATGGACTGGTCGGATCGGCACTGCCGTTACTTCTTCCGGCAGCTGTCGCAGCGCGCTCTGGTCTATACGGAAATGATCACAACCGGCGCGCTAATCCATGGCGACGCCGCGCGGCATTTGCGCTTCCGTGACGAAGAGAGCCCGATAGCGCTGCAGCTCGGCGGAAGCGACCCGACGGAGCTGGCTTCCTGTGCGCGCCTGGGTGAACAATGGGGGTACGACGAGATCAATCTCAACTGCGGCTGCCCATCCGAGCGCGTGCAGCACGGCGCATTCGGTGCCTGCCTGATGGCCGAGCCGGAGCTGGTGGCGAGCTGCATTACGGCGATGCGAGAGGCGGTCGGCATTCCGGTCACGGTGAAGCATCGCATGGGAATCGACCAGATCGAGGACTTTGACTTCGCGCGCCGCTTCGTAGAAGCGCTCGCCAACGCGGGCTGCCGTACATTCATCGTGCATGCGCGCAACGCGGTGCTGAAGGGGCTGAGCCCGAAGGACAACCGCGAGATCCCGCCGCTGCGCTACGCGGACGTTTATCGGCTGAAGTGCGCCTTCCCCGAGCTGACCATCGTGATCAACGGCGGCATCGGCAGCTGGGCGCAGATCGAGCAGCACCTGACTTACGTCGACGGAGTGATGCTGGGCCGCGCCGCTTACCACAATCCCTATCTGCTGGCCGAAGCGGATCATCAGATGCATAGTGACGCGCCGAAGCCCACGCGCGCTCAGGTGGTCAATGCCATGTACCAGTACGCGAGACAGGAGCTGGGGCAAGGCACCTCCCTGCGCGCCATAGTGCGACACATGCTGGGTCTGTTCCACGAACAACAGCGAGCGCGTCTGTGGCGCCAGATGCTCTGCGACGCGCCGCGACTCGCGAGCAACGATCCCGAGCTGCTGCTCGAGGCGCTGGAGGCCGTCGGCCTCGACGGCACCGAGCGCCCCGTGCATGCGTTCGCGTGCGCAGGCGCCCCATCTGCGCATCTTTGACGGCGGGGACTGTTACGAGGTGGTCCGGCGTCAGCCGGTCTGCGCCTTGTAGCGCCGCATCAACACTGGAGTAAGCGCGCCCAGGATCAACCACATCAACGCGGACACCGCCAACGAGCTTAGTGCGAAAGTCCACGCCATATCCGTCGGCAGATCGCTGTCCCCTTGGGTCGCCTGTGGCGCTCCAAACAGGTGCGGCAGCGCGATCAGAGCGACGCCGAGAAGCTTGAGAGCAGTCGCTCTCGAGAAGGCGATGCAGGCCAGGCCGACAGCGGTCGCCCCCGCGGTGGTGATCCACCACATTTGGCGCATGGCGAGATCGCCGGGATGCGCTCCAGGCAGTTCGGGCGGCAGTCCCAGCGCAGGTGCGAGTGCAAAGCTCACAAATCCAGCCAGTCCCCAGAGCAAACCACCGCGCCAGCTCACGTCGCCCCGGAGCGTATAGCAAGCCCCGAGCAGCAGAGCGAACCCGCACGCACCAAGACAGGTGAACAGCACCGAATAGATGGTCCGCTCGATGCTGATCGCCTGCATTGGCTGCGCGTGCCCAGCCACCTCGAGCAGCTCCGCTCGAAGAATCAATGGAACCAGGAAGAGTTGTTGTAGCGCGGCGGCGACCAGGCCCGCCACCAGTCCCGCTATGAGCGCCGCTGAGAGAAGGCCGCGCAGAGACGGTGCACGTCCCCGCGACGCGCTCAATGACACGGGAAGTTCAGGCTGTGGCGGGCGTCGTGGGCCGCGTCGTGGATTGCCGCAGAGCCGGCGAAGCCCACAATATAGAGCAGCGCAAGACCAAGCGCGCTGGCGGTCGCAGCGCGCCACAGCGTCGAGCGCCTTGCGAGACCAGTGTCGACGCCCTCGAGCCGCTCGGTACGAGTAGTAGACGGATGCACAGCGATCTTCCTCCTCCGCTAGTTTGTCGTTTTATAGACCAGCGCTGCGTTGTCCGCAAGGCCACCCGCTGCTCGCTATACTCGTGCGCTGCGCGCGCAAGAGGAGGGGCCGATGGCCAGCAGCAGTTCACAGCACGGGAGCAAGTCCCGAACCGTGGGCGTGTGGGACGTCGCGGTACGCGTTTTCCACTGGCTCCTGGTCGCCTTGATTGTCGTCTCATTCACGACGGCCCAGATCGGCGGCAACGCGATGCGGATCCACGAGCTGTCAGGGTTTACGATTCTCACCCTTGTGCTGTTTCGCATCCTATGGGGGATATTCGGCAGCACCCATGCACGGTTCGCCGACTTTGTGCGCCCGCCACGTCAGGTGCTGGCCTATGCGAGGTCGCTGCTGAGGCAAGGGCGGCCTGACTTCTACGCGGGCCACAATCCGTTGGGCGGCTGGATGATCGTGGCGCTGCTGGCGTGCCTACTGCTGCAGGCCGGAACCGGGCTGTTCGCCAACGATGACGTCATGACGGAAGGCCCGCTGTACGCCTGGGTATCCAAGGAAACCAGCGACACGCTGAGCAAGATCCACGAGACCAACTTCTATGTGCTCGCCGCGCTCGTCGCGGTGCACATTTGCGCCGCTCTCTACTATCTGTTGCGCAAGCGCGAGAACCTGATCCTGCCCCTGGTCACAGGGTGCAAACGGGTGCCAGAAAAGCTCGACGCTCCTGAAGTGCGCGGTGGTCCCCTGTGGCTGGCGCTGCTGCTTTTTGCGCTTTGCGCGGGCGGCGTCTACTTGCTGGTGAGATGACGCCCGCAGGCTCCGCGCGGTACGCGGCTTATTCCCGAGATTCGCACCCGCTATTTGTTGCGGTACTTATCGTGACAGGCTTTGCAGGCCTTCCCGGTTTCACCCACCTGGGCCTTTATTTGATTGAAGTCCCCGCTCTGGGCCACCTCCGCCAGCTTCGCGGTTTCCTGTTGCATCTTCTCCAGCTTGGCCTTGAAGTCGTCCATGTTTTCCCAGATCTCCGGCTTGGCCTTGGTGTTGCCGCCCGTGTCGGTGCCCGGCTGGAACCCGCGCAGCGGCAATTTGCTCACGAACGCGACGATGTCTGCATACATGATCGCAGCGTCCTTGTCGTAGGGGATCTTGCCCTGAGCCATAGCCGCCAGCGGCCCGAAGTTCTGCCCGACGAGAAACATCGCAGACTGCCGGTACTTGATCGCGTCCTCCGATTTCATCTGCGCCCACCCGCTTGCGGCTGCGCCAATCGCCACTGCAAGCAATGCTAGAACGGCTGCGCTTTTCTTCATGACGGCTCCTCCGCGATAAGGACGCGCGGATTCTAGCATGCGGGCTTTGTCAGCCAGATGTCGGTGCAGCCCAGTCGCGAGGCGCCTGGTTACACCGAGCGCGCGTCACGCGGCGCACAGGGCACCGCCGAATGTGCGCCGCGGCCGATCAGTTGACGCGGATCGCGTCGGCGTAACAGATGAGCTCTGGGCTACCGAAGGGCTTGGAGGGCCCCAGAAGGCAGATGGCGTTGATCAAGGCATTGGCGCCAACATCGGAAGCGATACGCTTCATCGCGTTCATGCCGTCGGCCTCGGCCTTGAAAGTCGGGTAGAAAGTGTAGTTGATACGCCAGGAGTCGGTCCACACATGCTGAATCAACGTGTACTGACTCTCGAGCAGATCTGTAGTCTGGTAGACCTTGATCTCCGAAGCGGGAACCTGAGAGCCCTTGGCCGGGGCTCCCTTGGAAGC
>Ga0187776_10001151_pt1 | contig 13082 bp, 12 predicted proteins | sample 0216_BV02_MP12_2_FD_132426 | JGI IMG/M metagenome (GOLD analysis project Ga0187776, IMG submission 132426) | Tropical peat soil microbial communities from peatlands in Department of Meta, Colombia - 0216_BV02_MP12_20_MG | ecosystem: Environmental > Terrestrial > Soil > Wetlands > Peat | place...
ATGATATTGCTCTTCGGCACATCGACGACCACCGCGTTCGCGGACAGAAACGGAGTAAGGATCCTTATCATCTCAGTAGAAGTCTGGTACTTAATCGGGACCACCTGGACGAGTGCTTTACCGATCACATTTATCTTTTCCGCTTCTCTCCCTATCCCGATAGATGCTGGCTCCTTCGGCAAGTCTCCAATCGGAACCAACCTGTAAAGCCCTGCTTCCTCTACAACACCCACGCCGTTAAGCCGCAATATGACCTCCATCAGAGGAAGAACATCCTCTTTTGCCACCGGCTCGACAGACCTGAAAGTAACCCTGCCCTTTACACGCGGGTCGACAATGTAATTCACTCTCAATACGTCACCGAATATCGTCTGTATGACGGAATAGATATCCGCATCGTCAAAATTAAAACTGACCTCTCCCCTTTTCTGAGCGGGCTGCCTTGGAGGTTGGGGCTGCGGCACCTGAGGCGGCGGCTGTATAGCCGGCCCTGGCGGCACCGGTTGAGGCTGAATCTGGGGCTCTGCGGGTGCCTGAGGTTGTGGGGGCGGAACGGGCTGCGAAGGCGGCACCTGCGGCGGCTGTACAGCCGGCCCTGGTGGTACCGGCTGAGGCTGAATCTGGGACTGTGCGGGTGCCTGAGGTTGTGGGGGCAGTGCAGGCTGCGAAGGGGGTACTGGCTGAGGCTGCACTTGAGGTTCTGCAGGCTGTGGAGGCGGCACGGGCTGCGGTGGCGCTTGAGGTTCTGCAGGCTGAATCTGGACCTGCGCTATTGAAAGTTCCGGCCTCCCATCGTGACGATTCACAGATGAATGGGTATCCGGAACGTCATTATTCGCGGCAACAGATGTACCCGGGTCGATCGAAAAAAAGCCAAAGATGAAGACAAGTCCAAGGATAATTACAAGCCGTTTATGCATAAACTCCTCAAAAAACAAAGTATCTTAAGATAATTTATTTGCGGGCTTATGTCAAGGAGCTGAGCCGCACGATATGTATCGCATGTCGTATGTGGAATCGCACCCGGCAGCAAAACCCGGTCCGCGAGTAGCGCCTCAGAAAATGAGATGAGATAACCATTCATAAGTTCGACGGCTTGATTCCCGAGATGAAATTATGGATTTCCCTTGCCACATTGTACCATGTGTGCTTCTTTATCTGCTCAAAACCCTTCTTGACAAGCTCATCTCTAAGTTCTTCGTTCTCGGCAATCTGCTCTAACCTTTCCCTTATATCTTTCACGGCTCTCGGGTCGAAGTAATAGACGGCGCTCCCGCAAACTTCCTGCACCGCGTCGATCCTTGACGCTGCCACAGCCGTTCCCAGTCGCATTGCTTCAAGCGGCGGCATGCCGAAGCCCTCATACAACGATGGATACACAAATACTATTGCATTACTGTAAAGTTCTGCGAGGTGCTCGGGCTCTGCATAGTCAATAAGTTCTACTTTCTCCTGGATCTGTAATTCCCTGGAGAGCGCTTTCAGATGTGTGAAATAATCGACGCTGCCCCCTGCGATGACCAATCTGTACTTTTGCAATATCCCGCTCCCGCTGTAAGCTTCCAGAACGCGGTCAAAGTTTTTATGCCTGAACGAAGCACCGACCATCAGGATATAGTTGTTGCCCTTCCCTCTGTGAAGTTCACTTCTTTTTAGAAAAGTGTTGTAGCCGTTCCCTGAAACCAGAACTTTTTGAGGCCTAACACCATAGGCCGTAATGATTTCTCTTTTCATGAACTGTGTGAGAGTATTCACCACAATTGATTTTCTGACCAGGGAAGGCAGCAGTAGTCTGTAGTAGCAATTCTGAAACTTATACTGTGAGGGGAACCTCAAAGGGATAAGGTCATGAATGGTCAGTATTTGCGGTATCGGCGAAAAGAAGAGACCGTGGTGGGTGAGGTTAATGAGGAGGTCGAATTTCTCCTTTCTCAGGAGGTGCGGAAGAACCAGATTGAGCCAGAGGAGTCTTGCCACAGCGCCAACTCTCCCGCTTCCCGGCTGTACGATCTCCGGTGCCTTGATTATTCTTATATTGGGATCACTTTCGAAAGATCCACTATTGGAAGTAACGACAGATAGTTTAAGGAATTTGGAGAGTTCATGAGTAACATTAAGTACGTACATCCCCAAACCCGACGGCTTATCATCAAGAATAGTGGCATTGACTGCAATCTTCACGCAGGGATCACTCCCACCTCATTCGCATGGAATACTACCGCTCAGTCAGTCCAGCCTGCTTTTTTTATTATATTAATACCCTGCAAAAATTATATGTAAGTGGAGCAACCTCAATTCACCATTCAGCTCTGTGTGAGGAAGCATCTGAGCGGTTTCAGCGGCGCGTATTGCATCACCTGAAAGGTGGTGCGCGCCGGTGCCCTCGGAGATCCGGAGCTTCGACGGACCGGGAATGAGCAAAGGCGCTGTCCTCACACATATATTTCTGATAGTGGATTCTGGAGCAACACAGATTTTAAAGACGTCAGTATGCCCCTTCCCTTTTCAGAATAATGCGTATCGTTTTGAAGAGAATGACGATATCGAGCCAGAGGTTCCAGTTTCTCACATACCAGAGATCAAGGGCGATTCGGCGATTAAATCCTGTGTTGCTCCTGCCGCTTACTTGCCAGAGGCCTGTTATCCCCGGCCTTGTCAACAAAATGGTATGGTTGTTCTCTCCCATCTCTCGTCTCTCCCTCAGCAGGTAAGGCCTTGGCCCCACGAGACTCATCTCGCCTTTCAGCACATTGAGAACCTGAGGAAGTTCATCGAGCGAAGTAGACCGTAAAAGTTTCCCGATCCTGGTCACCCTCGGGTCGTCTTTGAGTTTCCAGCGCTCTCCCCATTCTGTCTTCACGATAGGATCCTGTCTGAAAAGCTCGGTCAGTCTTTCCTCCGCATCGACATACATGGTCCTGAATTTGAAACATCTGAATATCTTTCCTTTTTCCCCGATCCTCTCCTGAGAGAATATGGAGGGCCCCCTTGAATCGAGCCTTATCAGAAGGGCGAGGACAGCCATGCATATAAAGAGAAAAGGCAGCATCAATATGCTCACACCGATATCGAAACACCTCTTTATGAAAATATTAAACGTATTGGAAAGGTTGTTTTCGATCTCCAATGCGAGCACTTCTTCGCGAAAGAAATGCCGCAGACCCGTTCCCAAAACCGCTATGCCGAACATATCCGGGACAAAGAGGATCCGTTCTACTTTGTGTTGAAGGTTGTTTATAAGCCACTGCAGTCTTTCTTTTCCTGCACCGGGCATCGCGATAAAAATGTCCCTTATGTCGCACCTTTTCACATACTTCGCGGCCTCATCCACGCCCTTGCGGACCTTCACGCCTTCGATCCACCTCCCACATTTCTCATCATCGTCGTCAACAAAGCCGATTACTTCATATCCGTAATTGGGTTCTCTCTGGAGCGCCTTCTGGATACGCCGCCCTGTCTCCCCGGCGCCGAGAATCAGGACTCTCCTCTTGAGAAGTCCGATTCGCCTGAGTACTTTCTTTAAGACTAACCTTATCAGGGGGAGAAACAGAATCGCCAAGACTCCCATGAGAATGATCAGTGTCCTCGAAATTTCATCGCTCCATTTCTCGAACGAAAGGATCGTAAATATCCCCACCGTCGAAAGAAAAGACACTCTGCAAAGCGCCCGTATCTCATCCCAGTAAGAAAATCTTTTTGTATAGAGACCTTCGTAGTAAAAGAAGAAGAGCCATACGAGAAATATCCACCATATATGTCCAAAACTTCTGTACTGCATCTTCAGCGGAAAACCGGCATAAATATGCGGCAATATATGAATCCTGAGCATGACCGAAAGCTGAAATACCGCAAGCAGCGAGCAGAGATCAAAGAGAGAGATAATCAGAAATTCAACAGTCGCTCGTACCCTGTTAACTGTCCTTGTTGTTGACACCCAACCCCCGAAAATAAGCTCGTCGCTTTCCATTTCTGCACGAGAACTCATCTTTCCCCCTCTTCCACGAATCCCGGCACCCTAATAATTTCCCCCGGCAAGAGTTGCCGTAATAGTCCCCACAACAACCTTCGTCTCCAGCTTAATGGGGATATGTTTCTCATCATCGGTAAGCCATATATATATGTCACCTTTCCTGTTGAAGATACCTTCGGATTTCATCAGAGGTTTTATCACAACTGTGTCGAAAATCCCCAGCTTCGTCTTGACTCTCTCTTTTCTGAGCACCAGAACCTCGACATTCCATAACTTCTTGCTATCGAAGATGTCAACAAAAATCGATTTCCCAACTTCGATCTTCAAAGTCCTGAGATGATAGAAACTTGAAAGGGGGTCCATAGTGGTTTCCTGAATATCAAAACCTTTTCTTTCACCTTCGAGGTGGTCCACGAAGATGACTTTATTCTTTCCGTAATCGAACGCAAGTTCCCTGTCGCGCCTGTGTCTGCCTTCTCTTATCTTCATCCGATAACTCAGGGGCTTTCCAACCAGTGACGGCGGCTGTCGTGTCGCCGATATCGTCTCTGTGCGGTCGTCCACGGTATAAAAGACAGAGACCCAGCCGGCCGACCGCGCGGTGGATATAATTCTTGTGAGGTCATTTTCCCTCGCTATTTCGAGGCTCGCAGTACCTGCCTTGATGCCTGTCCATGTCAGATCATAAACCAGCCGTTCGGGGACGCTGAAGCAGGAGACATCGGAAATCAGTAAAACTGATATGAAGAACAAAAATGAAAGCGTACAAAAAAAGGCATATCTTCTCATCGCCGGGCTTCGCTAACCGGAATATTTAACCGAACGCATTACCTGCCTCTTCACCGAGGCATGGGATAGGAACCGATCTTTTCGATCAAGGACATCCATTCTGCCCTCCTGGAGATTTAAAACTACTTCTGCTATATTAATACATGTTAGTCATTCCTGCAATAGATTTAAAAGACGGTCAGTGTGTCAGGCTGCAGCAAGGGAAAAAGGATGCGGTGACCGTTTACTCGAGAGACCCGGTGGCGACCGCCAAAAAATGGGAGTCTTACGGGGCAAGAGTTCTGCACGTCGTCGATCTCGACGGCGCTTTTACAGGCGAACAAAAAAATCTCGACAGCATTTTGCGGATAAGAAAATCCGTTAAATTGATCATACAGGCAGGTGGCGGTATCAGGGATATCGTGACCGTTGACAGGCTGATTTCCGCCGGGATAAACCGGGTCATTTTGGGGACATCGGCAATAGAGGATTCCCGCCTTGTAGTCGATACGTGTAATAAATTCCCGGGAAAGATCCTTGTCGGGATCGATGCAATTCAGGGAAGAGTTGCGGTCAGGGGATGGGAGGAGGTAAGTTCTATCGAAGCGAAGGAACTCGCAAAAAGGGTGGAGACAGTCGGTGTTGCTGGCATCATCTATACCGACATTTCGAGGGACGGGATGCTCACAGGCCCCAACATTCCTGCTCTTGAAGAGATGGTCAATACCGTGGATATTCCGGTGATCGCTTCGGGCGGTGTCGCCACGATTCAGGATATTAAAAGTCTTTTCAAGATAAAAAAACTCTGGGGAGTGATAACCGGAAAAGCGATCTATTCGGGGTCGCTCGATCTGAAAGAGGCTATAAAAGTAGCAGCGGGTAACAGGTGACAAACCGTTCTTTGCTTTCTGAGGTCCTGTCGGTTTTCCATGGCCGATCGCGGAGGATGGATGCTGGCTAAGAGGATAATCCCCTGCCTTGATGTCATGGAGGGTCGAGTTGTCAAAGGCGTCAGCTTTGTTAACCTCCGCGATGCCGGTGATCCGGTTGAGAATGCAAGATTCTACGACGAGCAGGGCGCCGACGAACTCATCTTTCTTGATATCACCGCTTCGCATGAAAAGAGGAAGATCATGCTTGATGTCGTTGAGAAGACTGCTGAAGACGTCTTCATGCCACTGACTGTCGGCGGAGGCATAAAGACCCTGGATGATATCAGGGACCTTCTCAATGCCGGATGTGATAAGGTCTCGATAAACACCACTGCAGTAAAGGACCCTCACTTTGTCGGCCGTGCTGCTGAAAAATTCGGGAGCCAGTGCATCGTTATCGCCATAGACGCAAAGCGGGTCCCGGAGACCATGAGCGACGCAACAGGTGAAGAATGGCTCGACCAGCCTGCTCTGGAAGACGTCCGCCTTCATCTGCCGACGAAGGACCTGACATGGGCAATATCGACGCACGGCGGAAGGAAGATGAAACTGATCGACGCAGTCAAATGGGCGAAGAAGATGGAAGAACTCGGGGCCGGGGAATTTATGCTGACAAGCATGGACAAGGACGGGACCAAAGACGGATATGATATCGAATTAACTCGGGTCATCTCTGAAACCGTTTCCATTCCCGTGATAGCTTCCGGCGGGGCCGGGACGCTCGAACATCTCTATGAAGGGCTTGTTTACGGTAAAGCAGACGCCGTTCTTGCGGCATCGATCTTCCATTTCAGGGAATTTACTGTCAAAGAGGCAAAGGAATATCTGAGGGCAAAAGGGGTCTCTGTAAGGCTGTAGACCTCATTGTTCGAGACATTCGCCTTGACATCCCCGGATATGTTAATTTTTAATGTACGAATAAAATTCGCACCGGAGGAATATCATGAGAATCGAGCTTGAAGGAAGTCTTTTAAAAATGATACCGGAAAACGACAGGGAGAAGGAAGAACTCAATCAGCTCTGGACGATCATCATAGGCTGCGTTAACGAGGGCAAGAAACTGGTTCCCGTTGGGCAATATCTGCCCGGCGTTAAGGAAGTTGCGGTATTCAACATAGAATAGAAAGCTTCGTCGTTCAGTTTTTCTTATTAACCGACTCCCTTATCCTCATTACCCTCTCGACGACAGGAGGATGTGAGTAATATATCTTTGCATAGAGCGGATGGGGATGGAGGTTCGAAAGGTTGTCTTTCGAAAGTTTTACGAGAGATGTCACAAGGCTTTCGGGTCTTGATGTCAGCTCGACGGCGAATCTGTCGGCTTCGTTTTCGTGCCTTCTCGAAAAATAGGCAAAAAGCGGGGTAAAAGGGAAAGAAACGATACTGATAATGAACCCGAGTACCAGGACCTTCGAAAAGAGAGTGGCATTGTGTATGTTAAAGATATCCGAAAGAAGATCCGTTCTCAGGACCCTAAAAGCGACATAAGCCCCGACGAAAGAGAGCCCCTCAAAAAAGACGATCACCTTGAGAACATGTCTCTTTTTCCAGTGTCCGGCTTCATGCGCAAGCACCGCAAGTATCTCATCCTGGTCCATCTTCTCTACAAGCGTATCGTAAAGGACGATCCTTTTTACGTTTCCTATTCCAGTAAAGTAAGCGTTTGTATGACGGCTCCTCTTTGAGGCATCTATCGTGAAGACCCTGCTCACCCTTATGCCGGTTTTCTCGAGCATGCTTCTGATCTCGTCTTCCAGGCCTTCGCTTTCTATCGGACTAAATTTATTAAAAAGAGGCTCTATCACGTAGGGAGAGATGTACATAACAAAGAGACTGAAGATGAAAAAAAAACCCCATACAAAAAGCCACCAGTAACCCGGACTGTGCTGAATAAACCATAAGCCTCCCAGGACAGCAAGACCCACGAGGATTGTCGAAAGAAGCTCGGACTTCAAGAAATCGGATATCCATACCTTCAGCGTCATGGTATTGAATTCATACTTGTTTTCGATCCTGAACGTGGCATATAGGCTAAAGGGGATTGAAAGAAATGAGCTCGTATAGCCGAGTAAGAGGAAAAATATCAGACCCTTCACGATGAATGACAGATGAAGAGAAGCAACCCATGCGTTATACAGATTTAATAGGCCTCCGAAGATAAAAATAACTACCAGCACGGATCCAAAGATCGATTCTACAAACGAAAAGGTGCTCGTCTCGACCGTATACTCGTGGGTCTTTTTCAACACTGATTCATCGATATATCCCTCAAAGCCTCGAGGGACAGCCATTCCGTATTTTTTCATGTGTCCTATGTTAAGAATCTTCAACCAGTATTCGACCCCCAGGATAAGGACATAACTGCATAATATGATTAGCTGGTACTTATTCATCTCAGTCTCGATAATTCGGTTCTTATTATATCATCGATCCGCTTTTGCGAGTCATGTTACGAGTTCTTTTCTTGACAAGCGGTGAGGAAGTTGATAAAAGGAAGAGAGGTAAAACTCGATCGCGTTCAAAGCAACGTGTCGAGTATCTGTTCCGAACTGTGATCCCCGGGAGGAAACTGTGCCGGTCCATAATTCAGACGTTGCCGACTTATTCAACGAAATAGCCGACCTTCTCGAAATAAAGGGCTCCAACCAGTTTAGGGTGCGAGCTTATAGGAACGCCGCGCGAACGGTCGGAGCACTCTCTCAGTCAGTGGAGGATCTCCTGGCGCGTAATGAAGACCTGACCAGGCTGCCGGGGATTGGAAAAGACCTCTCAGGAAAAATAGGAGAAATAGTAAAAACCGGGAAACTCAGGCTCCTTGAAGAATTGAAAGCAGAATTACCTCCCGGTTTGAGTGACCTCATGAAGATAGGGGGATTAGGGCCCAAGCGCATTCTTATTCTTCATCAGAAGCTGGGAATCAGCGACGTAAATGAGTTGAGAAAAGCGGTTTCTGAAAAAAAGATCAGGGAACTTCGCGGTTTTGGAGAAAAGACGGAACAGGCGATCATGGAAGAGATCGAACGAATGAAGGGCACTGAGAAGAGAATCAAGATCGTCGTTGCCGAGGAGATCGCAAACTCTCTTCTGAACTACCTGAAAAAATCAAAGGGAGCCAAGGAACTTACCGTTGCTGGGAGCTACCGGCGCAGAAAAGAGACCGTGGGGGATCTCGATATCCTGGCCACAGCGGAAAAAGACTCGGATATAATGGACCGGTTTGTGGGATATGAGGATACTGAAAAAGTGGTCTCGAAGGGGACAACACGTTCGACGATCCTCCTCCGCACCGGCGTTCATGTCGACCTCAGGGTAGTGCCGGAGGCGAGCTATGGAGCTGCTCTTCACTATTTCACGGGGTCGAAGGCCCACAACATCGCGGTGCGCACGCTCGGTGTCAAAAAAAATCTCAAGATAAACGAATACGGTGTATATAAAGGTGACAGACGGATCGCGGGAAGAACCGAAGAAGAGGTCTTCAGTCACGTCGGCCTCTCTTTTATCGATCCTGAATTGAGAGAGGATATGGGTGAAATTGAAGCGGCTATGAGCGGACAACTTCCCAAGCTGGTAACGCTCAACGACATCCGCGGAGACCTCCATGTACACACGAAGCTGACTGACGGCAGAAACACTCTTGAAGAAATGGCGGATGCCGCCAAAAAAAAGGGCTATCACTATCTCGCTGTCACCGAGCACTCGAAGCATGTCACGGTGGCCCGCGGTCTCAAGGCGGAGCAACTCGCAAAGAGGATAAAAGAGATCGACTGGTTCAATAAGAAATCGGGGATATTGATCCTGAAGAGCATAGAACTCGATATCCTCGAGGATGGCTCTCTGGACCTGCCTGACGACATCCTGAAAGAACTGGACCTTACCGTCTGCTCGGTTCACTATAAATTTAATCTCCCTCGAGAAAAACAGACCGAACGCATTATCAGGGCCATGGACAATCCTTATTTTACTATCCTTGCCCATCCCACCGGAAGGCTGATCAATGAACGCAAGCCCTATGAAGTAGACATGGAGCGTGTGATGAAGGCGGCGAAGGAGAGAGGTTGTTTCATGGAACTGAATGCGCATCCCGACCGCCTCGACCTTCTCGATACAGACTGCAAAATGGCAAAGGATATGGGGGTTAAAGTGGCTTTATCCACCGATGCTCACAGCACAGGGGACCTCGACTATATGCGTTTCGGTATCGGGCAGGCCCTAAGAGGCTGGCTCGAAGCAGACGATGTGCTGAACACGCAAAGCTGGGGAAAGATAAAAAAGCTCCTAAAAAAGAGATAGGGCATATCACGTCGCCGGCAAGGCCGCACTCTTCAGTACAGTCATCGGACCATACCTTCTCAGTGTATTCATTTGCTCTTCACTGCGCACGAGAAGAGCGCCCGCGTAGCCCAGGGAGTTGATAGAAATGCCTGCGAAAAACTCCCGGGATCTCGGCACGAGGAGCACCCATTCGCGCGTGACAAGCAGACAGTATGGTCCTGACTGCCTCTCTGCAGTGCCTCCCGAAGGGGCCTTCATACCAACGTGTCTCAGCATATTATGATAGACCTCAAAGGTCTTTTCCGCGGCACCCTCGGGCGATTCGAGATAATCGTTGTCGAGGCGCAAAAAAACATGAAGAAAAGGAAATCCCGGTATGACCCCGAATCCGTCCGTGCATTCCGCGGCAACAAGAAGCGGCTCTATAGGTACCGGCGGGCCTTCAGGAGCAAGGTGAAACGGGACGACCTGAAGGTGCTTATGGTGCTGGCTCGCACCGGCTGCCTCACCTCCGTTATAGAAGCCGAGACTGTCATATTCTAAAAGACAGGTCCAGAGGGCCTCAAAGTCTCTACGGGTGAGAAGGGTCTCCTGGTCCTCGAATTTTCGGGTGACGAGGAGAAGGTGATGCTCCACCACATTGAACTTATTCAAAAGAGCCACATGAGTTTCGGAGATATCGGCAACGAAAAGGTCCTTTTCATAGGGAAGAAAAGGGTCCTCCTGCCAGCCCGATTTTGCTTCTTCCTCCCTCTTTTTTCTGTCTTCCTCCTTGCGTGCAAGGCCTGTGACAATTCTGACGAAGAACCGGACGCCGCTGTCCTCAATGAATTCATAATCTGTCGGGACGGGAAGAAGTGCGCCGATCCCAAGGGCATGATTTGTAGCCCTTATCAAATCCTTCCAAAGAGTCCCTCTCTTGAGTAAAATGGCAGAGTTCCTTTTCATTCGCGGATATGCAAGTTACATTACGATAAATTATGATGTAAAAAAAGTACCACACATTTTATAAAACCTCAACGACACGTGGTATCGTTTAGTGTTCGGTGAACAGTGTGCTGAACATAAGCGGGAGAAGAAAGTTCAGAAATCACGGAGTCAGCTTCCGGAAAAATAGTCGATAAATCTGCGGCCCTCAGGATCAGAGATAGAAAGTTTCTTCTCTTCCAACCTCTGCCTGTAAAGCTTTATCGCATCTTCGATATCCTTAGTCCCTTCCACAAGGAGCAGCCTCAAATACCCTTCGCCTCCCTGCAGACCGATGCCTCGCATACGTTCCCTGAGTGTGAGAAGATAGCAGTAGTAAAAAAGGTCCTCATCGGCAGGATACCTGCTGCGAAAAACCGCTTCACGGCACTTTTCGAGGAAGACAATTTTCTCCGAGGGAGTAAACTCCCGGATAAATTTTTCCTTCAGTTCTCTTATCAAAGATGATTATATCAGAGCATCAACATACATGTGCTTCTTTTTCCCGAGATGATCTTTCGTCGCTTTTTGAAATTTCGTCCTCACAATCCATTTCATCAGAACGGGACTTCGTCCTCGTTCCTTTGATGTCGGTTTATTCTAACACGGTATTGGCCTCAATTTTTCTTGACAAGATGCGCTGTTGTGAATTAATATATAAAGTTTTGTGAATTTTCATCGATAGTGCTGCTCTGCCTGTCCAGTTCGTACACATCATGGAGAGGGTCAGCGATGGAAAATATGGCCTGGCCGACTGAACGGAAATTTCGATGTGATACAAAAACAGAAACAAGAAAGGAGGAAGCACCATGGCAGAAAAGAAGTCAAAGACAGACGTTGCTGCAAGGGCGGAGAACAAAGGCAAAGGAAGCTTCTGCAGTAATTGTGGAAACAAGGTAGAAGTAGTCCTCTCCGTTTCCCCGTCGGGGAAAAGGAGAATGAGACGCATCTGCTGCGAGAATTAATCCCTGTAGTCTCCTGCGGTGTTGTGAAATAGGAAAAATTTATTCTACCATCCGTACCTCTCTCTCCGGGAGCGTCAAGAATCAGCCCGCAAAAGAGGGGGCACTTGTCTTAAGCCGACAGATTGGAACGTAGAGGATAGGCGACTCATCGCCTATCCTCTTTCAGGCATGTCGTCAAAGGGCCGGTTATCCCTGCCTGGTTTCTTCCTTAAGGACCTTTTTCAGGAGGGCAAGTGCATTTCTCTTTGCCTCTTCCGGTGTCTCACCGGCAGCCTTCGCTGCCTCCTCAAATGTTTTATTTGTGATATTCCTTGGATCGCCCATGTTTGCGTCCGGCATGCCACATCCACAGGTGTAACACATACTATATCCTCCTTTCGATCGATTAAAGTTGTCTGTACAGACCTCTCCTGCTTTGCGCCCTCGAAGATCTAATAACCCATGAATCTATCGGTGCGGATATCTTGTTCCTTGACACCCATCTGTTCGAGCAACTCTCTGCATGCCCCCACCATGCTCGGCGCCCCGCTCACCCAAAAAAGTGATCCGCCGGGAGAGGGCATCCACTTATGAAGGATCGTGTAATCTAATTTCCCCTGTTCGCCCTTCCAGCCTTCTTCAGGCTCTGTGAGCACGTAAACCGGTGAAAACGTCGGCATCTGCCGCGCCATGCTTTCCAATTCTTGCCGAAAGATTATATCCGCTGACGAACGATTGAAGTACAACATGAGTACGGTTAACGGCTCATTCATGTCCGCCGAGTAGCGCAAGATTGAACGATAAGGTGTTATGCCTATTCCTCCGGCGATAAAGACATGACGTAGGCGCGTTTCTCCCTGCCGCAAGATGAATTCTCCTTCCGCAGTTTCACAGGTGAGTTCGTATCCTATCGGCGCCTGCCGCAGTGTTTCCTTGAACCCGCTGCCTCGAATTCTCGTTGTGAACATCACAATCCCTTCTTCAGTGGGCGAACTTGAAATAGTGAAATGTCTGCGAGCACCGCGTTCATCGGGAAATGCAAGGGCATCCAATTCATAATGTAAGATTTGTCCGGGCCGGTATTCAAGCTGTTGGCCGCCCAAGTCGAAAATGAACGACATTACATCGGCTGTCTCGGGGCGGCGTTCCTTCAAACGAATGCGCATAGGGTTCCTATCAATGTGAACCTCTAAAAAAGTGTAACAAGAAAGTAGTATCCGCCCGAAGTTG
>Ga0187776_10001152_pt1 | contig 13082 bp, 13 predicted proteins | sample 0216_BV02_MP12_2_FD_132426 | JGI IMG/M metagenome (GOLD analysis project Ga0187776, IMG submission 132426) | Tropical peat soil microbial communities from peatlands in Department of Meta, Colombia - 0216_BV02_MP12_20_MG | ecosystem: Environmental > Terrestrial > Soil > Wetlands > Peat | place...
GAACGGCGTGTTGCCGGCCCATGCCCAGGCAGCCGCGCAGTGCGGTGCGCTGTGCGGGCCGCCGAGGGCCTCGATCCCGCCGTACTTGTCGATCAGCTCGAGCTGCTGCTTCGGCTCGAGGACGATGCCGTTCAGGAACGTCATCTCGTTGAACGAGCCGGTCGTCGTCCCTTCCATGCTGGCGCCGTTGTCACCCCAGATGTAGAAGACGAGGGTGTTGTCCATATCGCCGAGCTCCTCGACCGTGTCGAGCAGCCTGCCGATGTGGAAGTCTGCGTTCGCCTGGTAGCCCGCGTACACCTCCATCTGCCGGGCATACAGCTTCTTCGACTCCTCGTCGAGGGAGTCCCAGGCAGGGAAGATGTCCGGCCGTGGGGTCAGCTCAGCGTTCTCCGGAATCACTCCGAGCTTCTTCTGCCGCTCGAAGATCTCCTCGCGCATCGCGTCCCAGCCGCGGTCGAACTGGCCCTTGAACTTGTCCGCCCATTCCGCGGCGACGTGGTGCGGAGCGTGGGCACAGCCGGTCGAGTAGTACATGAACCAGGGCTTGTCTCCGTCGTGGCCGCGCACTCCGTGTAGCCACTCGATCGCCTTGTCGGTCATATCCTCCGGGAAGTAGTACTGCTTGCCGTCCTTGCCCTCGGGAACGCCGATCGTCTTGTTGTCCTGCGTCACGAGAGTGTCCCACTGGCCGGCCGCTCCGCTCAGGAAGCCGTAGAAATGCTGGAAGCCCCAGCCCTGCGGCCAGTGTGTGAACGGGCCGGCGGGTCCCTGCTCACGGTCCGGAGTCAGGTGCCACTTGCCGAACCCGCCGGTGGCGTAGCCGTTCTCGGCGAGGATCTTCGGCACGGAGGCGCAGCTGCGCGGGACGGTTCCGGTGTAGCCGGCGTAGGGGCCGGGGAACTCGGCGATCGAACCCATCCCCACGTGATGCATGTTTCGGCCGGTGAGGAGCGCCGCCCGCGTCGGCGAGCAGAGCGCCGTCACGTGGAACCGATTGTAGGTAAGGCCGTTCTTCCCGACGCGCGTCAGGTTCGGCGTCGGGATCGGTCCGCCGAAGGTGTCCGGTTGGCCGAACCCCGCGTCATCTATCAGGATCAGCAGCACGTTCGGAGCGTCCTGCGGAGGCTTCACGTCGGCCACGACCGTCCAATCTCCGACAGAGTCCTCGAGCGTGCGGCCGGCACTGCCGCCGAAACTCTTGTCCGGGATCGGCAACACGGTGCGGTCGGGCACAAACTTGCCCATCGCCTCCGCGAGGCCATCCTTGAGCGCCTTGATGCCCTTCTTGTCCGACTGGACGATCGACTTCGCGAGCGCGCCGGGAAGCGCCCTTTCGACCGCGAGCCGTTGCCCGTCCTCGAACAGAGCAATGATCCCGGCGGTGCCCGGCGGCAGATTCTCGCCGATCTTGTCGTGCATCTCGGTCTCGACGCGGTGGTCGACGAACCGGCCGACGAGGCCGCCGGCGACCGCACCAGCCGCGGTCACTGCGAGCAGCGGCGGTGCTGCCAGACCAACGAGGAGGCCGACCCCGCCACCCCATTCCACACCCTTGCGGCCGCGGTGGTCGGCCGTCTGCTGCACCGTCACCGTTCCGTCCGTGGCGTGGGTGATCAGGATCGCAGCCTCGATCTCGATCTTCTTGGCTTTGACGAGCTCCGCGAGCGCGTCGAAGTCCGTTGTCGCAACGTCGATGTCGGGGTAGCCCCCGACGAAGACGTCGGTCTGCGTGTCAGCCATGACTCGCAGCTCCTTTCTCGGCTCCTATGACGACCTGGGTCTGCCCGTCCTGGACCAGCAGTCTGAGGTCGCGGAGCTCACGTTGTGACTTCCCCTTCAACTTACGGCCGAGCAGAGGCCGCCCGTCGTCGTGCTTGTAAACCCCGGCAGGCTCAGAGGCGAGGGGTTCCTCCCACCCGTACCAAAGCGCAGCCACGCGCAGCGTGTAGCCGACGGCGAATGCGATCAGCGTCGCCCACCAAATGCTCGCGCCGGCCTTCTCGACGATCGCCCAGTAGAGGACGACCCAGACAACGCCGGTCAGCAACGCGATTCCGACAAACCACTCGCCCCGCACGAAGTGCTTCGGCGGGACACCGCTCGTAACGTCCGCATACCAGCGGCCCGCAGTCGGCCCTACGACCGCGAGCAGAGCGACACCGAAGACTGGAAGTCCGACCTCTACACCCTTGTCCGCGCCGGCGATCGCGTACCACGGCAGCGAGAACGAGGTCATGAACTGGAACAACCCCTCGCGGAACAGCTGCCCTTGGCGTACGCGAGCCTGTAGCCGAGGAAGCCGAAGCCGACGGCGAGTGTCAGATAGGCCGGGTTTGTGATCGCCGCCGGTATCTGGCCGACCATCACGTCGCGGGTGATGCCGCCGCCGAGGCCCATCAGCAGGGCCATGCAGATGACGCCGACGATCGTGAAGTTCTTGTAGTGGTCAGGACGCCGCGCGAGAAGCGCTCCGTTGAGCGCGTTCGTCGACGCCGCGATCAGGTCGACAGTCGTGAAGCTCCCGGTGAACTTCCAGCCTGATAGCCAGTTCACCGCGGGATTCGCAGCGAGCAGCGGATGCAGTAGGGCAGCCATCACGGTCGCTCGTGGCCCTCCGAAGCGCAAGGCAGTTGGGAGGCAGGCGGCGCCCCGCCGGCCATAGCGAGCCGGCGGGGCCTGCCGATCGTCCTAGAGGCGGCGTCTCGCAACACGTCTCGAAGTTCGCCGCGCGACACGGCGGCTCGGTCCGAACATCTCACACCTCCGTTTCGTCGGATCGAAGCGAAGCGATCACGGTCACGCCGGTACGACCTCCGTCTTCTCCATGGCGTGAAGCTCGTCCGCTTCCTCCTTGGTGATGAGCCCGATCTCGATCAGGTCGAGCGGGCTGATCATCCCGTCGGCGATGCGGAAGCCACCCGCGCTCGCGATCGCGTTGCGAAGCGGCACTGCCCAGTGGTGCTCGAGCAGCACGAGAGCCGCGGCCGAGTCGTTCGGAATGTCATCGAGGACGTCCCAGGCGAGCTCGTCGGAGAACACCTCGAGCCCTTCCTCTTCGACCTTCGCGGCGCCGAACTCCGCGCCTGCCTCGAAGCCCTTGTCGCCCTCGATTCCGAGGCCGATCAGAGCAGCAACCTTGCTGCCGACCTCGACCGCTTCCTCGTGGGTGAGGTTGCTGAGGTGCCTGACCTCGATCTCGCCCTCGACGTCCTTGTAGACGGCAAGCGCGTCGATCACACGCACGGTGTCGGTCTCGCGCAGCTTCTCGAGCTCCTCGATGATCTGGCCGTGGAAATCGGGATGCTCGAACCCGATCACCAGCAGCTGAACCGGTCCGATTGCCATTCCTCCTCCTTCCTCCTGCGCCGACGCTCGGTGCGACGGCACCGATGCTTGAGTGCTCGTGTAGCGGCCTTCTGTCGCCGTGCGACGTGGGCCGGCTTGGGTCCACGATCTCGAACGCGGGGGCCGATTCCATCGGCCGAACCGCTGATCGTCGGTCCGTAGGAACCCCCGACGCGACCCAAGGCGGAGCCCATCGGGCCGCGCTCGGCCGGTGCGGGCTCCTGCTGACGCGGGATCAGGGGTTCGCCCGATGGCGGGCGTAGCCGACGTGGCGAGGGTGGTTCGCGGGACGGCCGTTGCCGGCCCGGAATGTCCAAGTCACAACATCACGACTACTGGAGGTCAGCGATGTGGTGGGGAATCGGGTTCGGAATCTTCCTCTATCTGGTCTTGCTATTCACGCTCGGCCTGATGACGCTTAGGAAGGGCCACTGGGTCATGTTCATCCTTGGCATCTTCCTGCCGCTCTTCTGGCTGATCGGAGCGATGATTCAGCCCGTCACGCCGCAGACGGCCTGAACGTCTGGCAGGCGAGCCTAGGACCTCGCACTGCCGAGAACGCAGCAACAGCTCGGGCGGGCTCGTCTAGGCTCGGCCAGGTGGAGGAGCTGCTTCTGGCCTGGTTCAGCCAAAACGCGAGAGATCTCCCCTGGCGCCGGACGAAAGACCCGTACGCGATTCTGGTCTCGGAAGTGATGTCGCAGCAGACGCAGGTTGAGCGCGTCGTGCCGCGCTGGCGGCGCTGGCTCGAGCGCTGGCCGATGATCGAGGCGCTCGCCGCCGCCGAGGCGGGCGACGTGATCCGCGAGTGGCAAGGGCTCGGCTACAACCGCCGTGCCCTCGCCCTCCATGGCGCGGCGCAGCAGGTGACGGCTCACGGCTGGCCCGAGGACCTGACGGAGCTGCCGGGAGTCGGGCGCTACACCGCCGACGCCGTCGCCTGCTTCGCATTCGGCCGTCCCGTCCTTCCGGTGGACGTGAACGTGCGGCGCGTGTCAGAGCGGACCGGGCACTCCTTCTCCCCCGCCGCCGCCCAGGCTCTGATGGACCTCGGCAAGGCCGTCTGCCTGGCGCGGATCCCGCGCTGCGCCGCCTGTCCGCTCGCCGACAGGTGCCCATCGCGCGGCCGTCGCTTCGAGCCGCTCCGCCGGCAGGGACCGTTCGAGGGCTCCTTCCGGCAGCGGCGCGCGCAGGCCCTGCGCGCCGTCGTGGACGGGAGGGAGGCGGACGACGTCGAGGCGATCGCGGCGCTCGCACGCGATGGACTTCTCGACGTTCGGAACGGCCACGTCTCGCTACCATCCTCGACGCCGTGATCGCAACCGATTTCGCCGTCCTGCTGATCCCGCTCTGGATCATCCTGGGGCTGGGCGTCATCGTCCTCGCGCTGGGCATTCTCGGCAGGATCCAGAACGGCCGCTACCTGCGGCCGGTGCTCACGCTCCTGGCAAAGGTTCCGCTCTTCCGCCGCTGGCTGGAGAAGGGCTCGCGGGCGATGATCGAGCGCCAGAATCCCGAGCTGGCCAGCGCGATGCGGAAGCTCGAGCCGCACGCGAAGCGAATGCACGACCCGGTGCAGGCCCAGAAGGCGATGTCGCGCCTCACGCGCGAGGAGCGCGCCGCGATCCTCGAGATGCAGGATCAGCAGGGCGGCCCGGCGGCCGAGGCCACGAACCGTCAGATGCGCCGGCAGCTCGAGAAGCAGCGAAAGCGCCGCTAGCCGAGCTCGTGCCGGACCCAGATGTTCGGCTCGACATAGACGCCCCGGCCGTTCTTGAAGTGCACCGGGACGAGGGCGCCCGGGACGACATAGCTGCCGTCCTCCGGGAAGACCATCCCCGTCCACTCCTCCCACTCTGCTCGGGTGCCCGAGATCGTCATCGACCTCGGCGCCAGGGCGAGGAGATCGCCGCCGAGCCGCTCATGCGTCCGTAGCCATGGGTCGTACGGGAGCCCATCGGCGCGCCGCCAGCCCGCATAGCGGTCCAGCGCGACGAGCGGGTAGCGGTCCTTCCACGTCGGACGCACTGGGGCCACGAGGGCGTCGAGCCCGTGACCTGCGGCCATCGCGGCAAGCCGGCGCAGGATCGCCTCCGCGATCCCGCAGCCGCGGTACTCCGGCACCACGCCCGCGACGATCGCGCACAACGTGGTCGGCGGCGCCTCGACGCCGTCCGTCAGCGCCCAGTCGATCCCGCGCGGGGATGGACTTCCGTTCCAGCCGACGGGCACGCTGCAGGCGTAGCCGACGGTTCTCCCGCGCCTGCCCTCGCGGTCGACGACCCAGAGCTGGAAGTCCGGGTAGAGGTCGTAGAGCTGCGGCCAGAAGGACTGGACGACCTGATCGTGCGTCATGAACTCCGGCCAGATGGCAGGGAGCGTCCCGCGCAGCTTCGGGTGCTCGGCGTGGGTGACGAGAGCGAGCTTCACCGGACGAGCAGCGCGACCGCCTGAGCAGCGAGCCCCTCCCCGCGCCCGGCGAAGCCGAGCCCGTCGGTGGTCGTGGCACGGACGGCGACGAGATCGGGATTCGCGTCGAGCGCCGACGCCAGCCGCCGGCGCATCTCGGCACGATGCGGCGCGAGCCGCGGCTCCTCGCCGATCAGGATCACGTCTGCGTTCGCGAGCCTCCAGCCGTGGATCTGGATGCGTTCCCAGGCCTCGGTGAGCAGCGCGAGCGAGTCGGCACCGGCGAGCGCAGGCTCGCCCGAGGGAAAGAGCGCGCCGATGTCCTCGAGCCCGGCGGCTCCGAGCAGAGCATCCGTGAGCGCATGCGCGAGGACATCGCCGTCCGAGTGGCCCGCGAGCCCCTTCGGATGATCGATCCGGACGCCTCCGAGCACGAGCGGGACGCCGTCCTCGAACGCGTGTGCATCGAAGCCCGAGCCGACCCTGAACTCAGGCACGCGTGATCGCCTCCGGCAGCTCGTCGAGCGAGCGGATCGTGACGGTGCCGGCCGGCGACTCGACCTGTGCGTGCGCGCCCCGCCGGATGCGAACCGCGAGCAGGCCTGCCGCAAGCGCCGGAAGGACGTCCTTGTCGACACGGTCGCCGACGTAGAGGATCTCCTCGGCGGGAGCGCGCGCCGCCTCGATGACGTGCGCGAAAAAGCCGAGATCGGGTTTCTCCACGCCCCAGCGCTCGGAGGAGCCGACGAAGTCGACATGCGGCCGGAGGAAGTCCTCGTGATGCGCATACATGTTCCCGGCGGCGCCGAGCCGGAGGCCGCCTTCGCGCAGGGCCGCGAAGCACGGGAGCGCATCGGGATGGAGGTCGCGCTCCGCGAAGACGAACGTCGTGACACCCTCGTCCTCCCAGCGCTGGTACGTCGTGGCCTCGTCCACGAGCGTCTCGCCGACGTCGAACACGACGACCGTCACAGCCATCCGGCCACCATCTCGAGATCGGCCTCCGAGGTCACCTTGAGCAGACGCGGGTCGCCGTCGACGACCTTGACCCGGCCGCCGGCGGCCTCGACCAGGCCGGCGCAGTCGGTCGCATCGACGGCACCCTCCTCGGCCCGGCGCAGCGTGTCGGCGAGGAACGCCTGTGGAGTCTGAACGGCCCAGAGCCGGTCGCGGGACACCGTCTCTTCCACGCCGCCGTCCGAGCCGACGCGCTTCAGCGTGTCGCCGATGGGCAGGCCGGGCACGACGCCGTCCCAGCCCTCCGAAAGCGGCGCGAGCACGCGCGCGACCACTTCGTCGGAGACGAGCGGCCGTGCGGCGTCGTGCACGAGCACGACGAGCGCGTCGGCCGGCACCTCGGCGAGGCCCGCCCGCACGGAGTCGCTTCTGGTCTCGCCGCCCGCCACGCACGCGTGCACCTTGCCGCAGCCCTCCTCCTCCGCCAGAAGGATCGCAGGTTCCTCCCAGCCGGGGGGTGCGACGAGGACGATCCCGTCGATCCACGGGCTGCCGTCGAGCCGCCGCAACGGCTCGGCCAGGAGCGGCTCGTCCACGAGATTCGCGAATGCCTTCGGCCGGTCCAGCCCAAGCCGTTCCCCCCGCCCCGCAGCGACGAGGATGGCCCAGACGGACATGTCCCGGGGCTGGTCCCGGTCGCTAGGCCGCGGCCGCGGCGGCCTTCTTCTTCGCCGCCGGCTTCTTCTTGGGCGGGCTGTCGGAGGCGAGAACCTCCTCGAGCCACTCCGCGCAGGTCTCCTCGTCCATGTCCTTCGCGTACATCAGCTCGGAGGCGAGGATCTTCTTCGCCTTCACGAACATCTGCTTCTCTCCTGTCGAGAGACCCTTCTCCCGGTCGCGGAGGGCGAGGTTGCGGACGACCTCGGCGAGCTCGAGGATGTCACCGGTCTTCATCTTGTCGCGGTTGTGCTTGAAGCGGCGATTCCAGTTCTTCGGCATCTCCGTCGAGACGCCCGTCAGCGCCTTGAGGACGACACCGACCTCCTTCTCGCCGATCACGCGCCGGAGACCGACCTTCTCGGCATTCTCGGACGGGACCTGCACGGTCATGTCGTTGTGCAGGATCTTGATCGTCAGGTACTCGCGCTGCTCACCGAGTACTTCGCGCTTTTCCTTCTTGACGACCGTTCCCGCCCCGTGGTGGGGATAGACCACCTTGTCGCCGATGTCGTACAAGCCCGACCTCCCCTGGCTCAAATATGCTCTTCCGTCAAGAAAGCCGGCACGCTGAGAAGCGCCGGCCATTGGCGTCGAGTGTAGCAGAAACGGCCTGACCAAGCCAAATCTGGGCCCAAATCCGGGCTGTCAGAGGCCGTTCCGACTAGAGCTGGAGGTACCTGTCCACCAGGTTGTGCTCCTGTAGCCGACGCAGGCCTTCGCGGATCTCACGCGCACGCACCGCACCCACACCGTCGACCGACTCGAGCTCACGCTGCGACGCACGGACGACGGCGTCCAGGCTCCCGAGACCGACCACGACCCGGCGCACGAGCGGCTCCGGCAGCCGCGGGATGTGAGACAGGATCCGGTACCCGCGCGGGCAGACCGATAGGTCGAGCGGGTTGATCCCCCGCTCGTAGCCGAGCACCTCCGCGAGTCTCCCGAGCTCGAGCAGCCCCTGGTAGCCGAGCTCCGAGAGCTCCGCGAGCGCGGCCGTCGCCTCCTCGCCGGCGCCGAGGGCCTGGTAGTCGCGCACGACCGCGTCGCGCTCGGCCGGCACGTCGCCGACAAGTTCCTCGAGCTGGAGCCTGATCAGGCGACCCTCGCTGCCGAGCTCGACGCAATCGCGGGTGATGCGCTCTGCCATGCGCGAGATCATCTCGGCCCGCTGAAGCACGACGAGCACGTCGTCGAGGACGACCGCGTTCTGGAACTCGAGCGCCGTCAGGCGGGTCAGCACTTGCTCGAGCCGCTGCCGGTACGTCTCGAGCGTGCCGAGCGCCTGGTTCGTCTTCGCGAGGACGTCCGGAACCGGGTCGAGCTGGTATCGAAGCTGCCCGACGAAGATCGTGACCGTCTCCCGCTGCTGTGAGACCGAGACGACGAGCGCGCCTGTCTGCTTGGCGACGCGCTCGGCAGTGCGATGGCGCGTCCCCGTCTCGTTCGAGGGGATCGTGGGGTCTGGCATCAGCTGGACGTTCGCCCACGCCAGCCGCTTGATCGCCTCGTCGACGATGATCGCGCCGTCCATCTTCGCCAGCTCGTAGAGGAGCTGCGACCGGAACGCCGCATCGAGCCGGATGCCGCCTGAATAGAGGAAGGAGAGCCCGCTGGGGTCGCCGACGACTATGAGCGCGCCCTCGTGGGAGCGAATGACGTCGTCGACGGCCTGGCGCAGCTCCGTCCCCGGCGCGACCGTGGCAATCGCCGCGAGCAGGTCGGGGTTGCGGCGCGGGTCCTCCTCGGACGGGATGCGCGTGAAGCCAAGATCGCCTAGGCGATCTTGCTTACGCTCGGTCGTCTCCTTCGGGTCGATCGCCATCGAGCCCCGCCCTGATCGCCTGCCGCAGCGTGTCTGCGGCTTCGACTCCGATTTTGCCATGCGCCGGAGTTCCCTCCGGAGCGACCACGGAGGCAAGCCCGAGCTTGGCGCACTCCTCGAGCCTGCGTTCGGCCTGTGCCGTCGTGCGGAGACGCCCCGTGAGGCCGATCTCACCGAAGGCGGCGATGCCGGCCTTGACCGGCAGGCGGCGCGCCGCCGAGGCGATCGCAAGGGCGACGGCGAGGTCCGCGCCCGGCTCGTCGATGCGGACGCCGCCCGCGACGTTCACGAACACGTCGGCTTGCCCCAGCGGCACGCGGGCGTGGCGAGACAGCACCGCGACGATCATCGCGAGGCGCTTCGGGTCGATTCCGGTGGCGACACGCCGCGGGATTGCGAGCTCGCTCTGCGCAACGAGCGCCTGGATCTCGAGCAAGATCGGCCGCGTTCCCTCGAGCGCGCACGCCACGGCGGCCCCGGGCTCGCCGGGGACCGTGCGGCCGAAGACCTCGGACGGGTCGGCGACGCCGGCGAGTCCGGCGCCGGTCATCTCGAACACGCCGAGCTCGTTCGTCGAGCCGAAGCGATTCTTCACGGCCCGCAGCACGCGGTGCGCGTGGTAACGATCGCCCTCGAACTGGAGGACGCAGTCGACGAGATGCTCGAGGACGCGCGGGCCCGCGACGGTGCCGTCCTTCGTCACGTGGCCGACGAGGATGGTGGCGACGGCGTGCTCTTTGGCCACGCGCAGCAGCCGTGCGGCCGCCTCGCGCACCTGGCCGACGGAGCCGGGTGCTGAGCCGAGCTCCGCTGCGTGCAGCGTCTGCACGGAGTCGACCACGCACACGGCCGGGCGCTCGATTCGGAGTGTCTCGCAGACGGTCTCGAGCTCGGTCTCGGCCAGAATCTGGACGTTTCCTGCCCCGCCGAGCCGCTCGGCGCGCAGCTTGACCTGGGCCACCGACTCCTCGCCCGTCACAAGGAGGGAGGAACGCGTCTCGCCGATGGCACGCAGAGCCATCAGCAACAGGGTCGACTTTCCGACGCCGGGCTCCCCGCCGAGCAGGACGAGCGAGGCCGGGACGAGCCCGCCTCCGAGCACGCGGTCGAGCTCGGAGATGCCGGTGTGGATCCGCGTGGCCTCCTCGACTTCCACGTCGACGAGCCGGAGCGGAGTCCGCGCAGCCGCGCCCGCTCCGCCGGCGGCGGCCCCCAGCGACTCCTCGACGAGCGTCCCGAAGGCCGAGCAGCCGGGGCACTTCCCGAACCAGCGCCCGGCCGTGTAACCGCACTCGGTGCAGCTGAACTGAACCGCCGCAGTCTTCGTCTTCGCCACGAGATCACCCTAAGGAGGCGAGCGGACGCCGATGGTCAGGCAAGGCGCGCAGTTTCGTGCAGAAACGGAAGCGGCCCCGCCGTCAGGGGCCACTTCCGCGCTTCTGGAGGGAGTTACCGGGAGCCCCCGCCGCATCGGGGCTCACCGGGTGTGCTCTATGCAGAGCATCATCCTCGGGCGGCCCCGCTTGACTCTTCCCCTTTCAGGTGGTTCAGCGGTTCACTTCACTCACCCGCGATGGGGGATGGGCAGCTGAGGGCGGAAAGGCGGCCGATCTGGTCGCCTTTCTCCCGCCTATCCCGCTTCGTTAGCCGGGTCTGCGTCGGTCGGTGCGACCGGCTCCTCGGCCGGCACCGTCACCTTTTCGGGGGTGACCTCACCCGGAATGAAGGTGATGTCTACCTCGTCACCCGGTTCGCCGTCCTCGGTGCGCGTGCGGCCGACGAGGATCGTCGAGCCCGGCTCGAGCTGCCGCCCGAGCACGAAGTCGGCGAGCGGATCCTCGATGTACCGCTGGATCGCGCGGCGCAGCGGCCGGGCGCCCATCGCGGGGTCGTAGCCCTTGTCCACGAGGAGCTCCTTCGCCTCGTCGGTGAGCTCGATCGAGACCTCGTGCGTCGCCATCTGCTCGCGCAGACGCCTGAGCTGGAGGTCGACGATGGTCGTGATCTCTTCCTTCGAGAGCTTGTGGAAGACGATGATCTCGTCGATCCGGTTCAGCAGCTCGGGGCGGAAGACCTTCTTGAGCTCGCCCATCACGCGGCTCTTCATCTCGTCGTAGGAGAGCCCGGACTCATCGCCGACCGTGAACCCGAAGCCGGTGTTCTTCGAGATCTGGGCCGCGCCGAGGTTCGAGGTCATGATGACGATCGTGTTCCGGAAGTCGACCCGGCGCCCCTGGGCGTCGGTGAGCTTTCCCTCCTCGAGGATCTGGAGGAGGATGTTGAACACGTCGGGATGCGCCTTCTCGATCTCGTCGAGCAGGAGAACCGAGTACGGCTTGCGCCGCACGGCCTCAGTGAGCTGGCCGCCCTCGTCGTAGCCGATGTACCCCGGAGGCGAGCCGACGAGCCGGGACACGGAGTGCTTCTCCATGTACTCCGACATGTCGACCTGGATCATCGCGTCCTCGTCGTTGAAGAGGAACTCGGCGAGCGTGCGGGCCAGCTCGGTCTTGCCGACGCCCGAGGGACCGAGGAAGATGAACGAGCCAGTCGGCCGCTTCGGATCCTTGATGCCGGCGCGGGCGCGGCGGATCGACTTCGCGACGGCGACGATCGCCTCGTCCTGGCCGATGACGCGCTTGTGCAGCTCCTCCTCCATCTTCACGAGGCGTGCCGACTCGGCCTCGGTGAGCTTGAAGACCGGGATGCCCGTCCACATCGAGACGATGTCGGCGATCTCCTCCTCGCCGACCTGCGGCTGCTCCTCGTTCGACTCGGTGGTGCGCCACTGCTCCTCGAGCTCGCGCTTCTTCTGCGTGAGCTTCCGCTCCTTGTCGCGGAGTGAGGCGGCCTTCTCGAACTCCTGGTTCTCGATCGAGGCCTCCTTCTCCTTGCGCACGCGCTCGATCTCGTCCTCCAGCTCGCGGTAGCGCGGCGGCGCCGACATCGACTTGATGCGCAGCCGGGATGCGGCCTCGTCTATCAGGTCGATCGCCTTGTCGGGCAGGTGCCGGTCCTGGATGTACCGGTCGGAGAGCTCGGCGGCGGACGCGAGGGCCTCGTCGGTGATCGTTACACGGTGGTGCGCCTCGTAGCGGTCGCGGAGGCCGCGCAGGATCTGGACGGTGTCGTCGACCGTCGGCTCCTCGACGCGCACCTGCTGGAAGCGCCGCTCGAGAGCGGCGTCGCGCTCGAGGTACTTGCGGTACTCGTCGAGCGTCGTCGCGCCGATCGTCTGCAGCTCGCCGCGGGCGAGAGCCGGCTTGAGGATCGAGGCCGCGTCGATCGCGCCTTCGGCGGCGCCGGCGCCGACGAGATTGTGGAGCTCGTCGATGAACAGGATGATGTCGCCCCGCTGCATGATCTCCTTCATGACCTTCTTCAGGCGCTCCTCGAACTCGCCGCGGTACTTCGAGCCGGCGACGAGGGCGGCCAGGTCGAGCGTGTAGATCTGCTTGCCCTTCAGGATCTCGGGCACCTGATTCGAGGCGATGCGGGACGCGAGGCCCTCCACGACGGCGGTCTTGCCGACGCCGGGCTCGCCGATCAGGACGGGGTTGTTCTTCTGACGGCGCGCCAGGATCTGCATCAGCCGCTCGATCTCGGTCTGGCGGCCGACGACCGGGTCCAGCTTGCCCTCCTGCGCCTGCTTGGTCAGGTTGCGGCCGAACTGGTCGAGGAGCTTCGAGGACTTCGACTTCTCGCCCGCCGGTCCGCCCGCGCCCGCCTGGCGGCGGCCCGGGCCCGAGAGCATGCGGATGATCTCGTTGCGGATCTTCTCGGCGTCGGCGTCGAAGTCGAGCAGGATCCGGGCGGCGACGCCCTC
>Ga0187776_10001153_pt1 | contig 13075 bp, 11 predicted proteins | sample 0216_BV02_MP12_2_FD_132426 | JGI IMG/M metagenome (GOLD analysis project Ga0187776, IMG submission 132426) | Tropical peat soil microbial communities from peatlands in Department of Meta, Colombia - 0216_BV02_MP12_20_MG | ecosystem: Environmental > Terrestrial > Soil > Wetlands > Peat | place...
ACGCAGCGGATCCTCATCGGTTTTTCCCTTGGCGCGGTTTTCGGCATACCCCTGGGCCTGTTCATGGCTCTCAACCGGTATGTGAATGCCATCGTCAAGCCTGTTTTTGACCTGTTCAAGCCGATGCCGCCCATCGCCTGGATCTCAATCTCTATCCTGTGGTTCGGCATCGGCGAAGCGTCCAAGGTCTTCATTATCTTTATCGGTTCTCTCGTTCCGTGCCTGCTCAACGCGTACAACGGTATTCGCATTATCGACGAGGAGTTGTACGATGTGGTCCGCGTGCTTGGTGGCAACCGCCGTGATGAGATCTTCCAGGTGAGTTTCCCGGCTGCACTTCCCGCCCTGTTCGCTGGCATTCAAATCTCGATCAGCATCGCCTGGACGTGCGTGCTGGCAGCCGAACTGGTGGGTTCCCGCTCAGGGTTGGGGTGGGTTATCGTGCGCGGCATGAGACTCACCAAGCCTGAACTGGTCATAGGCGGCATGGTGATCATCGCGCTGGTCGCCTGGCTTTTTTCCCTGTCCGTCAGCGGTTTGGAAAGGCTCGTTTGCCCTTGGAAGCGGAGAATTGCAGGCCTATAGCCGGCATCCCCTGAGATGACCGTCTTTCACCATTCTGTCTCAGAGGGCGTCCGTGTGACGCCGACAGTTGGCAGGAATCAGGGGAAAGGGATATACTCCGGCCCTCCTAACTCTGCCTCCGAAGGAAGGATCGGGGTGAGCGGACGAATACTTCGGGCTTGGTGGGAGACTGCGGGAAGAGGCCGGGGTGAGATGGCCATGGCAGGAGCGATCCGGCGGGAGCTGGGATCAGGAGGGAACGGCGGCGGTGGAAGCAACGACAGCCCAGAAGATCGTCTGCGAGAATATCAGCAAGACCTTTATTCAAAAAGGCACCCAGCGGGTCCACGTTCTTGAGGGCATCAGTGTCGATGTGCGTGACAATGAGTTTCTGGTCATCCTCGGTCCCGGCCAGTCGGGGAAGACCACGTTGCTCCGGATCATCGCCGGCCTTGAGACGCCAACTACAGGGCGTGTCTTGCTGGACGGGAACGAGGTCTCTGGTCCAGGGCCGGACCGTGGCCTGGTATTCCAGACCTACATGCTTTTCTTCTGGAAGACCGTCATGGGGAATGTGGAACTGGGGCCGAAGCTGCGGGGCATAGCCAAGAATAAGCGCCGCCAGATCGCCCAGCGCTACATTGACCTGGTGCGTTTGACCGGATTTGAAAAGCACTACCCGCATCAACTCAGTGGCGGCATGAAGCAGCGGGTCGGCATCGCGCGGGCCTATGCGAACAATCCTGAAGTGATGCTCTTGGATGAGCCCTTCGGCCAACTTGATGCGCAGACACGGATGTTCATGGAAAAGGAGATCGAACGCATCTGGCAGACTGAGAAACGTACCGTTATCTTTGTCACCAACAATATCGATGAGGCCATCTTTCTCGCCGACCGGATCGTCACCCTGGAGGGGAAGTTGCCTGGCCGAATGCAGGCAGTCTACGACGTCGATCTTCCTCGCCCGCGAGAACATATCGATATGAAGTTCCTGGAGTTGCGTCAGAGAATCATCGAGAGGACCGAGTTAACACTGTAAGCATTGGCAGCAAAGGTTCCGCAAAATAGAAACATGGTCGGGTCCGTCCTGAATGGCGATGCAGGCAAAGACAATGAACGCCCGTAGGGGGTGCGGCGGAGCTATCGGTGGTTACTGGTACTGGGCAGTACCAACGGTAACGGACCTCGCTTCAACACCGGTGATCGGCCTCGACTTACCCGATAACTTGTTGTCATCTTGACCAACGGGAGAAGAGTTGCAGAAATGACTCGACCTGCGAATGACACGCCTGGGAATGACAGCATCTTCCCACTGCTCAAATCTCTTCGAGAGCAAGTGTATGAATACCTCCGGGACGAGATGAACAGGGGAGCGTTAACGCCCGGCTCTACCATCAACCTGAACGACATGAGTAGACGGTTGGGCATCAGTAAGACGCCTTTGCGGGATGCCCTGATCCAGCTCGAGTGCGAAGGGTTTGTCACAATCAACCCGCGTCGTAGCGTGATTGTTAACAAACTCTCCCTGGAGGAGATCAGGCACGCCTATGACATAGCGGGTGTTCTGGAAGGAGTAGCTGTTCAATCAGCTTTCCCAAAATTCGGTCAGAGCCCCATCGGCGAGATGGAGCGACTGAACGAGGAAATGCGGGCAGCGATCAAGGGTGAAGACTTCGACAGGTACTACCAGCTGAACCTGAGCTTCCATGACGTATTTCTGAACCTGTCCGGCAACGAGATGTTGCGGCGCATCATTATGCCGCTCAAGCAACGGCTCTACGACTTTCCCCGGCGGGGGTACATCAAGGAATGGGAGTTGCGGAACTGCGAGGAGCACGACGCGTTCATTCAATGCATCAAGGAAGGCGACTGCGAGGGTGCGGTGAAGATCATCAGAGACGTACACTGGTCGTTCTCGGCGCAAGAGGATTTCCTCCGGAGCTTCTATCTCCAGGAAACCGCTGAGGCTTCCGAGTGATCCCTAGTCAGCATCAATCGTCGTTCCCTTTCCTTACCTCTCAAAGTTCATGCTCCCCCTGGATTCCCGTGATCGGCCCCCCGCGCGAATTTAATTCCACCTCACTCGATGCCGTGGCCAGGAGGATTCTTGCTCGACGGTATCTCTCTGATCGCGAAGCGACCGGCTGGTGGAGAGTCGGTCATGGCGTGTGGGTAGCGGTCTGGGTCGACATCGCCCGCGTTGAGTTGATGGGTCTATCCCCTGGAAAAGGAACCCTGTGACGCTCTCTGTCTTTCTCCTCGTCCTGCTGTCATCCTCCCTTCACGTTCTCTGGAACACCCTGGTCAAACAGAGCGAAGACAAGCCCTCCTTCGCCTGGCTGACTACGCTCGTTGCAACGCTTCTGCTCGGGCCGGTCTTCGTCGCCAGTCGTCTATTATGGCCCGGAACGCTGGGTCCCTTGGTTTGGAGCTGGGCGGCGCTCTCCGGGCTTTTCGAAGCGCTGTACGTGGTGTTTCTCTTCGGCGCCTATGGACGAGCCGACCTCTCGTTGGTGTACCCACTCAGTCGAGGTGTCGCGCCGCTGGTGACCCTGATTCTGGGCGGGAGGCTCTTGGGGGACTCGGTCTCGCCGCTTCAGGGGGCTGCAGTTCTCGCGACTGTTACCGGGGTGACGAGCGTGGCCGTTTGCTCCCGCGAATCCATGGGAGATACACTCGGCCGCTCGGGGCTCCTCCTCGCCTTCGGCACCGGGTGCATGATCGCCGGGTATCACCTGGTTGATCGCGGGGCCATGAGCATGGCGAAGCCGCCGAATCCTCTCGAGTACCTCTTCCTGGTCCATCTGTTCATGTCGGCCTTCATCACGCTTTGGTTCGGCGTCTGGTTGAAACGCGGGAGGGAGCTCCTGAGCGAGTGGATAACGAACCGGACCGGGGTCTTTATCGTCGGCGCCTGTATTCCTGCCGCCTACTTTCTCATCGTTCTTGCTCTACGCTACGGGAATGTGACCCATGTGACTGCGGGACGAAATATCGGGATCGTCCTCAGCACACTTGTCGGACTTCTCTTTCTGAAAGAGCGGGTGAGCTGGGGACGACTGCTGGGATCATTACTCATCCTGGCGGGGGTTGTGGGCCTGGTGTTGACGGCCCAATGATGTCCTGCTCGTTTCGCGACTGAAGAACGGGTCGCGCTGCGTTTCATTGGGAGCGGCAAGGTGGCGGCCGATCAAGTGTTCGTTCAGGCTGACGTAGTGACCATGGATCCGGAGAGACCCTCGGCGCAAGCCATCGCGGTCTCCGGCGACCGATTCGGGGCAGTGGGCTCCGAGGAGGAGGTCAGGCTCCGGGTCGGTGGCGGGACCATGATAGTTAATCTCGCCGGGAGCACGGTCGTGCCGGGGTTCATCGAGTCCCACAGCCATCCCTCTCTGTATGCCATGACCCTCCTGCAAGCGGACTGCCGGACGCCCCCCAACCGGACCATAGAGGAGGTGAAGGGGCGGCTGAAGGCCATGGCGAACACCCGGTGTCACGGTCGGTGGGTGAGGGGCTGGGGATATGACGATACCCTCATCGCAGAGAGACGGCACCTGGACAGGTGGGACCTTGACGAGGCGGCGCCAGGAAATCCCGTGCTCGTCTCCCACGTCTCGGGCCACCTCGCCTATGTCAATTCGCTGGCCCTCGAGATGGCGGGGATCGGTCCCGAGAGTCCCCAGCCGCCCAATGGGAAGATTGATACGGATGGACGAGGAATACCCACGGGCCTTTTGAAAGAGTATGGGGCCCAGGAGCTCGTCCTTCGCCACGTCCCACCCTACACGGTACCTCAGCTCAAAAAGGCCCTCCAGAGGACCATGAAGATGTATCATCGGGCCGGTATCACCAGCAGTCAAGATGCGGCCGTCGGCTACTTTCGGGAGGGCCGCCAGGTTCTCCAGGCGTATGGGGAACTCCTGGCGGAAGGGAGACTCGATCTTCGGATTTACCCAAATCTGGTGGAGGAGCTGTACCGAGAGATCCTTGAACTTAGGCCGGGCCCCCGGTTCGACTCTGAGCGGCTCCGGCTCGGGAGCGTCAAGCTCTTCCAGGACGGCTCCATTCAGGCGCTAACCGCGGCCCTAGAGGAGCCCTACTGGAATGCGCCGGAGTCAAGAGGAAGTCTTCTCCTTGCCCAAGAGGTGCTCGATGAACTGGTTGAGCACTACCACAACCGCGGCATCCAGGTAGCGGTGCACGCCAACGGCGATCACGCCATCGACTCAACCCTGCAGGCCCTGGAACGAGCCCAACGGCTCCATCCCAGGACAGATTCCCGCCATCTTATTATCCACTGCCAGCTTGCCACCCGGGACCAGATCAGGCGGATGAGAGAACTCGGCGTCATCCCCAGCTACTTCGTCAATCATGTCTACTACTGGGGGGACCGCCACGTTGCGCTCTTCCTGGGGCCGGAGCGGGCGGCTCGCATCGATCCCCTCGGCACATCTGTGGAGGAGGGCCTCATGTTCACCCTCCACTCCGACCTCCCCGTGACCCCCGTGGACCCGCTCTTCTCCGTGGATTGTGCGGTGAATCGGCAGACGCGGGATGGTATGGTGCTCGGGCCCGAGGAGAGAATCTCCCCGCTGGAGGCGCTCAAGGCCTACACCATCCACGGCGCATACTGCACCTTCGAGGAACACTGGAAGGGTTCCATTCAGGCGGGCAAACTGGCCGACTTTGCAGTGCTGTCCGAGAACCCGCTCAAAGTACCACCGGACCGGATCAAGGAGATCAAGGTGCTTCGGACGGTACTCGGCGGACGAACCGTCTACGAGGATGGTGCCGACGACTAACAGGTTGTCGAAAAACCCTGAGTCTGCCTGATGCCTACCGTGTTTTTCCCCGCGACACCGGAAGATCTGGTGATCTCTTCGGCAAGGCTGCATAGTCGCGGCATGGATAGTATAGGAGCAGTCCAGCCCTTTGTTCACTGCGGTGGTGAAAGACCGGGAGGAATTCCCGAAGACCAAAGAGTAAGGGGTGGCTCCGGATGCGCCTTGTCTCACAGACCACCGGATCTCCCTTGGCGGCCTGCGCCGTGATGATGAGGCCGGTTTTTCAGTAGCCTGCTAAGACGGCGTGTTCAAGAGGATGGAGAGCCATCCAGGCTTGACCTGTTCGACGGAGGTTCCATGTCTATTCTCGTGATCAATGCGGGCAGCTCATCGGTCAAGTTCACTGTGTTCGACATGTCCTCTCACATGGCTTTGGCGAGCGGTATTGTCGAGAGGATCGGCCTCCCTGGCACGAAGCTCCACTACCGCAACGGGAAGGGACTCAGCCACCATGAGGAAGTGACTGTAGGGGATACGAGGCAGGCGGTGAGTACCATTACCGCTCATCTCACCCACGGGAAGCACGGCGTCATAGGGAGCCTTCGCGATATCGCCGCCGTAGGTCATCGGGTGGTCCATGGTGGCGAGGAGTTCAGTCAACCGGTGGTCGTGGACCGCGAGGTCAAGAGGATCATCAGGGCCTGCTCCGAACTGGCTCCGCTCCACAACCCGTATAATCTGAAGGGTATCGAGGCATGTGAGGCCACTCTCCCTGGGGTACGCCAGGTTGCGGTGTTCGATACCGCCTTCCACGCTACGATCCCCGAACATGCCTACCTCTATGGGCTACCTTACCGCATGGCGAAAGAGCACCGGATCCGAAGGTACGGCTTCCACGGCACGAGCCACAAGTATGTCTCCGAAGAGGCGGCCAGATTTCTCGGGGTGCGGCCGACGGAGCTCAAGGCCATCACCTGCCATCTGGGAAACGGCTGCAGCATCACCGCGGTGGATAGCGGAAGAAGCGTCGATACGAGCATGGGGTTCACTCCCCTCGAAGGTCTCATCATGGGGACGAGGTGTGGGGACATCGACCCGGCCGTCATTCTCTACCTCATGGAGCACAAACACATGGGCCCGGAGGAGGTGAACGAGCTTCTCAACAGGAGAAGCGGGCTCCTCGGGCTCGCCGACGTGGGGAGCAGCGACCTTCGCGACATCATGGCCGCCCGGGCGAAAGGGAATCGGCAGGCAGATACCGCGGTCAGAACCTTTTGCTACCGGATAAAGAAATATATCGGCGCCTACGCGGCCGCCATGGGCGGTCTGGACGTCATCGTCTTCACTGCCGGTATCGGAGAGAATTCGCCCCCCATTCGCGAGCTTGCCTGCGAGGGTCTCGCGGATCGGGTGCGGGGGCTGGGGATTGTCCTTGACCCCGAAAAGAACAGGGCGGGAAACGGCAAGCTCCGTGCTATCCAAAGCGAGAAGAGCAGGGTGAAGGTCCTCGTCGTACCCACCAACGAGGAGAAAGAGATCGCCCGCCAGACGGTCCAGGTGCTCCAGACCGGGAAGAACGGCCGGTAGGTCCTTTCTGGCTCAACCTCAATCTTCTCACACCCAGTTACTCACCGCGGTACTCCGATCCAGCCTCACCCTCTTTCCGTCCAAGCCGAAAAGCCAAGACAGCGGCGAGCCCATAACACCCCACGGCACCGAGGAGCACCAACCGAAACCCGAAGGACATCGAGAGGAGCACCGCAAGGGGTGCCGCCGCCACCGAGGCGACACCGTTGATGCCCCAGGCCCAGGGGATGAGAGAGGGGGATCTCCGTTCCAGGAGCAGCAGGCCGACGGGAAAGGGCCAGCCCATGAAGAAGGCGACCGGAGCCAGAAGGACGAGGGTCACCAGGAACCGACCGACGGTGCTCCAGGGCGCCACAGCAGCAAGAAGCCACCCGCTCGCAGGGAGGAGGAGAGGAGCGAAGAGAGCGATGGCGCCGACGGCAACGGCGAGGGCGGGAAGGGGCGAGCCGAACCAGCGCCTGCCGAGGAGACTGCCGCAACCGGAGAAGAGAAGAAAGGCGCTCAACACCCCTGCCGCGGCAAGAACGGGATCGCCGAGAAGCAGGGTGCAGCGCTGCATGAGGGTCATTTCCAGGGCGAGGTAACCAAGGCCGAGGAGGAGGAAGTAGGCGAGGGCCGACCTTCCGCCTGCTCGCGGCCCGGGGCGTTGCATCGTCACGAGAAGAGGGACGATGAGCACCGGCACCGCCACCACCACGATCTGGCACAGGGCGATGACCAGGATCGCGTAGCCCAGCTCCACGCGTTGGAACCAGTGGGGGCCATAGGCCGCCATGAGGCGCGGCAGGGATCGCCAGCGGAAGAAATCAAAGAAGTATGGTCGGTCATCAGTGGCCGGCCGCACGTTGTAGGCATAGCTCTCGAAGAACCCTTCGCGCTGGGGAGAGAGGAGCCGGGTCGCCGCGAAGTGGTACAGAGAGCCGGTGATCCCGGGTGGGGTGATGAGCAGGTTAAAGGCGGGTTTCGAGGTGGGATCGAAGCCGGGGAGCACATCAATGTCCAGCCACAGCGCTTCGCTGATCCGAATGATCTCCCGTTTCTGCTCAGCGGTGAAGGGCGCTCTGGAAGCAAGGGTGCAGAGAGCCAGATGGTTGCGAACCTGGACCAGGTGAGCCTCCGGCTCCCTCACCCCGAGTCGGTCGAGAGCGGCGGCAAGGGTTGCCAGGATTTTGATATTGTCCCGGGGTGGAGATTGGATCCCCCTGGTGATGCTTACAACTCCGCCGGGGCTCAAGCGCTCGAGGCATCGCTCCATTCCCTCCACGGTGAGGAGGTATTCCTCATGGAGAGAGAGGAGCCCGCTCACTCCAGCCGCCATGCCCTCGGCGCCTACCACCTGGATCAGGTTGAAGTTATCCCGTGACGTCTCGAGGAAGTGTCGGGGAGCCATGACGTGGACCTGGAGATCCGGGCCGGTGAAGACGGAGCCGGAGAGGGTTGCCAGAGGCCCGCGGAAGAGGTCAATGATCCGAGGGTCGGGCTGGACGGCGGCGATCTGGCGGCTGTCGAAACGTCTTGCCAGCCAGATGTTGACGCCACTTGCCTCACCCAAGAGCAGAACCCGGGCATGGGGGAGGAGCCGATAAGCGAGCGACATGGGAGTGTGGTCGAGAATGGCGGCCTCGTCCCCGCTCTGGATGCAGAAGACGGGGCCGGCGCTGTCGCCGTCGATCAGGAGAAGCGCCTGGGACGGCGGCGGGGAGCTGGCGGTCAGGCCGGCGAAGAGGGTGTAGTGGAGGCGCGGCGAGGCGAAGAGATCCAGTCTGCCCCTCGGGCTATCACGGGTGAGCAGGTGACGGGCGTCCCCTTGGGCCTCCCAGTGTTGGAGCTGAGAGAGCATCTTCTGAGGATCGAGGCGGAGCGGGGGCGGAAGGAGCAGATCTCCCGCGAGAAGAAGGCCGAGTATAAGGGCAAGGATATCCTGCCGGCGTGGCCCGGACTTCTCTGGTGGCGGCGGTGACCAGAGAAAGGTCGAGGCCCAGGTCAGGAGCGCGGCGCCCTGGATGAGCCGGGGCGGCGACAGCGCGTACATGAAAAGAACGGCCAGGACCGGCCCAAGGCCGCTGCCAAGGAGATTGGCGCCATAGATGAGGGGTGCCGAGGCGGAAAAGTGGACGAGATTCCCTCCGATAACAAGTCCGGCCAGAAGGAAGGGGACGAAGAGGAGGAGTTGGTAACCCAGGAGAAAGAGAACCTGTTCGCCGCCATAGAGGAGGTACTTCATGTCGATCGGCAGGGCGTCCGCAAGCCGGTAGCAGAGGGTGATGCTCAGCGCCAGGCCGAGAGTGAGCGATCGGTTCCACCTGGGGAGGTTGCCCGTTTTTCGCTGAGCACTGAGGGCGAGCCACGTGCCGCTGGCGCCGAAGCCCAGAAGGGCGAGGCTTATGACAAGATAGGCAAAGTGGTGCCACCGGGAAATGGAAAGCGTGCGCATGAGGGCCACCTCCAATCCCAGGACAGCCGCGGAAACGAGGGCGACGGCGACAAGATCACGGGGGGCAGGCTTCTTATCGGCGGGCGCGGGGTTGTTCATTACGACCATGGAGAGACACCGCAACGGTCTCTAGACTTTCCGCCGTGAGCGCTCGGAGGCGTCACCTCACGGCTTCTTCTCAATGGCGCCCGTCATGGGGACGAAGAGCACGGGGAGGAGCTCTTTGGTCTGTACTGCCCCCCGTTCGTTCTTGCTCACCACCATGAGGCGCTGTATCTCATGAATCCCGCCGATGGGGATGACCATCCGGCCGCCGGGTCGGAGCTGGTCGACAAGGGGTGGCGGCACATGGCCGGCGGCGCAGGTGACGATGATCCCGTCGAAGGGGGCCTCCTCGGACCAGCCGAAATAGCCGTCCCCGATCCTCACCCGGACGGTGTGGTACCCGAGCCGCTGCAGCCGCTGGCGTGCGTCCTCGGCAAGGGCGTGAATGATCTCGATCGTGAAGACTCGGGCCGTGAACTCGGAGAGCACGGCCGCCTGGTACCCGCTTCCGGTGCCGATCTCCAGAACCTTGGCACCAGCCTTGAGCTGGAGCGCCTCGGTCATGAGGGCGACGATGTAAGGCTGGGAGATCGTTTGTCCGTAACCGATGGGCAGGGGCTGATCGGCATAGGCGGCCCGCTGCAGGCCTGAGCCCACGAACAGGTGCCTCGGCACCTGCCGCATGGCCTCGAGCACAGCATCGCTTTGCACACCAGGGCTGTAGCCCCGGAGCTGGGACCGGACCATCTCCTCCCGTTCCTGAAGCCGTTCAGGGAATCGGGGCGGGTGCCAGTCGGAGTCAGCGGCGCCGGCCGGGCGATCGGCGGCCGGCCGCGCCGGTCCTGCGGAACAGAGGGGCGAGACCAGCGCCGTAACGGCGATGCCGAGGATGAAAAAGAGTACTTTGCCGGACACAGGAGGACTCGTTTAACGATCTCCAACGCGGCGAGGATCCGGGACTGACCCTCGCCCTGGTCTGTCCGGTGCTCATCGCCGAGGCCAAAGGATATTTTTGGGAACTATCCAGCACCATAGCAAAGGCCGGCGATGCGGGTCAAGACAGGGGCGGGCGGGGACAGGAAGATCCTGCTACCTCCTGTGGCTTGTTCTCAAGGATTTGACTGCCGCGCCGGTGAGTGATTAGCATACAACGTATCTCGAATGAAGGAGGTGTGTGCCATGGAACGTGAGCTTGGTCGTTCACCTCTTGCCCACGAGGAAGACTGTGACTGCTGCTGCGGCTGCGATAGCTCGGCCGAGCGAGAGGACTATCCCAAGGACGAGGAAGGAAAGCCGATCTATCGACCGCTTTAGGGCGCTAAGGTTACTTACGAAAGCCCCGCTCTCGAAGAGCGGGGCTTTTTGTTCGCCCACGACACCTTCCCCGTGGGAGCGGCTTCCAGGTCGCGATCAAGAAAGTTTCCAGTAGCCCTGGCTCTCCGTTTATGCAAACCTGTACCCAAAGAATCTTCACCCTATGGACGAGGAGAATGCCCATGGATCTCTACGAGGCTGTCAAAGGCAGGCGGAGCATTCGCAAGTTCAAGGAGACTCCCGTTCCCCGGGAACTCATGGAGAAGATCTTCGACATCGCTCTCTGGGCGCCTTCGGGGATGAACCGGCAGAACTGGAAGTTCTACGTCGTTGCCGGTGAGCGTAAGGAAGAGTTGGTCCGCATTTGCTCCGCGAGCTACGACCACCTGGAGCCGATCCTCAAGAAGCGTTTCCCGGACAAGCCGAAGATCGTGGAGGCGACCCGCGTCTTTTTCCACCGCCTGGGCGAGGCCCCGGTGGTGGTGTGCGCCTACTTCGGCCCGGAGCACCCGGACGACACGGTGAGCTATCAGAACGTGGCTGCCGCCATCCAGAACCTCCTCCTCGTCGCCTACGCCGAAGGCCTGGGGAGTTGCTGGATGACGGGCCCGGTCGTGCTGGCTGAGGAGTTCGACCGGGCCCTGGGGGTGGACGATGGGACCCTGGTGGCGGTGATTCCCATGGGCTACCCGAACCAGACGCCTCCGGTTCCGCCCCGCCGGCCCGACCGCGTGATCTATGAGGGATTCTGAGGAGGAGGTTCAGATCGGCGTCGCCACTATCCGAGTGCCGCGGATCTCATCGAATCTGGCGAGGATGAGCTGGTTTTCGCGGAGATTGCCCGTCTTCACCACGACCGGGATGTAGTTATCCGAAAAACCCAGACGACTTCCGTCCGCAGCGGTCCGGGCCTCCAGGAGCACGGTTCGCACCTTCCCGACAAAGCGGGCCATGAAGCCCGTCCGTTTGGCCCTGTCGAGCTCTCTAAGGATGGTAGTCCGGGGTCGGATGATGTCTGGCGCCACCCTGGCTTTCATAGCCGCCGCCGGGGTGCCGGGCCTGGGGGAGAAGGGAAAGACGTGCAGGTAGGCAAGGGGGAGGGATTCGATCAGTCGATAGGTGTTCAGGAAACAGGCGTCCGTCTCGCCGGGAAAACCGACGAGCACGTCCGCACCGACAGCGAGATCGGGAACACGGGTGATGGCCTCGGCGACGAGATCTGCGTACAACTCCGGCTGGTAGCCGCGGTTCATCTCCTTGAGGATCGCCGGATCGCCGCTCTGGAGGGGCACGTGCAGGTGCGGACAGAGCCGTGGCTCCGACGCCATAAGTTCCAATAGGTCACCGGTAATCTCTCCGGGCTCGAGAGAACTCAGGCGCAGGCGCGGTGGCGGGGAGTGTTTCAGAATGAGGTCAAGAAGGGACGTCAGGTGTCGGGGGGGTTGGAGATCTTGACCCCACTGGCCCAGGTGAATCCCCGTGAGGACGATCTCCCGGAAGCCGTTGGCGAGGAACCGCTCTACCTGCCCGAGGACGAGTTCGCCGGGGATGCTCCGGCTGCGGCCCCTCGCGTGGGGAACGATACAGTAGGAACAGAAGGCATCGCAGCCGTCCTGGATCTTGAGGAAGGCGCGGGTGCGCTGAGCGAAGGTGCTGAGAAGAAGAGACTGTGCGATGCGGGTCTTCCCAGGGTCCCCCACGTGGATGGCAGGGGTGCTCGGGTCCTCTAGCTCAGCTAGGTAGTCCCGGAGTGCCGCCTTCTCCACGGTCCCAAGGATCAGGCTCACCCCGGGGATGGCGGCGATCTCAGCAGGAGCGATCTGGGCGTAGCAGCCGGTGACGATCACTCGGGCGTTCGGGTTCCAACGAAGCGCGCGGCGGATGAGCTGCCGCGACTCCATGGCGGCCCGGGTCGTGACCGCACAGGTGTTGATGCAGTAGAGATCGGCACCCCGGGAGAAGGGCGCGATCTCAAACCCGGCGGCGTGGAGCTGCTCTTCGAGGCAGGCGCTTTCACACTGGTTGACCTTGCATCCCAGGGTGGCGAGGGCGGCCTTGATCATGAGAGCACCCGGTCAATGATGCCGCCGCCGAGGACCTCCTCGCCCCGGTAGAACACCGCGGCCTGGCCGGGGGTGATGGCGGTCTCCGGCTCCCTGAAACGGACGAGGACCCCCTGAGGGGCCGGCTCCAGCACCGCTGGCGCCTCCTCGTGGCGGGACCGCACCTGGACGAGAGCATCGAGGGGCGTGAGGGGCGGGGCGATGCCGACCCAGTTGGGATCGGTCACCAGGAACTCGCGGCGTCTCAGATCCCGTCGCCGCCCAACTCTGACCGTATTCGTTGC
>Ga0187776_10001154_pt1 | contig 13074 bp, 12 predicted proteins | sample 0216_BV02_MP12_2_FD_132426 | JGI IMG/M metagenome (GOLD analysis project Ga0187776, IMG submission 132426) | Tropical peat soil microbial communities from peatlands in Department of Meta, Colombia - 0216_BV02_MP12_20_MG | ecosystem: Environmental > Terrestrial > Soil > Wetlands > Peat | place...
GGCTGGATTTGCAGGCGCATTGTTTGGAGGCTTAGCTGGTTTAGCAATAGGATTAGCAGCAATCGTACTGGCTATATTTGCCGGCATCATTGCAGCTGTTGGCGGTTTAATAGGCGGAGCAATTGTACGATAAACATTCTTTCTTCAATCGATTAAAGTAAGAGCTTACAAGTCCATTTTTTCGCTCTTAAGCCGGCAACCGTGATTCTCTAAATATTTCTCTATCTTGGCGATTGCTAGTTTTATTAAATTGACAATTTAACAAAGAAAAATATTTATAAATTGGTCGGGAAGGTATGGAGGGTTTTTTCTGAAAGAAAATTGGTTGGCAAGAGATTTGTTGGAGCTCAAGGATTTTACGTTTTCTAAGTCTTGTCCAAAAACATGCATTGAGCGGCGCTTACCTGTCTAACATGAAAGTTTTTTCGTGTGCAAACTTTTCAGGCACTTGGTCCAGAATCATTTTCTCTGCAGGCTTCTTCGTGAGCGCGATGGGCGATAATTGTTCCGCGAGATCTATCGCTGAAGTCAATTTGCTGCTTCTTTCAGCAAAGATTTCAAACAAAACGCTGTCTTTACGCACTGTTTCGCCAAGCTTTGCATGTAGTACTAGACCTGCTCCTTTTTCCTTTGGTGCTCCGGCTTCGCGCGCGATCCGTACGATGTCTTCAGTACTTAGCCATATGACTTTGCCGGCTCTTCTTGATCTCACCTCAGCCGTTTGGGTGCCTATCGACATCTCTTCCGGTTTTATCGTTGGGTTGCCGCCTTGAGCCGCTATAATGTCACGCATTTTCTTTTCAGCTGCGCCGGAATCCAGCATTTCTTCTGCTTTGGTCCGACCATTTTCTTCTCCGACCATTTCGAATAGCATTCCTGATAGACTAACGGCCTTTTCTCTTAGGTCAGGAGGGCCACCGCCCATAAGAGTTGTTAATGCTTCTCGAGCTTCAAGGGCTGGTCCGATGCTGCAGCCTAGTGGTTGGTCTCCAAACGTTAGGGCGCATTGAATGTTTAACCCTAGTCGTTTTCCTAGATCTACAAAATCAGATGCTAACGTGTATGCTTCAGTTCGGGATTTGATTTTTGCTCCCATGCCAGTGGGAATGTCAATGGCAATGTGGGTTGCGCCTATAGCTTTTTTCTTGCTAAGAATCGATGGCAAAAGCATAGGGTCAATTCCCAATGGGTATTCAACTTGAATGAAAAGATCATCAGCAGGCGCTAATTCTAAGGAGCCACCCCAAACCAGGCATCCATTCGTCTTGGCTACGACGTCTTTGATCTCACTAATGGCTAGGTTCACTGGGCAGAGAGTTTCCACTCGGTCTGCCGTCCCAGCCGGTGAAGTAATTGCTCGTGAAGACGTTTTTGGAATTGTGAATCCTGCGGCAGCAACAATTGGAACAACCAGCATTGACGTCTTGTCGCCAGGTATTCCGCCTACGCTGTGTTTATCTAAGATTGGTCCTTCTCCGAAATCTATAGTTTTTCCCGTTGCAACCATAGCCTTTGATAATGCCTCGTTTTCGCTTGTGCTCAAACCATGAATGCTAAGTGCAGTTAGGAAAGCGGCAATCTCAACTGTGCTCAAGTGTCGTTCAACAACATCCTTGACAATGGTAACTATGTCCTGCTCTCGTAAACGTTCCCCGTGAAGTTTTGCTCTAACGTTAAACAATGATTCAGGAAGCGGAGCCAATTGAACATTTACAGATTCATCTTCTTTCACCCCAAGCGCCAATGCAGTTTCTTCGTAAAGTCCAATGCGCTTTTTTGGAAAATTAGCCGCTATATTCGCAATAGCAATCATTTCCTGACCGCCATAGTATATCTTTATTCTATCTGAACTATGTACACCTAACAGGCTGGCGCTCTGTTCACTAAGTATGGCAACTCTGCTTCCGCCAGTAGTAATGTTAAGAACTTCAACGATAAGCTCCATCCACGACACAACCACTATTCATTTGTAAATGGAATAGTTAAAGATTTTAAGCAAAAGCAGAACTCTAGCGATGTGATGAATCAACTTGAAGTATCTTGACTTCGTAGATTCTACTTATAAGCCAAAAGACACCGACTTAATATGCAGTTTTTACGTAGAGCCCGAAGGCCTAAGGCTCGAAGAAGCTGCAGGCGGAGTAGCAGCAGAGAGCTCCATTGGCACTTGGACAGAATTAACAACTGCCAAGCCATACATAACGAAGCTGGCCGCCCACGTATTTAGCATAAAAGGCAACGAAATAAAAGTCGCTTATCCGGTTGAGCTCTTTGAGCCATCCAACATGCCCAACATTCTTAGCAGTGTAGCTGGAAACGTTTTCGGTCTTAAATCACTCAAAAACCTACGACTGCTCAACATCCAGATGCCTAATGAGCTGATCGAAAGCTTTGAAGGCCCACAGTATGGCATAGATGGAATACGAAAGCTCCTTAAGGTTCCAGCACGCCCTCTTCTCGGCACAATAATTAAACCTAAACTCGGCTTGAACACCAAGGACCATGCGCAAGTGGCTTATGAAGCATGGTACGGCGGTTGCGACATCGTGAAAGATGACGAAAACTTAAGCAGCCAAAAATTCAATCCCTTCGAGGACAGAATCTCGCAGACTTTGGAGACTCGCGACAAGGCAGAAGAAGAAACGGGTGAACGCAAAGTCTACATGGCTAACATCACGGCTGAAACCGATACCATACTCAAACGAGCACAAGCTGTCATCGCCCAAGGAGGCGAATACGTTATGATTGACATTTTAACATGCGGCTGGTCGGCCCTCCAAACCCTTCGAAACCAAAACTACAAGCTCGTTATCCACGCACACAGAGCTGGTCACGCTGCTTTCACGAAAAACCAACTGCATGGTATTGCTATGAGACCAGTTGCAACTGTTGCAAGAATAATTGGTGTCGACCAACTTCATGTCGGCACTGTTGTTGGCAAAATGTCCGAAACGAAAGCAGAAGTTGAAGAAAACATTGATGCATGCAAGGATGAGCTATACGGATTGAAGCAGGTTCTGCCAGTTGCCTCTGGTGGGCTTCATCCAAGATTAGTTCCTTCGTTGCTTCAAACGTTTGGCAATGATGTGGTTATTCAAGCTGGCGGCGGTATTCACGGTCACCCGGAAGGAACAATAACAGGCGCAAAAGCAATGAGACAAGCGGTTGATGCAGCGTTAAAAGGTAAAAGCCTTGACGAATACGCTCACACACATGAGGAACTGCAAGCTGCATTGAAACAGTGGAAAGCTTAACTGTGCTTGAGGACCCATGGATATCTACGGTGGATTACTTCAATTATTGATTGCGGAGCAATTACTCCTTCTTCACAAATGATTCCGTGAATGTAATTATTTGGAGTAACGTCAAAAGCAGGATTTTGTATCCGTAAGTTTTTAGGTCCTTCCATCCAAACTTCCTCAGCTTTTCTCTGCTCAATTTTCTCATGTTCTCCAAATAACGTCTCTGGGTCAAATTTCAGTAATTCGGACACAACGTAGAACGGCTTTTGGGCTTCGTTGGCCACAACCGCGATGGTGCTGGTGCCGATCTTGTTAATTACATTGCCTTCTGAAGAAATGGCATCTGCTCCGACCAATACAATATTAACGTTTGCCATAAACGACCGCGCGGCGGAATCTACAATAAACGTAGTTTCAATCCCGAGATCGACCATTTCTTTAGCAGTTATTCTTCCTTGAAAAGCAGGCCTGGTTTCAGTGCAGATAACCTTGAAGTTTTTGCCAGCTTTTTTGGCTTTAGCGAATAAACGTGTAACCGTCGACGAATGGCAATGAGTAAGAATCACATCGCCATCTAGGATTCGTTTGGCTCCTATTTCTGCAGTGCGCTCTCTTGAAGATTCTAAATCAGCCAAGAACTGACGTGTATTTGAAGCGACCGTTTTGCATAATTCATCGATTTTTTCGGTTTTGCTTTCTTGGGCTTGAGTGATTATCCAATGGAGGGCGTTTCTCATCAGGGGCTCAGTTTCTCTTGAGGCAGAAAGCAAAGCTTGTGCTTCTTTGAGCTCGTCGATGAATGAAGCTTTCTTTTTGGCTTTCGTCTGTTCTGCTAATGTTTCGATCGCTTTTATTGCAGCTATTGCAATGCTTCTTGCACCTTGCACCTCTAGCCTCTTAATTTGTTCAGCTGTTACGCGGACTCTCTCAGCCATAATTTTCAACCTTAAACTGCTTTCTTTTTGACTTTTATCTATTCATCGAGAAGCATATAAGCCATTCACACTAAATCCTAATTAGCGAGCGATATGCTGCCAAATGAAGAAATCATCAACAGTATTTTGAAGCCTATCATTGATCCTTGGTACGTGTCGCTTGATAATCCTCAAGAAGCTCAAGAGAAAACTCTCAACGATTTGCTTGAGAAGTATAGGCGCACAGACTATGGAGTGAGCCATAACGCCTCGCAAGTCAAATCCATTTCTGATTATCAAACGAACTTCCCAATTGTCACTTACCCTGAGCTTATCCCTTATCTGGCACAGGTGAGAGACGGAAACTACAGAGCAATTCTGCCTGAACCAGCCGAATGCTGGGTTATGACCCGAGGTTCAACAGGAAAATCAAAAGTCTTGCCAGCGACTCACACACACCTTAAGCAAATATTCTCTTGTGGAGCCAGAGCTTTAATAAATCATGTGCTTAGAAAAAAAAACTTTGATGTGTTTGCAGGGTCAATTCTCAACTTAAACTTTCCTTCGAACGTTCACGCCATGGATTTTGATGGTAAAGAAGTCACGTATGGTTACAGTTCGGGTACTTATGCAAGACTTAATCCAATGTTCGATAGAGTAAGTCTTCTTCCACGACAGGAAGAAATAGACACAATAGGCTCTGAACTTACAAGAAAATATTGGGCCAAACGTTTTGAATTAGTCTACCAGCAGGCTCTAGGCAAAGATGTTACTGCTACTATGGGCGTGACTCCGGTTATCCTGTCTTTCGCTAAATATGTTAAACGTAAACATGGAAAAAAACCATTAGATCTATGGAAACTTCAAGCTCTTTTCTGCACCAGCGTTCGCAAAATACAGTACAAGTATGGTCCGGTACTGAAAAGATATTTTGGTGATGTGCCAGTTGTGGAAATGTACACTGCTACGGAGGGGGTTTTTGCACAACAATTGGATAGTTTGCCCTATATTACACCGAATTATGATTCATACGTTTTTGAGGTTGCCACCGGTGAGGGTGTGAAAATGCTTCATGACCTCAAGCGAGGTGAATGGGGAAAGCTGGTTATTTCTTCTTGTATGTTCCCCCGGTACTATATCGGCGATCTGATAGAATCTGCTGGAAAGAATTATTTTCGGGTGTTTGGGAGGGAAAATGCGTTAACGCTGGCAGAGCATAGGCTTTACCGAACGTTTGCAAGATGGCTAATCTAGCGTGTTTTTGTTTCTGGGAACCTTCTTCGGGCAACCATTGCTACGTAGACTGCCCCCATAATTATGATTATGCCAATGATGAATAGCATTACAGCTAAGTCTTGGCCTGAGGATAGAAAATTGCTTGTCAAATCCAACAAAAAGAAAACTCCTATAGTAATTAGTATTAAACCGCCCATTAGATAACCGACAAAACCATATTGACTTTTTTCTCGTTTTTCGCCTTTCTCTTGCATCGTGAAAGGTTGGGCGGGTGGCGGAGCTTGTCCATTTGGTGCGCCTTTTAATGCTGCTCCGCAGCGAGGGCAAAAGGTCATTGTTTCATCAACTTTGTTGCCGCATTTGGGGCAGTAAGACATGTTATCTCTCCTGTTTTTACCTTTTGCAGTTCAGACTATTTAAAACATGCAGTTTTTTCGTTTTGGGGAAAGGTATATGTGCTAACGTTCTGATACTCGAATGAGGCAAGGCACTTGGTTGGCGCTTTGAATCTGCATTCTTTAACTGATAAGACAAAAGAGAGTCTGGTTACAGCCATATATCTGGGCGGCATTTTTATTTTGCTCGCAGTTGTCTATTTTATCAATATTTCTTATAGCCTCTGGGATAGACTTATCAACTTTTTCGGTTCCTTCATGTTGGCTCAAGTTCCAGGAACCAGTGTTTCTTTGCCTGCGCCCGCTATTCCGTATGCCCACGCTGTGCTGTACAATGCAGTTTTCCAGTTTTGTTTAGGCCTGGGTATTTTAGAAATTGTAATATTAGCCCTTAGGATTGTGATTCGCTCACCAATGGCAAGGAGAGCTGAAACTATTGAAAATATTGTTTTTTGGCTTGGAACCAGCTATTTAACAGTTGCTTATCTTGTTACCATGACTCTGCAGAGCGAGTGGTTTGTTTTTTGGGCTGGAGTTATTTTGATTGCTGGCTTGTCGTTGGTTGCGAGGTCGTTTATTCTCTTAGCCAACAGGTGGATATAGATGCTTTCGCAGCTTCCACCGAAGCTTAACTATATGCGTTAACATGTTCCAAGAATCTTTAAACAAGTTAACTTTCGTTTCCTTTCCGCTTTTCCACTCAACCGGAATTTCTTTTATTTTGTATCCATGGCGACTAGCTCTGACCAATGTTTCCGTGTCCCAAAACCAATGAGTTGCTTCTACCTCATCAAGTAATTGAATAACTGGTTCTCTCTCGAAGGCTTTAAAACCGCACTGGTGATCCCTGAGTTTTGAGCCAAGCATGTGTCGGACTAGAAAATTGTAGGTTTTGGAGCTTGTGCTTCTACGCAGGGAACGTTTAACTTTGCTTTCGGGAAGCATCCTAGACCCGGTTGAGAGGTCGTAGCCTTCAATTGTGATGGCGTCAATTAGTGGCTTTAGCGACTTAAGGTCCGTGGATAAATCCAAATCCATATAGACCAGAACTTCACCGTTGCTTTGCTTGAACGCGTTTTTGAGTGCGGTTCCTCTTCCAAGCCGTTTTTCACGGTGGATATGCTTAACGTATGAGTATTTTTTTGATAGTTCTTCGGAGCGTTCGGCCGTGCCGTCTGTGCTGCCGTCTTCAGCGATGATTATTTCAAAGCTATAGCCCGATTCCTTTAGCACTTGGCTTATTTTCTCTACAGCGACATCAAGTAGGTCTACTTCGTTGTAGGCTGGAAGAACTACTGAAACTCTTACTTTAGTTTTTGGAGCAGTTGCTGCTTGCATTTTAGAACACCCAGCTTTTAAACCAGTGCAGACTGTCAATGGTCGAAGTAGAAGTCGGCATGCCTGAGATCGCTGGGTAGAAAAGTATGAAAAGCGCTATGACGATTGCAAAGTATGCTATGGCTAAAATTCTTGCCCATTTGTTGCTCCAATACCTGCTTATTATAAACGCTGAGCCTAAGCATACAATCGGTACATTAACGTAGAAATGATAGATAAAAACAACTCGGGAAATGAATACGTAGGGTATCCAAGAGAAGAAGAAGACAACAATCAGAAATATGATGGGCAAGTTCTTCTTGAGGTCAAGGTGTTTTCTTATGGTCTTTGAAACGTAATAGACTGTTAGACCAATTATTGATGCAAAACCCGCCCACCATACAGCAGGATTACCCAACACAACAATAGTTGACGTGAGACCATTGGATAATGATGTTACTTGCAGCCAGACTGGAACATGAACTCCATTGTTAAAGACATCAAACATGAATGGCCAGCTATACCATGGCGATGCGAAGGGATGCGTTGCTGTTAAAGTTGAATGGTAAATGTACATTTGCACCTGCAATTGCAGGACATCAAAAAACGATCTGCCGGCAAGCATGTCTGGGATATAGGTCAAAAAGTATATGCCAACGGCAATTAACAGAAAACTTACAACTGCAGAGTATGGTTGATCAAGGAAAGCATAGAATTTCGTTGACAAGTTGCCAGTGATTTTTCTTACGTCGCCTAACCTGAGTGCAACTAGAAGAGCTAGTTCTCCTACGAAACCGTAGAGAACAAGCCACTTGCTTGAGAAAGCTAAGGCGAAAAAGAAGATGGCTAGGAACAGTGGTAAAATGCTTGTTTTCCATCCCTTGTCGAGAATGTTTTTGAGGTAAATGAAAAAGAATAGTTGGGAAGCCAGCGAGAAGAAGACTACGTAAGTGTCGGCTGTTCCCATTCTTGCCATTGTAAAATGCATGAAGTCAAATGTTAATAGGAATGCTGCTGTAAATCCGCCTATCCATGTGCCGAACATTTTTTTGCCAAAGAAGTAAATCAATGGAATCATCAGCATGGCAAAGATGACACCCATTATTCTCCAGCCGAAGGGGTCAAAACCGAAAATTAAGATGCTTGACGCTTGGATTAGTTTGCCAAGGGGCGGGTGTGTCCATTCATATGGCAGCTGATTATGCAAGTATTGTTCGGCTGTTCTGACAAAGTAGATTTCGTCAAAATAGGTGTTTTCCAGGTAAGTCGATGGGTATTGAACTAAGTTTTGTTCGTCCACAAGGTTATGGAGGTCAGGGTTCCCGCTACCAAGATCATTAATCGATTGAATCGTAACCTGCTTGCCGTTCTGGTCAATAACCGCGATTTCCGCGATTATTGTATTGTAGCTTCCCGCTGGACCAAAGCTCAGTTCTAAATATTGAGTGGTTTGGTCTACTGAAATTTCATGCCACTTGTAATAATCTTCTGAAAACTGTGAATTTGAATATGGCCAATCATTGTTAGCTGCAGTTACCGTCCAGTTTTCTGGCGATCCTGTTGATACTGTTACGTTAAGTGCTCCCTGTTTTAGCAGAACAACGATTGATTTAACATTAGTTGAGCTTCCAAGGTCCAGGTAGAAGCTTTGCCCGGCTGCCATTTGAGCTGTTGTTGTTGGCGATTGAGTTAAGCCAAGGTTTGGCACAGCTATTGAAAGGAAGACAACGCAAAGTAAAACTATGGTTATCAAATCCTTTTTGTCGATTTTTAGCTCGAGCTTGAAGCCGGTTCACCTCTCTCTTGATTTTGCCTTAAAGTGGCTGGTTCATTTGTAAGCCATCTGCCACCTTTCAGTTCAACTACCATTAGCATTAGGGCGTATAGGAATGTTATCAAATTAATCAAACTTACTGTTAGAACCACAGGGTCTCCTGTTAGGTTTGGAGCATAGGGATAAGCAACCCTGAGCCAGTACAGAACGTATGCCTCATTGATAAACAGCGTAACACTCAAGATCACGTAGATTAAGCGAGTTCTTATTCCCTTCAAGAAGGGAAACATTAATGCTAAGACGCTTATCACTGGAAACAGATAGCGTTCATGTATTCTTGTTGGAAGCATAAAGAAACCGAAAAAAAGTATAAACGCTGAAAACAGCACAAACAAATCAGTTGAAGCGTTAAAACGCTTATTCAAGAAATACAAAGTAAAGACGGTTAAAGATCCAAACAACACCCATCCTAAAATGAACAGGTTTCCATCGGGTACCCATAAACCGAAAAGCGCCCAGAAGTTGAAAGCGTTAATAGACGTGTACGCGTAGCCGCTGTATGCTCCAAAATAGATGTTGCTTAAGAAGGTTATGGGATTTGTCCACTCAAAAGGAAGTATTATAACGAATACTGTGATTAAAGCAACTACAGTAGAATAAAGTAGGTTTTTCAGCCCACTTTTCTTGTAGATTACAAAAGCAATAAGCGGCAGTAGAGCTATCGCCTGAGGTTTTGTAAGGAGTCCAACGGCGAACGTGATGGCTGAAAGTTTGGGCTTCGATTTCAACGCAAGAATCAATGATAGGACAAGGAAAAAGGTGTAAATTGCGTCAAATTGGCCCCAAACAGCGGCGTTGAAAATTACGGCTGGATTAAAAGCGTAAAGAGCTGTGGCAAGCAGGCTTAGTTTGAAGCTGAGTTGTTTTCTGACAAAAGCATAGATTAGAACTGCGGTTGCCATGTCAAAAATGTTAGGTGCCAATTTGATGATGTAATTCATGGCGCCTGTGTTTCCGAAAAGCGAAAAAGCGTTTGCCAATGAGCCAAATGCCCAGAAAATGTAAATGTTGAAGGGAGGATAATCGCTCCATGTTACTGAGTAGAAAGGTCTGATGCCGTGTTGTGCTGCAGTGCTAAACCAAATTGTGAAGTCGGTAGTATCAATTTGATAGCCAGGTAAAGGAAACAAGAGGACCCTAACTAGAACGGAAACAGCTAGCAAGACGGCTAAAATACTTAGTTCTCGTTTTGCAGGCGATAAGTTAGCCGTCTTTCCACCCATCTTTGGAAACAGAGGTGCTGTCATCGCATAAGAAGTTTTTTCCAATGAGAGTCTGCCGTTAGCCTACGAGCGTTTTGTGTGTTTACAACCTATCCCAGGTCTAATAGATGCTGCCAGTGTAAAATGGTGAGCAGGAATCGAATGTTGAATTGGTGCATTTCAGGAGCTATGGTCAACTTACTGTTTGGTTGCATTAGCTACGCGATTTGCCCGGTCTTTCAAGTCTTCAGTTGCATAAAGCTCGATTTTTCCACAGTTGGGACAAACAAAAACATACATTGGAATCATCTCTTCTCCAAGCTCCGCCCATTCGCCAAAGAGCAGCTTCATGCCACCGCTTGTGCCACCAACTCTAAATTTTGCCGTGTAAACATATTGAGCATTTTGTCCACAGAAACTGCATTTTCTGATATTTGCACTCATTCTAGTTTGCGCCTGTAACTAATATCGCCTTTTCTTGTTCATAAATGCGATTGCTTGTTAACTAAGAAGAATGTTCCTGTCCCAATATCCACAGAAGTCTAGTCTATGATTAGTACTCAAGAAACCCTTGATCTGTAGATAGTGCTAAGTCAAGAAAGCCTAGACACTGGATAAGCAGGAGAAGAAGTTATGTTCTGCCAACGCTCAGGAAATAATCTGACAATCTTTTCAGATTCAGTATTTATGGTACAAACGCGGCCATAGTTGCTGTGGACATTAATGTTTCGAATTTCTCCTTGGGTTATTTGGCCTAGACTTTCATATCCTGGAAGCTCATCAACATAATTGCCTGGAAAATCAAAGGTAAATGGAACGTTTTGGTCTTGATCGCTAAAGTTCAGTGCAATCAGGCTTAAATTCTGCTCGAATTTACGGTGGAATATGAGAACGTTTTTGCTTTGGAATCTGTCATAGTCATTGTAAAAGTAACTTTCTCCATATCTGAGTTGGGGGTTTCGTTTTCGGATTTTGATGAGTGATCTAACTAGAGCAATTGTCGATTTGCCTACTTGATCGTAGAAGTAGTCCCATCGTACGGGTCGAAATAGAAGCACTCGCCCCATTGATGCGCTTTCATTTGGGTTTGGAATGTAATAGTTTTCTGAGAATTCTTCGCCCTGCCAGATTAACGGAATACCTTTTGCCATGAGCATACCTATTAGGTAGGGTTGAAGTTTGTACCAAAGGCGTCTGTCTCCCTCCCAAATTAATTCGTTGCCAGAAACGTTGCTAAAATTGCAGATAAAGCGTGAATGGTCATGATTTTCAATGTACTGTAGCGCTGTTTTTTTGATAATATCGCTGTTGGATTCTTGTTGTTGTGGGAACTGATTTAAGCAAAGGAGAAAACCGAGATTGGTTAATTCGTTTTGGTTTCCTTTTGCAATTTGTTGAGCTGCATTCAGGGTCCTGTTTTGCCAAGTGCAATTGCTGTAGCTTTGCTCTAAGATTCCATTTGGATCAGCTAAGTCTTCGGCGCATTGAATGAGATTTATGCTTCCGTTTTGGAAGAATCGTTGCCAATTGTTTGTCGTATCCTTTTTTGATTTAGTCAATTGGTAAGTCTCGTATGCGAGGGCTGCGTATCCTCTGCCTGTTGGTCCGTCCCAATAGTCTGGGACGTCATCGTAACGGAAACCGTCTAGGTGATAACATTCAAGCCAATGGTCATTAACGGTGTAGAAAAAATTCTGTGTGAAATCTCGCCCGTAATCTGGGCTTCTTCCGTAGGGGTCGTAGCCTTTCATGAAGGGGTTTTCAGTGTAACGCAAAGCGTTATACACGTAAGAATAGCAAAAATCGTCTGCGGTATGAGCATATACCGAGTCAACGATAACTGCTATTCCTTTTTGGTGAGCGGCGTCAATCAATCTTTGCATGTCCTTTCTCTTTCCAAAACGCTCATCAACACCAAAATAGCCGATGGGCAAATAGCCCCACTCTATCTCAGCGCTAACGTTGGAAACAGGCATAAGCTCTACGCAGTTAATTCCTAAATCAGCCAAGTAGTCCAGTTTAGCGATTGTTCCGTCTATGCTTCCGCCAAACTCGTTTATCATCAGCTCATATATGATTAGCTCATCCAAAATTGGCGTTTTCCAAGAGGCTTCATTCGTGCTCCATACGTAGGGTTGATATCCTAGGGTTATCGCTGAAAGTTTGCCAACACCGAACTCTCTGGCATAAGGGTCTATGATCCAGTCGAGTATCTTGTTTGGATAAATGCGGTCGTCGAGATTCGGGTTTTCTAAGCAATATCGATAAACGTACCTACCATCCGTTCCCCAGGCAGATTCAGGTGAAGGCTTAGCTGTTGATTTAACATCTAATCTGACCGACCAATAATCAGAATATTCCGGGTCAACTGAGTGAACCATCTCGAACATTAAAGGCGGAATATTTTGAATGAACTGGTCTTTTTCATGGATTATTTTCACCCAAAGACGATTATTATTCTCAGCTGAAATCCAAGGAAGAAAAATTCCAAAATCTATTACTCCTGGAGAAACTTCACGAGCACCTAGTTTACTTAACGGCAAAAGTTTCAAAAGAAATCCACCAATAGTTGACAGGCGAATCTAATTATTTAACTATTCCTTAAAAAAATCTCTTGCCTGTTTTGGTGACGGTTTTGGTAGTGTTGTTTGGTAACGGGCATGCTAATCTAATAATGGGTCAGCCGCATTAATCTAGAGGTTGCGTTCGTGTCAGGATGTTTGGAATTTGAGTATATTGGACACTGTGTGATTCAAATCTTTGAGGCTAAACACATGCATAAATTTGACTTTGCGGAAGAAGCAGTGCTTGACTCGGCCAGAAGAGCTTACAATGAAGGATGCGCTGATTTTGAAGTTGTTTCAAAGAAGTGCGTTTTGCTTGTTATGGATACAGAACCCGCTTTGGTCGAAATTTCTTGCTAAGCACGCTAAC
>Ga0187776_10001155_pt1 | contig 13063 bp, 13 predicted proteins | sample 0216_BV02_MP12_2_FD_132426 | JGI IMG/M metagenome (GOLD analysis project Ga0187776, IMG submission 132426) | Tropical peat soil microbial communities from peatlands in Department of Meta, Colombia - 0216_BV02_MP12_20_MG | ecosystem: Environmental > Terrestrial > Soil > Wetlands > Peat | place...
GAGCAGGACCTTGTATAGGGCGAAGAAGACCGGAATTTGGATGGCCATGGGCAGACAGCCGCTCATGGGATTCACCTTGTAGCGGCGGTAGAGCTCCATGAGCTCCTTGTTCATCTTCTCCTTATCGTCCTTGTATTTCTCCCGCATCTTGGCCATCTCCGGCTGGAGCTTCTTCATCTCCGACATAGAGCGCATGCTGAGCTGGGTCGGGTACCAGAAGATGATCTTGATGATAATGGTGAGAAAGATAATGGCCAGGCCGTAGTTCCCCACGTACTGGTAGGAGAATTTCATGGCCCAGAGCATGGGCTTGGCCACGATGTCGAACCACCCGAAGTCCAGCGCTTTGTCCAGGTCTTGCCCGAAGGCCTTGAGGATATCGTAGTCCTTCGGGCCTAGGAACATGAGATAGGACTGGGAGAACTGGGTTCCCGGGGAAAGAGAGGCCTTGGGGCCGGCCATGCGCAGTTCGCCGGCGGTGTCGGAGATTTTCTTCAAAATGAGCTCGGTGCCTTCCATCTTTTGAGGGATGAAAGCGGCCAGGAAATACTGATCCTGAAATCCCCCCCATTGGACTTGGTCGGCGAAACGCTTCTCTCCGCCCTTCAGGTCGCCCAACTCGATTTCATGAAATTCCCTTTTGATCAGCGCCGTGAAGGGAGGAACGGCCGCCGTCGAACTCCCGCCTGACCCGGGGATACAAGCCATGCCTCCCCCGCCGGAGTGAGGATGGAGCTTGCCAGTCCACACCAGGGTCGGCCTTCCCTCCACGACCTGGGAGGAAAGATTGGCCATCTGGAGGTTGATGTCGATCCGGTAGCTGTCGGCATGGAAGATCATCTGCTGGGTGACCTTGATCCCTCCGGGGGAATTCCAGCTAAACAGGAGTTCTCCCTGGGTTCGGTCCGGGCCCAGTTTGAGAGTTTCGGTATTAACCTGGAAGAGAAGGTCCGGGGAATAAGGGAAATTGGTGTGGGTCATTTCCACGCCGAAAGGATAGGCGCTTCCCAGGTTCTCTGTGGCCAGATCAATCGGCTTGGCCCCCTCGCCGATTTTATCGAGGTATTTCTTGACCCGGAAATCCTTCAGGCGGGCCCCCCGGGTGTTGAAAACCGCCGTGTAGAGAGGAGTCTCGATGGCTACATCTTTACCCGGTTCGGCTTTGATAGCCGGAGTGGGGGAGAGCTGGGGCGGGGGGGTAATCCCGGGGATTTTTTCTCCGGGGGAAACGGCCTTCACCGGTTCCTCCTTGGCCGGAGCTGCGGTCTGGGCTTTTTCCGGAGCCGCTTTTTCTGGAGGAGCAGGGGGGGGAGCGAAATAGGCCTGATAAATGACCAGAATAATCAATGAAATAATGACTGCCAAAAGGGCCCGAATCTGCATAGATTACCTCCGTGGGCTTAACTCCGGGCTGACCGATCGGGTGTTCTTCACCACGGGATCGTAGCCGCCGGGATGAAAGGGGTGGCACCTCAGGATTCTCCAAGCTGCCAGGAGCAGCCCCTTGGCCGGGCCGAACCGCTCCACTGCCTCCATGGCATAGGCAGAGCATGAGGGCACAAAGCGACAAGAGGGAAAGGTCAGCGGGGAGAGAAAATAACGATAAAATCGAATGAGACCTAAAAGGGCTTGGGTCAACATCCTGAATCAAAAGGGGGCCATCACCCCCGAAACAATCCTTTCAGTTCTTCCGATACTTGCCAAAAATTCAGGCTTGCGGCGCCCTCTTTGGCGGTAATCAACAGGTCCGAAGAAACCGGAAACCGGCCTTTGTTCTGGCGATAAAACTCACGAATCCGGCGCCTGAGACGATTGCGCTGAACCGCTGACCCGATCCTTTTCCCCGCCGTAATCCCCAGCCTGCAATGGGAAAGCCCGTTGGGGCTGATGGAAATCCGAAAATGGGGGGTTTGATATCTAGCTCCTCCTCTTAAGGCCCGCTGAAAGTCGGCCCGTTTACGAATCCTCTCCTCTTTGCGGAAGGTATACAGGGCCATCTTCCAGGGCTCCGATTTCTAATGAAAATCGGTTCTAGGATTCGCTCGCCTTGACGATCAGTCTCTTTCTTCCCTTCGCCCTCCTCGCCTTGAGGACCAGTCTCCCACCCTTGGTTGACATCCGCTTTCTGAACCCGTGGGTTCTTTTTCGCCGAATATTGCTAGGCTGATAAGTTCTCTTCACCCATGCACCCCTGTTTGTCGTTTTTTATCTTAGAAATTTTTATTGAATTCAGGCTCTTGTCCTGAATTTGGAGCGAAGGAAAATTCAGATTTTATTTAAAAAAATATTATATTCTTTTCATTTTCAAACCGCAAGTTTAAAATAGGTTGAAGAAGCCCTCTGAGGGCGTTTATCCCTAGGATCTTTCCGCCAGGCTTTGCGGATCATCTTTTTTGATTATGGTCGATCATCCCACAAATCAAATCTGTTTTTTCGATATGGACAGGACCCTAATCGATGGCAACTCGGGGGTTTCCTTTATGCGCTATTCCTTGCGCCGGGGAAAGACCACGCGATGGAGGGTTCTTAAATCGATGATCGATTACCTCCGATACCGGTACGACCTCCTGAATATGGAGAAAACCTACCGGGATTCGCTGAAGCCGATAGCGGGAGTCCGGGAAGGAGAACTCATTCAGTTCTGCAAGGAATGGTTCGAAGATGTGGTCCGCCATCGGGTTTACGCCGAAGCCCGGGATTTTGTACGCCAGCATATTGATCAGGGGGAGAAGGTGGCCATCATCTCCAATGCCACCACTTATGCCGTAGCCCCCCTGGCTCAATACCTGGGGGTCCCTCATGTTTTGGCTACCCGACTCGAAGTCCGGCAGGGGGTCTTCACCGGAGAATACATACCTCCTCTCTGCTTTCGCCAGGGGAAGATATTCTGGGCGGAAAAACTGGCCCGGGAATTGGGAAGGGAGGTCAACCAGAGCACCTTCTACACAGACAGCATCACGGACCTTCCTCTCCTGGAAAGGGTCAAAAATCCCAGAATCGTGAATCCGGACCCGAAACTCCGGAATCTTGCCAGGAAGAGAGGCTGGCCCATCCTGGATTTTGCGGCCCCTCCCGGGAAAAAAAAGAAGGCATCCTGATGGGATGCCTTCTTTTGAGCGGGCGCTACGGAGAAGGAACCTAGAACCTTGCGAGCAGGCTTCCTCCACCCCATGGGAGGCGATCCGGTTTTTGGGAAAATCCTTTCATCCTCCCCTGTCCGTCAAAAACGGGCGAATTTATAGGTTCTGTTCAGAAGATTTTTTTGATCGAGGTTACGCTCTTGCCGGTCACCCACACATTGACCACATCCCCCACGTTGATTCCAGCCAGGTCCTGAGCGGCTTTCTTCCCTACCGCCAGGGTGACCTTCTTCTGCTGCTTCACCGAATTCTGAGCAATGGTAATCTTTTTGGCCGCTGCATCCAGGGCAGTTACCTGTCCGCCCAGCCGGTACACAACGGGTTTGGGAGGAGGTTCCTTCTTGGGCTCTTCTTTCTTTGCTTCCGCCGGTTTCGCGGGTTCGGCCGGTTTGGCGACTTCCGCTGGTTTAGCGGATTCGGCTGGTTTGGCCGGTTCGGCTGCCTTTTCAGGTTTAGCCTGGGCAAACGCCAGGCCGGTCAAGGAAAGAGCAAAGATTAGCGCGATGAGGAGCACCAAAATCTTTTTCATCCTACTTTACCTCCTTGTTTTTTTAGGTATTGCCAAGGATAAATATATCCTTTTCAAAACTTCATTGCAAGAATACAATAAGGATGAGAATAATGCAACGGAAATTTGGACGATTTGGGTATTTCCTCTTTCGGGGGGAGAGATCAAAATCAAGGGGGATTTTTATTTCTAAAAAGGAGTTTCCCGTCTCCAGACGGGCTTTCGAAAAGATGGTGAAAGAGGCCATAGAAAGCATCCCCCCGGAAATGAAGGAACGGCTGGAGAATGTGGCTTTCCTTGTCCGAAAGAATCCCTCGGACCTCCCCGATGACTGGGAGGAAGAGGATCAAGGTCTGCTCGGCCTTTACCACGGAATCTCCCGCAAAGATCGAGGGGTCAGCTATGGCAACGTGCTTCCGGACCGAATTGTCATCTACCAAAGGCCCCTTGAAAAGATCAGTTCCAACCTTGAAGAATTGAAGGAAAATATCCGCCAGACGGTGATCCATGAAGTGGGGCACTATTTCGGTTTTGATGAGGATGAGCTGCGGGAACTGGAGGAGGAAGGATTCCAAATTCAACAGGGAGATGAACCGTAGGAAATTCGAAGGGTCAAAATGAAGAACGAGCCTTCCCAACCCATGCTGCTTTCATTCGAAAATACGGGTCTATGGAGTTTTCTTATTCCTAGATCGTTCAGGCCGCCATCTACCGGAACGGGCAGGCGCAAGGGTTGGAGGAACACAGGGGGCATACCCGGGGATATTTCTTCAGAACCTCGGCTTGCAAGTCGATTTCCAGAAGGTTAGCCATAGAAACCATCCAGGCCAGGACATCGGCCATTTCCGTCCCCACATGGTCTTCTTTTCTGCGGTAAGCCCGGGTGAGCTCCCCCACTTCCTCAAGAAGCCAGAGGAAGGTTTTATCAGCTCCTCGTTTTTGGTCCCTTTCCAAGTATATTTGCCTGATCAGGTTCTGAAATTCTTTGATTTCCAAGGGTTTTTCCCTCCGTCCGGGAGATATAAAAATGATTATTCATTACCATGACCTAGGGGGTAAAACAAGCTTTTTAGGGAGATATTTTTCTTGACAAAGAGGTTTTTCATTATATATTAGGATTTTTATATTCGATTCGCAGCTCAGGGGTACCCTTGATCATTCAAGTCGAAGACGTACCCGCTCAGGGGAAGCAGGAGTCTTTTCTTGAAGAGGAAGGACCCCTGAATGAGCGTTTGGGGGGAGAAACCACCAATTTGGGCCTTCATTTTTCGGGTCCGATTCAAGTTCGGTTGGACCTTTCCCGTACCGGAAAGATTCTCTTCATTAAGAGCCGGGTCGATGCTCAGGTCAGATGCACTTGCGCCCGCTGCCTCGACCCTTTCGCCCTGACTCTTTCCTCAGAATTTAAAATGAGCTTAAGACCCAGGCCCGACCCCAGACTCGCTCCTTCGGAGGAGATCGAACTCAGCCGGGAAGACCTGGAGACCGATTTTTACGATGGGGAAGAAGTCGATTTAAGCCCCATGATTCAGGACCAACTTTTGCTGACTCTTCCCCCCAAGGTCATCTGCCGGGAGGATTGTCGCGGGTTATGTCAACGGTGCGGGAAAAACCTGAACCGGGAGACCTGCCAGTGTCCCGGCGCGGAAGTTGACCCCAGGCTCGCGCCCTTGAAACATTTCCGGGTTCATTGATGGCGAGGTGATTGGTATATGCCCAACCCTAAAAGAAGACATTCAAAAACCAGACGGGACAAGCGACGGACGCACGATCGGCTAGCCTCTCCCCAATTTTCCGTCTGCCAGAATTGCGGGGAAGTCAAGGCGCCTCACCGGGTCTGCCCCCACTGCGGAAGCTACCGAGGGCGGACGGTGATCGAGACCGAAGAAAGCTGAAGGAACTCCGAACGATGAAAATCGCTGTGGACGCCATGGGCGGGGACTTCGCCCCCCAAAACATCGTCGAGGGGGCGGTTCTTGCCGCCCGCGAATACGGGGTTTCCGTGGTACTGGTGGGGGACCAAGAGGCCGTGCGGAAAGAGATGGCTCGGCATCCGGGCAGCGATTCCCTTCCCCTGACGTTCGTCCATGCCTCCGAAGCGGTGGGCATGGATGAATCTCCCCTGACCCCGATTCGCAAGAAGAAGGATTCTTCCATCAAAGTCGCCTATGACCTGGTCAAGAAGGGAGAGGCCGCCGCGCTCTTCAGCGCGGGGAATTCCGGGGCAGTCCTGGCCACAGCGGTCTTCGTCCTGGAAAAAGTGAAAGGGGTGGACAGGCCGGCCATCGGGACGATCTTTCCGACCCTGAAGGGCTGGACCCTCCTGCTCGACGCCGGGGCCAACGTGGATTGCAAATCCTTCCACCTGGTTCAATTTGCCATCATGGGCGAAGCCTATGCCAAATACGTCCTGAAGATCAAAAAACCTGCGGTAGGCCTGCTCAGCAACGGGGAAGAAGAATCCAAGGGCAACGAGCTTATCCGGGAAACGAACGCCCTCCTGCGCAAAACTTCGATCGGGTATGTGGGTCCGGTGGAAGGGCGCGACATATTCAACGGGCGCGCCGATGTGGTGGTCTGCGACGGCTTTGTGGGGAATGCAGCCCTGAAGATCTGCGAGGGGTTAGCCGAAGCCATCGGGGCCATGATCAAGGAAGAGGTCAAGGGCAGTCTCATGGCCAAGCTGGCGTATCTTCTCGCCCGCGGTGCGGTCGACGACATCAAGAAGAAGCTGGACTATTCTGAATACGGGGGGGCACCCCTCCTGGGAGTCGATGGTGTGGTGATCATCGGCCACGGCCGTTCCTCGCCCAAGGCCGTCAAGAATGCGATCCGGCTGGCGCACGAGTACGCCCAGATCGGCCTTCCCAAGCTCCTCGTCCAAAGCCTGGAGGAAAACCAGGAACCCCAAACACAGGGCGGCCTAGCCAAGGTCTGGGAACAGATCAAAGAAAAGATTATCAGCTGAAGGGGTCTTTCCATAGGCTCCTTTGCCTTCTTCCCTACCCGGGAGAAAGCAGGGGGGAAAGGGGTCTATGAGGGGGAACAGAGAAATCAACATGATCAAGCCGCGCATCATCGCCACTGGTTCTTACGTCCCTCCCAAAGTCCTGACCAACGCCGAGCTGGAAAAAATGGTGGATACCACCGACGAATGGATCACCAGCCGCTCCGGAATCCGGGAACGGAGGATCGTGGAGAGGGATGTGGCCACCTCGGATTTGGCCACCCAGGCCGCCCTGAAGGCTCTGGAGATGGCCGGCCTTCCGGCGGAGGAACTCGATTTCATCATTACCGGGACCAACAGCCCGGATATGTTTTTCCCCTGCACCAGCTGTTTCCTCCAGTCCAAAATCGGGGCCAAAAAAGCGGCGGGCTTCGACATCCTGGCAGGGTGCACCAGCTTTATTCACACCCTTTCCCTGGCGGACAAGTTCATCAAAGAAAACCCGAAACGGAAGGTCATGGCGCTGGGCGCCGAGATCATGTCCAAGATCACCGACTGGAAGGATCGGGGCACCTGCGTTCTCTTCGGAGACGGGGCTGGGGCGGTCATCCTGGCGGGAGAGGAAGGCGACCGGGGGGTCCTTTCCACCCACCTCCATTCGGACGGCTCCCTCTGGGAGCTTCTCTACATGCCCGGGGGGGGATCGGCCAATCCTCCTTCCCATGAAACCGTCGACAAGAATATGCACTGCATCAAGATGGCGGGAAACCAGCTCTTCAAGGTGGCGGTGCGGGCGCTGGCGGAGGTGTCCCAGGAGACCCTGGAGTTCAACGGCCTGAAGAGCGCGGATATCGACTACATGATCCCCCACCAGGCCAACACCCGGATCATTGAGGCCGCTGCCAAAATGATCAACTTCCCCATGGAAAAGGTGTACCTCAACATTGATCGCTACGGGAATACGTCTTCGGCCACTATTCCCATCGCCCTGGACGAGATGAACCGGTCCGGGATGCTGAAAGCCGGCAACCTGATCCTCCTGTGTTCTTTCGGCACCGGCGTCACCTGGGGAGGAGCCCTGATCCGCTGGTGAAAACCCGAATGGAACGCGGATTCACGCAGATTCACAAGATGTGAGAGGAAAAGACGCGGAGGAACACGGGTTGTAGGTTATGTTTTTTCCCGGGTTTTTCCTGGTTGATCCGCGTCCCCTCCCGTTCTCACTCATTCTCTGTCGTTAGCCATTTGTTTGAAAAGTATTTTATCCGCTTTTTTCTGCGGGAATCTGCGTCCCATTTTAGGAGATAAGGAGAAATACGACGCATGGATTATTTTCTGAGCGAAGATCAAAGGTCCATCCGGGACTTGGCGCGGAAAATTGCGGAGGAGCGGGTGCTTCCGGTGCGGGCCGAGCTGGACGAAAAGGAAGAATTCCCCTGGGGACCCCTGAAGTACTTGGCCGAAGCCGGCCTGTTCGGAACGTATATCCCCGAGGAGTACGGCGGGCTGGGATTCGGGTCCTTTGAGAACTGCTTGGCCATCGAAGAAGTATCCCGGGTCTGCATCGGGGTCTCCGTATCCTTCGCCGCCTCCGGCCTGGGGTCTTACCCCTTTCTGCTCTTCGGGAGTGAGGAGCAGAAGAAAAAATATCTCCCCGACGTGGCCTCTGGGAAAAGACTGGCGGCCTTCGGCCTCACCGAAGCGGGCGCCGGAAGCGATGCCGGCGGAATCCGGACTACCGCCCGAAAGGACGGGAATGATTACATCCTCAATGGGACCAAGCAGTGGATTACCAACGGGGGGGAGGCTGAGATTTATTCGGTCATTGCCCTTACGGATAAGAGCAAAGGGCCGCGGGGAGCCACCGCCTTCATCTTGGAGAAGGGGATGCCGGGGTTCGACTTCGGGAAGAAGGAAAAGAAGCTGGGTATCCGCTGTTCGGCGACCCGGGAGTTGGTCTTTGATGACTGCCGCGTCCCCAGGGAAAGAGTCATCGGCCGCGAAGGAATGGGCTTCATCGTGGCCATGCGCACTCTGGACAGGACCCGCCCGGGAATCGGCGCCCAGGCCGTAGGATTGGCCCAGGGGGCTTTTGAGGCCGCCGTGGCCTACGCCCGGGAGCGCCACCAGTTTGAGAAACCGATTATCTCCTTCCAGGCCGTCCAGCATATCCTGGCCGACATGGCTGCGCAGATCGAAGCGGCCCGGGCTCTGGTCTATGCCGTGGCCCGCTGGGTGGACACCAATCCCAAGGATATTTCCAAGTACTCGGCCATCTCCAAGCTCTTCCCCAGCGACGTGGCCATGAAAGTCACCGTCGATGCTGTCCAAATCTTTGGGGGGTACGGATTCATGCGGGATTACCCGGTGGAAAAAATGATGCGGGACGCGAAGATCCTGCAGATCTACGAAGGAACCAACCAGGTTCAGCGGAACGTGATCGGCCAGGCGCTGATCAAGGAGTTGGCCAGTAAATGAAGAAGACGGCCTTGATTTTTCCGGGACAGGGATCGCAGTACGTGGGAATGGGGAAAGATTTTTTTGACCGGTCCCCGGCCGCCCGGGAGGTGTTTGCGGAAGCCAATGAAGCCCTGGGGTACGATATCGCCAACCTTTGTTTCCAGGGGCCGGAAGAAGACCTGAAGCTCACTGCCAACACCCAGCCGGCGATTCTGGCAACTTCCATCGCCGCCCTGCGGGTGATGCAAACCGAAACAGAGGTCATCCCCGTCGCCGCCGCGGGGCACAGTCTGGGAGAGTACGGCGCTCTGGTGGCTGCGGGGGGGCTGCGCTTTGCCGATGCCGTTCGCCTGGTTCACCTGCGAGGGAAGTTCATGCAGGAAGCGGTCCCCGTAGGGGCGGGGGCCATGGCCGCAATCATGGGAATGTCCACCGCTGAGGTGGAAGCCCTTTGCCAGGAGGTGGCCCGGGGGGAGGTTCTTTCCCCTGCCAATTTCAACTCCCCCGGACAGATTGCGATCGCCGGCCACGCCGCAGCCGTGCAGAGGGCCGTGGAGATCGTTTCCAAACAGAAGGGAAAGAAAGCTGTTCTTCTGCCGGTGAGTGCCCCTTTCCACAGTCCGCTGATGAAGCCTGCCGGCGAACGGTTGAAAGAGGAGCTGGACAAGGCCGAGGTGGGAGAGCTTCATTTCCCCGTCCTTTCCAACGCCGAAGCCCATTTCTACCCGGGAAGGGAAAGCATCCGGGGACTTCTGGTCAAACAGGTGGATCATCCAGTCCGCTGGGAGGAATGCATGCAGGAGCTGTTGGCCACGGGAGCCGACCTGGTGCTGGAGGTGGGGCCGGGAAAGGTCCTCACCGGTCTCACGCGCCGGATCAGCAAGGACACCAAGATGGCCAACGTGGAGGACGAGGCTAGCTGGGAAAAGGCCAAAGAGCTATTGAAATAGATGGAATGGTACGCGGATCCAAACGGATTCGAATAAATTCCAAATTCCAAACACCAAGCACCAAACAAATTCCAATCATCGAAACATGAAAATTCCAAACGTTTGGTTATTGGAACATTGAGATTCGGTTTTTATTTAAGGTCTGGGGATTGGAATTTGGGATTTAACATGCGGGTTGAAAAAATCGGAGAAAGATCATGGGTAAATTGGATGGCAAAGTCGCTCTTGTGACAGGGGGGGCCCAGGGGATCGGGAAAGCGATCGCTCTGGCTCTGGCCCGGGAAGGGGCCCAGGTGGCGGTGTCCGATATCAACCTGGAAAAGGCCCGGGAGACCTGCAAGGAGATTGATCCCCTGGGAAAGAAGGCGGTGGCCATCGGCGGAAACGTCGCCGACGCCAAGGCTGCGGAGGCCATGGTGGAAAAGACTGTGGAAGCCTTCGGGGGTCTGGACATCCTGGTGAATAACGCCGGAATCACCCGCGACGGGGTGCTTCTGCGGATGAAAGAGGAGGACTGGGACCTGGTCCTGGCCGTGAACCTGAAGGGCGCCTTTCAATGCACCAAGACCGCCCTGCGCCATCTTCTCAAACGGAAGGGAGGCAAGATCGTCAACATTGCCTCGGTCACCGGCCAGATGGGCAACGCCGGCCAGTCCAACTACGCCGCCTCCAAGGCGGGGTTGATCGGCTTCACGAAATCCGTGGCCCGGGAGTATGCCAGCCGGAACATTCAGGTAAATGCCGTGGCTCCCGGGTTCATCGACACAGCCATGAGTCAGGCCATCCCCCAGAAAGAGCGAGAGATGCTCCTGAAATTGATTCCCATGGAACGGCTGGGGACTGCCGAGGACATCTCTGAGGCCGTCCTCTTCCTGACCAGCCCGGCCTCCGACTATATTACCGGGCAAGTGTTGAACGTCAACGGGGGCATGTTCATGTAAGGGCCTCGAGGCCGAGTTCCCCTTGAAATTCCCTTGACAGGGGGGGGATAAAGAAAGTAAAAAGATTCATCCATCGGGAAAATCATAAAAAGTTTCGTCAGGAGGTGGGATTGTGGAAAAAACAGTGGAAAAAAGAGTCATCGAAATTATCGTGGAGCAGCTCAAGGTCAGCCCGGAAGAAGTGACCCTGGAGGCCTCCTTTATTGATGACCTGGGAGCGGATTCGCTGGACCTGGTCGAGTTGATCATGGCCATGGAAGAGGAGTTCGGTCTGGAAATTTCCGATGAGGATGCCGAAAAGATCCAGACCGTGCAGGACGCGGTGAATTATATCAGCGAACATATGTAAGGAGAGGGCTGGCTTTCCCCCGAAACGGTGGATTTTCGCCGCGGCGGGAAGGAGGCAAAGCCAGAGGGGAAAGGGCCTTCTCGGTTGAATCGGGAGGTTTTATGTCGAGTCGGAGAGTGGTGGTCACCGGGTTGGGAATGGTGTCCCCCCTGGGAATCGGGGTGGAAAAGAGCTGGCAGGCGCTCATCCAGGGGAAATCCGGAATCGGAAAGATCACCAAATTCGACACCAAGGGATTCGAGACCACCATCGCCGGGGAAGTGAAAGATTTCATCCCGGAGAACTTCATCGACAAAAAAGAGATGAAGCGGATGGACATCTTCATCCAGTACGCCGTGGCTGCTTCGGTCATGGCCATGGAAGAGTCCGGGCTCAGGATTACCCCGGCCAATGCGGACCGGGTCGGGGTCGTCGTGGGCGCGGGACTGGGAGGACTGACCACCATCGAATCTTTCCATAAGGTTCTGCTGGAAAGAGGGCCCGGGCGGATATCTCCTTTCTTCATTCCCATGCTGATCGTGAATGAGGCACCGGGCCAGATCTCCATGCGTTTCGGGGCCAAAGGCCCGAACACTTCGGCGGTCACCGCCTGCGCCACCGGGAACCATAACATCGGGGACGCCTGGCGCATGATCCAGCGGGGAGACGCGGACGCCATCATCAGCGGAGGGGTGGAAGCAACGATCACCCCCCTGGCGGTGAGCGGTTTCAACGCCATGAAGGCACTCTCCACCCGCAACGATGAACCGGAGAAGGCCTCCCGTCCTTTCGACAAGGACCGGGACGGATTTGTCATGGGCGAAGGAGCCGGTATTTTGATCCTGGAAGAATTGACCCGGGCCCTCGACCGCGGGGCAAGAATCTACGCCGAAATCGCGGGCTATGGGCTCACCGGGGATGCCTACCATATCACCGCCCCGGCCCCGGACGGAGACGGCGCGACCCGATGCATGGACATGGCCCTGCGCAGTGGGAACATAGCCCCCGAAGAGATAAATTATATCAACGCCCACGGGACTTCCACCCCGATCAATGACCCCATCGAGACCAAGGCCATCAAAGCCGTTTTCGGGCAACACGCCGGGAAACTGCCCATCAGCTCGACCAAATCCATGACCGGCCATCTCCTGGGCGGGGCCGGAGGGGTGGAGGCGATCTTCACCATTCTCACCCTCTATCACGGAATCATCCCCCCCACCATCAACTACGAAACCCCGGACCCCGAGTGCGACCTGGATTATGTGCCCAACAAGGCCCGGAACGCGGATGTACGCGTGGCGATGACCAACTCTTTCGGCTTCGGCGGCACGAATGCGGTCCTCATCTTTAAAAAATTCGAGAAGTGACATGAAAATTGCCCTGGGCAGCGACCACGCCGGCTTTGAGCTCAAGGAAGACCTGCGATCCTTTTTAGCCGAGCGACAGGTCGAAGTTTTGGACCTGGGCGCATTTGGCGAAGCTCCGGTGGACTATCCGGATGTGGCCATTAAGGTGGCGGGGAAGGTCTCCCGGGGAGAGGTCGAAAGAGGCCTTCTGATCTGCGGTACAGGAATCGGCATGTCCATCGTGGCCAACCGCTTTGCCGGAGTCCGGGCTGCCCTCTGCCATGACCCGTACACCGCCCGGATCAGCCGGGAGCACAATGACGCCAACCTCCTGGCTTTGGGGGGACGGCTGATCGGGAAAGGATTGGCGAGGGAGATTCTGAAGGTCTGGCTGGAGACTGAATTCCAGGGCGGCCGGCACCAGAAGCGGCTCGACAAGATCA
>Ga0187776_10001157_pt1 | contig 13052 bp, 10 predicted proteins | sample 0216_BV02_MP12_2_FD_132426 | JGI IMG/M metagenome (GOLD analysis project Ga0187776, IMG submission 132426) | Tropical peat soil microbial communities from peatlands in Department of Meta, Colombia - 0216_BV02_MP12_20_MG | ecosystem: Environmental > Terrestrial > Soil > Wetlands > Peat | place...
AAGCCCTTTGATTAGGAGCAGTTCGCTGAGCGGATGTTCCAGGCCCTGGAAGCGAGCCGAGGATTCTGGGCGGGAAAGATCCTAGGATTTCACCTGACGGACGCCCTTCAACTCGTGGAGACGGCACACCGATCCCAAACGATTCGGGTGAGAACCGAATTCGGCGAGGGAGGTCTCACTCATTTGAGAAACGGCGAGGTCTGTCACGCCGTGCTCGAGGACCTGGAAGGCGAGGAGGCCTTTTACGAGATCATAGAGCTCGACGGTGGTGAGATCGAGTCACTGCCCCTGCCGGAGAACGTGCCGAAGACAATCCGGAGTCCTCTCGCCGCCCTTCTGCTGGAAGGAATGCGCCGCAAAGACGAGGCGGCGGCCGAGAAAGCGCGGGAAGAAAAAGGGCAAGATTGTGTTCGGAACGGGACAAGCCGCAAATCAATCACTGGTGCTTGAAAAAGAGGAGGCCCAGCAAGGAGCGAATCCAAAGGACGAGAAGTGGGCGGCAGGGACGGCGGGGCCGCAGGAGTCTTCGGAGGAGATCCGGGCAGGCTCGACAAGCCCCAACCTCGGAGAGTTGCTGGCAGAACTCAAGTCGTTTTATGATCTCGTCGCCGAGGAATGTTCAACTCTCCAGGTGCTCCTTCAGCTCTTGCCTCACCCCAGCGATATCCACGACGCGAGTCCAGAGGAGGCGTGCCGCGAGATCATGGAGCTCATCGCGGATGTCATGCGGGTGGGGACGAATCTGGCTCCCACCCTGGATCGGCTCCTGCGCCTGACGGAGCGGATGCTCCAGAACAACGGCCAAAGCTGAACGGCGATACGGCCCCACGGCATTCCCATCTCTGCGATTCGTTCGTCGAGAACCGGTCACGCGAGCAAGAGCCGCCGCTCTAGCCCGCGAGTCCACATTCACCCCACACGCTCAGGACCCACCGTCGTAATCCCCGCCGAGGAGATGGAGATTCCCCAGATGCACATTTGTGAGCCCGGTGCGCTCCGCTACCTCTTTGCAGCGATAGGCGTGGGTGCAGGAGGTGGTGGGGAGATCAGAGAGAAAGAAATGAGGGTAGAACGCCAGCAGGCTATACGGGATCTCAGGATGCAGCCTTGCCAGGAACCCTGCGATCGCGGCGACCTCCGGCTCATCCACGTAGCCGGGGACAAGGAGCGTGCTCGCGATGAGAAAGGGCGGCTCCGGGCGCTTCGCGATCCAGGCGCTCAGCTTCTGGAAATTCTCCAGACTTCTCTCATTGCTCACGCCGCACAGGGCCTGGTGGATGCCTGGATCCCAGGCCTTGAGATCGAACTTGATACAGCCTCCGGAGCGCAGAGAGAGATCGGCCATCATGGTGAGAAAGGGCTCTTGCATTGCACCGTTGGTTTCCCAGCAGATTCTCAGGACCCGCCCTTTTGACCTCTCAAGGGCCAACGATGAGGCCTTCAGAGCATGGAGGATCTGCGGTGTCGGGTCGCCTCCGAAGTAGCAGACGCAAGCGGTCTTATCGTCCACCGCCGCGGCCAACTCTGCCGCCGTGATCCGGCGCGCGCCTGACGCCGCTTCCTTGAAATGGTAGTTCTGGCAGTAGAGGCAGTTGAAAGAGCAGGCGTGGTAGAAAACGGCTAAATTCTTCCGCCCGAATTCCGGCCCTCGCGAGACCGCGTACTCCGGATACCCGCAGCCAGTGCCGGCAGGGCAGACAAATGACGCCACGCAGTTCGTGGGAAGGGGGTCGTAATAATAGGACAGGTTTCCCTCATGGGGGCGCCCGCCCGTGAGCTTACCTCCCTGCTTGCGGCGGAGCCCGCAAAACCCGGTCTCACCTTCGGCTATAATGCAGCCGTGCATACAGAAGGAGCAGGAGCTCCCGCCCGCACTTCGAGGTGGATCGAGTGGCAGCCCGTAGGCCCTCCGGCTCCGGTCGTGGACCTCCTTGATGTGGGGCCATACCTCGGAGAAGCGTGTCCGAATGCAGTCGGCACAGAAACCAAGCACAGAGGAAATGGCTCGGCTCTTCTTCTGGCAGCAGGCGCAGACGCCCATTTTTCTCTTCCGCCTACGTCTCCGGATCAGCGTTTTAGGTGCGCCCAGACAATCTCGAACGCCTCGTCTCGGGTTTTCCCTGAGAGGTGGATGAGCGAGACATCGTTCCGCCCCTTGATCTCCTCGATGAAACGCTCTCCCTTGAGAGCGATTGAGCCGAGAACCACATGACCTGAGTTGAGCACCCGGACCAAGGTCTCGCGGAACAGATGGGAGAAACACTCCATCTTCCCAATCTCATCCACCACCACGAGATCGCCGGTCCTCGAAGACACGAGCGAGGGAACAGCGAGCCTGTCGATATCCTCGAGGTTCACTCCGTACTTTCCCACCCGGCATTGGGACCTGGCGCCCTGGTGGGCGAGGATGCCCCGCTTCCCATCCAGAGTGACGATGGCGAAGCCGACTCGGCGTCCGCCCTCCTTGATCTCGCGCGTGAAGAAGCCGGTGGCGGGTCGGCCGAGGCGTCGGACGATCCTTTCGATCAAAGTCGACTTTCCGCACCGGGGCGGGCCCGTGATTAATATATGCTGTGCCTTTTCCACGAGAACAACCCGCGCGCCTGAGCCCCTCGCGCCAGAACCGGGGTGGGGTGAGGGGTTACCAGTCGCGAACGACCTCCCCACCCCTTGACTATAGCGGGCTCACGCCGGCGGTACAAGGCGGATTTTCCTTTTGCTCCTCACCGTGGCATAATACCGTCGTTTTCGTCGACTTCGTCGCCAGTGTTTCTGGAGAAGGGCAGATGGACCTATCCTTGGACAAGCTCCTCGCCGACAAGGAGAACCTCGAACGCTTTCTCGACAGCCTCATGGAGGGCATCATTGTCCACGACAAGGAGCGGCGTATCCTCTATTTCAACCGTGAGGCGGGGCGGATAACCGGGCACGGACGGACCGAGATCCTCGGACGGGGCTGCCGGGAGGTCTTGGCCTCCTGTGCGGAGCGCGATGCCCATATGAGAAAGGGCTGGTGGCGTACCTGGGAAAGGGGGGAGGGAGATGGCAACCTTCAAGTGCAGCACGTGTGGTCACGAAAAGGACGGACGATGTAAATCGCAAAAATGCCCCAACTGCGGCGGGACGAAGACCTTCGAGAAGAAAAGCTAGAGTGAAAGGAGAGAGACAGAATGACGAAGAGCGAACAGAGTCTGAGGGAGGCATTTGCCGGCGAGTCACAGGCTAACCGTCGATATCTGGCCTTCGCGAAACAGGCGGAGAAAGAAGGACATCACCAGGTCGCCAAGCTCTTCCGGGCCGCGGCGGAGGCTGAGACCGTGCACGCCCACGCCCACCTGCGCACCATGGGCGGCATCCGGAGCACAACGGAAAACCTCAAGGAGGCGATCGCCGGGGAGACCCACGAGTTCAAGAAGATGTACCCGGGAATGATCGAGGCGGCCAAGGCCGAGGGCAACAAGGCGGCCGAACGGTCCTTCACCTATGCCAACGACGTGGAGAAGATACATGCCGAGCTGTACCAGAAGGCCCTGGGCAACCTCGGCAAGAAGGTGCCCGAGGTCGACTACCACGTATGTTCCGTGTGCGGCTACACCTGCGAAAACGAGCCGCCCGACCGCTGCCCGGTCTGCAATGCCGTCAAGAAGGCCTTTTTCAAGGTTGACTAGTCCCTACACTTCGACACCGTTGCCACGGGATACCGTGAGACCGGGTAATCTGCTCAGCAACGCTGCACAGTCCCACCATGAAGAAGGCTGTGGTGGTCCGGCCCCCTAGGTGGCGATGGTACAGGTCGGGAGGCACTCCCGGCGTCCAAAGAGTTAAGATCTGGCTTCAGGTGCCTTGCGGCCCTGTCCCGAGAGCCTTCGGAAACAGACCGTCGGGTCTCCAGTGGCAAAGGCGCATGAAAAGGGTTTTTCAGCAACCTGCTAACGGAGCGGGGCGGAAAGCGAGCAGGCGGGCGTCGGTCCGTGGGGAGGCGTGCTGCCGTCTCGCTTATTGCACGATTCTGATAAAACGGACATTTCGGTGGTGGAAGCGAACGACCAACAGACGCTCACGATCGCGCAGATCAAGGCCAACCCGGAGATCATGAGCTGCCTCAATCTGGAGATGACTCCGGAGCGGGCCGTGTCCCTTTACCTGGAGTGGGGATCGTCCTGGGCTCACGGGCGGGATTTCGTCCGTTCGGAACATGACGTGAGCTGTTACTTCACCATCGATGCCTGGGCGGCTCCCCCGAGGGTTCTCCTCGTTCGTCAAAGCATGAGAGATGAAGAGGTGCTCGGTGAGGTGGAGGCCCCGGCAGAGCTGGTGGCCCGGGCGATCTACTCGTGGGGCGACAGGAAGGGGACCTACGGGCTGAGCGACGACCTCAAGCGCTGGTTTCAAAGGGAGCTTTTCGGGGTTGAGAGGACAAGTGGGTGATGATCCGGCCGCATTGAGCAGTTCGAAAGTGGTGTGACGACCCAGAGCGGCACCCCAGGGGAGACCGGAGGGAGCGCCGGCGGGCACTGTGACTCGCTAGCGTCTGGCGCTGCATCCCTGCAGCGCCAGCTTCCTCCAGGAGCTGGCGCTTTCCTCGTTTACTGACCAATAGTTCTTGACGAGCACAAAGCCGAGAACATATGATCGAAGACATTCGCCCGACAATCCGGAAAGCTACGGAGGCTGGATATGGATACACAAGCGCTGATTGCCATGGTGAACAGGGATCTCGCCGACGAGCACGCGGCCATCATCCGCTATCTCGTGCATGGCTATCTCGAAGGAGAAGACACGCCCGTTGGGGCCAGTCTCCTCTCTCGCGCCCGTGAAGAGATGTGGCATATGCACTGGCTCGGCATGATCATCGGCGGGCTCGGGGGCGAGCCCAACATGATCCCGGCCAAGTATCCTTATGATCCCACCAGCAGAACCACGATCTTCAAGACTTACATAAGATATGAGGAAAAGCTCATACCCCACTACAACGGTGAGGCGGATAAGGTGAACGATCCTCACATCAGACGAATTCTCCAGCGGGAGGCCTGGGAATCGGCCATGCATGCTAAGAAGTTCCAGAGGCTTCTGAACAAGCTTTCGCCCGAGATGGCAGCCGGCGCGCCCAGGGGGGAAAGAGAGGTGCCGGAGAACTTCATCGAGCGCCTGCAAGGCCTGGTGGCGAGGAAGTATACTGAGATGCTCCAGCACCTTCGTACCGCCTGGGTGTTCCAGCAGACCGGCATGGTGGGCTGGCAGGTGATGGACCTCTCCATGACCAAGATGAAGCAGCTCGCCCATCTGGCGGAACCGGTCGGTGAGAATGGAGTTGAGCCTCGATTCAGGGCGGGCAAGGTCGACCTCAGCGCGAGCATCGGTCAGGCGCTCGAGAGAGCTCTCGAGGACGTGCAGAGAGCCCGAGGCTTGCACGCGAAGTTTCGGGAGGAGCCGGAAACCCAGAAGCATGGCGGGCTCATAATCAATCTCGACCTCGCGGTTCAGCAAGAGGAGTACGAAGCGGCTGAGATCGAACAGTGGCTTGAGGAGACATGAGAACGCGAGCGGAGTGGAGTGAGAACAGGAGGCGATCATGGTGAAGATTGGTGTGCTGTTGTCTGGTTGTGGCGTCTTCGATGGCGCCGAGATCCATGAGGCCGTGATCACCCTGCTGGCGCTGGACCGGGCGGGAGCGGAGATCGTGTGCATGGCCCCCAACATCGACCAGTTCCATGTAGTCAACCACCTCACCCAGGAGGTGACGAAGGAAAAGCGGAACGTGCTGGTGGAGTCGGCCCGTATCGCCCGGGGGAACATCAAGGACCTGAAGGAGGTAAAGGCCGCAGGCCTCGACGGGCTGATCCTTCCGGGGGGCTTTGGTGCGGCGAAGAATCTCAGTGATTTTGCCTTCAAGGGATCTGGAGCTACGGTCAACCCTGAGGTTTCCCGGCTGCTCAAAGAGATGGCTGCGGCGAAGAAGCCGATCGGTGCTATCTGCATTTCGCCGGCGCCGCTTGCGAAGGTCATTGGGGACAAGAAGCCCGAGGTTACCATCGGCAACGACCAGGGGACGGCGCAGGCGATCGAGGCCATGGGGGGCAAGCACCACGCCTGCACAGTGGAGATGATCCACCTGGACGCGAAGAACAATGTGGTAACCACGCCGGCCTACATGTTGGGGCCGGGCATCAAGGACGTGGCAGTCGGAATAGAGAAGCTGGTCGCCAAGGTCGTAGAACTGGCGAAGAAGAAATAGGTAGCCCCTTTTCGGCGCAGGCGACGGCCGAAGACTGCCGGCGAGAGCGCGACAAGGCTTCAGTATGTCGCGGAGGCTTCGAGTTCCCTACGTCTCAATGACAGAAGTGAACGAAGAAGGGTGAGACCATGGCAGCGAAAGTAATCATTTACGGCAAGGTGGGGTGACCCTACACGGAGAAGGCTCGGGAAGCCTATGGCGCCGAAGCGGAATACATCGACGTCAAGGTGAATCCAGATAGGCTCGAGGAGATGCTCAAGCTTTCCAAAGGGCAGCGGAAGGTGCCGGTGATTGTCGAGGGGAAGAAGGTCACCGTGGGCTATGGCGGCACCTGAGGGGTATGAGTTCCACCGGTGGTGGACACTGCGGCAACGGTCCGAAAGGCGGCGGCAATCCCAGCGGATCAAGGGAGCGGATACACCGCAACCCTAGAGCACCTTCACCACTTCGAGCCCGCCAGGGAGTTCAGCCGCCGCAGCTTGAATTGCAGTCGATGAGCCAAGAACCTTCACGACACCTCGCTCCTTCACTCCCCGAAGAACCTCAGCAAACGACCTGAAATCGGCTGCCGTCGTGTCGAGAACCTCGTCGCGGACACGCTGACGCGCCTCGGCAGTCTCGCCGGTGAGATGCCAGACCATGGAAGTGAAACCCTTGGCGTCGGGCAAGAGATAGGCGTCCATGTCACCGATGGCTCCGATGATGCTCTTTGTCAGCTCCTTCTCGGTGAGGTCTACGGTGCGCAGGAATTCTGCCGTTTGATCGAATGCCTCCAAGGTCTCGAGCAGGCTCGGGTCCCGATAGGATACAAAGGTCAGGACCCCGGAGAGGTGGTTGAAGAGACAGAAGGCGCCATAAGCCCCGCCCTGGACCCGGACTCGGTCCCAAAGCCAGGTCGTGCGCAGGTACCGGGTAATGACCCTTGCTGAGCCGTGGAAGCGGTACCCCAGCTCATAGAGATTCATTCCTTTCCCCACGAAGTTCACCTGGCTGGGAATGGTCAAGCCTTCGCCTTCGGGAAAGGCTTGCTGTGACCACCCTACCGTCGGTGCCGGGGCTGAAGGCAAGAAGCCCAGGAACTCGGCCAAACGGGGTTCCCCATCTTGCCACGCGGCCTCATCACTGGTCACGTTGGCGAGAAGGCACCGGCGGTTGACCAGGCGCTTACGGATCTCCTCAAGCCTCAAGAGCACGCTGGGCCAGTCCTCATCCACCATGCGCACAAGGTCGTGGAGAAAGGTGAGGTAACTCACTCCTTGCATTTGTTCGACGACCCAATCGGCCTCGCTGAAGTGAGCCCGCAGCCGCAGGTTGACCAGGTGATGGCCCTCGGGCACGAGCTTCTCTTCCTGGCGCGCCTTTTCCTCAAGCACCATCTGGCGGAATCGTTCGCGGTTGTCCAGGCGTACCGTAAGAAGCACATCGCGAAGGATGCGAAGGAGCTCAGGCGTCCGCTCCTTCATGACCTTGCCGCGGAGGAGAAGCCAGGAGGCAGCCTCCGTCCTCCCCCTTACGGGCGAGTTGAGGGCCTTGGGAACGATGCCGCCGGTCTTGCGGCTGATCCGCTGGGTGAGGGTGACGAAGTCCTCCGTCTCGGTCCCCATTTCCAGGAGTGCCCGGCCGAAAAGCGGGATGTAAGGGAGGCACTGCTGAGGCAGGCCGTGGAGGTTGAATCCCAGGTCGAGGTAGAGGATGCCGCCGGTGAAGAGGTCGTGGTAAAGAATCTCGGCTTCGTCGCGCTCCACGCGGCTGAAAGGGATCCTCTTATTGTACTTCGCCAGGTCGGAGAGTTGCAGCATGGGGATGGTGGCGAGGGCTTCGGGCGGGTCCGGGGTGCTCTGTCTCTGTCGGAGGTCGCGGGTGCCGACAACAACCGCCTCCAGCTCCTCGCCGCTCATGACCGTGTGGACGGCTGCGAGCCGCTCCTTTTCCTCGGCCTCTTCCCGGGCGCTCAGCGTCGGGTCCGGCTGGAGGAGAAGCGTCGTCCTGTGCCGGTTCTTCAAGAAGAACCGATCTATGAGTGCGGGAAGGAACGAGGGGTCGACGGTGAGTTTCGCCTTCGCCGCTGAGAGCGGGGCTTCGAAGGCGAGGGGGGCGACGGAATCTCCGCCGTAGAGCCAGGAGGTCAGGGAGCGGAGAAGGAACAAAAGTCCCCGGGGATAGCTCCCGGAGTGGTTCTCACGGAGGCGAAACTCGATCGTATTGACGGCGGCCTCTACGGTCAGAGGGTCTACGCCCTCTCTTGCCAACCCGGCAAGGGTATCGCAGATGAGGGTTTCGACGCGCTCGGCGTCGTTCACGCCGATCCCCTTAAGACCCGTAGAAAAGTACATCTGGCGCAGCTCATCCTCCAGCCCGACCCCGGCGAGGTCCTCTCCCAGCCCCGAATCGATGAGCGCTTTTCGCAGCGGTGAGGCCGGCATGCCCAGGAGGATGTAGTTCAGCATCCGCAGGGTCAGGTTGGCCTCCATATCGGTCGTCTCGGCAAGCAGCCAGTTTACCGTGAGCATGCCTCTTGCCTTGCCATCCGTTACGGCGAAGGGTCGTACGATCCGCCTGGGCTCGGTAAAGGGCTCTTTCAGCGGGATTTCGGAGACCACGCCGAGGGGTTCGAAGTCCTTGAGGTAGGCATCCACCAGGCGCAGGCGCTCCTCGGGAGGGTCGTCCCCGTAGAAGTATATTCGCGAGTTGGATGGGTGATAGTACCTCCGGTGGAAGGCCTTGAACTTCTCGAACGTGAGTTTGGTGATCTCCCGCGGGTGCCCGCCTGAATCCAGCCCGTATGGGTGATCAGGAAATAGCGACTGCTGGCTGTACTCGGCAAGGATCCTGTCGGGGGATGAGTAAGCGCCTTTCATTTCGTTGAAGACGACCCCCTTGTAGCTCAACGGTTGCGCCGGATCTTCGAGTTCGAAGTGCCAGCCTTCCTGCTGGAGCGTGTAGGGGGTGAGACGAGGGTAGAGGACGGCGTCGAGGTAGACGTCGGTCAGGTTGTAGAAGTCCTGGAGATTCTGGCTGGCCACGGGATAGCAAGTCTTGTCAGGGTAGGTAAAGGCGTTCAGGAAGGTCTGCAAGGACCCCTTGAGAAGCTCGACGAAGGGCTCCTTGACGGGGTACTTCCGCGAACCGCAGAGGACCGAGTGCTCCAGGATGTGAGCCACCCCAGTTGCATCGGCTGGCGGGGTTCGAAACACGATGGCAAAGACCTTGTTCTCGTCCTTGTTGATCAGGGAGAGAAGCTCCGCCCCGGTCTTGCCATGGCGGTAGATCCGGGCGGTAGTCTCGAGTTCGGCGATGTACCTGGTTGTCAGAAGTTCAAACCCGTGTACCGGTTCCATTCTTACCCCCAACTGACGAGATCTGAGCGACTCCCTCGGCTCTGCGGCCGTCTGTGGGCGGAACCAAGCTCCTCCCGTAATCGCGGTATGATACTCAGCTTCCCCAGGCTCTGTCACCCCCTTTTTGAGCCGTCCTGCGAGGTTTTCTTTCCGAGTCCCTACAAGTCGGTGATGCCGCTTGCCTCCGGGATGGAAGTTTGTGCTTCGTCTGATCTTCCTGCTCAACGGAGTGTCATCACGGAGGCTGGATTGATCTATTTTGTCGGAGAAGCAAAGAGACGGCTCGACAATCATCGTCTCCATCCTGAGATCATGAATGGAGAATGCGTTCATATGTCATACTTGACATAACCATTTCTCCTTGACAATGCAAATAGCGTCCTATTAAATGATTTCCAAAACATGGAACCCACATCCGGCGATCGCGCTCTTGCCATTGTGCCGAGTGAAGAAAACCTGCGCATCTCTCACTTGGTTTCGCGGGTATCGCCCGCTGCCATGCCCCTGTCGCCTGTAATCGGTTGCAGTCCGCTCCATGCGGAGAATGCGCTTTTCCCTTGATGCACTCGCTGAGGAAACGGGATTCGTTCCGGTTTTCTCAAGCTCTAGGAAGGAGGTGCTGAGCGACTCCGAGGCAAGAGACCGGCGGACAGGGTCCGCCGAAACTTGATCACGGGAAAGGAGGACAAGAGAATCCCATGCAAGTCACCAGACGAGATTTCATGAAGATCTCCGGGATTGCAGTGGGGGGTCTCGCCATCGGCGGCCTGGGGTTCGACCTGGCGCCAGTTAAGGCTCATGCTCAGGTCTTAAGGATACGCTGGGCCAAGGAGACCACCACCGTCTGCCCCTACTGCGCGGTCGGATGCAGCATCATCGTCCATACCGCCAAGGACGGGTCAGGCAAGATCATCAATACCGAGGGCGATCCGGACGGCCCCATCAACCAGGGTTCGCTCTGTGCGAAAGGGGCATCCCTCTACCAGTTGGCCACCGAAGAGCGACGGGCCAAGCGCGTGCTCTACCGTGCTCCTTACAGTGACCACTGGGAGGAGAAGCCCTGGGAGTGGGCGCTCGGGGAGATCGCCAAGCGGGCAAAGAAGAGCCGCGATGCCAGCTTCACTGCGAAGAACGACAAAGGCCAGGTGGTCAACCGGACCAACGGTATTGCCCACGTGGGGAGCGCTGCGCTGGACAACGAGGAGTGCTGGCCGCTTCAGGCCATGATGCGGGCGTTGGGTCTGGTCTACATCGAACATCAGGCCCGTATCTGACACAGCCCGACCGTTGCGGCTCTGGCAGAGTCGTTCGGACGTGGCGCAATGACCAACCACTGGAATGATCTGGCAAACAGCGATTGCATCCTCATCATGGGAAGCAACGCTGCCGCCAACCACCCCATCTCCTTCAGGTGGATCATGAAGGCCAAGGAGAGGGGTGCGACCATTGTGAGCGTTGATCCCCGCTTCACCCAGAGCTCGGCGAAGGCGGATATCTACGCGCCCCTCCGGTCGGGAACCGACATCGCCTTCCTGGGCGGGATGATCAACTACATCATCGAGAACAAGCTGTACCACGAAGAATATGTGGTTTACTACACTGACGCTGGCTTCATCCTGGACAAGAGTTTCAGCTTCAAGGACGGCCTCTTCTCCGGGTACGACCAGAAGACCCGGACCTATAACAAGTCTACCTGGAAGTGGGAAGACAGGGATGGCATTCCGGTCAAGGACTACACGCTTAAAGACCCGCAGTGCGTGTTCCAGCAGTTGAAGAAACACTTCTCCCGATACACGGTGGATAAGGTCTCGGCCATAACTGGCACCCCCAAGAAGGATCTGATCGAGGTCTACAAGGCCTGTGCGGCTACGGGCAAGCCGGGGAAAGCCGGCACCATCATGTACGCCATGGGCTGGACCCAGCACACCGTTGGTGTCCAGAACATCCGGACGATGTCTATTATTCAGATGCTTCTCGGCAACATGGGTGTTGCCGGTGGCGGCGTGAACGCGCTGCGCGGTGAGTCGAACGTCCAGGGCTCCACCGACCAGGCCCTGCTCTTTAACGTCTGGCCCGGGTATTTGAGCGCAGCTACAGCCTCCGACACGTCCCTTGCGGTCTACAACGAGAAACGAACGCCCAAGGCCAAGGACCCGATGAGCGTTAACTGGTTGAGCAACTTCCCCAAGTATTCGGTGAGCTTCCTCAAGGCCATGTTCGGGGATGCAGCGACTCCCGAGAACGAGTTCGGCTACGGGTGGATGCCGAAGATCGAGGACGGTAAGTCCTATAGCTGGCTGGATCTCTTTGACGCCATGTACAAGGGGGAATTCACCGGCTTCTTCGCCTGGGGACAGAACCCGGCCTGCTCCGGGGCGAACTCCAACAAGACGCGGGAGGCCATGACCAAGCTCGAGTGGATGGTGAACGTCAACCTCTTCGAGAACGAGACCGGCTCCTTCTGGAAGGGTCCGGGCATGGACCCGAAGAAGATCCAGACCGAGGTCTTCTTCCTGCCCTGCGCCGCTTCCATGGAGAAGGAAGGCTCCATTACCAACAGCGGCCGCTTGATGCAGTGGCGCTACAAGGCAGCGGAGCCTCCCGGAGACGCCAAGCCCGACGGCGACATCATGGTCGAGCTTTTCGACAAGATCCGGGAGCTCTATAAGAACGAGGGAGGGGTCTTCCCCGATCCCATCCTCAAGCTCAAGTGGGACTACGCCACGAACGGCAGGTTCGATGCCCACAAGGTGGCCAAGCAGGTGAACGGCTACTTCCTGAAGGATGTTAAGATCGGCGACACGACCTACAGGCAGGGGACTCTGGTCCCTGCCTTTCCCATGCTCCAGGCCGACGGCTCGACCTCGTCGGGCTGTTGGATCTACTGCGCCAGCTACACCGACAAGGGCAACATGGCGGGGCGGCGTGGCACCCAGGACAAATCCGGCATCGGGCTCTACTCGGAATGGGCCTGGTGCTGGCCGGTCAACCGGAGGATCATTTACAACCGGGCAGCGGTGGATCGGTACGGGAACCCCTGGAACAAGGAGCGCGCGGTCATTCGCTGGACCGGGGAGAAGTGGGAGGGCGACGTGCCCGATGGGCCCGCACCGCCTATGCTCCTCGCGGACGGGAAGCCGAACCCGAACGGCAAGTACCCCTTCATTATGAAGCCCGAGGGCTTTGCAGCCGTGTTCGGCAAGGGCCTTGCGGATGGCCCGTTCCCCGAGCATTACGAGCCGCTGGAGTGCCCCATCGACAAGAACCTGATGAGCGGGCAGTTCATCAACCCCACCATCAAGGAGTTCGGGACGGCTTTCGACCAGCGGGCCACTTGCGACCCGCGCTATCCCATCGTGGCGACCACTTACCGGGTCACCGAGCACTGGCAGACCGGCCTCATGACCCGCTACCAGCCCTGGCTCCTCGAGGCGGAGCCCCAACAGTTCTGCGAGATGAGCGAAGAGCTGGCCAAGCTA
>Ga0187776_10001158_pt1 | contig 13049 bp, 10 predicted proteins | sample 0216_BV02_MP12_2_FD_132426 | JGI IMG/M metagenome (GOLD analysis project Ga0187776, IMG submission 132426) | Tropical peat soil microbial communities from peatlands in Department of Meta, Colombia - 0216_BV02_MP12_20_MG | ecosystem: Environmental > Terrestrial > Soil > Wetlands > Peat | place...
CTCAGGAATTCGCCGAGTGTCAGAGCGAATACCTGGCGCGCCAGGCGCAGGCTTTTGCCGACGGGACAAAGGAATTCGGCGAGCGCATGCAACAGGCAACCCGCAATTTGGCCAGTAATGCATCGCATGTCATGGCAGAAGCCAGCCGCCGCGGAGAAGAAGTAGTCTCGCGCGCGGAACAGCAAGCCTCGCGCCGGCAGCAGCGCGTTGAAGCGTGAGTACCTGATCAAGCCGAAATTCGCGTTTGATATCAGGGTCGGCCAGTCGCAGGCGTTATAGCTTGCGCCCGAGTGGGGTTATCCGGCGATTCCATTCATAATGCGGAACCGCGTCTGCGGTTCCGCATCTAAAACACGAAACGTTTGCCGACCGCGGTCGGTGTTACCTTTTCGCCGAAAGCATTGTTTAGCGCGGCCATTGCACGCCAGCCGGTGCAGTGGCCTGCGGCAATTGTCGTCAGACCAAAGTCGCGCATTGCGTCGACCGTTTCGGGAATGATTTTTTCTGTTGTCCCAGAGAGATGCAATCCCCCCAATACGCTATGTAGCGGCGTATCTTGAAATCTTGCATGGGCATCTTTGAGGACATTCACGACGCCGGCGTGCGAGCATGCCGTGAAAACCACGAGTCCCTTACCGGCTACATTCACCCCCAGCCACCGTTCGTCGACGAGCCATGGATCGGGGTCCCAACTGTCTTTGGTCTTGACGTAATGGCCCGGAAGGCCTCGCTCGAACGGAGTGACACGCGGGATTTCTCCGCTCAGGAAATACATGTCATCAAGGAACACCTGTGGTTCGCGTGTGCTTACAACGCGCGCACCATGGGCTGTGAGTTCTTTAATACTTGGCACTTCTTCCATCGGCATGATTTCGCCATCGGGCAACTGGCGGCCGCGGCTGCGGAACATGTCCGGATGGGCATAGAAAGGCAGATCGCGATTGTTCCTATCAGCGCGGATCATATCGATCGCGCGCAGCATTCCCCCCGCATGATCCCAGTGCCCATGCGAGAGGATGACGCTTTCTACACTCCGCAGATCCAGTCCGAGCCGGTAAGTATTTCGCTCAAAAGTATCGGCCTCCGGCCCGGTATCGAACAAAACCGTATGGCTGGTCTCCCCACGATGCGCAGTGATGAGACAGGAAAGTCCATGACTGGCACAACAGATGCATTTCCCGGAAAGGATGCGCATTCCTTTCCGACGCAAATAGGAGAATTCTGGTTCAACGTGAGAAGGAACAGTCGACAGACCGTCGGTAGAGTTATCGACCAGAATATGCACCTCCAGTCGATCCACCGGCTTGAGACTTTGCATGGCCCCTCAGAATTTCTGGCGTGACGTCAATTCTTTCCAGTTTCCGCTATTTCGCAGGTGAGTCTGTGTAAGGAGGATCACATTCAGATAGATATTCGCGCATTCTGGAGCCCGGGGTGTAGAGCGCGTGCGCCTTTGGCGATTTGTACTCCAGGTCTGGAACACACACGAAAACGACCGAGAACATGTCGTTCTCAGCGAGGTCCACGACAATTGCGTTTTGCAAGCCAGCTTCTGCCAGCCGCTTCAGGATTTCTTGCAATAGAGATTGCATATCCGGCACGTCGCGGGAAGCCGGACATAGTGCGCTCAAGTCTACCGTTTCGGCCTGACACGACATTTTTTCCAGCTCGATCTTCACGTTGTCCGCGTCGCACAGGAATTCGTCCCGGTAGCGTGACCAAGTGAGGTCTTCGCGCAGGCCGGAAATGTGGGTCACGCGGCTCTGGGCCGCTTCGGTGATGGCGCGTGCGAGCGCGATTGTCGCTACAGGATGACAACCGGATCCGGTCGATTGTTGCGGGTAGGGCGTATTGTTTCGCCGATCAACGATCGTGCACATGAAAACGGGAATATCGATGTTGATCGTTATGTGCCAAATAAAAATGTCCAGACCGGCCGCCTCACATTTTTCAATGAGAAGCCGGCAGACCGGATCTTTGATGGATTGGATTATCAGGCGTCGTTTCGTATTCGCTTTCAGGACATCCTGCTCGACAGACCAGAACGATACCTGATCCCGTTCGATCACTTCACAGAGTCCGTGGACTATCGCTTCGGTTCGCGTATTGCCGGATGCAAGACCGTTCGAAGACGATAAAAAGACACGCTGTTCTCTCTGTTTGGTGAAATCCAGATCAAAGAGCTCGGCGGGAATCCATTTTTCCGATCTATCCAATAGATCCTCACCTTGCAACCATTCTGTTGGCGTCCCTTCGGTTACTTCAGCATCCGAACGAATTGGAAGCCGGTGTGGGGAGATGAAAGAGGAATCGCGATTGCACTCGAAAAGATCCTGCACGGTCGGGGTCGGTTGCCGTTGCTCTGCATGAAAGACTTCAATGCTTTCCATAATGCCCGACACGGCGGCAAGGTCGTGCGTCACTCCTTTTCCCTGCGATACAGAAAGGGAGCGGCCCAAGGGTCGAACAACCGTCCAGACCGGAATGCCTATCGTGTCCAGCCCGGTGATGTTGGCAAGACGTGTGATTCCGAAATCCAACAAAATCGGTTTGATCCGCGCGAAGGTTTCTTCGGCGGGGATCTCGCGAATCGTGCCGCCCAGGTCGCAGGTTCGTCTCGTTGTATCCACGTTCATGTAGATTCCGTACCCTCACGTGTCGGACGCCATCTGCAAATCGGAGGGATATCCGCATCCTGAGCCACAAATTGCTGTAGCCAGTGAGTCGTCAGTGGAAATTCCCATCCATTGTTCGATGGCGTGACAGGCAACGATCGGACGGCCTTGAGCATCAACTCCGCGTCCTGGGCTTTGATATCCACCGTGTTGCGCTGGTAGAGATTGAATTTGGCGGCCCCCTGCTTGCCGAATTCCCGCTCGAATGCGTCGCGAACCGCAGGCAGAACCCGCTTCGAAAAATGATGCTCCTTCAAACGCGAGGCGATGCGCATTTCAATGTCTCTGCTGATGAGCCCGCGACGCCGCATCATTTTCAGCGAGTACCGGATGTTCACCATTGCTTCCGAAAGAGGCGCGAAATTCAATTCCGGGACCGCGTGAAGCACGCAGATTTCATCATCGTCCTGCAAAACGCCGCGGCGGAAAGCCCGGTATACCCAGCCGAATCCCAACATACCGAAGGAGTGCAACTCGGCTGCCCGCAGCGCACCGATGCTTGACGATCCGCAAACGGTAACCCCGCACTTCAAAGCGAAGAGGATTTCCTTGTGCCAGACCGACGGTGTATTGCCGAAATATCCGTCGATCAGGCAGATCAACCTATAGCCTTCGTCTATAGCTCGAAAAACTGATCCCAGCGCCGCAGGCGCAAAGACATGCACGTGCCGAGGAATTCTTGAGAGCCTTGTCGGCCCAACGAACACGCATGCCTTTGTCACCAAACAGTCCTTTTCTCGAAAGGTTGAAATGATAATATCCTCAACCTTCGGCCATCGCACAATCTTTGATCGCATCATCGACTTTCCGCTAGTGACTTCGGACCGTGGTTTTAGAGTCAATCATCTCGCACTCTTTCATCATAGTAGGAGATGCTCATGGCCAAGCGAAAGCGGCGCGCATCGGTACGCAAGAAGAGGCCATCGAAAGCCACGAACGCCCGGGTGCGAGCTAGGACCGTTGCCAGAAACGCGTCCAAGCGCGCGGCTCTCATGTCCCCGAGGGCGACTAAATTCGACAAAGCTACCAGCGCGCGCATCATTCGTGATAGCCGAGCGAACGTTCACAGCGTTCTGCACACCGAGAAGCCGGTTGCAGTCAGCGGAGCAAATGCTATCGCTGCCGCGGCAAATTACCTGCACGTACAACGGGAGCTATTGGGCCTCACTCGGAGGGAATTGAAGGCTTCCCGTCGCAGACCGCAGAACGCCAACGAATATCGGTGTTGAGTACCGGTTCCTGAGCGCGAAGCCGCAGTTCGATTTGACGACTGTTGCCTTTCAGCAAACATGCCTGGGATTGCCCGTCTGGCAAGCCGGAGTTTCTGTTCACCTCAAACAGCTGCCGAGTGAATTCCAGGTCGTCGCCTTCCAGTCGACGCGACACGAAGACCTCACACCTGAGGGTCTTATGCCGCGTCGAAACAAGCTGATGCGACTTAAGACCTTGGACGCACAGACTCTGGCGCAGCAACTCGGTATTACCGATAAGGTTACAGGGTTTGATCCCGCCTCACTCCGGATCCGCCAGCAAAAACTGATGATCTACCGCTATGAGGCGAAGAACCGCCATCAATCACCGGAACCGATAAGGGGCCGTGGAAATCCTTATGCAATCGAATTGCCGCCGATTTTGCGAGACGTTGCTGAGAGGAGCCATAACGTTGTTTTGGCCGTCTATTTTGATCTCAAACGTATCGATCGTCCGTCGACATGCTGGCTGGCTCTGGTCGACGCGGCGACGCTGTCCATTCTGTATCTGGAGGAACTCGCAGCCGGTGTAAGGGGTAAGGTGTTTCTGGCGGATCCGATGACGATTCATGACGGTCCGTTGCCGACCGGCAGCAACTCGAAACTGAATCGGCTGCGCACGTGGGCGGCCCTTCCCAACCTTATCAAGACGAGCCCGCAGAAGCTTGTTGGATCGAACGTAAAAATCCGGGACTTTGATCAGCCGCCGACCAACGTGGTGCCCAGCAAACCGCGCGGGAAAGACTTTCAGTTCTCCGCGCGCTCGGACGAATTTGCGGCTGTCAACGCGTATTACAACTGCGATCGGTTTTTCGGATTGCTGGAAGACCTAGGGTTCAAGCGCGCAGACTATTTTCCGAACCAAACATTTCCTATCGAGATCGATCCGCGCGGGTGGGCCTTCGGTTCACCGGACTACAATAGTGCCGACGCCGAAACCAGATCAACAACCCGCGTCGCGCCCGACGGCAGCGACATATGGGAAATCAAAAACGTCGTTTTTCAATTGGCTGACCCGAGTGACCCGTCCCGACCTCTGGGACTTGCATGTGACTGGCGCGTGGTCTTGCATGAACTTGGCGGGCACGGAACGCTGATAAATCACATAAATTCAAGCAAGTTTAACTTCGCCCACAGCGCTGGCGATAGCCTGGCGGCCGTCCTCAATGACTTCGAGTCCAAGGTAAAGAAGGGTGAAAAGGGCCGAACGTTTCCGTGGCTTTTTGATCAAAGCGGTTTTGAACGACAGCACAATCGTACTGTCGAAGACGGCTGGGGTTGGGGCGACTGGAGAGATCTCAACGACGGCGCTGATCAACTCAACCGAGAGCAGATCCTCTCATCAACGCACTTCCGTCTCTACCAAGCGATCGGCGGGAGCAACAAGACGCGGGTCGATCTCCGCTGGTTTGCTGCGAGATATACCTGCTATCTAATTCTGGGAGCTATCCAGTCACTGACGCCTGCCACTACTCCACCTCATGCCGCCAATTGGATGGATAGTCTTATTATTGCCGACTCGGGAGACTGGACGAGTGAAGGGCAAAGCGGAGGTGCCTATGAAAAAGTGATCCGCTGGGCATTCGAGAAGCAAGGTCTGTTTGGCGGCGCGCCACCCGACGTCGACGTCTATATCGATGATGGACGCCATGGTGAATACGCATACAAGCCCGACCATACAAAGTGCATGGCCATTTGGAATAGACGCGCTGACGACGGGCTTGAACGCCATCAGGCTCCGGTACCCAACACGGACAATTACGCATACGTCAAAATCAAGAATCGGGGCAGCCAGACGGCCAAATCGGTCGTCGTGAATGCCTACCAGAACAAACCTTATTCGAAGATGATCTATCCGAACGACTGGCGTAACGTGCTGGTCTCTCAGCTTGACGCGCCTGATGTTCCACCTTCGTCGGAGGTGAAAGTCGGTCCGTTCAAATGGGTGCCGACCGCCTCAGGCAAAAATTTTATCTTAATGGCTGTGTCGGCCACCGGCGATGCAAACAATCTGGGCAAATACCGAATAGGAAGATCGATTCCCGATTGGCGCCTTGTGCCGAATGATAACAATCTGGGGATGCGCAAACTTTAGGTGGTGCAACTTCTTTCGGATTCTCAACTCTCGTCAAAAATGTCCTCTCCCCCACCTCGGGCCATATTCAACGCAGGGACTCCACACAGTGCCTGAGTGCGCTGTTGTAATGTGGGGGTGTCCGTACATGGGCCGGTAATCAGATTGACTGACAGACCCAGCTTCTCAAGCACGCCCTTGCCGCCAAGAGCACCGAGCGCGTCCGCCGCAGCAAGTATGACTTTGACTTCAGTTCGTCGACGCTTGAGGCATTCGAGGAAGACCGGCACATTCGCGCCAAGAATATCGCCGCCACATTCCACAAGCACCGCGTCCGAGGCGATCGATAGGACAGTATCAAGCGCACGATCGAAAATGATATCGATGCCCGCACGGCCCGAGGGATAGGTCGTTGGCAGGCCAAAATCGACGCAGTCGAAGACGTTCGCAGCGCCGTAATCCTGATACTTCAGGATCTCAGTCAGTGAGGAAGTCCCTGTGGCCTTGAAGGCCGTGATGGCTCTGTATCCCTTGCGCCGCAAGGCCCGCAAAATGGTAAGTACCGCTGTTGTCTTGCCGACCTCGGCGGAAGTACCAAGAACAAGAAATATGGGCGCACCGAAATTGACCGGCTTGTCAGAGATCTTCGCAGCGAACTGCTCAAGATTTAGCACTAGGCCATCGTCATTCACTACAGCCCCGAGATATTTGACCCGCGCCAAATGACCCTTTTCGAGAGGTGACTCACCGATGAGCTCGCCGACAACGCCGGACTCGGAAAGAACCCAATAATTGCTTCCCGGCAGCAGCCCGCCGGCGGGAACACAGCCGACTACCCATCGCGTCGATTCCCGGTGTCCTGGTGTGCCCAGAAAGAAATCCCCGGGGGCCAAAGACATTGCGCGACCAGAGTCGGACTCCAACACGATCGGCGCTGACTCGCCGGGAAGTTCAAATACGCACGCGCGACCTTCAAATCCCGCGGTCGCGACATATCGGACGGAGTCCAGGCGCGCAAGTCGCCGCAAGGCCGAAGCCTTTTTCGGCGGCACGCCTACCGGTACAAAGCCCGACTCAACATCGATGACTGTCAAGAGTGCGTGTTATTAGAGTCTCTTCTTTTTTGGTTTTTTTCGTTTTTTTGTAGGAGCTTGCGTCGGTGGCGGTACAGGAACCTGTGTCGGTGTAGGGGCGCTCGTTTCGAGCAACAGAATATATCTCGCGGCGCTACCAATAGGCAGTTTGCCTTGCGGGTCTGAGATGCCCAAGGCTTTTATAACTTTATTTAGATCGGTCCGTGACAAGTCATTCTTGCCGCCGATGCGATAATCCGCGATCACCACCGCTCCCATGGCATCCTCCTTTTTTGCCCCGACGTCAGGGGGTGCTGTTGAGGAACAATAGCCATGCGGAAGTTCCATCGACAAGACCCAGTTGAGCGATTTTGGCGCTTCGCGAGTTGGCGGTATTGGCTGGGGGGTAGCTTTGGGCTTCAGCGAGGCCCTAACTGTCGGCGGATTGCACCGGCGGATCTCTACGATCAGTCAATCCAGGCCTTCGCGAAATCGACGACCTTGCGCCACTTCTCGATGTCTTCATCGATGAATTTGTCGAATTGCTGCGGGGTCATAGAGACAGGTAAGCCGCCGGTCTCTGCCAGGCGAGCGACAAATTGCGCATTGTTTAATGCTTCCGTTACAGCCTTGTTGAGCGTGAGCACGACATCTGCCGGTGTCCCCTTCGGCGCGACAATGCCGTACCAGACCATGGCCTCATAGCCTGGAATGGTCTCGGCAATTGCCGGGAGTTCAGGCGCCGCCTCCCACCGCGCTGCCGATGTCACACCCAAAGCCCGCACTTTGCCGGAACGCGCCATCGCCATTGCAATCGTGATGTTGTCGAACATGACCTGCACGCGGCCGGCGATCAGGTCCGGATAGGCGGCATGCGATCCGCGATAAGGAACATGGGTCATCTCGATATTTGCCGCCTGACAGAACATTGCGGCCGAGAGATGCAAAGACGTTCCGTGACCCGACGATGCGTAGGACAGCTTGTCCGGTGAAGCTTTCGCGTAATTGATAAATTCCCGTACCGATTGGACGGGAAGCGAAGGGGATATCACCATTACGTTCGGAAAACGCATGACCATTGCAACTGCAATGAAATCGCGCCGGAAATTGAAGGGGAGTTTTCTGTAAAGGGATGCGCCGATGGTGCTGTTTGGCGCGGCAAATAACAAAGTGTAGCCATCGGCCGGCGACCTAAATACCTTTTCGATACTAAGATTTCCGCCCATGCCTGTGGTATTTTCGACAAGGAATTGCTGACCGAGCCGGCGCGACAGCCATTCCGCGACAAGCCGCGCGACAAGGTCCGTTCCGCCGCCGGCGGCGAATCCGACGCTGAGCACAACTGTGCGTGCGGGATAGGTTTGCGCCCACACCGGCAAGGATGCCGGAAGCAGGGATGCCGCACCTGCCGTTAGATCCAAGATTTGTCGGCGCGTAAGCTTCATCGTGCGCGGCTCCCTTTCGCCTGCAGATTGCCGACAATAGCGGCAAAGCCATTAACGAATTTGAAAGTCGGTCCGAGGGTTTTAGCGGCTGAAATCGTGCAAGATCTGCGCCATGCGTTGACGCGCCGCCGCAATTCAGGGACGGGCCAGGTCGCCTTTGAAATGCAATTCAGAATTTCCGGTGAGGCCCAGGACCGTACCATTGGGAGCGCCCGCCCGGGTGAGTACCGCTCGCGCGGCAACGACATCGGGGGCGTCGAGTCCCTCGGTGAACCAGGCGACGACGGGGGCGAGAACCTCACGTGCCGCTTTTTGATCGTCACGCTCGAGCCAGACCTCGGCGAGGCTTGTCGCGGATCGCAGCTCCCAAAGCTTCGCATTCTGCTGTCTCGCCTTATTCAAGCTAGAGCGGAGCAAAGAAATTTTCTCATCGAGATCCCGCGCGCACAAACAAGCCTGCAAACGGACGACTTCCGGTTCGGACCACTGCTCTTCGGTCAATTGCACCAGTTCAGCGGCGCGGTTGACCAGTGCTGCTGCACCCTCCAGGTTATCATGCCGCGCCATAAGCTCGGCCGCGCATGTCATGAAGAAGGGGAGCAGAGCCCAATAGTGCGTCGTATCGAATTGTTCAATGCTGTGACGCATGCGTTCCAGAAGGATCGGGTCACGACGATCCTGCAATTCTGCCCAACAGTTGAAGATCGTCCCATCACGAACACCTTTGAAGGTTTCGAATCTTGCTGTCAGTCCCAGAAGCCGCTCGGAGAGCATTAATACGGTCTGGGTATCGCGCCTCATTATGTGCGGTACGCAAGCGCGCCGCAAAGCGACAATCTGGCTCACCTCATGATCCAGGCTGTCGGCATATCGAACGGCTTCCAGACCCTTGGCGGCGCCGGAATCAAGGTAGCCCAATGCCGTGAGACAAATGCCCAGAACGGTATATGCGCCGACTTTTGGATCGCGCACCGCCAAGGCGCCGTGGCCGTCTCGAGCTTCGTCATATCCCTCGACGAGAAGCCGCATGTCCTCGCACGCGGTTTCCAGGCGACCGAGGAGCAAATTTGCGAACCCTGAGTCTTTTCGCGCCATGATGAATGCCTGAGGATTGCCGGTCCTCTGGCCTAAATCGCGCATCTCATTCGAGTAGCGAAGCAACGTCTTGGGCTGCGCGTGCGAAAAATGATAGTTGAACAAACCATCCTGGACCCGGATGAGTTCTTGTGTGTCGCCGAGGTTGAGGCACAACGTTCGCGCTCGTTCGACCGCCAAACGCACGTCCTCGCTTCCCGACCCTTGGTCATCGACCAAGGCCTGATAGAGGGCAATCTGAAGGTCGAGCTCACGGCGCATGGTGTCGGTCGAATCGGAAAGCTGTTCGACCTGCCGAAGCGCCTTGCGCAGATGGCTTACTCTTTCGGTCAATGCAAATCGACCGGTCGTGCGCGCGGCCGCTTTCAGATAGTAGTCGATTGACTTCGCGGGTGCTCCTGCTTCGCTAAAGTGCCATGCGAGAACTTCAGGGAGCGCCCCTCCCGGACGAGCGGTTTCTTCTTCAAGCAATTCGGCCAACCGCAAATGAATCGAGCGCCGGCGTTCGCGCAACAAGGAAGCATAGGCCGCATCCTGTACCAACGCGTGCTTGAAGGTGTAAGTGGACTGAGGAACCTTGCCATGGGTCGTCGCCAGTCCAGTCTGCACGAGCTCGCCGAGCGCTTCGGCCAACTCTTCTCGTGACAATCTCGACAAGCGCTGCAGGATGTCGAAGGAAAACTCGCGTCCAATCACAGATCCAATCTGCGCGACTTCTTTTGCTGCTACGGAGCGATCGAGCCGCGCCATCAGAGAAGCCTGCAGCGTTGTCGGAACAGCAGCCGGAATCAACGGCTTTCGCGAGAGTTGCGAACCGTTTGTCAGAGGAATCCCGGCATCCAATACGGTTTTGGTCAGCTCCTCGATGAACAGAGGTATCCCGTCAGCGCGCGCGATGATGCTGTCGATCACCTCCTGCTGTGAAATTCGCGCTTCGGCCACCGATTTGACCAGAGACTCGGCCTCTCTACGGTGAAGTCCGCTCAACATTTGTACGGTGACCTGGGGACGCGTTGCCCATGACGGTCGAATTTCGGGACGGTTGGTAAGGACCATCAACATTGGGATCTGTTCCACCGTTTCAACCAATGACTCTATGAGGTCCAAGGTCGTCGGATCGGCCCAATGAATATCCTCGAAAATGACAAGGCGCGGAGCTTGGCGATTGAGTTTCTCGAAGTAACGGAGCAGCGCCGCAAGCGCCACGTCCTTCCGCCGCTCCGGCTTTTGTGCATCTGGTGAATCATGTTCCGCTGCCGGGATTGATAGGAGATCGGCAATGACCGCAATGTCGGGACCCGCCTCAATCACGCGCGTAAGCTTCTCACGCTTGGCCGCCGCCGTATCGCCACGCTCTAACCGCGCAGCTCGCTCCAATTGACGGATAACAGGATAAAGAGCGCTGTCCTGGTGGTGCGGTGAGCATACGAAATAGATTGGAGCAGATATATTTGGTCTGAGTCTCTCTTCGAGAGCGGCAACGAGTCGCGATTTGCCGATCCCGGGCTCTCCCGTCAGAAGAACAACGCAGCCTTCGCCTGTTCTGGCCTGTTCCCAGCGCCGCAGTAACAGGCTCAGCTCTTCTCTTCGTCCCACAAGCGGCAATCTACCCGTGCGCAGAGCCTCGAACCGGCTGCCAACCGAACTTTCAGCCAACACGCTCCATGCGCTGACAGGTGTCGGGCTTCCTTTCACCGCTGTTGGGCCAAGGGTCTTGTAGCTGAACAACTCACCGGTCAGAAGCCGTGTCGTCTCATCAATCACCACCGTACTCGGTTTGGCGATACCAATAAGACCGGCGGCGAGGTTCGGTGTATCTCCCACGACCGGCAATTCCAGTGACGATCCGAAACCGATCACGTCACCAACCACCACCAGGCCGGTTGCAATTCCAACGCGGCATGCAAGAGTTCCGGCGGCGCCGGCTTCGGTTGTCAGATTGGAAATAGCCTCGATGATGGCCAAGCCTGCGTGAACCGCGCGTTCCGCGTCGTCCTCGTGGGCCTGCGGAAACCCGAAATAGATCAGAGCGCCGTCGCCCATGTAGCGTGCGATAAAGCCATCAAACCGGGTCACCACGCTCGTTATACATTCCTGATACGCGGTGATGACGTTGCGGAGATCCTCCGGATCGAGCCGTGCTCCCAGCATCGTTGAGCCGACCAGATCGACGAACATAACCGTCAGCTGCCGCCGCTCGGCCGCGGTCTGACGATACACGCGGGCAGCTATTCCATGTTGTTCGGCAGAACCGGCCGTCAGAGACGCGCCGCAGTCGGCGCAAAATTTTTTCCCCGGAGGATTTTGGCTGCCGCAAGTTTTGCAGGCGAGGGCGAGGGGCGATCCACAGTCGCCGCAAAAGTTCTTACCGCTCGTGACATTGGCGCCGCAGCGCGGGCAAGACATGCGAATCTCGTTAATGGCAGCCATTGGCCTCTCGCAGTCTCAAAGAAAACTCACCTCACTGCAGATGCTCGCCGGTATAAAAGCCGAGCTATGTCACCACCAGAGAAGTCTACTCGATTTACCTGTACCTCCAAAAGAGCCGCTGCCGGGCAGCGTCTTTTTGCCCCCGCCGGCGCGCCCGAACTGGAGGCTGGCACTCTCGTATTGTTTGACATTTTAGGTGACTGCCTGTGTGACACAGCTCTCACAGCCGTCAGATATTTTCTTGCAAAGGTTTTAAGCCGATTTGCACGACGAGAGGTATCGAAACAATAATGCCAAGCCTCGCCGAATTATAGGTTATTGTGACGGCAAGCACAGAAACCACAGCCGAATACAGCTTGGTTACTGTCAACACCGTTTGTGGCGCAAGGGCAAATGCTGATCTGAAGCCGACGACACTGAGAAAGTCCGTTTTCATCTCGCAGAGGCCGCCTCCTTGGCGGCCTCTAATTTTTGGAAAGGCGGTTTCTCTGTTTCGCGCCGTGTCGTGCTACAACTCCCCAGGCTATTAAACGAGCTCGGAGCCGAAATTGCGCATGTGTTTCCTGCAACGCTGGTTCCGATCGCTTTTCGCTGCCGTAACCTTGTTCGTCCTCGGCGCGCCGGCGCATGCCGCCGACTATCCGACGCGCCCCGTCATGCTTGTGGTGGCATTTACGCCTGGCGGTCCGAGCGATGTGCTCGCCCGCATTGTCGGTAAGAGGATGGAGCAATTGCTCGGCGTGCCATTCGTGATCGAAAATCGCCCCGGCGCCGGTGGAAATATAGCAGCTGAAAGCGTCGCGCGGGCGGCGCCCGACGGCTACACGCTATTGATGGGCAACAACAGTATCCTGGCGACCAACGAGAGCTTGTACAAGCACCTCAACTACATTCCCGAAAAGGATTTCATCCCGATCACGCTGATCGGGACACAAGCCAATATTCTCATCGTTAATCCCGACGTACCCGCGCATTCTCTGAAAGAACTGATCGCGCTCGCCAAGGCA
>Ga0187776_10001161_pt1 | contig 13043 bp, 8 predicted proteins | sample 0216_BV02_MP12_2_FD_132426 | JGI IMG/M metagenome (GOLD analysis project Ga0187776, IMG submission 132426) | Tropical peat soil microbial communities from peatlands in Department of Meta, Colombia - 0216_BV02_MP12_20_MG | ecosystem: Environmental > Terrestrial > Soil > Wetlands > Peat | place...
GCTCTCCCCGACCAGTTCCCGGCGGAGCTGCTCCGCGTCGCGCACGATGCTGTCGGCGCGGAAATGCCTGAGATACTCGGCCTGCGCCCGGGCGTCGCCGCGCCGCGCGAGCGTCTGCGCCAGCACCACGCTGCTGCGGCCGTTGCCCCGCGAATCGAGGAGCAGCACGTGATAGTCGTCGAGCGCGCGCTTGAGCCAGCCCGAATTCTCCAGCGGCCGCGGTCCCGGGAACCCGGGTCCGCCCTGGAGGAAGACGAGCCACGGCCGCTTGTCCGCCGCCTTCCCGCCGTGCCTGACGGCCCGGGCGAAGATCGCGAGCGCCTCGCCCGAAGGCCGATCGTGGTCGAGCGGCACGGTGAACTCGTAGTCGGCGAGCTCCATGCCGTGATGGCGCGTCGTGGCGAGAAGCTTCATGGGAGACACGCCCGGGAAGCGGGCGTTCGATTATAGTCGACGACGCCCTTGGCTCCCCCGCTCCCCATGCGCCGATCGTCGTCCAGCCGCTTCGTCCCCAAGACGCTACCGTGGGCATTCGCGGCCCTTGCCGTGCTCGCCGCGCTGCCCGGCGCGCGCGCCGCGGATGGCGCCAAGACGCTGCGCGTCGCGCTCTCCAGCGCCGAGATGAGCTTCGATCCGCAGTTCTCGGCCGACGCGGGCTCCGACGGCATCATCGACCACATCTACGAGTCGATGCTCGACTACGACTATCTCGCGCGGCCGGCGACGCTCGTGCCGCGCACGCTGGAAGCGATGCCGACCGTCGCCGACGGCGGCGCGACCTACCTCTTCAAGTTCAGGCGCGGCATCTTCTTCACGCCCGACCCGGCGTTCAAGGGACGCCCGCGCGAGCTGACCGCCGCCGATCAGGCGTACGCGCTCGAGCGGCTCCTCGACCCGGCGGTGAAAAGCCCGTGGCTGTGGCTGGTCGAGGGCAGGATCGTCGGTGCCGATCGGGCGCGCGCGAAGGCGCTGGCCTCCGGCCGATTCGACTACGACGCGCCGATCGCCGGTCTGGAAGTGCTGGACCGCTACACGCTGCGCATCCGGCTCACCCGGCCCGACCTGCGCTTTGTCTACGCGTTCGCGATTCCCAACACGGCGGCGGTCGCGCGCGAGGTGGTCGAAGCCTACGGCGCTGACTTCGGCGCGCATCCGGTCGGCACCGGACCCTATGTGCTCGGCGAGTACCGCCGCAGCGCCAGGATCGTGCTGATCGCGAATCCCGCGTTTCGCAAGACGACCTACGTCCCCGCGGGACCCGTGCCGCCGGAGTCGCGATCGATCGCCGCCTCGCTCGCCGGCAAGACCTTGCCGCGCGTGGGCCGCATCGAGATCAGCGTCATCGAGGAAGCGCAGTCGCTGTGGCTCGCCTTTGCCCATCGCGAGCTCGACTTGCTCGAGCGCGTGCCCTCGGACTTCATCGATCAGGTGCTCGCCGACGGCAGGCTCCGGTCGGAGCTCGCGGAGCGCGGCATTCGTCACGAAGCGCTGCTGCGGCCGAATACGCGCTGGACGTATTTCAACATGGAGGACCCCGTGGTCGGCGGCTACACGCCCGACAAGATCGCGCTGCGGCGCGCGATCGGCATGGGCTACGACGTGGGCGAATACATTCGCATCATCCTGAAGGGCCGCGGCGTGCCCGCCCAAAGCCCCGTTCCGCCCGACATCGCCGGCTACGATCCGGCGCTCGAGACCGCCGCGCAGCTCTACGATCCGGCGGCGGCGCGCGCGCTGCTCGACCGCTTCGGCTACAAGGACCGCGACGGCGACGGCTACCGCGAGACGCCGGACGGCCGGCCGCTGGTGCTCGAGCGCTGGTCGTCGCCGACGCTCCTCTCCCGGGCCGAGGACGAGCAGTGGAAGAAGAACATGGATGCGATCGGACTGAAGATCGTGTTCAAGAAGGACCGTCTGCAGGACCTGCGCAAGATGGCGCGACAGGGAAAGGTTCCGATGCGCACCGACGGCTGGAACGCCGACTATCCGGACGCCGAAGATTTCTTGCAGCTTCTCTACGGTCCCAACGTCGGACAGGAGAACCATGCCCGGTTCAGCCTGCCGGAATTCGACCGCCTGTTCGATGCCGCCCGCCGCCTCCCCGATTCGCCGGAGCGCACGCGCCTCTTCGACCGCATGACCGAGCTCGTTCTCGCCTACGCCCCTTGGCGCCTGATGGAGCACCGCATCGAGGACCACCTCGTGCAGCCCTGGGTGCGCGACTACAAGCCGCATCCGGTGCGCTACGCCCTCTGGCGCTACTTGGACGTCGACACGGGCGAGCGGCCGCGCTAGGCTGGCGATATGGTCTCCATACGCGAACGCTGCGAGCACGCGCGCGACCTTCGATCCGTGGCGCCGCGAGCGAGCGGCTGCGAGGAATGCATGGCGCTCGGAGAGCAATGGAACGAGCTGCGCGTATGCCTCGCCTGCGGACACGTCGGCTGCTGCGAGGACTCGACGCACGCTCATGCCCTGAAGCACTTCCAGGCGAGCGGCCATCCGCTCATCGCCTCGCTGGAGCGCGGAGAGACCTGGGGCTGGTGCTACATCGACCGCCGCTACTTCGACCTGCCCCTGGAAACGCGTCCGCGGCGCCGCTCCGCGCTGGCGGCAGCGCTGGCGCGCGTGTTTCGCCGCCGGAAGCCGGAGCCTTCGCGCGAGAGTCCGTGACCGGATGCGCCGCGGGCGCTCCGATCGAGGGCTACGCGATCAGCGCGACACGACGGCGAGCATCCGGGCGCGGAGCGCGGCGTCGGGGTAGCGGCCGAAGCCGGCGCGCACGTTGTCCTTCATGTGCTCGGGCCGGCCCGTCCCCGGAATGACGCACGTCACGGCGGGGTGGGCGAGCACGAACTTCAACAGCACCTGCGCCCAGGTCTCGCAGCCGATATCGGCCGCCCAGGCGGGGAGCGGCTTACCAAGCAGCGATCGCAGCAGGCCACCGCCGCCGAACGGCTGGTTGACGATGACGGCGACGCCGAGATCCGTCGCCAGCGGCAGCAGACGCTGCTCCGCCGCGCGGTCGGCGAGCGAATAGTCGAGCTGGACGAAATCCGGCTTCTCCGCTCGCATCACCGATTCGAGCTCGGGGTAGGCGCTGGGCGTGTAATGCGTGACCCCGATGTAGCGGAAACGCCCGTCCTTCTTCCAGGCGCGCAGCGTCGCGAGCTGGGTGCGCCAATCGACGAGGTTGTGAACCTGCATCAGGTCGATCCGATCCGTGCGCAGCAGTTGCATCGAGCGGCGCATCTGCGCGATGCCTTCGTCGCGCCCGGTCGTCCACACCTTGGTCGCGATGAACGCCTTGTCGCGCGCGTTCATCGCCGCCAGCAGATCGCCCGCGACGGACTCCGCGGCCCCGTACATCGGCGAGGAGTCGATCACCGAGCCGCCGTTGTCGAACAGGATCCGCAGGACTTCGCGCAGCCGGTCGCGCTCCTCGGCGCCGTCGCCGACGTCGAAGGTGCGCCATGTTCCGCAGCCGACGACGGGCAGCGGCTCGCGCGTGGACGGTATCGGGCGCGTGTGCATCGCTTCGGTCGCTGCCGGGCCCGCGCCGAGAATCGGCGCCGCGACCGCCGCCGACGTCGCGCCGGCCATGAGGCGGAGGAATTCGGCACGGGTCATCGCGAGGACAGCAACAGAAACCTGGAGACTGCGCAATCGAGACAGGGTATCACGCCGCCGAATTACCCGGCCGACGAACGTCGGCCAATGGGTCGTGCACCGCCGGATCGCCACGCGGCCAAGGGCGACTTGGAGCGACTTCGAGTTGATTCCCGGCCATTGCAGCACGGCGGGGACCGACCCTAAGGGACCCGCCGGCGAGATCGAATTCCCCCGCCCTGGCGAGCGGCTCCGGCCTGTCGGCTATGCCTCCCGCGCGGAATCGTCCGGCAAGCCCCATCGATCGGGCGACCGACCACGGACGGGCTCCCCCGCCGCTCCACGCACGTCAACGCGCGCTAGGCTGCTCGCGATGACGCGTCGTGGCGTTGGATTTACTATTCGTCGCCGGCTATCGGTGCAGGGCGTACACGGAACGAATTCCGCCAGCAGCTCTTGAACGGACGACGTAATGACTAGGATCATCATCGTTTCTGGTGCTGACAACGGTTACGCGGACCTCCTCGCGGGCCTGTTGGCTTCGATCGACGCTCAAGCCCGCGATGCCGATATCGATATCGGCATACTCGACCTGGGGGTGGAGCAAGCGGTACGGACGAGTCTCGAACAGCGCGGGGTGGCCGTGACTCTTCCGGATTGGGACTATCCCCTGGAGCTCTTCCGATCAAGACCGCCGGACTTTTTCAAGGCCATGACAGCGCGCCCGCATTTGCGCCGGTATTTCCCCGGGTATGATCTGTACCTGTGGCTCGATGCCGATACCTGGGTACAGGATTGGACAGCGCTTGAACTCTACATCGACGCTGCGCAGCGCTCTGGCTTCGCTGCCACCCCGGAAGTTGATCGCAGCTATGACGCCTATTACAGAGACATCTCGGTAATCAACTGGCGCTACAATTGCTTCCGCAAATGTTTCGATGAGGAACTCGCGGAGCAATTGGCACCGTTCCCGCTCGTGAATTGTGGCGTGTTTGCCGCACGCGCCGATGCGCCGCATTGGGATGCGTGGTCACAATGGTTGGGGAAATCCCTTCAGACCATGCGCGAGCCGTTTTTCTTCGCCGAGCAGACCGCGCTCAACGTCGTGCTTCGCCGGGCGGGATTTCAGACGGCGTTCCTTCCCTCGACTTGCAACTGGATGTGCAACCGCGCTCTGCCGCTGTGCAGTGCGGATGGCGTGCTGCTGCTCGAACCCAACCCGCCGTTCAGCCGGCTAGGCGTCATACACATGACTTCGGAGACGAAAAATGGCCAGAAGAGACTGCTGGATCTGGATGGACGCCTGCATATCAGATCACTGAGATACGATGGCCACCGGAGTACCGCGGCGCAAGATGTCGTAGTTCCATAACGTCTAAGATTCTTGTCACTCTACCGCGCGCGGCATTCAGTCACCAGCATCCGGCGCGCATCATGGCGATGACACCAGGAGAAACCTGCGAGCTACGCAAGCGAGACCACGCATCACGCGGCCGCCCACGCGGGTAACGTGACCATCGAATCGCGCTGACCGGCCGTCTTTCAGGCGTCAGCCGCCGACAAACTCCCGTCGGACCCTGAGACACCCACCCTTCGGCGAAGGCGTAGCTGACGAGCAATCGCCCCACCGTCAAGGCTGGTAGTTGCGTCCGCCTCTGAACGCCGATTCGGCTGGTTCAGCCGTTCGAGCGCACCCAGTCCAGGATCGCCGGGGCCTCGGCAGGCGCGGCTATCGCGAATCCCTGAGCCTGGTCGCAGCCCATGCGCGTGACCATGGCGAGCAATTCGGCGCTCTCTACCCCTTCGGCAACCACCTTGAGGCCGAGGTCGTGCGCCAGATGAATGGTCGAGCGCACGATCGAGGCGTCGCGCTCGCTGGTCGGCATTTGGGAAATGAAAGAGCGGTCGATCTTGAGCGTCGCCAGCGGCAGCTTGTTAAGGGCCGAAAGCGACGAGAAGCCGGTGCCGAAGTCGTCCATGGAAAAGCAAATGCCGATTGAATTCAAGTCGGTAATCGTCTCGATCGCTCGCGCGAGGTCGGCAAGCATGGCAGTCTCGGTGATCTCGAAATGGACGTTCGCGCCAGGCACACCATGGGCCTCGAGGATCTTCTTGACGTCGGCAACCAAACCCTTGTCGGTCAGCACCCGCGAGGACAGGTTGATGGAAATGGTGGTGCGGAGGCCCATGCGGCACCACGCTCCCCACTGTCGCGCCGACTCCGTCAAGACGTAGAGCGTAAGGTCACGGATCTGATCGCCAATCTCGGCAATTGGAATGAACTCCCCGGGAGGGATCAGCCCGTATCGCGGATGCTGCCAGCGAACGAGCGCTTCGACCGCCTCGAGCCGTCGTTCGTCCAGGCTGACGATGGGTTGAAAGTAGACCTTGATCTGGCCCGTACGGAGAGCCTCGCCGAGCTCTGTCGCCGACTCCAGTCGACGCGGCGAGTAGCGGTCGAGCTCGGCTGAAAAGATCCGCGCGCGCAGCCCCTTGCGCTTGGCCTCGTACATCGCGACATCGGCACACCGCAGGAGGGTCGACGTGTCGCTGCCGTGCGTCGGGAAGATCGCAGCGCCAAGCGACGCGTCGATGCTGAGCTGAAGCGTTCCCACTGGGAAAGGCTCGCGCAGTACCGCGACGAGCTCGATGGCGAGCGCCTGGACGGCGTCTTCGCTCCCTGCCTGCTGCAGGATTACGGCGAACTCGTCCCCACCGAGCCGTGCGACTTCCCCGTTGCTCGCTTCCAGCAGCGGCTTGAGTCGCGGACCGATCAGCTTCAGGACGTGGTCGCCCGCCTGGTGCCCAAGCCCATCGTTGATCTCCTTGAAGTGGTCAAGGTCCATCAACGCCAACGCCAGCCGCTCGCCTTTCGCCTTCGACTCCGCAATGCGGACGCTAAGCTGCTCGGCCAACCACTTGCGGTTCGGCAGGCCGGTCAGCGGGTCGTGCCGCGCCTGGTGCTCGAGCCTGGCCAGCGCGCCTTTGCGCCCGGTGATGTCCCGCCACGCGGACCACAGCCTGACCAAGGCGCCATCCTTGATCACGCCGACGATCGATCCGAGCACCCACCGTGATCGCTCTTCGGGCGACGGGATCTGGAACTCCTGCTCGCTCAAGCGGTAGCCCGCCCGTACCCATGCGACAGCGATGCGACGAGCAACGCCCCTGGGAAGCAGCTCTGCGATCTTCCGGCCGCGCAACGCTTCGGAGGACTCGACGCCCAGCATCCGAGCAAGCGCCTGATTGCATTCAACGACCGTGGCGTTTGCGGCCACCTCGTCCGCTGCCTGCTCGAGCGGAAGATGGGTGCTCACCGGGGGATCGAACTCGGCGCCAAGGATCGCTTCGGTGGAGGTCGAAACGAAGGTGCGATAGCGCTCTTCGCTCTCCGCGAGCGAGGCGATGTAGCGTCGACGCCGCTCGCTGGTCAGTGCCCTCGTTACCATGTCCGCGATCGAGGCCGCGAAGCTCTGTTCATCGAGAACCCAGTGGCGGCTCGGTCCGACATGCTCATGGCAGACGACGCCGACGAACTCGCCGGTGTCCATGCGCACCGTCGCTTCAAGCATCGAGCTGATGCCAAGCGGAACAAGGTAATTCTTGGTCAGCTCGCTGGTGCGCGGATCGTTCTGCGCGTCTGATGCATCGAGAGCGCGGTTCAGCTCGAGCGCGCGAATGTAGGCGGGAAACTCGTGGACGTTGAGGCTCGGCCCGGCCATCTGACGTCCCAAGCTTCGCCGGAACAGGCTCCTGCAGACAAGGCTCGAGCGATCCTCCGTGAGCAGCCAAACGCTGGCACGCTCGACCTCGAGGGTCGTACCCGCCACTTCGGTGATCCGCGCGAGAGCATCGTCCAATGACGTATCTTCGTCTCGTGCGTCCGACACCAGCGCGAGCAGCGCAGCCTGCTGTCTGTGCATCCGTCTCTCGGTGATTACGGCGGCCGGGATCTCCTGCATCGTGCCGACCAAACGTGCCGGCCCGCCAGACGGATCCCTCAGCACGCGCGCCTTTGCGACCAGCCAGCGCGGAGCGCCGTGAATGTCCAGGACGCGAAACTCGACGTCGCATTCGCGATCCCGTTCGACTGCATCTGCAAGTCCCTGCTCGAAGCGCGGGCGGTCGAGGGGCGTGAGCCGCGCGAGAAATCCCGCCTTCGTGCCCTCGAACCCGCCTGACGGGTAACCCAGGAGAGTCTCCAAAAAGGGCGACAGCGCGATGGTGTCAGCCTCTATGGGCCATTCCCACAGACCAACGCCGCCCGCGAGCAGCGCGGCCTGCATGAACGCCTCCGGCAGTCCGCCGGACTGCTTAACGGCAGAACTGACGCCGGAGCCAGCCTTTGTCGTGGCTGGCGGTAGAGCGGACTCGGAGACGAACAGACCGGTACCGAGCTCGGGTGATGTCAACCGTCCTCTCCTTCAGCCATCGCACGGCTAAGACTGGCCAAGATGCCTGAATGTCCCCATTCCGACCCATGAGAGGAAGGAAATATGCTCTGTACAGCATATTGTGGTTGACCGCCCCGAGGCATAGCATAATGGCTCACCGGATGCGCCGCCACTCCAATATGCTCATCGAGAGCTATTGTGGCTCGGCGACGGTAACCGTAATCCGGACCGGGTTTACCCCCCGACCCTAACCGGTCATCCCGAACTCGGTCTGGTCCTCCCGCGCCCCGTCCAGGGGCGCCTTTTTTTGGTTGATCGCGGCTCGAGCGCGCCACCTGTGCGGCGATCCCGAGATCTCCGCCGGACGGTGGCTCGCACCGAACGCGCAAATCCATTGCGGCCGAGCGTTCCAGCGCATATCCTTGTCGAAATGTCGACCGCAGCACCTATTTCGAGGCGCCGGCGAAAATGGCTCGCCGTGGGCGTGATGCTGGGTGTCATCTTCACCCAGCTCGTCACCTCCGCGTACGCGTGCCCGAGACTCCTTCCGGGTTCCGGGACCGCCGCGGCCGAAGCGTCGCCGGCCTACTGCCCCGAGGCGGTCAAGAAGCTGGTGAGGAACCTTCGACATAACCCCAATTGTTGCCAGGCGTACTGCACTGCCGGGCAGCAAATCGACACCCACGCGAATTCACCGGTTGCCGCGGTCGCCCCGCAGCCTGCCTTAACGATTCGTGTTGCTGATGCAGCAACGCTCACGGCGCGGGGAGCGTGGCCGGTTCCTGCTCCGAACGCGACTCCCCCACCGCTCCTCCTCTGTAGCCGTTTCCTGATCTGACCCTTCCCTTGCGCTGATCTCCTCGCGCTATTCGCGTACCGGGGTGATTCGTACACAAAAGGGGGGAGCCATGTTCATGCAGTCGGCCGCGCGAGCGGCCATCAACAGCGTCGGCGCATGCACCGCATTACCGCATGTGCCGCAATCGATATGCCGCGTCTGAGGGTAAAGCCGGCCTGGCTACTGAGCAGCGATCGGGGCGACCCGTTCGCACCCCAGCTGTTTCGCCTCCTGGAGGCGATCCACGAGAGCGGCAAGCTGACCCTTGCCACAAGTCGCGTCGGGCTTTCGTATCGGTATGGCTGGGGCCTCCTGAACAAATGGGAAGCCGAGCTCGGCGCGCCGCTCGTCCTCAGGGAGCGCGGTCTAGGAGCACGCCTCACGCCGCTGGGGCGGAAGCTCCTGTGGGCCGAGCGTCAAGTCACCGCGAGGCTGCATCCGAGGTGCGAAAAGGTCGCGGCCGAGCTGAACGTGGAGTTCGCCAAGGCAGCCTCGCCGCCGATTTCAAAGCTGCGTCTTCACGCGAGCTGTGATTACGCGGTGCAGAAATTGCCCGCACTGAGTCAGGAGACTCGGGCACCCGGAATCGAGCTCAGCTACATGGGAAGCGCGGAAGCTCTCGAGTCGCTGTCGCACGGTCAATGCGATCTTGCGGGGTTCCATGTTCCCGATAAGCCGGAGATAGCCAGAGCGGTATGGGGCCAGCACGTCGAGCTCGCGCGACCAGCGCAGCAAAGGGCTATTCGCTTGGTGACGCGAAGGCAGGGGCTCATGACCGCGCGGGGAAACCCGCTGAAAATTCGGTCGTTGAAGGATCTCTGCCGGCGTGGTGTCAGGATGGTGAATCGTCAACCGGGGTCGCCCACTCGCCTGCTGCTTGACGCTCTGCTGGCGAACGCGGGTATTGACCCAGGCCGGATCGCCGGGTACGAAAGCGCCGAGTTCACGCACGCTGCGATTGCCGCTTTCATCGCGAGCGGCGCTGCCAACGTGGGGCTTGGCGTGGAGGCGGCGGCACGTCAGTTCAAGCTGGACTTCATCCCGATCGCGACCGAGCGGTACATGCTCGCGTGCAACGCGAAATCGCTGACGAAGCCCGCAATGAAGGAGTTTCTAGTCCTCTTGAAGAGTCCCTCGTTTGCAAAGACGGTGGCCTCTCTACCGGGGTATGCGCTGGACGCGCCGGGCACGGTGGTCGGGTTTCCGACCGTCTTCCCCGGGTCGAAAGAATGAGCCATTTCACCCTCTCTGTTCCCGAGGGGTAAGGCAATGTCCCGAAGGGAAAAGCAGCTTCGACGCCGTGCCGCTACATTGTCGGCCGGTCGGGGGGAGGCACGGAACCTCGGCGGGCTCTTTGAGCACGGGGGCAGCTGCCTGACCGCCAACGGCCCGCCGAGGGACCGCCTGCTGCCTTGAGGCCGAGCGCTCGCGGCGCGCCCGGCTCCACAATCCAAGCTCAAGACCGCCCCGCTTCGGCGCTGCGTAAGCGGACCTCGCGCCACGCGGCCAGAAATTCCAACCTGCCCGCAGTCAGGGCCATCACCGGCACGACGTCAGCCGGCGCAGCTACCACGCGCGAACCAATAGTTACCGCCGCCGCCGGCCGAGCGACGCGGTTGCGCGAAGAGTCGGCTCACTCAAGCGCGTTTGATGAGACGCAAGATAAAGACAAGCCGAGCGAGCCTCCGCCGAACGACACACCCAGGGAGCAGAACAATCCGCCGAGCAAATGCACCGATCACGCTCACGGCGATGTCGCCGCTGCGCCGAAACCGCCGCCTCTCACGAGCTGCCCGGCAGCCACCCGGCCACCACCGATCAATAGGGCCCGGACTGTTTCGTCGTACGCTCCTTCTGTCTCAAGGAGATGGTGTGGTCGGAAGCGCAAATTCGCCCTTCGCCTGAAAATTCCAGGAGCCGAATACGGGGCCGCTGAGCGTGCCGTCCATCTTGTAATTGACCTTGTCGATCGGCTTGCCGCCGACCATGAGCAGGGCATAGGCCGCCATGCGCAGCATCGATACCGTCATCGGAACGCTGACGATGGATTCGCCGAAGCGGGGGATCGTGCCGTGCGCGTCGCTCACGCCGGTGGCGAAGGTCCTGTCCAGGACCTCCAGCTTCACATACACGCCGTCGTACTCGATCGGCGTGTCGTTCGGATTCTGTACCCGAAGCTTGACCATCATGCGCATCTCGAGGTCCTCTCCGGGGATGGATTCGATGTCGGCCACGGTCACCTGGACCGGTTCGCGACCCGGCATGCCCGCACAGGAAGCGACGATCAACGCGACGACCGTCATCAGGATGAGGAGCAGAGAGCGTGGCATCGTCGCCTCCTTCAACGCAGGGCAACGCTAGGGGCGCCGCGCGGCCTCGTACAACGGCAGCACGGTCGGAAGCAAGGACTCGATCTGCTTCACGCGGTTCTCTTCGGCCGGATGGGTGCTGAGGAACTCCGGCGGCCGCTCGCCCTTGTTGGCCTGGATCATCTTCTTCCACAGCGATACCCCGGCTCGAGGGTCGTAGCCCGCGCGCGCCGTCAATTCGAGGCCCATGCGATCGGCTTCCGCTTCGTCGACGCGGCTAAACTTGGTCGCGATCACCGATTCGTACGCCGTGTTCGCAAGATCGCTCGACCCCACGGGGAGCCCGAGCAACGCGCTGGCGATGCCAATCGCAGTCTGCGCGGCCATGGCCTGCGAGACCTGCTCCCGCGAATGCTCCCGGAGCGCATGCGACACCTCATGCCCCATCACGATCGCGATCTCGTCGTCGCTCAGCTGGAGCTGCTGGATCAGTCCCGAGTAGAAGACGATCTTGCCGCCGGGCATGCAGAAGGCATTGAGCTCGTCGCTGGTGAGAACGTTGACTTCCCACTTCCAGCCCGGCGCGTCGCGCCGGAACACGGCGGTCTGCGGCTCGATGCGGGTGGCGACGGCGCGCACCCGCTGCGTCAGCACCGGATCGGTGTTGAGCGCGCCCTTGCTGGCTGCTTCGTTCCTCAGCTTGGAATAGCTCTGCGCGGACATCTTGTCCATGTCCTCGGACGAGACGAGCAGCAGCTGCTTGCGCTCGGCGCCCACGGCGCCGGGTTGCGTGGTACTGGCGCAACCGGAGAGGTGGAGAACGGCGGCTACGAGCAACGACGTCGCGAGCAGGCTTGTCGTGAAAGCCCCGCGGCGCACCCGATCTGCGGCCGAAACGTCCGACACGTGCAGAATTCCCTGTCTCGACACCGTCGCCCGGCTGCCAAGTATCTCCGGCTCCTCCAGGGTAGTCAAACGCTCCGGGGCAGTACTTCCGCCGAGGTTCTGCGCAGTGCGGGGCGTACGTATTCACGTTTCTTGACGCCCACCTCCGAATCGGCGTAAAACTTAAAACTTAGCCGCGCCCACCCTACGACCTGTCACCGGCACCATCGCCGTCGCGCGAGTTCCGACCGTCAATACGCGCATCGGTAGCAAGCATCATCCTGCCGTACGCCACGCCAGCGGTCACGATTCGCGTCCCTAGCGGTTCGTGCCCCGACGGCACCTCCAGAGATGCGTTGCGCGGCTCGCAGCCACCCGCGAGGAGGTCGACATGGCATACGAGCTCAAGCACCGCACCCGCAGAACCGTCACCAGGGGCACGCACTATCCCCTGGGCGCTACGTTGACGGCGGACGGGGTCAACTTCGCGCTCTACTCGCAGAGCGCGGCGACCGTCTTCCTCCTGCTCTTCGACACGCCGGACGGCGAGCCGACCGACGTCATCGAGCTCCAGGAGCGCGACAAGTTCGTCTGGCACGCCCACGTGAAGGGCGTCGAGGCGGGGCAGCTCTATGGCTACAAGGCGCGCGGCGAATATCGGCCGGAATGGGGCCTGCGGTTCAACGAGGCGAAGCTGCTGCTCGACCCCTACGCCAAGGCGGTGACGGGCAAGTTCCGCAACAAGGACAACCTGCTGCTGGCCTACGATGCCCAGCCCGCCGCCGGCGAGCGCATGCCGGATACGCGCGACAACACCGCCATCGTCCCGAAGGCGGTCGTGATCGACGATGCCTTCGACTGGCAGGGAACGGCTTCCCCGGACCTGGACCTGCAGGAGCTCGTCATCTACGAGGTGCACGTCAAGGGCTTCACGGCTCATCCGTCGTCCCGCGTGAAGCAGCCCGGCTCGTATCTCGGCTTCATCGAGAAGATCCCCTACCTCAAGAA
>Ga0187776_10001162_pt1 | contig 13034 bp, 11 predicted proteins | sample 0216_BV02_MP12_2_FD_132426 | JGI IMG/M metagenome (GOLD analysis project Ga0187776, IMG submission 132426) | Tropical peat soil microbial communities from peatlands in Department of Meta, Colombia - 0216_BV02_MP12_20_MG | ecosystem: Environmental > Terrestrial > Soil > Wetlands > Peat | place...
CCGCTGTTCCTGCTCGAGCGTGAAGCGCCGCCGGCGTGCTCGGAATTTCGTCTCGATTCGGGCGCGCGACTGGCGCTGGCCCCCGGGGCGGAGCCCCAGTCGGAGACTCGGTCGGAGCCTCCGTCGGCGTCGACCTCCTCGCTCTCCGAGCTGCTCACCATTCACCCGCCGGTCATCAAGAACGACAGGCTGCGCATCCTGCTCGCGTCCGGCATGATCATCGGCTCGGCCCTCGGCGGGTTCTTCAACGCGTACCAGGAGTCTCCCCGCCACGATTTTCACGTCACGTACGAAGGATGGTTCGGTCGCACGACCTACGCGGGCGGTGCGGACAAGGCTGCGCACTTCGCCGACTACACGATCATTTCCAAGGAGCTCGCCAATCTCTACGAGGTGGCGGGGTTCTCACGCAACACGTCGATCGCGCTCGGCTTCGGCACCGCGTTCGCGTCGGGGCTCATGAACGAGGTCGGCGACGGGACGAACCCGTACGGGTTCTCGCCCGAAGACCTCGCGATGGACACCTTCGGCGCCGCCACCGCCGCGCTCGTCAAGCTGACCCGCACGGAAGATCTGTTCGGGTTCCGTCACGGGCTGCTTCTGCCGCTGCAGGGCAGCAAGACGTGCTGCCAGACGGACGGGCTCGGCCGCGACTATTCGAACGAGATCTACACGGCTGATCTGCACCTGGCCGGAGTTTTCGACCGCCTCAACCTCAAGGCGGGGCCGCTTCGGTATCTGATGTTCTCGGTGACGTACGGCGTGAAGGGCTATCCGACCGGCACCCCTTCCTTGAGAGAGCGGCAGGTCGGTCTCGAGATCGGGCTCGACTTCGAGGTGATCCTCGACGACCTCGGCGTGAAGCGCAACACGTGGTGGGGATACGGCCTCCACATCGTCTTCGACAACTTCCGGTTTCCGTTCACCGCGGTCGGCTTCCGCTACGATCTGAACCACGACACGTGGACGGGGCCCGACAACGGGAACGGGTTCGCGGCTCGCTAGCGATGGTTCACCCTCGCGGCGGCCTGGCGGCGGCTGCTCGAATGGGTGGCCGCGCGCTCCGGCGCCGGCCTGCAGGTGCTCGAGCTCGCCGACCCGTACCCGCTCGAGCAGCTGTGGGCGCGCGACGATCTCGGCTGCGTCTTCATGTGCGGCTATCCGTGGGCGATGCGCGACGAGCGCCCGCACCTGCTGGCCGCGCCGGTACCCTCGCCCGTGCGTGACGCGCGTCGAGGCCGCCGTCCGACTACCACCCTCAGGCGATCAAGTCTTCGCCGCGTCTCGCCCGCCGTTCTTGTGCCGGAGCTTCGGCCGCCGGGCGATCGACTCGACGGGCTCCGGCCGCCCCCGGAGGCTCTCGCCGCGCTCCTGACACTGCACACAGGTCGTGACGCCCGGCAGCGCCCGACGCCGCGCCGCCGGGATGGCCTCGCCGCAGTCCTCGCAGGTGCCGTAGCTCCCGTCGCGCACCCGTTCGAGCGCGTTCACCAGCTCGCGGGCGCGCCGCGACAATCGTTCGTGGCTGAGTGCGTCGAGATTGCGCGACGCGATGACCTGCGCGTCGGCGAACATGTCGCCGACCAGGCGACCGTCGTCCGCGCGCGACTCGGTCTGCGCCGCGCGCTCGCGGCGCTCGAGGCGACCGAGAATCAGATCGAGCTCACGGCGTAGCTGTCCCTCGGCAGTGCGATCCGGCATCTTGCGCCCCCTGCGGGATAGATTCACGACGACTGTCCGGCGGTCGGCGCGCTCCCGTCAACCGCGCATTCGGCCGCATCCAGGGCGGGTTTTGCGCGGCGCCGACGCCGCCGGCCGCTGGATTCGCGGCGATCGCCATCGAGCATGCTGCGAAGCCGCGCGAAGCCCGGACGTCGCGGCCGCGACGCGGCGGAGACGGCGTCAGTCCGTCACATTTTCGCGATGTGGACAGCGGTGAAGATGTGGACGCGCGCGTTCGATGCCACGGAGCCGGCGCGATCGTGCTAGGGTTCTGTCGGCTCCATGCGATATCTCCTGGCGACGAGCTTGCTGGTGCTGGCCCTCGCGGGACCCGTCGGGGCGGCGGACGAGACCCTCGACAAGATCAGGGAGAAGGGGATCATCCATCTCGGCTTTCGGGAGACGTCCCGTCCATTCTCGTTCGTCGGGAGCGACGGCCAGCCGGCCGGCTACTCGGTGGACCTTTGCCGGCAGGTCGCGACCATTCTCAAGCAGGTGCTGAGGCTCAACGATCTCAAGCTGAGCTGGATGCCCGTCACGCCGGCCGATCGGCTCACGAAGATCGCGAACGGCTCCATCGACCTCGAGTGCGGATCGACGACGGTCACGTTCGATCGCATGCGGCAGGTCGCCTTCAGTCACATGACCTTCGTGGATGGCGGCAGCATCCTCGCCACCGCGAGCTCGGGAATCCGCGGGGTGAAGGACCTGAACGGCAAGCGCGTCGGACTGATCCCCGGCACCACCACCGAGAAGAGCCTGGCGACCGCGCTCGCCGCCCTGTCGGTCAAGGCGCAGATCGTCAACGTGGCCGAGCACCGGGAGGGCCTGCAGGGCCTCGAGGCTGGCCGGCTCGACGCGTACGCATCAGACCATATCCTGCTGGCCGGGCTACTCGCGACCGCCAAGGAGCCCGCGGCGCTCAAGCTGAGCGAGAACTACTTCTCGTACGAGCCATACGCGCTCGTGCTGCGGCGCGGGGACATCAACTTCCAGATCCAGGTCGACCGGGCGCTGTCGGCCGTGTACCGCTCGGGCGTCATCGTCGAGATCTACGAGCGGTGGTTCGGATCGTTCAACGACGTCTCCCCGCTGATGAGATCGCTCTACCTCCTGCACAGCTGGCCCGACTCGTAGATCAAAGCCGGGCTGGCGCCGGCCGCCTGACTGGTGGTTGACCCGACTCGATCACCGGGCTAGGCTCGGCGTCACGGAGACGCGGATGAAGTGTCCGCACTGCCAGGAGGCCAACGACCCGGGCGCGACGTTTTGCTGGGCGTGCGCCGCCCCGCTCGCTGCCGGGTGTCCGAGCTGCGGTGCCCGACTCTCCCCCGGCGCCCGGTTTTGCTCTGCCTGCGGACACCCGATGAGCTCGTCGGCGGCAACGGCCAGCGCCGATCGCGTGCGGTCGCCGGACACCTATACGCCGCAGCATCTCGCCGAGAAGATCCTGACCTCTCGGAGCGCCCTCGAGGGCGAGCGCAAGCAAGTCACGGTGCTCTTTGCCGACGTGAAGGGCTCCATGGAGCGGCTGGCCGGACGCGATCCCGAAGAGGCGCGTCAGCTTCTCGACCCGGTGCTCATGCGCATGATGACGGCGGTCCATCGCTTCGAGGGCACCGTGAATCAGGTCATGGGCGATGGCATCATGGCCCTGTTCGGCGCGCCGCTCGCTCACGAAGATCACGCGCTGCGCGCCTGCTATGCCGCGCTCGAGATCATCGCCACGCTGGACCCGGCTGCCGAGATCAGAGTCGGCCTCCATTCCGGGGCCGTCATCGTCCGGGCGATCCGGAACGATCTGCACATGGACTACAGTGCGATCGGCCAGACGACGCACCTGGCGGCGCGGATGGAGCAGCTGGCGCGTCCCAACACGGTCTATATCACCGAGACGACGTATCGGCTGGTCGAGCCGTTCGTGTCGGTCGAGCCTCTGGGGCCGCTCCCGGTGAAGGGGCTGTCCGATCCGATCACGGCGTTCGTGCTTCACGGTGCGCGCGGCCCGGTCGAGGTCGGACGGCTCCGCTCGAGCGGCCACCGGACGAGCTTCGTCGGCCGCGAGCGGGAGCTCGAGGTCATGCAACGCGCGCTCGACCGCAGCGTTAGAGGGGACGTTCGGATCGTCGGCATCACGGGTGAGGCCGGCATCGGCAAGAGTCGCCTCTGTCTCGAATTCAGCGAGCAATGCCGCTCGCGCTCGACGGCCGTCTGGCACATCGGCGCCACCCCGTACGGACGCGCGATGCCGTTCACGATCCTGCTCGACTTCCTGCGACGCTACTTCGAGATCGCCGACGGGGACGACGCCGCGGCCGCACGCCACAAGGTCGCGACACGGCTTCGCGACGCGCACGGTCATACCGGCGAGGATCTACCGCTCCTCCTCGATCTGCTCGGATTGGCCGAGGAGACAAGCGCGCCGGCCGTCGACCCGAGCCTCCGCCGGGAAGCGCTCCTCGCTGCGCTCAAGCGTCTGATCTGGCTCGAAAGCCGCCGGCAATTCCCGGTATTCGTCTTCGAGGATCTCCAGTGGCTGGACAGCGGAAGCGAGGTCTTGCTGGAGGCACTCGTGGAAGCGGTTCATGGGGGACCGGCCATGCTGGTGGTGAACTTTCGTCCCCCGTACCACACCCCGTGGATGAACCGATCCTACTATGAGCAGCTCTCGCTCTCGGCGCTCGACGCCGACGCGGCGACGGCCGTGGTGGTCGGGCTCCTGGGTACGGATCCGACGGTGCACACCGTGGGCCGACGTGTCCTGGAGCGGGCCGAGGGCAATGTCTTCTTCATCGAAGAACTGGTGCGGTCGCTCGCGGAGAGCGGCCGGCTCGCGGGCAAGCCCGGTGCGTACCGCTGGATCGCGACCAGCGCCGAGCCCGAGCTGCCCGCGACCGTCACGGCCGTGCTGGCCTCGCGTATCGATCGGTTGTCGGAAGTCGACAAGGAGACCCTGCAGACCGCGGCCGTCATCGGCCGCGAGTTCTCGGCCGGCGTGCTCTCGGCGATCGTGAACGAGCCGGACGAAACGGTGCGCTCGAGACTGTCTCGCCTGGTAGCCACGGAATTCATCGGTGAAAAGCCCGGCACGACCAATGAGGTGTATCGCTTCGCGCATCCATTGACACGAGAGGTGGCCTACCAGTCGCAGGTGCTCGAACGACGCCGGCGCCTGCACGCGGCGGTCGCGCAGGCGCTCCAGACGTTCCACCGTGACCGGCTCGACGAGCACGCCGGTCTGCTCGCCTTTCACGAGGAAGCGTCGGGCGATCTTCGCGCCGCGGCCGGCTCGGCCGCGCGAGCCGCCCAGTGGATCGGGCTGCGAAACCCGGCCGCGGCGATCGGGTACTGGGCCAAGGCGCGGGCCCTGCTCAAGCCGTACGAGGACGCCGAGGACACGTGGCCGGCGCGCCTCATGGCCAGCGGGCAGCTGCTGAACCTGGGCTGGCGTCAGGGCATCGGAGCCGCCGAAGCGGCCGAGTATTTCGAGGAGTGTGCCTCGCTCGCTCAGCGTCTGAACGACATGGTGGGCTACGCGCTGGTCGTCCAGGGCTACGGCCGCATCCTCGCCGCGCGCGGCAGCGCCGACGAGTACGTCCGTCAAGTCGAGATCGCCCGCCAGCTCGCGGCACAGACGCGGCGCGGCGGTCTGCAGGTGGTGATGCTCGCCTCACTCTGCCAGGCCCAGCGTATGGCCGGCCGTCTCCGTGAGGCGATGACCGCCAGCGAGGGAGCACTGGGGCGGATCCATGAGCTGCGCCCCTTCGAAAGGCGCATGCTCGGCTTCGATCCACGACTGTGGCTCCTCGGACTTCGCGCCCAGTGCTTGATGTACCTCGGACGGTTCGACGATGCCCGCAACGAGCTCGACAGCCTGATCACGGGCCTGAGCGATACCGCCGATCTGGCCCTGCAGGCCATGCCGCACATCGCGTACGTCGAGCTGGCGACGCTCGTCGGCGATGCGGCGCTGGCCGAGCCTCACGCGCTCGAGGCTGGCGCGCTGAGCGCGCGGAGCGGCAGTCCCTATACGCGGGTGCACGCGCTGGCCGCACAGGGCATCGCCCAGCGTCTGGCCGGAGACGCCCCACGGGCGCGAGCGCTACTCGAAGAGGCGCTCGCGCTGGCGCGCGAGACGAACTCGGGTCTGGAATACGAGGCCCGCATCCTGTGCGAGCTCGCCGAGGCCCAGATGGGCCTGAATCTCCTGGCGTCGGCTCTCGAGACCGCCACGGCGTCGGCCGACACCGCCTGCCGCCGCCGTGCGCGGGTCGTCGAGTGTCAGGCACGGCTCGTCCTGGCACGGGCCGAGCTCGCTCGGCCGGACGCCGCGGGCGTCGGATCGGCGCAGCAGGCGCTCGAGCTGGCCCAGCGCCTGATCGACGAAACGGGCGCCCTGGCTTACCAGCCCGAGGTCGAGCGCCTTCGACTACACCTCGGCAGTCTGACTAGCGGAGCGGATGCCGATCGTCAGGGTAGCGACTGCGGATCAGGACCGTGATGCCGCCCTTCGTCGCCTTCGTGTCGGGCGCCTGCCACACCGTGACCTCGAAGTCGTAGCTCGGCGCCCACGCGAACGTCACTTCCACGGGCGGAACAGCCGAGAGCGCGGCGTAGGCGACGGCTCGGATCGTTTCCTGGATGGCCGCGGGCATGGTCTCCAGGAAGGACGCCCAGGCCATCAGCAGCTCCGGCGGCGCCGTTCTCGCCTCGCGCGCGATCTCGCTCAGCGACTTCCCGGGCCCCCACATCTCGCGTCGAGCGGAAAGCTCGAGTAGCTCCTGCCCGCTGAATCGTCGGTTCAGTCGTCCCAGCATGAACTGAAGCATTGGCATGATGGCTCTCCCGCATCCCGTCCGGAACGGTCGAAGGTCGAACGGTTGACGCCTCCTGTCCGGCAACCCCGAGCCGTCGCGGAAGGAACCATAGCGGCTGGGGTGCCGCGGATCATCGGCCGCGATCCGGCGGTTGTCAAGAGCCGCGTACGGTCCGACGGGGATGTCTAGAGCCGGTGCTTCGGGTGGGGCGGCGCCGCCCAGCGCGCGCTCGGCACCAGGTCGTTCTCCTTGAAGCGCGTCCAGCGGAATGGTGTGATGTCGTAGTCCTTCGAGCGCCCGTGCAGGATCACGTCCGAGATGATGTCGCCCATGAGCGGCGAGTGCTTGAAGCCGTGGCCGCTCCAGCCGAAGTCGGCGAAGAGGCCCTCGTAGGGCGCGATCGCGCCGAGGACGGGGTGATGGTCGGGCGTCGCGTCGTACAGCCCCGAGTAGCCGCCCATCGCCAGGCCGTGCTCCATCACCGGGAAGCGGTGGGCGATCAGCTCCGCGTTCTTCACGATCTGGTCCGGGTCGGCCCCCTCGTTGTAGGAGTCCGGATCGACCACCTCGTCGTAGACGAGCTTGCCGTGGATCGTGAGATCGCCGTGCTCGGGACGCATGTAGGTCATCTGGATGCTGTCGGCGACGGCCGGGTGCCCCCCGAAGCCCGACGGACGGCGGAAGAAGCACATCTGATGGCGCTCGGGCTTGATCGCGATCTCGACGCCGAGCGGCCGCAGGAGGCGGTCCGCCCAGAGCCCGGCGCAGTTGACGACGACGGGCGCGTCGATGTCGACGCCTTCCGACCGGACGCCGACGACCTTCTGGCCCGCCGTGCGGATCGCGTCGACGTGGCGATACTGCACGAGCGTCGCGCCCAGCTCGCGCGCGCGATTGGCCAGGGCGTTCGCGGTCGAGGACGGGTCGGCATAGCCCGACTCCGCCTCGTAGGACGCCAGCGCGACGTCGTCGACGTTGGCGGCCGGCACCAGCGCCTTCACCTCCGCCGGCGAGATCAGCCGCACGCGCGCGCCGACCTTCTGCGCCTGGAGCGCGTTGTGGCGCAGGTGCGGCGCGTTGTCCGAACCGGCCAGCGCCAGCATCCCGACCTCTTGGAACCCGGGATCCCCGTCGCCGCCGACGACGTCCTTCCAGTAGCGGAACATCTCCGCCGCGGCGCTGGCGGTGCGTGTGAAGAAGTCCATCGCGTAGAAGCGGCGCACGAGGGCGGTCGAGCGGCCCGTCGGACCCGAGGCGATGAACTTCTTCTCGATCAGCAGGATGCGGCCGGCCTTCTTGCGCGCAAGATGGAAGGCGAGGCTGGCGCCGTGCACGCCGCCCCCGATGATCACGAAATCGGCTGTCCGGAGCATGTCGCTCATGAAGATCTCACTCGCCCCTCGGCCCAGGTCGCGCCGTCACGGTCGCGACGACGGGAAGCCTCCCACCTCGCGGATCGCGGCCGCCACGCCGGCTCACTCCCAGCTGCGTGCGCGGCAACTTTAGCTCCAAGCGCGGAGCCCGGTCAACCGCGAGCCCGGCGGCGGTCGCGGGGGAAGCGGCGGGTCAGGGCTTCGCCGTCCTGGGCTGAGCCGACCAGGCGGCGCGGATCTGCGTCCGCGCGAGCGCGATCTCCTGTCCGGGAAGCAGCAGGCGACACTCGGCGGCCCGGAGCATGAGCCCGGAGATCTTCGGCGACGCCACGTAGATCGCGACGGTCCGATCGCCGGCGCTGCTCGAGCGCGTCAAGGTCAGCGTGCGCCGGTTGCCGTCGCAGGTCACGTCCGCGGTCGGATAGACCGGCCCGCGCTCGGCCAGCTGGACGTAGCGCTGGCCGGTCTTGGCATCGACACCGAAGACGACGCGCGGCCCGACCGCCGCAGTGACCCCGGCTTCGAGCATCCCGGACGCCGCGACCTGAACGGCGACGACGAGGAGAACGACATTCACATACCTCATTGCGGGACTCCCAGAGGTGAGCCGATAGACAGCCTATCGTTCTCTCTACTCTAGCCGAGGCGCCCGGGCCGCGCCTAGCCCATCACGCGCGCCCCGCGGCCGCGTGAGCCTGTGGGACCTGATAGGTTCCGGGAGCCGTCCGGAAGGCGATGTTCAGCCGGTTCCAGCTGTTGATGGCGGCGACCGCCAGGGTCAGGTCGGCGAGCTGCGGCGCGTCGAAGTGCCGGCGCGCCTGCTGGTACTCCTCGTCCGGGATGCGCGTCTCCGCGACCCGCGTGACCGTTTCGGCCCACGCCAGCGCGGCGCGCTCGACCTCGCTGTAGTAGGGCGACTCGCGCCAGGCCTCGAGCGAGTACATCCGCTGATCGGTCTCGCCCTTGGCGCGCAGCTCCTTCCAGTGCATGTCCAGGCAGTACGCGCAGCCGTTCATCTGCGACACGCGCAGCCGGATCAGATCGAGCAGCTTCTTGTCGAGTCTGCACGTATCGAGATATTGCTCCAGCCCCAGCATGGCGCGGTAGGCGCCGGAATGGACGTCGCGTCGCTCGATTCGCGTTTTCATGAGCGTGCTCCTTTCGGGTATTCCGAGACCTTCAGCGCCCAGCGTACGACTCGCACGGCGTGTTGGCGACTTTTCGTTCGGCGGCTTCAGGCGATCGCCCGGGTGCGTCGCGGTGGTGAAGGGCGCCCGCCGACGGCGACCGTGCGCCTGGTTCGCCGTTGACCGCCATGGATCTGACCACCTTGACCACTGGCCCGACATCCGGACGGCGCGCGAATCGCGGAAATCACGCGCGTCGCGCCTGGCACGCGATCTGCTCTGCGCTGAATGAGCTTTGTGGCGCGGGACGAGGTTTCGCAGATAGGAGATCGAAGGCGGAGGGGATTGCGGTATGCAGACCAGGAGAACGACGCTGATCGGCATCGGGCTCGCTTTGTATCTGCTGGGATTCGGCATGCTCCTGGGCGTGGTCGTCGAGCGGATGCGCTTCGATCACGAGCGCGCCCGCGTCCTCGCCCGCTATGACGAGGCCGTCCGCCAGTGGCACGCGTTCCGGATCGAGCTCGAACGATCGATCGCGCGGCCCGCCGAACCTTGAGACCGTTTCAGAGCTCGCGCGACCGACATGCGAGCGTCGCGCCGCCTCCGGCCGTCGCCCGACGCGCTCCGCGGGTGGATCGCGGGCCGGAGACCGGGCCCGCGGGGCCGCCCTTGACATGGCCCTCGAGCCCCAACATCCTGGCTGCCGTGCCGGCCCGATCGAGCGATCGGCGGCCACGGAGGCCGTGTCGATGAGCGACTGGAGCCGTGTCACCCGGCCGATCCCCGTCCCGAACGAGTGGACGAAGCCGTTCTGGGATGCGGCCAGGCGGGGCGTGCTGGCGCTGCAGCGGTGCCAGGCGTGCAAGCATTTCCAGCATCCCCCGTACGCCACCTGCGTCAGCTGCATGGCGACCGACCTGGCGTTCGAGCCCGTCAGCGGCAAGGGTGCCATCTACGCCTACACGATCATGTACCACGCGGGCGACAAGCGGTTCGCCGCCGCGATCCCGTACGCGAGCATCATCGTCGAGCTCGATGACGCGCCGGGGGCCTTGCTGGCGGCCAACCTGCTCGAGGCCCCTTACACCGAGGCGAAGGTGGGCCGTCGGGTCGAGGTGGTGTTCGAGCCGCTCAACGACGAGTTCACCCTGCCGCAGTTCCGGCTCGCGCGCGACGCGAACTAGATCGAGGAGAGATCGCCCCATGTGGGAGCACCGGTGCAAGGTCGCGGTGAGCGGCGTCGGCTTCTCCAAGGTCACCCGCTCGGCCGAGATGCCGCTGGCCGCGCACGCGCTCGCGGCGGTGAAGGGCGCGGTCGAGGACTCCGGCCTCGCGATGGCGGATATCGACGGGCTGGCGACCTATCCCGAGCTGCCGGCGACGGGACACGCGGTGATCGACGGCGTCACGATCGTGTCGGTCAACTGCATGATGGCGATGCTGAAGCTGCCGAACCTCTCGTGGCACGTCCAGGTGGAGACCGTCAACATCGGCGGCGCCGTTCAGCAGGCCGTCAACGCGCTGCTCGCCGGTGTCTGCAAGTACGCGGTGGTCTGGCGCGCGATGCACAACCCCAAGGGCACGTACCAGAACCTGCCGGGCACGTATGCCCAGGGAGCGACGCAGTTCACCGCCCCGTACGGGTTCGGGGGCCCGGGTCAGGGCATGGCCGTCGCCTACACGCGCTGGCTCGAGACGCACAACCAGCCGCGCGAGAAGATGGCGACGCTCGCGGTGACCCAGCGGCGGCACTCGCACCAGAACCCCCACGCCTACTTCTGCGGTCAGCCGCTGACGCGCGAGGACTATCTCAACTCCCGGATGGTCGCCTACCCGTTCTGCCTCTACGACTGCGACATCCCGGTGCAGGGCGCGGTCGCGATCGTCCTGACGACCGCCGAGCGCGCGCGCAACCTGCGCCCGCGCCCGGCCTACGTCGCCGGCTACGGGCAGCGGCTCGCGTTCGAGGTGGCCGGCCGCATCGGCAGCCTCTCGAGCTACATGGAGGGTGGCCGTAGCTCGTCGCGTCTGACCTGGGAGCGCTCGGGCTTCTCGCCGGGCGACGTCGATGTCGCCCAGATCTACGACGGCTTTTCCGCGTCGGTCATCTACGGGCTCGAGTCCTACGGCTTCTGCAAGGAGGGCGAGGCGCTCGATTTCATCCAGGACGGGCGCATCGAGCTCGACGGCGAGCTGCCGCTGAACACGTTCGGCGGCAGCCTGAGCACCGGACGTATCCATGGCCTCTGGCACATCATCGAGGGCGCCCTGCAGGCCTCGGGGCGCGCCGGCGAGCGCCAGGTCAAGGACGTCAACGTGTCGTTCGTGGGCGCGAGCGCGCCCATCGTGCAGGGCACCACGTTCATCTTCGTCAGGGAGCCATACTGATGGACCTGTTGCTGCGCGGGAAATACGTGCTCACGAGCGCGCTGTCGCCGCGAGTGCTCACCGACGCCGCGATCCGCGTGGCCGGAGACACCGTCGCCGAGATCGGCGCGTGGGAGGCGCTCCGGCGCGCGCATCCGGACGCGCGCGTCGTCGGCAACGGCCGCCAGCTGCTCCTGCCGGGGCTGGTCGACGCGCACAGCCACGGCCGCGCCATCTCGCCGGTGCAGAAGGGCGTGCTCAACGACTACCTCGAGAACAACCTCCTCGACTGGGCGATCATGCCGCCCTTCGACCCCGAGCTCACCGCGGCCCTCGGGGTGGTGCGCCACGTGCGCAGCGGCTGCACGACGATCCACCACATGGGCTTCGACACGGAAGGGCCGAAGGCGCTCGATCAGTGCGAGCGCGCCATCCGCGCGTACCTCGACGGCGGCATCCGGCTGGCCTTCTCGCCCGGGGTGCGCAACGTCGACAAGCTGGTGCTCGACTCGCGGGCGTTTCTCGCCACCTTGCCCGCGGACCTGCGCGCCTTTGCCGCGCCGCTGGTCGAGCTGGATAGCGCCGGCATGGAGCGCGACTACTTCGATCTCTTCGAGCACCTCTACCGCAAGTTCAACTCCGACGACACGCGGATTCTCCTGAGCCCGAGCTGGGCCCAGGCGGTGACGGAATCGTTCCTGGCCCGAACCCGCGAGACGTCCGACCGGCTCGGCCGTGTACCGATCCACATGCACTGCCTGCAGACGCCGATCCAGAAGGCGTTCTCGCTGCGCCGCTACGGCCGCACGGCGATCGCTTGGCTCGACGAGCGCGGGCTGATCGACGAGCACGTCGCGCTCGGGCACGCGATCTGGGTGACCGACCGCGACATCGACATCCTGGCGGCGCGGCGGGCCTCGATCACCAGCCACCCGAGCTGCAATCTCGGCATGCGCAACGGGCTGGCGCCGGTGTACGAGATGGCCCGGCGCGGCGTCAACGTGGCGATGGGCCTGGACGACAAGACCATCAACGACGACGAGGACGCGGTGATGGAGCTCCGGATGCTCCACAAGCTCCACCGCGTGCCGAGCTACGAGCTGACGACGCCGCCGCTCTCCGCGCGCGAGGTGCTCGCGATGGGCACGCTCAACGGCGCGCGGGCGCTGGGATTCACCGGGCGGCTCGGCGCCCTGACACAAGGCATGAAGGCGGATGCCATCCTCGTCGATCTCGACCGGGTGCTGGACGACCCCTGGCTCACCGACGAGCTCGACATCGTCGAGGCGTTCCTGCACCGCGCGATGGGCGCCGACGTGGCGATCGCGGTCGTCGGCGGCCGCGTGATCATGGAAGACCGCAAGCTCCTGACCGTGGACGTCACCGCGCTGTACCGGGAGATCCGGAGCGCGGTGAAGACCATCGGCGACGAGCAGCGGCGGCGCGCGGAGATGCTCCAGCGCCTGAAGCCTTACTACCAGCGCTGGTACGACGACTGGCTCGGCGGCGAGACGCGGCCGTTCTACGTCCTCAACAGCCGCATCTAGATCACGCCCTCCTCGGCCAGCGTCTTGATCTCCTCGCCCGACATGCCGAGCAGCTCGCCGTAGACGTAGTGGTTGTCC
>Ga0187776_10001163_pt1 | contig 13028 bp, 12 predicted proteins | sample 0216_BV02_MP12_2_FD_132426 | JGI IMG/M metagenome (GOLD analysis project Ga0187776, IMG submission 132426) | Tropical peat soil microbial communities from peatlands in Department of Meta, Colombia - 0216_BV02_MP12_20_MG | ecosystem: Environmental > Terrestrial > Soil > Wetlands > Peat | place...
ATGTAGTACGTGCCGTCATAGGCACCGCGGTCGTAGACGCTGACGATGTTCGGGTGCTGCAGGCCCGCCGCCGCCTGCGCCTCGCGACGGAAGCGCTCGACGAAGCCGGGGTCCTCGGCGAACCGGCGGTGCAGGAGCTTCACCGCGAGCTTGCGCCCGAGCTGCTCGTCCTCGGCGAGGAACACGTCCGCCATCCCGCCGCTGCCGAGCCGCGAGATGACCCTGTAGCGACCGTCGATCAGGGTCCCGGCGGCAACCTCGGTCATCGTCATTGGCCCTCGGAAAGCAAGGTCTGGATCACGTTCTTGGCGATCGGCGCGGCGACGGTTCCGCCGAACCCGCCGCTGGTCTGCTCGACCGTGACCGCGACCGCGATCTTGGGGTCCTGGACCGGGGCAAATCCGATGAACCAGGGCTCGGTGAGGTTGGACCCCGGCGCCCCGATCGAGGCGGTCCCGGTCTTTCCGGCGACGCTGATCCCGCCGAGCTGCGCGGCGGTACCGGTTCCCTCTTCAACCACCCGGGTCATCATCTGGGTGAGCGCCTGAGCGGTCGAGGGCTTCATCACCTGCGAGTAGACGCTGGGGGTGATCGTCTTGACGGTCACGCCGTCCTTGTTGACGACACGCGCGGTCATGTGCGGGACCATCAGCTTGCCGCCGTTTGCGACCGCGGCCGCGACCATCGCCATCTGTAGCGGGGTGACCAGCAGCCCGCCCTGGCCGATCCCGATTCGGCCGATGTCCTGGTCGGGGCTCCCCGGGCGGTAGGGTCGGCCGTTCGGCCCGAATGGACGACTGATGTTGAGCTCATCCGGCGGGTAGTCGAGCGGAGGCCTCGAGTAGAACCCGAACCGCTGCATGTACTTGGTCATCGTCCCGATGCCGAGGTGCTCGGCTACCTGCGCCCACACCGTGTTGATCGAGTACGTCAGCGCGGTCGTCAGGTCGACGTTGCCCCAGCTCTGATTGCCGTCGTTCGAGAGCGGCACGCCGGAGATCGTCACCGGGGAGTTTCCGTTCACGCTCGAGCTCGGCGTGTACTGGCCGCTGTCGATCGCGGCGGTCGCGGTGACGACCTTGAACGTCGAGCCGGGTGGGTAGCCCGCCTGGGTCGAGCGGTTGAAGCTCGTGCCGGGTCCCTTCGGCGGAGGATTGTTGTTGTCGTAGCCCGGGTTGGCGTACATCACCTTGACCGCGCCGGTGCGCGGGTCGATCGCGACCACCGAACCGGCCCGGCCGCCGAGCTGCTGTTGGGCGACCTGCTGGGCCTTGGGGTCGAGCGTCGTATGGACGTCGTCTCCGGTGCGGGTTGGAGTGAGCTGCCCGAAGATCGAGCTGAGGCCGGTCTGAAGACCCCGTGTGTAGGAGCCGGCCGCGAGCTCGAGCCCCGCGGCGCTGCCCTGAAGGACGTTCGAGTAGCCGATCGCCTGCGCGAACAGCGAGCCGGTGGGATACACCCGCTTCCACGTGCCGCCGCCCGCGGGCACCGACTTCGCCAGCACGGTCGTCCCGTCGTCGGCGAGGATTCGCCCGCGCTTGATCTTCAGCTGCGCGACCAGGGTCAGGCGGTTGAGGCTGTTGTTGTTGAGCTTCGAGGCGTCGATCACCGTCCACCGGGTCGTGAAGAACACGAGCAGCGCAAACAGCACCACGACCACGCCGAACAGCCGGTAGATCTGCGCGCTCATCGCACCGGCCTCCTCGCTCGGTCGGACACGAGCAGCAGCAACCCCAGCAGCACGAAGTTGGCGACGATCGACGAGCCGCCGTAGGAGATGAAGGGCAGCGTGACTCCGGTCAATGGGATGACGCGTGTGACGCCGCCGACGATCACGAACACCTGGATCGCCACGATCGCGCTCAGGCCCGTCGCCAGCAACGTCGAGAACGAGTCACGCGCCATCACGGCCGCCTTGAACCCGCGCGCGATGAACAGCAGATACACCACGAGTACCGCCGCCGCTCCGAACAGCCCGAGCTCGTTCGTGATGACCGCGTAGATCATGTCCGTCTCGGGAGCGGGAATGAGGTGGTACGTGGTCCCGGGAAAGACGAGCACGGACTGACCGAATCCCTGGCCGAACATCCCGCCGGCCGCCTGCGCGAAGATCCCGTTGGCGATCTGGTAGCTGCCGAGACCCGCGTGGTAGAGGCGCGGATCGAACGGGTGAAGCCAGTCCTCGACGCGGGCGTGGACGTGCGCGATGTGGCTGCCGAGGTACGAAGCGCCGAGCGCGAAGGCGAGCAATCCGACGATCACGAACGACACCCGGCCGGTGGCCACGTAGAGCATCGCGAGCAGGCCCCCGTACAGCATCAGCGACGAGCCCATGTCGCTGAGGAGGACCATGATGGCCATCGCCACTCCCCAGATCACGAGGATCGGGCCGAAGTGCTTGATCGGCGGGATCGTCACGCCCAGGAATCGGCGGCCGCCGGTGACCAGCACCTGCCGCGTGTCGCGCAGGTAGCTCGCGAGGAAGATGACGAGGCCGATCTTCGCGAACTCCTCGGGCTGGAATCCGCCGAGGCCAGGCACCTTCACGGCGAGGTATGCGCCGTTGGTGTACTGGCCGAGCCCGGGCACGCGCGGCAGCGCCAGGATCAGCAGCGAGATCGCGACGATCGTGTAGCGGTAGCGCTCGAGCTTGCGGTAATCACGAAAGACGACGATCGTCCCAACGAACAGGATCAGCCCGATCACGAACCACTCTGCCTGGCGTCGCGCCTCCGCGGGGTCGATCCGGTAGACCATCACGATCCCGAAGCACGCCAGCGCGGCGACCAGCGGGAACATGTAGGGATCCGCGTTGGGCAGCGTGGCCCGGATGACGAGGTGCGCGGCAAGGCACAGGCCGAGGAAGATCGCGCCGTACGTCAGCGAGACGTTCGAGATCACGTTGGAGCGCTGGATGAACACGGCAGCGAAGCCGGCGGTGACCAGCAGCGAGGCCGGGATCAGCCCGATCAACTCGCGGTTACGGGCGCTCATCACGACTCACTGGGAGATCCTCCCGAGCTCCAGCTGGCGGACCAGGTTCAACGCGTCCGTTTGCGACCGGAGCTGGTTGTTGAAGAACTGGCCGCGCCGGTCGGCCGGTACCAACGAACCAGGGACACCCGATACGACGTAGGTCTCGTACAGGTTGATCCCCGCCGGAAGGCTGTACGGGAGCCCGCGGTAGATCGTCACGATCCCCTGCGAGTTGGTGCCGATGAAGTAGAGCTGGCGCGTCGCCAGATACCCGCCGCCGCCGACCAGGAACAGCACGATCACGACCGCAACGAGCGCGGCGATCGGCTTGGCGAAGCGCCGCGGACGGCGCGGCTCCGGACCCGGGGGCTGCTCCGGGGGCCTCGGAATCACCCGCGCGGGACGCGGTGCGACCGCGACAGCGGGGGCGGCCGAGCGCGACACGGCCGGCGCGTCCTGTGGCCCGCCGGCTTCCGCGACGCGAGCATCCGCGGGACCCGCGACGATCGTCGGCTGCTCGGGCTGGGCGCCGTCCGCCACCTCCTCGACGCGGAACAGCACCACCGTGATGTTGTCGCGACCGCCGGCCTCGTTGGCCTCGTCGATCAGCCGGTTCCCGGCCTCATCGAGCGAGGAGGAGCTCTGCAGGATCTCCTTGATTCGCTCCTCGGGGACCATCGAGGTGAGCCCGTCGCTGCATAGCAGCACGACGTCGCCGGCGCGCACCGGATAGGTCCAGGTGTCGACGTCGACCTCTGGCTCGGGGCCGAGCGCGCGGGTGATGATCGAGCGTTGCGGGTGCTCGGCCGCCTGCTCCTCGGTCAGCTTTCCCTGGCGGACCAGCTCGTCGACGAGCGAATGGTCCTGGGTCAGGCGGGTCAGTTCGCCACCGCGGAACAGGTACGCACGGCTGTCACCGACGTGTGCAACCGCCAGCTGCGAGGCGTCCAGATAGGCGGCGGTGAGCGTCGTTCCCATCCCCTCGCGGCCCTGCTCGGAGCGCGAGCGGTCATAGATCTGGTGGTTGGCGTCACGGACCAGGTCGGCCAGGCGCTCCTGAGCGCTGCCGCCGCCGTCCGGGAGGCCGTGCTCGAAGGTCTCGGTCGCGATCCGCGACGCGACTTCGCCAGCCTGCGCGCCACCCATCCCGTCGGCGACGACGAACACCGGGGCTCGGACGTACGCGCTGTCCTCGTTCTCCCGGCGCTGCCGGCCGGTATCCGTCTTGCATGTGCTCTCGGTGGCGCGCAGGATCGTCATTGCAGGTATGAGAACTCGGAATCACCGATCCGGATGCGGTCGCCCGGGTGCAGCGGCTGGGGCCCGTTCAGCGGCTCCTCGTTGAGGTAGGTGCCGTTGGTGGAGCCCAGGTCCTCGATCACCAGCACATAGCCCTGGCGCGTGATCCGCGCGTGGTGTGCCGAGGCGAAGGGATCCTCGATCTGGATCTCCACGTCCCCTCGACCGAGCGTAGCGCCGCGCTCCGGGATGTCGTAAGCCGTCCCGGCCTCGTGGCCGGGCGCGCGCTCCACCAGGAGCCGAGGCTCGAACCCGTTCTGGCCCGCCTCGAGCGGGGCGCTCGCGTCGTACATGCTGGTCGCGTCCGCTGGCCTCGTGGGCGCGGACCTGGCGGCCCCGGTCCCCCGGCGCATGTCGCGCAGGGCGCTCCACGCCACCCACAGCAGGAACAGGTAGAGGACCACCAGGAACCCGAACTTCAGACCGACGGAGACAGGTTGCAGCATCGTCGCGTGGCTATTCGAGCTCGAACCGCAGGACGGTCGAGCCGAGCTCGATCTCATCTCCGGGCCGGACCACCTCCGGACCCTCGACGGGCCGCCCATTGATCCGGGAGCCGTTCGTCGACCCGAGGTCGGTGAGCACCCACGAACCGCCCCGCGGGCGGATCTCGGCGTGCTGGCGCGACACGTTCGGGTCGCCCAGGACCACGTCGCAGTGCCGGCTTCGCCCGAGCGTCGCGCCCGCCGGACCCACCACCATCCGCCGCCCGTCGAGCAGGAGCAGCGCGGTCTCACTGCGGGCGCGCGCCCGCTCCTGCAACGGCTCGGCGAGGCGCTCGGCGTTCGAGTAGACCATCGTCCGCCCGGACTCCTCGGCGGCCACCGGCTGCGGCTCCTCACGTTCGGGCGTCACGACTCCCGTCTGGATCCCGAATTCCCCGAGCCCGAGGCGGGAGTCGGTCTCGAATTCGATCACCGGGCGGGCCGGCAGCGTGAAGCGCTCACGGCGTGCGTGCTCGAGCAGGTATCCAGCCAACTCGTCGGCAAGCGCGGTCTCGTAGCCGGCGAACCGCTCGCGATCGCGCGGAGAGAGAAACACTCGGTACTCGTTCGGGACGTACGTGCGCGACAGCGAATAGGACTTGTGCTCTTCCATTTCCCGGGCGAGCTTGCGGGCAATCTCGACCGGGCGCACCTCGGAGCGGAAGGCACGGTTGAAGGTGCCTTCGACGAGGCCTGCGATCTTGCTTTCGAGGGTACGGAGAACGCTCATTGCGTGGGCCTCGGCGGCGCCTGGGGACAGCGTCGGGAACGAGGCTTCAGGGCAATTTCATGCTACGCGAGTCCGGTCATAGTGTCGGCGCCTGGCCGTCTCGCCCGCCAACGGCGGATCAGCGCGGGGGCGAGCGCCACGACCGCGGCCCCGACGGCCCCGAGGACGGCCGCACCCGGGCGTAGCGCCGGAGCGGTGCCGACTTGCAGCGCGCTCGCTGTGGCCGAGGTCAGAACGGCCGCCCAGACGGTCACCAGCACGACCTGCAAGGGGAGCCACCTGCCGGCCGTGATCCACGGGAGCACGACCGCCGCAATCGCCCAGATCGCCGCGGGTGCGAGCAGCGCGGAGGTGAGCAGCGGGGCCAGGACGTGGTCGGTGGTGACGTACAGCGACGGCATCCACACCATCCGCGCGGGGGTGCCCGGCACCAAGCGCGCGTACAGGCCCTGTCCACCCAGGATGCCCGCGACGGCGAGCCAGATCCAGCCGGTCGCCCCGAGCGCGGCGCGCTGCCACGCGGTCTGCGCCCGCGCCGCCAGGGCGGGCCAGGCGCCCGCGAGCCCGAGGAAACCGAGGGCCGGAGCGGCCGCCGCCAGAGGCCACCGGACGGGCCGGCGGAACAGCACGACCACGGGCACGAGCGCGGCGAGCAGCACGAGCAGGGCCGCGCCGACGTGGCTCTGGGCGCTGAGCGTCGCGGCCGCCGCCAGCGAGAGCGCGAGCCAGCCGAGCCGCGGCAGCGCCGCGACCGCCACCCCGGTCAACAGCGCGGCGGCCGCCGGAGCGGGCCGCGCCGGTGAGGTGACCTCTCCCGCTAGCCAGCCGCCGATCGCGCCTGCGGCGAGGCCTGCCAGCGCCCGTTCGGGCCAGCCGGGCGGAGCCGGTGCGTGCGACGGCGTGGCCGCCGTGCGGTCCGGCGAGGAGGATCGCCGCGCGAATGGGTCGTCGTCCGGTGCGAGGGGAAGGCGGGTCCGCGTCGGCCACGGGCTCTCGACCACACCCGGCGTGTCCTGCACCGTGTCGAGCGAGGCCAGCAAGCCCGCTCGGAGCTCGGCGATCGTTCCGCGTTCGCGGGCACGCGGACGGAGCGCCTGGTCGATCGCCTGTGCGAGCTCGCGCGGGATCTCGCGCCGCTGCCGGCGAAGCGAAGGGAGGTGCGCGCCCAGGCGGCGAGCCCGCTGCGCCGCGGTCCCCGCCGCGATCGGGTTGACGCCGCTGAGCGCCTCGTAGAGCACCAGCGCAAGCGAATACAGGTCGGCGGGGCCGCCGGCCTCGCGGCCGTCCGCCTGCTCGGGCGCCATGTACGCGGCAGTGCCGATCACGTCGCCGGTCCGGGTCAGCGAGTCGCCGCCGATCACGCGGGCCACGCCGAAATCGGTCAGCTTCGCCACCTGCGCCGGGGTCGCCGGGTGCTCCGGCACGAGCACGTTCGAGGGCTTGACGTCGCGGTGTACGACGCCTTCGGCGTGCGCGTGGGCGAGCGCGTCGCAGAGCGCGACTCCGATCGCCACGATGTCCCGGTCCGACAGCCTGCCGGCGTCGAGCAACTGGGCGAGCGTCGCTCCGCGGACCAGCTCCGAGACGAGATAGGCGCCCTCGTCATCGACCGCCGCCTCGTACAAGGTGACGATTCCGGGGTGGCTCAGCCGCGCGGCGGCACGCGCCTCGCGCTCGAATCTGCCGCCCACGACCCGCTCGCGGGGGAGCACCTTCACCGCCACGTCGCGCTCGAGCCGCTCGTCCCGCGCAAGCCAGACGGTCCCGAAGGCGCCGGAACCGAGCGGGCGATGCAGGCGGTAGCGGCCCAGGATCAGCTGCGAGGAGGGATGCGCCGATTTCGTCGACGAGCGGACACGGGCGGTGCGCGTGACTGACGTCATCCGGACGCTTTTCAACGCTCCAAGCTGCTTCCCTTGTTCCGCGTCAGACGGCGCGTCTGGTCATACTGCGACCGAAATCGCCGCAAGGAGCGAGCGGGTTGTCGTTCTTCGACGAAGTAGAGGAGACTCGTGTGGACCCCGGAGCCGAATCTCGGCGACGGCCATCTCGGGGTGCGCGAAGGCCGCCGGGAGGCGGGAGCTCCCGGCCGCCGCGTGGGGGCTCGCGCCGGCCCGATGCGAAGGCGATCCGCGTTCGCCGTGCCGTGGCCGGCGGGGCGCTGCTGGTGATCTTGGTGCTCGTCATCCTCGGCGTGCACAGCTGCCAGGTCAGCCAGGAGCACAGCGCGCTTCGCGACTACAGCGACAACGTCGCGTCGGTGATCCGCTCATCGAACAACAACGGCGCACGGTTCTTCAGCGTGCTGTCGGCCAGCGCGGGCTCGAGCAACGCATCGTCGCTCTACAACAGTCTCGAGAACACTCGCCTCACGGCGCAGGCGCAGCTGAACCACGCGCAGGGGTTCGACGTGCCCGGGCCGGTCAAGACCGCTCACCAGCAGCTGCTGCTGGCGCTGCAGATGCGCGAGGACGGGATCGCGAACGTCGCGGGGCAGATCGAGCCGGCGCTCCAGGCCTCGACGAGCTCCGCGGCGGTCAACACGATCGCCGCCGAGATGGCGCGCTTCTACGGCTCCGATGTGATGTACAAGGACTACGTGCTGCCGGGGATCGTCAGCGCGCTGCACGCCGCCGGAATCGCGGTCGGCGGTTCGAACGGAGTGCCGCTCGAACCGGGGCAGTTCCTGCCGAGCCTCCAGTGGCTGAGCCCCACGTTCATCGGCGCGAAGCTGAACGTGAAGACCAGCAGTGCGAACGCCAACTGCACGCCCTCGACCCTGCGCGGCCACTCGCTGAACTCGGTCAGCGTCGGGGGAACGACGCTCCAGACGGGTTCGACGAACACCGTGCCGGCGAGTCCGCCGCCGACGTTCACGCTGACCATCGGCACCGGCAACATGACCGAGACGAACGTCACGCTCAAGGTGACGCTGAGCGGATCGTCGATCCGCGGGCAGGCAGTGCTCCCGCAGACGCCCGCGAGCCAGACTGCGACCGGGCAGGTGACCCTCGACGGCTCGCCGCCCCCGGGCAACTACACCCTTACCGCCGAGGTCGTGCCGGTGCCCTGCGAGAACGACACCTCGAACAACACGATGACGTTCCCGGTGACGTTCCAGTAGGGACCCGCCGGTGGGCGGGGGGTCGTGGGCGCGGGCGGTGCGGGGCGCTCGTCGCGGCGCGACCCTATGCTTCGCGCGGTGCACAACATCACGAGCACTGCAGGGATCGTGGCAATTGCCGCCGCCGCCGCCGCGTTGGTGGCGCTCGTCTTCTGCATCGTGCTGGCCGTGCGGCTGCGCCGCGTCCGGGCCGACCAGCGCGTGATCCTCGGCGGCACGGGCGAGGATCTCGTCGCCCACGCCGCCGCGCTGCGCCGGCAGTTCGAAGCGCTGTACGGGTGGGTCCAGGACGTCGCCAGCCGCCTCACCACGAGACTCGACGCGGCAGAGCATCGGCTCGACAGTGCCGTCACGTACAGCGCACTGATCCGTTACGACGCCTACGGCGAGATGTCGGGGCGACAGTCGACCTCGCTCGCGCTGCTGGACTCGCGGCGGACGGGGGTCGTGCTGTCCTCGATCCACCACCGCGACCAGGCTCGGCTGTACGCCAAACAGGTCCGCGAGGGACAGCCGGAGCTCGAGCTCTCGCCCGAGGAGAGCGAGGTCATCCGGCTCGCGCTGGAGGGCGGCAGTCCCACCCAGGCGCGGGCGTAGCCCGAGCTCGATGCGGCGATGCGTCTCGGCTACTTCGGCCCGGAGGGCACCTTCACCCACGAGGCGCTGATCGAGACCGTGTCGCGAAGCGCCGCGAGCGATGCGGAGCTCGTGCCGCTGCCCACGATCTACGACACGGTGATGGCGGTCCATACGGGCGTGGTCGAGCGGGCGCTGGTTCCGATCGAGAACTCGCTCGAGGGATCCGTCAACGCGACGCTCGACGCGCTGGCGATGGAGACCGAGGACGTGGCCATCGTCGGCGAGGTGGTGTACCCGATCCGCCACAGCCTGATCGCCAGGACCGAACTGGAGCTCGAGCAGATCGAGACGGTGGTCTCCCACCCGCAGGCCACCGCCCAGTGCACCAGGTTCATCCGCACCCGACTACCCGGGGCACGCGTGCTGGCCGGGAGCTCGACGGCGGAGGCGGTGCGGCTGGTGGCCGAGCACGAGGGGCCGTGGGCGGCGCTTGGCAACCGTCTGGCGGCAGAGCGCTACGGCTGCGTGGTGCTGCGGGCCGGGGTGGAGGACGTGCCCGAGAACGAGACCCGGTTCGTGTGGCTCGCCCCCGTAGGGTCGCCGCCCGGGGCGCCAACCGCCGCGGATGCGGAGCTCGGGCCGTGGAAGACGGCGATCGTGTTCTGGGGCGTCGGAGCCGAGGCGCCCGGATGGCTCGTGCGCTGCCTGGGCGAGTTCGCGGAGCGGAGCGTGAACCTGACCCGGATCGAGTCGCGGCCCCGCAAGCAGGGACTCGGGAGGTACATGTTCTTCGTCGATGTCGAGGGGCGCGATACGGAGTCGCACGTGCGGGAGGCGCTCGAGGGGCTGGCCGCGCACGTCGAGGTGCTGCGGGTGCTGGGGTCGTATCCGAGCGCCTGAGAGCGTCTGCGAGATCCCGGGGGGGCCGGGGGATCCGGAATACCGCCTCGCTACACTGGCGCCAGCCATGGCGATCTCAGTACCTGGGCCAGTCCGGTCCGCGCCGCCCCCGGAGCACCAGCGGCGCGGACGTGAAGGTGGCCGGGTGCTCGTGCTGAACGCGACGTACGAACCGATCAACGTATGCACGCTTCGCCGCGCCGTGGTCCTGTTGCTCAAGGACAAGGCCGAGGTCATCGAGCACGGGGAGTGGGATCTCCACTCGGTGACGCGGACGCTTCACCGCCCCGTTGTGATCCGGCTGGTCACGTACGTGCGGATCCCGCGCGACACCCACCGGCGCAAGATCACGCGCAGGGCCGTGTTCGCCCGTGACGAATGGACCTGCCAGTACTGCGGGTCACGGTCGAACCTGACCGTCGACCACGTGATCCCGAAGTCCAAGGGCGGCGGGTCGAGCTGGGACAACATCGTCGCCTCGTGCGCGCCGTGCAACCGGCGCAAGGGCGACGCGCTCCCGCGCCAGGTCGGGATGCGCCTGCTCAGGCAGCCGCGGACCCCGAACCCGAACGTGTTCATCCACGTCGCCACCCCGACGATCCCGGCGGCGTGGATGCAGTACCTGGCGGCGTAGGGCCTGGTCTGCGGGGGCGCCCGGAGCGACGAAGGGCGCCATCGACCGCGGCGCCCTTCGCACTCTATTGGCTGCCCTGAATCGAGACGAGCAATCTCGCCGGAGGGACTACTTCCGACACTCGCCCCGACGGTGTCTCGGGTGGGACTCCGCTAAGCGGGGCCAGCCTCCGACCTAGCGGCCGGACACCTCCAGGGTCCCGCAAGTACTTTCAGACAGTCGGACCACCTCCTTTCTCTGGTCCGACCAGGTTAGCGAACCGCTACGACGCGATCTATGCCAGTCTGGGCGCGCATCAGATGCCGACGGGCGACGACCAGGAGACGCTGCTGCTCAGCGTCGACTTCGAGGACTGGCACCAGCTGGTACGACGGCGCGTAGGAGTGTCCGACTGGGAGCGGCCGGGGCCGGCGCTCGGGCGCCAGACCGAGGCGATGCTGCGGCTGCTTGACGAGCTCGGGGTGCGGGCGACCTTCTTCATCCTGGGCATGACCGCGCGGGCCCACCCCCACCTGGTCGAGGGTCTGTCGCGACGTGGTCACGAGATCGGCTGCCACGGCGACAGGCACGTTCCGGTTCACAAGCAGACCCCGGAGGAGTTCGCGGCCGACCTACGCGCCGCGCGCGCGACGATCGAGGACCTCACGGGCCAACGGCCCGTCGGCTATCGCGCCCCCGCCTTCTCGATCACACGCGAGTCCCGGTGGGCCTTCGAGGTGCTTGCCGCCGAGGGGTTCGAGTACGACGCAAGCCAGCACGACTCGCCGCGGATCCGCAGGCGCGTGGTGCCGTCGAGGGACGCCCCGCATCCGCTCGAGCTGACCGATGGGACGCTTTGGGAGTTCCCGGTGGCCGTTTGGCGCCGCGGCCCACGGGCGCGGGTGCCGGTCGGCGGAGCTTCGTATTGGGGCGTGCTGCCGACGTCGCTGGTTCTGGAGGGTCTGCGCGCGTCCGGGCCCATGGCGGGGCTCTACCTCCACCCGCACGAGCTCGATCCGGAGCCGCTCGACGCACTGCTTCCAAGCTCGGCGAGCCCGAGCCAGCGGGTTCACGGCGTCGTTCGGAGCGCGCAGCGCAACGTGGCGCGGCGGCGGGCGCCGGACGTGCTCCGCGCGATCGCCGGACGCCATCGGCTGATCCCGTATGGTGACGCCCATGCCGAGCTCAGCGGCGGCGCCGCAACGCGTTCGTAACCGATTCCGGGCAAAGGCCCGCCAGTTCGACGACCTCTACGAGGACGAGCGCGCGCTCGTCCGGCTGCTGCGGCCGGGCCTGTTCCGCCGGCGCCGGCTCGCGGTCGAGACGGTGCGCGGATACGGCTCGCCCCGGGTGCTCGACGTGGGCTGTGGCTCGGGCCGGATCGGCGAGTTCGTCCTCGACGCCGGCGCGTCGCACTACGTCGGGGTGGACTTCTCCGAGCCGATGATCGAGCTCGCACGTGAGCGGCTTGGGCGGTTTGGCGACCGCGTGGGGTTGATCACCGCCGACTTCCTCGAGGCGCCGCTCGACGGCGCCTTCGACGTGGTGCTTGCGCTCGGCTTGTTCGACTATCTCGCTGACGCGGACGCCTTCGCGCGGCGGATGTTCGAGCTATGCGGGCCGGGGGGCTGTGTTGTCGGCTCGTTCCCGGCGTGGTCGCCCGTGAAGGGGCCGGTGCGGAAGGTTCGTTACGAGTGGATCGGCGATTGCCCGATCTTCAACTACACGCGTGAGGGGCTCACGGGGATGTTCTCGGCCGAGGGGTTCGGTCGCGTCGAGATCCTCGCCCCGGGGCGCAGCGGTTTCCTCGTGCGTGCGCATCGCTAGTGATTGACTGAGCCGAGATGCTCGTCCTCGCTACCAACTGGACCACGATCTCGTCGCTCGCCACCGGCGTCGGGACCCTGGTGCTGGCGGTCGCGACGTTCGCCTCGGTCCGCTCGGCGAACCGCTCTGCGCGGGTCGCCGAGGAGGCGCTCCTGGAACAGCGTCAGCCGGTGTTCTCGTCATCTCGCTTCGACGATCCACCGCAGAAGGTGATGTTCGTCGAGCAGCATTGGCTCCGAGCGGAGGGGGGCCGCGGCGTGGCCGACTACACGAACGGAAACGTGTACCTGGCGCTCAGCCTCCGCAACGTCGGCGCGGGGATCGGGGTTTGTCAGGCGTGGGCGGTCTGCACGGGCTTGCTATCGGCGGCGAGGGCGCCGCAGCCTCGCCCCGAGTCGGCGTTCCGAGCGCAAACGCGCGATCTCTTCATCCCGCCCGGCGATGTCGGTGTGTGGCAGGGCGCGGTTCGCGAGGTCGACGATCCGGACTACGCGA
>Ga0187776_10001164_pt1 | contig 13028 bp, 8 predicted proteins | sample 0216_BV02_MP12_2_FD_132426 | JGI IMG/M metagenome (GOLD analysis project Ga0187776, IMG submission 132426) | Tropical peat soil microbial communities from peatlands in Department of Meta, Colombia - 0216_BV02_MP12_20_MG | ecosystem: Environmental > Terrestrial > Soil > Wetlands > Peat | place...
CGCACGCGAAAACGTCAGCGCCCGCGTGATGGATCTCCTGACCCCGGTGGGCAAGGGACAGCGCGGCCTGATCGTCGCTCCCCCCCGCACCGGCAAGACCATGCTGCTGCAGAATCTGGCCAACTCCATCACCACCAACCACCCTGAGGTGGTGCTGATCGTGCTGCTCATCGACGAGCGCCCGGAAGAAGTCACCGACATGCAGCGATCGGTCAAAGGCGAAGTGATCTCCTCCACCTTCGACGAGCCCGCCGCCCGTCACGTGCAGGTCGCGGAGATGGTGATCGAAAAAGCCAAGCGTCTGGTGGAGCACAAGCGCGACGTCGTCATTCTGCTCGACTCGATTACCCGTCTGGCTCGCGCCTACAACACCATTGTTCCGCCCTCGGGCAAGGTGCTCTCGGGCGGCGTCGATTCCAATGCCTTGCAGCGGCCCAAGCGCTTTTTCGGCGCCGCGCGCAACATCGAGGAAGGCGGCTCGCTGACCATTTGCGCCACCGCTCTCATCGACACCGGATCCCGCATGGACGACGTGATCTTTGAGGAGTTCAAGGGCACCGGCAACATGGAAATCATCCTCGACCGCAAGCTGGTCGACAAGCGTGTCTTCCCGGCCATTGATATCCAGCGCTCCGGCACCCGCAAGGAAGAGTTGCTGATCCCCAAGGAAGACCTGGCGCGCATCTGGGTGTTGCGCAAAGTGCTGAACCCGCTCTCGCCCGTGGAAGCGATGGAGCTTCTTATCGACAAACTGGGCAAGACCAAGAGCAACGGCGAATTCCTGGCCAACATGAGCTCGCTGTAAAGCAGAAATCCGCAGTGAACCGGTGGCTGGGATCGAGCGCTGGCTAGCCGAAGAGATTTCGATCGAAGGTGATGAAGCCCAGGCCCTTCCGCCTGGGCTTGCCTTTTTGGACTGCTGGATGGGCCCCGCACTGGTTGTGATGGTAAGCGAGGACATTCGGATAGTTCACAATCCGATTTGATAGGGCAATCTCCGCCAAGCGGTACCGCAAATAGACCGAACCGCGTTTTCCTCCTCAGCAGAACCAGCGGTAACTCCAGTGATCGACAGTACCTGTCGATATTTCCGAATTTCGGAACAGAACGAGTTTTTGTCTGGAAGCCTCGAGATGCGTTGGACAATAACGTGCTGGGGCGTCTGTCGTGACGCCGTCCCTGGATGTGCGTCTCTTTCGCGCCATCACGCGCGAAAAACTGCTACCCGCTTGCAAGTCTGAAAGGAGTCACCATGCCACGAAGGATACAGCGTTTCGGGTGGATTCCCGATCTACCGGACCCGCGGGATCTTCTGTACGCGGCTCCGCCTACCGTTCTGGCTGCACTGCCGCAAAACGTCGATTTACGAAGCCAATTTCCCGGCGTTTACGACCAGGGCCAGCTCGGAAGCTGTACCGCTAACGCAATCGCAGGCGCTTTCCAATTCGATCAACGAAAACTAAACCTGAAGGAGTTTGTTCCCTCGCGGTTGTTCATCTACTACAACGAGCGCAAGATTGAGGGAACTGCGGACCAGGACAGCGGCGCCCGCATCCGGGATGGAATCAAGACCACGGTGAAAACCGGGGTTTGTCCCGAAAGCGACTGGCCATACATCATCCAGCAGTTTGTGGGACCGCCACCACCGCAAACCCTGGTGGACGCTCCGAAGAACCGCGCCATTTCGTACCATCGGGTGACGCAAAGCTTGAACCAGATGAAAGGCTGCCTGGCGGAGGGCTATCCCTTTGTCTTTGGCTTCACTGTGTACGACAGCTTTGAATCTCCGCAGGTGGCCAAGACAGGCCAAGTGCCGATGCCGGCCCCAGGGGAGAATCAAATCGGCGGCCACGCCGTGGTTGCCGTCGGATACGACGACAGCCAGCAGCGCTTTATCGTCCGCAATTCGTGGGGAGACGCGTGGGGAATGAAGGGCTACTGCACCATGCCTTATGCGTACCTGGCTGACTCGAGCTACTCGAGCGATTTCTGGACGATAAGGGGCGTGACTGGAGAGGCGGCCCAGGCGAAAGCCGCTGCATGATCAAGGCCGAACGGACACAGTGATTGTGAATAGGGTGCCGGAGTCTGCCGGTTCCCAGGAACGGCTTTGTCGAAGCCGGACACACACTTCACCGGGCTGGCGGGCAGTTAGTATCCACACATGCATTCCCTGCCCGCCAGTCCGCTTCTGTGGAGGGCTTGTACCGCGATCCTGGAGTTGAACGATGGGCGCGCCGGTCTCCTCGGCATTCCAACGATAGCCCGAGGTGCGGGCTTCGGGCAGAGTGAGTTCTGCGGAGGCGTTAAGGTCCAAGTTGATGGTGGTACCGTTCGCAGCGTCGGTTACAGTCTTCAACTTATTCCCTTCGCAGGGGCTACTACTTCGCTCTCTTCAACAGCGCGTTTCGATCGGCGCTGTTCCGCGTGCACACCGTATGTTGCGTGGACATTGCGTATTCGCAGGCGAAGCAGGCACAGCCGTTCTGAGTTCCAAGGTATTTCACCGGATCTTTGCAGTTGGCGATCGAATCCGAGCAGGATTCGGGCGACGGCAGCGCCAGGCAGACCGACGGTTCACATCAACGTGATCCCACTACCTCAGCGACTGCTCCACCTCCGAAAGCCAGTCCGGTCGCTTCAGCACTTCGCGCGGCTTGGGCCCATCGGCTGCTCCCACGATTCCGTCGCGCTCCATCAGATCGATGAGGTGCGCGGCCCGTCCATAACCGATGCGCAGCCGCCGCTGCAGCAGGGAAGTGGAGGCCTTGCCGAACTCCAGGACCAGCCGGACCGCATCCTGATAGAGCTCATCGTTCTCGTCGTTTCCGGCTTCAGCGCCGTCGGCTTCCGTCCGTCCCGCGTCTTCTTTGGGCGCCTCCAGGAAAGCCTGCTGATACTGCGCGGTACCCTGCGAGCGCCAGAACTCCACCGCCGCGGCGATTTCTTTTTCGGTGACGAAGGGTGCGTGCAGGCGATGCACGCGGGCCGAGCCCGAGGGCAGATACAACATGTCGCCACGTCCCAGAAGGGCCTCGGCGCCATTGGCATCGAGGATCGTCCGGGAATCGACCTTCGTTGCCACGCGGAACGAAATTCGAGCGGGAAAGTTGGCCTTGATCAGGCCGGTGATCACATCCACCGACGGCCGCTGCGTCGCCAGCACCAGGTGGATGCCCACCGCGCGCGCCATCTGCGCCAGCCGGGTGATCGACTCCTCCACATTGGACTGGTCCAGCATCATCAGGTCGGCCAACTCATCGATGATGATCACAATATAGGGGATCGAACCTTCCTGCTCGCTCGGCTCCTCGAACAGGCTGGGAGTGCTGCCGTCGAAGAGCCGGTTGTACTGCTCGATGTTGCGCACGCCCTTTTCCGCCAGAAGTTTCAGCCGCCGCTCCATCTCCCGCACCGCGTTGCGCAGCGCGTTGGCCGCCAGCTTGGGCTCGGTGATGATCGGCGTGTACAGATGAGGCACGCCGTCGTACACGCCGAGCTCCAGCCGCTTCGGATCCACCAGGATCAGCCGGACCTGCTCCGGCGTGGCCTTGTAGAGGATGGACATGATCATGGCATTGATGGCCACGCTCTTGCCCGAGCCGGTGGAGCCTGCGATCAGCAGGTGGGGCATGGTGGACAGATCGGCGACGTGGATGCGCCCGTTGATGTCCTTGCCCAGCGCCAGGGTAAGCTTGCCCTTGCTGCTGACGAAGTCTCCCGACTCCACCATCTCCCGCAGCCAGATCGTTTCCCGCTCACGATTGGGAACCTGGATACCCACGGTTGACTTGCCCGCCATGCGTTCGATGAGAATGCTTTCCGCGCGCAGCGCCAGGCACAGATCGTCGCACAGGCTGGTAATGCGGCTGTACTTGATCCCCGCCTCAGGCTTGAACTCAAATGTCGTTACCACCGGACCGGGATTGATCTGCGTGACCTGGCCGTGAACCTCGAATTCCGCGCACTTCTCGGTCAGAACGTGGGCCAGGGATTTCAACTCCTCCTCGTCCACGGCAAACTGCTCCTCGGGACGATGCAACAGAGCGCTGGAAGGCAGCTTGTAACCGCCGGTCAGCTTGGGCATGGTGGTCTTCGGCTTCGAAGCGCTGTCGGCGCGCTCACTCACCGGCGGCTCGGCCGCTGCCGGCTCCTCCGGCAGCCCGACTCCCGGGGCGAGTTCGGGAATTTCTCTCTCCTCCTGGAACATGCGCTCGATTCCGCTGCGCAGCGGAGTCTCGCCGGAGGCCGATGGCGCCGCTGTCTCCGCGCCCGCGGGACGCCGCACCAGTTGCGCCGTGACCGCGGGCCTGGCGGCTGCGCGCTTCTTCTCCAGTTCCTTCTGCGCCTTTTTGCGGGCCCGCTCGGCGCGCCAGTCATTGATTCGATCCCAGGCCGCGTAAGCGAAGGCAAAGCGGGTCTCGCTCCATAACTGCAGAGCGCCGAAGGAGAATGCGGTGCACAAGTAGAGCGCCACGGCCATCGCGCTCACCGCCACAATGTAAGCTCCAATCAGGTTGAAGTAGTGGATCAGCGCGTCTCCGCCGACGCGGCCCAGCAGGCCCTCAATCGGAATGGCGTGCAGCCAGCGCCAGTGCCAGGGGAGGAGCGCCAGAAATGCTCCCAGGAACACCAGTAGCGTCAGCGACCCTACGGTCTTGGCGATGGGCGAGTCCACCGGCCGCGAGCGGAACCAGCGCATTCCCAGCAGGCTGAGATAGCCCGGCAGCAGAAAGGCGGCGATTCCCAGCAACTGCAGCGCCAGGTCGCTGCCGTAGGAGCCGAAGCGTCCCACCCAGTTGCGGGTCGTGCCTGAGAGCGAGGGATTGCTCGCGGTGTTCAGCGAGGGATCGAGCGGCGAGTAGGAAGCCAACGCGAGGAAAAAGAGGAGCGCGGAGACCAACAGCAGGAACCCCACCAGCTCATTCAGCCGCCGGTTCCTGGTTGGAGTGAAGATGCGCGGGAAGGATTTCATTTGGCGTGATCGCGCTTTGCGGGAACTCGCTCGGCCCGAAACCAGGAACTACAGGCTCGACAGCCGCGGCGTGGGACACTACCGCCCCCGTCCCCTGAAGCCGTACGAAATACGCCAGAGCAGGTCGATTATGCCAGAACCACCGCACCCGGCAATCGAAATATATGGGAGCAGGTATCGCTTTGGTCAGATTCCACTTGAGTTGCTATGCCCAAATCGTTCAGAAGCGCCGGTTTATGCCGCAAGCCGGCTCGCCCAAACCAACACCGCGATCCCCAGCACAATGCGATATACGGCGAAGGGAACAAATCCGCGTTTCCGTACCCAACCGATGAACCAGGCCACCACGCCATAGGCCACAACGAAGGAGACCACGAATCCGAGGGCCAGCACCACCCACTGATGGGTGTTCGCTGGGGCCGCCCCGATGGGATGTCCGCCTCCCTTTGACGGGCGGAACGATCGCAGCAGGTCGTACACCGTGGCCGCGGCCATGGTGGGCATGGAGAGAAAGAAGGAGAACTCGAGCGCCGCCGAGCGCGACATGCCCGCCAGTTGCCCGGCGGCGATGGTCGCCATCGATCGCGAGGTCCCGGGAAAGACGGCAGAAAAAATCTGGCAGAAACCGATCCAGAGCGCCTGTAGAGGGGTAGTGTTCTCGATGTCCTCGGTCCGCCGCGGGGGAATGCCGCGATCATAGAGGGCGTCCACCATCCACATCACGATGCCGCCCACCAGCAGCGAAGCGCCCATGATGGTCAGGCTCTCCAGGTGCTTGCCGATTACCTTGGTCAGCAGGAAAGCCGGGACTGCGGTTACCACGAAGGCCAGCAGGGTGAGCGACAGGGGATGGGTGAACACATTGCGGTCCCCATTTCTGCCCGCGGGGAAGGTGTGCAGGAAGCTTGCGATTCGTTTGCGAAAAAATATGGGCAGGCAGAGGATGGCGCCCAGTTGGATGACGATGGAAAACATCTTCCAGTAGCCATTCCCCAGATCGACACCGAGCAGGGCCTCGGAGATTCTCAAATGGGCCGTTGAACTTACGGGAAGGAATTCAGTCAGACCTTCAATTACGCCCAGCAGCAGCGCCAGCAGGTATTCGTTCATTCCACCGCATTTCCGTAGGTCGGAATCTGTTGATCGATCATGTATACCAGACTCTTCGAGCGGTAGGCCCAGTCGCTTTGTGGATACTTCTCGATCACCCGCTGCGCCAGCGCCTTGGCCTTGCTGCGCGCGCCCTCGATCTTGTTGGTCTTGTTCTCACTCTTGTAGATCTCGATCAGCGTCGATTGCCGCCAGGCCGCGTTGTAGAACGCTTCCGCTGCCGCCGGCGAATCGGGATGGTCCTCGCCATATTTCTCGTACAGCTCCGACTCCTTCTCCGGACACTTCGACAGCCCTTCCCATTCGCCGCACAGCTTGTTCTCGATCAAGTGGTACGAAGCCAGGTCCGACCACTTGGTGCCGGGGAACTTCTTGATCACCATCTTCATGAACTGCTCATCGATCTGGATGTGCAGGCCGGGATCACGTGCCTTGGACGAGGGACGCGTGCGCACATCGGCGGCATCGAGTTGCCACTGGATATCCGCCGCGCGATACAGGCCTTCTCCCGCGAGCGGCGAACTTGGAAAATACTCGCTCGTCCGGTAGTAAAGACGCCGCGCTTCGTCGGCCGCCCCTCTGCGTCCGCCGCGACGGCTGGCTTCGAGTTCGCAGCGCGCGCCCTCGCCAAACATGATCTTGTCTCCATCCGGGGTGGAGGCGCGCACTACTCCCTTGTCCACAATCCATCCGGTAAGGTCGCGCTCCGGGCTGACGCTGGCCAATACGTGCAACCAATTGCGGCTCTTCTCCAGGATCGCCACCTCCCGGCCGCGGTCAATGTCGCCCAGCTTGGTGGAGGAGCTGTCGGGCGACAGAAAGATTTGTGCCGGCCTGACCATGATCGCGTGTTCCACCTCGCCTGCTGCCGCCGGCAAGGCAAGAACTGCACTGCAGCACAACCTCAGCAGCCATCGTTTGATCAACACCTTTCCTCCGCCGACAGCGTGAGTCACGGGACTGCCGTCTCCGTCAGCAGCCTTGCCAGCAGCTGCGGCTCCACACTGCCGCCGCTCAGAATCGCCACCGAGTGCTCGCCGGCGGGCAGCCGGTCGTTGTGAAACAGGAAGGCGGCGGTGGTCACCGCGCCGCTCGGCTCTGCCACCAGCTTCGCACCCAACGCCAGGCAGCGCATGGCCGCCACGATCTCCGGCTCGCTGACGGTTACGATGCCATCCACATATTGTTGGATGTGCGCGAAGGTGATCTCGCCCACCGATTGCGTGCGCAGGCCATCGGCCAGGGTCTGCGATACGCGTTCCGCGGGCAATTCGACTATCCTGCCGGCCTCGAGGCTCTGGCAAGCATCGTTGGCCAGCTCCGGCTCCACGCCGAACACCTTCACTTCCGGCCGGCTGAGCTTCAACGCCGCCGCAATCCCGCTGATCAGTCCGCCCCCGCCGACTGGAACCAGCACCAACTCGACTTGCGGCAGATCCTCCAGCAACTCCAGGCCGATGGTGCCTTGTCCGGCGATGATCGCTTCGTCGTTGTACGGCGGAATGATCGTGAGCCCGCGCTCCTGCGCAATCTCCTCGGCGCGCGCTTTGCGCTCATGGCTCCCCGGGCCCACGAACACGATTTCCGCGCCATAAGCCGAAGTGCGCTCGACCTTGATCCTGGGGGCGTTCCGCGGCATCACCACCGTCGCCCTAACCCCCAGAGCTTTTGCCGCGTAGGCGACGCCCTGGGCGTGGTTGCCGCTGGAGTAGGAAATCACACCAGCACGGCGCTCTTGCTCCGTCAAGCCCGCAATCTTGTTGTAAGCGCCGCGCAGCTTGAAGGAACCGACCGGCTGCAGGCTCTCCGGCTTGAGCAGCAAGCGGCGTCCCCCAATCGACTGGGGGAAGGGAAGCAGGGGCGTGCGAGCGGCTACTCCGCGCAGGCGCGCTTGCGCCCCTTTGATGTCGTCCAGGGATACGATAGGAAGTTCCGCTCCTCGGGTCCGCAGGCCGTCCGGCGCCCGCGCCGTGCTCAGATCTCCAGGATCACGGGCATGATCAGCGGACGCCGCGCCGTGTTCTTGGCGATAAAGCGCTTCAGGTCCTGGCGGATTTTCTCCTTGATCACGCCATAATCCGCCTTTTCCTCGTCGCTGGAGGCCTCCAGCGTGTTCACCACCACGCTTTTGGCTTCGTTCATGAAGCCATTCTCGCCGATGGCGGCAAAGCCGCGGGTGACGATCTCGGGCTGCGTCTCTACCCGTCCCGTCAGTTTGTTGATGGCAATGATGGGCAGCACGATGCCATCCTCGCTCAGGTGGCGGCGGTCGCGGATCACCAGCTCCTCCACCACATCCCCCATGGAGTTGGAATCGATGCACACCCGGCCCACCGGCACGCGGCCCGTCTTGCGCGCGCCCAGCTCGTCAAATTCCAGGACATCGCCGCTCTCGATCATCATCACCTGGCCCACCGCGCCGTGCATGCCGCGCGCCAGCTCGGCATGCCGCTTCAATTGCCGGTACTCGCCGTGGATGGGAATGAAATAGCGCGGCTTCACCAGATTGATGACGAGCTTCAACTCTTCCTGGCTGGCATGGCCGCTGACGTGCACGGGCGGGCTGGAGCCGTCCTCATAGACGACCTGCGCATTGCGCCGGAACAGGTGGTCGATCATGCGGTAGATGGATTTCTCGTTGCCGGGAATGATGCGGGAGGAGAGCAACACGGTATCATCCGGCTCGATCTTGGCATGCTTGTGGTTGTCCACCGCCGCCCGCGACAGCGCCGACATGGGCTCGCCCTGGGTGCCGCTGATCAGCACGCACACCCGCTCCGCAGGGTACTTCTTGATGTCTCCGGGATGAATCAGCACCCCATCGGCAACGTCAACGTAGCCCAGATCCTGAGCGATCTCAGTGGACTCGACCATGGAGCGCCCGACCAGCGCCACCTTGCGGTTGTATTCCACGGCCAGCTCCAGGGCCAGCTTGATGCGATGAATCGAGGAGGAGAAGCAGGAGATGAAGAGCCGCCGGCCGGCACGGGCAAACACTTCGTCGAACTTGCGCCGGACCGCCCGCTCGCTGGGCGTGTATCCCGCTCGCTCCACGTTGGTGGAGTCCTGGAAGAGCGCCAGCACGCCTTCCTTGCCGTACTCGGCGAAGCTGTGCAGATCGAACAGGCGGTTGTCGGTGGGCGTGGGATCCACTTTGAAATCGCCGGTATGGATGATGACTCCCAGCGGGGTGTGAATGGCGAGCGCCACGCAATCCACCAGACTGTGCGTCACGCCGATGGGATGCAGGGTAAAGGGCCCGATCTTGAAACGCTCGCCGGCGCGGATCTCGATCAGCCGCGCGTTCTCCAGCAGCCCGTGCTCCTCGAGCTTGCCTTCCACGTAGGCCAGCGTGAACTCGGTGCCGTACACCGGAACGTCCAGCTCCTGCAGCATGGAGGGCAGCCCGCCGATGTGGTCCTCGTGCCCGTGAGTCAGCACGATGGCGCGCACGTGTTGCCGGTTCTCGACCAGATAGGTGATGTCAGGGACAACGATATCCACGCCCAGCAACTCGGCCTCGGGAAACATCAGACCGGCGTCGATGACCATGATGTCGTCGCCCCAGCGCACGGCCATGCAGTTCATGCCGAACTCGCCCAGGCCGCCCAGGGGCACTACATGTAGCTTGGCTGCTGGCATGTAGTCCCGATGCTAACACGAGGGCAAGTGGGAAGTTAGAAGTAAGAAGTCTGAAGTTGGGCCTTAGAGGGAGGACGCTCTCCCACCTGCCGGGTGGCTCATCCTCTGCTTGCGCAACCACACTGTGGGTGCCCCATCCTGAGCCCAGCGAAGCGTGGGCGTCGATCCTGTCCCTCAGTCTCACTCCTCGCTTCGTACTTCTACCTTCTTGCCTACTAGTACGCTTTCGCTATCACCACTCTCCGCTCCACCCTCTCACCCGTGACTACGCACTTGCCGGCACCGTCGTACTCATCGATCAACGGGATGCAGCGCACCGTTGCCTTGAACTCCTTCAGCCGCGCATCGCAGGCAGGATCGTCCTTCAGGTGGACCATCACAAACTTTCCCCCGCCTTTTTCGGCGGTGACGGGATTCAAGATCGCTTCGACCTCCTCGATGGAGTTGGCCAGGACCGTATTCTGCTTCATCCGTTCGCGCGCCCGGTCAAGGAGGGACCGTTGCATCTCCTCCAGCGCGGCGGCAACCCTTGCCTTTAGGGCAGACTGGGCCACTGTCTCCTTCTCTCCCGTATCGCGGCGCTTCAGGACCACGTTGCCCGCCGCCAGATCGCGTGGCCCGAGCTCCAGCACCAGCGGCACGCCGCGCCGCTCCCAGTGAAAGAATTTTGCTCCTGGAGAATGTTCCTCACGCCCGTCTACCTTGGCGCCAACATCGGCGGCGATCTGGCGGGCAGCCTCCAGCACCCGCGCCCGCTCTTCCTCCGTTCGGTAAATGGGCACCAGAACGGTTTTCAGCGGCGCAACCTGAGGAGGCAGCACCAGCCCCTTGTCGTCGGAGTGGGTCATGATCAGCCCTCCCACCATGCGCGTGCTCACGCCCCAACTGGTCTGCCAGACATAGTCCAGTTGCCCCGCCTGGTTTTGAAACTGCACGTTGAAGGCTTTGCCAAAATTCTGTCCCAGGTCGTGGCTGGTGCCGGCCTGCAGGGCCAGGCCGTTCTGCATCATGGCTTCGATGGAGTAGCTGCGCAGGGCGCCCGCGAATTTCTCGGCCGATGTTTTGATCCCCTTGATCACCGGGATGGCCGCTACCCGCTCGGCCACCTCCGCGTAGATGTCCAGGATGCGCAACACCTCTTCCATCGCCTCCTCGTGGGTAGCGTGGGCGGTGTGGCCTTCCTGCCAGAGAAATTCCGTGGTGCGCAGGAACATGCGTGTGCGCAATTCCCAGCGCATCACGTTGGCCCACTGGTTGACCAGCACCGGCAGGTCGCGCCAGCTTCGGATCCACTTGGCGAAGAAATGGCCGATGATGGTCTCCGAGGTCGGCCGGATCACGTACGGCTCCTCCAGCTCCTTGCCGCCGGCGATGGTCACGACCGCGAGCTCGGGGGCGAAGCCCTCCACGTGCTCGGCCTCTTTCTTCAGGAAGCTCTGCGGAATCAGCAGGGGAAAATAGAGGTTCTCGTGTCCCGCGGCTTTGAAGCGCTGATCCAGCTCTCGCTGCAGGGCTTCCCACACCGCGTAGCCGTTGGCCTTGATCACCATGCAGCCTTTGACGATTTCCGCAGGCTCCGCCATGTCTCCGGCCAGAACCACATCCTGATACCAGGCGGCAAAGTCCTGGCTGCGGGTTGTAATCGGGGTTTGTGCCATAGCGGCTCAATTTACCGCAAATCGCTGAATTGTGAGGATTGCTATGGCTGGCTCGGCCACAGGGTGGATCGGCGGGAGCCGCAGATCGGGCGGCTCGTTTCTCCTCTTCGCGCTACAAGCGGACGCGCAGCAAGCCGGCAAAGCCGGGGTCGGGATCGGCGAGGAAATCGGCCCTGACCCCACCTGCGCGATTGGCGGCCGGAAGGTGCAGTGCGCCAGGCAGTTTCGTCGCAGGCCCGAGGGCGGGATGGGGCAGGCTGAGAGACAGCATGACCCATATGCATCCTGCGCAGGCCCACTTCAGTCCCATCACAGCGCTTCCTCCCAGGACCCCGGACGCGGCCGCCTACCCCAGGTGTCTGCCGCGCCCGTGAGTTCGCCCCGAGACTACAGATACGCCTCAGAATGGACTGTCTCAATATCCACTTTGACCAATTTCGACCTTACCATTATGATCGCGCGATGAAAGGCCCTGCCTCCGTGGTGTTTGCCCCGGGCGCACTCGATCAGAACTCACCGGCGCCGCTCCACCGCCAGCTTTACGAGTGGTACCGCGAGGCGATCCTGAGCCGGCAACTGCGGCCGGGGATGCGCCTGCCCTCCACCCGAAGCCTGGCCGCGGAACTCCACATCTCGCGCATTCCCATCCTCAATGCCTTCGAGCAGCTGCTCGCCGAAGGCTACGTGGACAGCCGGGTGGGAGCGGGAACGTTCGTGGCCAACGCGATTCCCGATGAGCTATCGCGGCCGCGGCGGCTGGTTGCGGCCGCATCTACCTCCGGCCGCGACACGCGCAGAATCTCGCGAAAGATGCAGGCGCTGTTGTGCTGTGCTCCGCAACCGTGGGCCCGCATTCGCGGCGCGTTCCGTGCCAGCGTTCCCGACCTGCAGCAGTTTCCCTTCGAGGTCTGGGGGCGTCTGGTGATGCGGCATGCGCGCAAGCCTGCAGCTGGTCTCATGGACTACAGCAGTCCGATGGGCTATCTGCCGTTCCGCAAGGCCATCGCCGAATACCTCGGGACCTCCCGCGGCGTGCGCTGCGATCCTCGCCAGATCATGGTGGTCACCGGCTCGCAGCAGGGGCTGCAACTTTCCGCCCGCGTGCTGCTCGATACCGGTAGTCCGGTATGGATCGAAGAGCCCGGCTATCGCGGCGCTCAGCAGGCTCTGAACATGGCGGGCGCCCGGCTAGTTCCCGTGCCGGTTGATGACGAAGGCTTGAACGTCGCAGCCGGCATCCGCTGCTGCCGGAGTCCGCGGGCGATCTATGTGACGCCCTCGCATCAGTATCCCACCGGCGTAACCCTGAGCGCGGCCCGCCGCCTGCAGTTGCTTGACTGGGCGGCGCGCAGCGGCGCCTGGATTCTGGAGGACGACTACGACAGCGAATTTCGCTTCTCCAGCCGCCCCATCGCGGCGCTGCAGGGGATGGATACGGGGCAGCGCGTCATCTATATAGGTACCTTCAGCAAGGTGTTGTTTCCGGCGCTGCGCCTCGGGTACATCGTGATCCCGAAGGATCTGGTGGGCGCCTTCGTGGCCGCGCGCGAGGCCATCGACATCTTCACCTCCACCCTCTACCAGTCCGTGCTCGCCGATTTCATCAGCGAGGGCCATTTCGCGCGCCATATTCGCAAGATGCG
>Ga0187776_10001165_pt1 | contig 13025 bp, 13 predicted proteins | sample 0216_BV02_MP12_2_FD_132426 | JGI IMG/M metagenome (GOLD analysis project Ga0187776, IMG submission 132426) | Tropical peat soil microbial communities from peatlands in Department of Meta, Colombia - 0216_BV02_MP12_20_MG | ecosystem: Environmental > Terrestrial > Soil > Wetlands > Peat | place...
CGATACCTCGGCAGCGAGCTGTCGCTGCTCGATCTCGTTCAGGAGGGGAACATCGGGCTGATGAAGGCGGTGGACCGCTTCCAGTACCGGCGCGGCTTCAAGTTCTCGAACTACGCGACCTGGTGGATCCGGCAGGCCATCACCCGGGCCATTGCGGACCACTCGCGCACGATCCGCATCCCGGTGCACATGGTGGAGACTCTCAACCGGATCTCGCGTGTGAACCGGTCGCTGGTCAACGAGATGGGGCGTGAGCCCACGCCCGAAGAGCTGGCTCAGCGCACCGGCGTGCCCGCGCGGAAGGTCCGTCTGATCCTGGAGTCCTCGCGCAAGCCGCTGTCGCTCGAGACGCCGATCGGGGACGACTCCGAGTTGGGCGACTTCCTGGAGGACAAGGGAGCGGAATCGCCGAACGACAGCCTGATCACCCAGGATCTCACCAATCAGGTGGAGCGGGCGCTCAGCACCCTGTCGCCCAAGGAGAAGGAGATCCTGAGACTGCGCTTCGGCATCGGCGAGGCCGGCGAGCATACCCTCGAGGAGGTCGGCCGCCGCTTCTCCGTGACCCGCGAGCGGATCCGGCAGATCGAGACCAAGGCTCTGCGGAAGCTGCGCCACCCGCTCCGCGGCCGCGCCCTCCGCGCCTTCGTCGAGAACTAGGAGAGGGTCAGGTCCTACGTTCGGATGTAGGACCTGACCCCCAGCCTCAGCGGATCAGCTTCGCGTACTGGTCGAGCAGGGGCAGGATCACGTCCCGGCCCTCCGAGGGCAAGCGCAGGATCGCGCGGGTGATGCCACCGCGCATGTAGCTCTCCAGCGTCGCCTCGTCCGGCTTGGCCCCGAAGACCGAGACCGAGATCGTCTTCATGTCCCGGCCGGCCCGCGCTGCGCGCGCCTGCAGATCCTTGAGCCCGTTGAGGATGACGTCCCCCGCCCGCCCGCGGGGAAACCAGCCCTCGCAGAAGTCGACGACCCGCTGCAGGGTGTGTCCGCTCTCGCCGCCCAGCAGGACGGGCGGGTGCGGCTTCTGGGCGGGCTTGGGCCAGGCCCAGATCGGATCGAAGTTGACATGCTGGCCGTGAAACTGGGCCTCGTCTTTCGTCCAGATCTCCTTCATCGCCAGCACCTGCTCGCGCAGGCGCCGGTACCGACTCCTGTACTCGGTGCCGTGATTCTCCATCTCCTCGGCGTTCCAGCCCGCTCCGATCCCGAAGAGGAACCGTCCGCCCGAGAGCAGGTCGAGGCTGGCCACCTCCTTGGCCGCCGTGATCGTGTCGCGCTCGATGATCAGGCAAATGCCGGTGCCGACCTTCAGGCGCTTGGTCGCGGCCGCCGCCGCCATCAGCGAGACGAACGGGTCGAAGGTGTGCGAGTACTCCTTGGGCAGCGGGCCGCCGCCCGGGAACGGCGTGCGCCGGCTGGTCGGGATGTGGGTGTGCTCCGGCACGAACAGGGACTCGAAGCCGCGCTCCTCGGCGGCGCGGGCGAGCTCGTCGATCCGGATCGCGTAGTCGGTTGCGAACATACAGAGACCGATGTGCATGGCGTTCTCCTCCTCGGTCAGACCGGCATCACTCCGTGCTTCTTCCAGGGGCGCTCGACTTTCTTGGTCCGTGCCATCTCGAGCGCGCGGATCACCACCGGGCGGGTCTCGCTCGGGGCGATCACGTCGTCGACGAGCGCCCCGCCCGCGGCGATGTAGGGGTTGATCAGCCGGCGGAAATCCTCCACCCGGCGAGCCCGCTCCTCGTCAGGTTTCGACGCGGCGGCGATCTCCTTCCGGAAGATGATGTTCGTGCCGCCCTCGGGCCCCATCACCGAGATCTCCGCGGTGGGCCAGGCCACGATCAGATCGGGCTCGTAGGCCCGCCCGCACATCACGAAGTAGCCGGCGCCGTAGGCCTTGCGCACCACCACCGTCACCTTCGGCACGGTCGCCTCGCTCACCGCATAGAGCATCTTCGCTCCGTGGCGGATGATCCCCTGCCGCTCCACCTTCGAGCCGACCAGGAAGCCGGGCACGTCCTGCAGGAACAAGAGGGGGATGTGGAAGGCATCGCACAGCATGATGAAGCGTGCTGCCTTGTCGGCCGCATCCACGTCGAGGGCGCCGCCCAGCACCATGGGCTGGTTGGCCACCACCCCGACCGGGCGCCCGCCCATCCGGGCGAAGCCGGTGATGAGGTTCCGGGCCCATCCGGGCTTGATCTCGAAGAAGCGGCCGTGATCGACCACGTGCCCGATGACCTTCTTCATGTCGTAGGCCCGGCGGGCGCTGTCCGGCACGAGGCTCAGCAGGGCCTCGTCCCTCCGGTCGGCAGGATCGTCGCAGGGCAGGAGCGACGGCGACTCGAGGTTCGACGTGGGGAAGTACGAGAGATACTCCTTGACCGCCGCGATGCACGCGGCGTCGTCCGCCACCTCCAGGTCCGCAACCCCGGAGATCTCGGTGTGGACCTTCGAGCCGCCAAGCTCCTCGGGGGTGACGTCCTCGCCGACCACCGCCTTGACGAGCGGGGGACCTCCCAGCGCCATGTGGCTCGTGCCCTTCACCATCGGCACGAAGTCGGCGAGCGCCGGGATGTAGGCGGTCCCGGCCGCGCCCGGCCCCATCATGGCCGCCACCAGCGGCACCACGCCGGACATGATCGACTCCTCCCGGAACAGCAGGCCGGAGCCCGCGAAGGTCGAGCCGATCGCCTCCTGGATGCGCGCCCCCGCGGAGTCGATCAGCCAGATCATCGGCATGCGCTTGCCGAGGGCGATCTCGCGGGCCCGGTTGCACTTCACCTCGGCGGTGCGGCCCATCGAGCCCGCCATCACCGTGAAGTCGTAGGCGATCACGGCCGCGGGCCGGCCGTCGACCTTGCCGAAGCCGGTCACCACGCCGTCCGCGGGGGTCTCGCGACCCTTCATCGACGGGGCCACGTTCGCGTGCGTCGCGAGCACGCCGATCTCCTGGAACGTGTCGGGGTCGAAGAGCAGATCGAGGCGCTCCCGCACGGTGAGCTTGCCCTCGGCGTGCTGCTTAGCCACCGCCTCCGCCCCGCCCATCGCCAGGGCGCGCTGGCGTCGCCCCCGGAGATCGTCGACCAGCTCCTTCATTCCCATCCGGATCAACCCTTGACGACCAGGGTCCGGTACAGGGCGATGCCGCTGTCGGGCGGCGACCCGCTGATGAGCGTGATCATCGTCGCAGCCTCGCTCCGGTGGTGGGTGGCGTGGTTCACCACGTGTTGGAGCAGCGGGGCCAGCGCCACCCGGAACTCCTGTCCCGAGGTGTTCTTGTAGGAGATCGGCCGCGCGAGATCGGCCTCGCCGAGGCCCTCCACGAAGCGGCGCTGCTCGTCCTCGAGCACGTCCCACTTGGTCCGGAGGTCGGCCACCGACGCGAAGTCGGCGTCGCCCTTGATGCGACCCGGCGACGAGCCCTGCCAGCGCCGCAGCCAGACCTCGTCGGCCCCGTAGATGTGCGCGAACATCCCCTTGAGGGTCGGAAAGCTCCACTGCGGCCCCATGTCACGCGTCGCCGCCTCGCCGAGACCGGCCGCGACGTCGAAGAGCCTCCGGTTCGCCCAGCGGTGATAGTCGTAGAGCTGCTGGATCAGCGGGACCGTCATGTCACGCCTCCCTCCGGAATCGGCGGCCTCAGTCGATCACCGCGACGGTGTCTCCCTCCTGCACCGTCTGCCCCTCGGCGACCTTGATCTCGCGCACCGTACCGGCGCACGGGGCTTCCACCGGAATCTCCATCTTCATCGACTCGAGCACGATGACCGGATCTCCGGCGGCCACCGCGTCGCCCGGCTTGGTCGTGACCTGGAAGACCACGCCGGTGATGTGAGCCTTGACGTCCTCGGACATTGAGCGCTCCTTGTCGTTCCGCGGAGGGATTCGCGCGGCGCCTCTCGAGGCGGCCGCATTCTCTCACATCTGGCCCGGGCCCGGCGGGCGCCCGGCCCGACATCCGTGCCTAGTACGGCAGGCTCTCGCGCCCCAGGAGCTCCCGGGCCACCACCATCTTCATGACCTCCGCTGCCCCGTCACCGATCTCGAGCCCGATCACGTCACGCATGCGCTGCTCGAAGGGCAGCTCGTCGGTATAGCCATAGTGGCCATGCAGCAGCAGGCAGCGATGGATGGTCTCCACCGAGAGCCGCGGGCCCCACCACTTGGTCATGGCCGACTCCTTGGTGTGGGGTCGACCCTGATCGGCGAGCCAGAGGGCCCGGTAGCAGAGCCATCGGCAGGCCTCGACCTGGGTGGCCGCTTCCGCGATCGGGAAGGACACGCCCTCGAAGCGGGCCAGGGGCCGACCGAAGGCGTTCCGCTCGCGGACGTACACCATCGTCTCCTCGAGAGACTGCTGGGCCACCCCGAGGCACGCGAGCGCGATGCCGATCCGGTTGTAGTCGAAGCCCCGCATCACCTGGTAGAAGCCTGTGCCCTCTTCGCCAAGCCGATGGGAGCCGGGGATCCGCACATGGTCGAACGCGAGGACGGCCCGGGCGATCGCGCGCGTGCCCATGTCGCGCAGCGGGCTGCGCGTCACCCCGGGCAGGTCGAGCGGGACCAGGAATGCGGTAACGCCCCGCGCGCGGCCGGCGGGGTCGGTGCGCGCGAACACGATCGCGGCCTGCGCGACCATGCCGAGGCTGATACCGGACTTCTCCCCGGTCAGCACGTAGCCGTCGCCCGCGCGCTCGGCCCGGCAGGCCAGGTTGGCCGCGTCCGAGCCCGCGCCCGGCTCCGTGAGCGCGAGGGCCACCACGGCCTCACCCGACGCCGTTCCGGGCAGCCACCGGGCCTTGATCTCCTCGGTCGCGTTGTGCCCCAGGATCTCGCCCGCGAGCCCGGCGAGCTGGATGCCGTAAGTGCAGCTGAAGTCGCCGCGCCCGATCTCCTCCATAGCGATGCCGAAGGTCAGGAAGTCGGACTCCTGTCCTCCGTAGGCCGCGGGGATCCGCAAGCCCAGGAGGCCGAGCTCGCCCATCCGCCGCCAGGCGGCCCGCGGGAACTCCCCGCCACGGTCCCAGGCCGCGGAGTGCGGGGCCAGCTCCCGCCGGGCGAACTGGCGGAGGGTCCGGGCGAGCGCATCCTGCTCGGGTGAGAACTGGAGATCCACGGCAGACTCCCTCAGACCACGCCGGTCGGGCCCATGTCACATCATGGTGTAGCCGCCGCTCACCGAGAGTGTCTGCCCGGTGATGAAGCCGGCGGCGTCGGAGGCCAGGAACACCACGGCGGGGGCCACATCCTCCGGCTTGCCGACGCGGCGGAGCGGATAGGCCTTGGCGATGCGCGCCTGCATCTCGGGCGCGCTCCAGGTGCGATTGGCCTCGGCCGCCCACATGCTGCGGTCGCCGAAGTCCTCCTCGGACGCGGGGATCGTCATGCCCGGACAGACCACGTTGAGCCGGATGCCGTACCGGCCGACCTCGCGGGCGAGGCTCTTGCTGAGCGCGATGACGCCGGCCTTGCACGCGGCGTAGACTCCCTCGCGGAACTCCCCCATCCGCCCCGCGTCGGATCCCATGCTCACGATTGCGCCGGCCTTGCGGGCGATCATGCCGTCGAGCACCGCACGCGTGCAGTTGATCATGCCCCAGAGGTTGAGCTGGACCTCGCGCTCCCACTCCGCGCGCTCCTTCTCGACGAAGAGGCGATCGAACGTCCAGCCCACGTTGTTGACGAGCACGTCGATCCGTCCGGCCCGGGCCTCGACCTCGCGGACCATCGCCTGCACCGATTCCCACCGGGTCACATCGGTGGCCACCAGAGTCGCCGACGCGGCGCCGGCCGCCCGCGCCTCCGCCGCGACCTTCTGGCCCTGCCCCTCGTCGATCTCGGCGAGGGTCACGTGCGCCCCCTCCCGGGCGAAGGCCAAACTGATGGCCCGGCCGATGTTCGAGCCCCCGCCGGTGACGATCACGCTCTTGTCCTTCAGGTTCAGGTTCATGTTGGCCTCTCCGCCCGTCCGGCGATCAGGTCACGAAGCTTGTACTTCTGGATCTTTCCGCTCGGGGTCATGGGAAACTCGGAGACCAGCTCGAGGCGCTCCGGGAACTTCTGGCGGGCGAGCTCGTGGCGCTCGAGGAAGCGGACGATCTCGTCCAGCGTGATCGTCTGCCCGTCCCGCGGGATCACCACCGCGCACGCCCGCTCCCCCAGCCGGGGGTCGGGGGTGGCCACGATCGCGACGCCCGCGATCTTCGGATGCGTGTAGAGCAGGTTCTCGACCTCCACAACCGGGATGTTCTCGCCGCCCCGGATGATGAGGTCCTTGGCACGTCCGGTGATGGTGAGGTAGCCGTCGCGATCGATGGTGCCCCGGTCCCCGGTGCGGAACCAGCCGTCCGGGGCGTGGGCGTCCGCCGTGAACTGCGGCCGCTTGAAGTAGCCGACGAATTGGGCGGCGCCTCGTGCGAGCAGGTCGCCCTCGACGCCGGTCGCGACCGGGCCGCCGTCCTCGTCGACGACGCACAGCTCCATGCCGTCGACCGGCGCGCCGTCGCTACCGAACACCTTGGCCTCCTCGTCTTGGAGGCCGTTGCAGGTGACCAGGCCGTTCTCGGTCATGCCCCATCCCGCCGAGATCACGCAGCCCAGGCGCGTCCGGGCGTCCCGCACGAGCGCCCGCGGGATCGGCGCTCCCGCCGAGATGAACAGCCGGAGGGAGGAGCGGTCACGCGGCGTCTCCTGATAGGTGAGATCGCGGAGGAACGGGGTGGCCCCCATCGAGAAGGTCACCCGCTCGGCCTCGATCAGCCGGGCGGCCTCCTCCACGTTCCAGACATCCATCCACACCGTGGTCGCCCCCAGCAGCATGTTCAGGCAGTGGCCGTAGAGAAAGCCGGTCTGGTGCCCCACCGTGGAGGCCATCAGCAGGACATCACGCCCGGTCAGCTCGAGGCGCTCGATCACGTGGTGGAGCGTGGACAGCGTGGTGTTCTGCGTGTGCATCACGCCCTTGGGCTCACCGGTGGTGCCGGACGTGAATGCCACCTCGTGCACCGTGTTGGGGTCGGTGCCCGGGAAGCTCCGGCGGCTGCGGGTCTCCCACGGCTCCTCGGTGAGCGCGGCCAGCGGGCGGGTCCCGGCGGGTCCGGCACCGCGAGCCACGAAGACCTCTTCGAGGCGCGGCAGACTCGCCCGGAGGCCGGCCAGCATCGCGGCGTGATCGAAGCCGCGGAATGCCGCCGGCACGACCGCGACCTGCGACTCGAGCAGCCCGAGGATGAACCGGACCTCGCTGGCCCGGTAGGTCGGTGGGATCGGGTTCACGACCGCGCCGAGGCGCAGCGCGGCCAGGAAGAGCACGATGGCCTCGTTCCAGTTCGGCAGCTGGCAGGAGATCACGCGGCCCGGCTCGACCCCGTGCGCCCGGAGGCCGTGGGCCACGCGGTCCACCGCGCGGGCGAGCGACTCCCACGTGTGCCGCCCACGCCCGTCGACCAGCGCGGCCTTGCCCGGACACTCGCGGGCCCACCGGTCGAGATAGGTCTCGAGGCTCTCGTCGCGCCAGAGGCCCGCCGCGACCATCGCCCGGACCCGCTCGTCGGTGAGGGTGGTCTCCATCCCGCCTCCGGGGCCGCGTCTCAGCTGAACGCGCCCTGCTCGATCAGCTGCGTGTGGACCGAACCGGCCCGGAAGAGGTCGCTCCGCATCACCCGCTGATGGAACGGGATCACGGTCTTGACGCCCTCGACCACGAAGGCGTCGAGCGCGCCCGCCATCCGCGCGATGGCCTCGTCCCGATCCAGCCCGGTCGCGATCAGCTTGGCGAGGAGCGGATCGTAGTGCACGGACACCTCGACCCCCTCGGTCACTCCGCACTCGAGGCGGACACCCGGTCCCTGCGGCAGCACCAGACGCGTCAGGCGACCGGGCGACGGCATGAACCCCTTGGTGGGGTCCTCGGCATAGATGCGGCACTCGATGCTGGAGCCGCGCTGCGAGATCTGATCCTGGGTCCAGGGCAAGCGCTCGCCGGCGGCCACGCGCAGCTGCGCCTGCACCAGATCGAGCCCGGTCACCTCCTCAGTGACCGGGTGCTCCACCTGCAGACGCGTGTTCATCTCGAGGAAGTAGAAGTCGTCGCCGAGGACGAGGAACTCCATCGTCCCGGCATTGACGTAACTCACGCTGCGGGCTCCGGACAGCGCCGCGTCGATCAGCCGCGCCTTCAAGCCCGGCGACAGATGCGGCGCGGGGCTCTCCTCGACCAGCTTCTGATGCCGGCGCTGGATCGAGCACTCCCGCTCGTGCACGTGCACCATCCGCCCGGTCGCGTCGCCGAAGACCTGGACCTCCACGTGACGGGCACCTTGCACGTAGCGCTCCAGGAACAGCCCGCCCGAGCCGAATGCGGCCTGGGCCCTCCGCTGGGCCGAGGCGAACGCGGCGGGCAGCCCGGCCTCGTCGGCAACCTTCATCATCCCGATGCCGCCGCCGCCGGCGGCCGCCTTGAGCATGACCGGGTAGCCGGTGCGGGCCGCCACGTCGCGCGCAGCGTCGACCGACTCCACGGCGCCGTCACTGCCCGGGACGACGGGCAGACCTGCGGCCGCCATGAGCCGGCGCGCTCCGACCTTGTCCCCCATCTGCTGGATGGCGCGCCAGGACGGCCCCACGAAGGCGACGCCGGCGGCCTCGCACGCCTGGGCGAAACGCCAGTTCTCGGAGAGGAAGCCGTAGCCCGGGTGAATGGCGTCGGCCCTCGCGCGTCGCGCGGCTTCGAGGATCCGGTCGACGTCCAGGTAGCTCTGGCGAGCCGGCGCAGGTCCGATGGCGATCGCCTCGTCGGCGTCGGCCACGTGCGGCCATCCCGCGTCGGCGTCCGAGTACACCGCGATCGAGCGCACACCCAGGGCTCGACACGCGCGGATGACCCGCCGGGCGATCTCCCCCCGGTTGGCGATCAGCACGCTCTTCAGCACGGCGCTCAGGCTGGCTGCGCGGCGGAAGCGGACACCGGCTCCAGCGCGGCGATGCACCAGCCGGACCCGTCGGGAACCCAGCGGAGCAGGAGGGTGATGCCGTCGCGGGGACCATCCAGGCGGAGCTTCACGAGACGCTGCTCGCCGACGCGGGCGAACGCCACGAGCCGGTGGCGGCCGCCCCGCGCATCGGCCAGACGGGCCGCCACCTCGGCGCCCGGCTCGACTCCCGGGGCGAGCCAGCGGAGCGCCCCGGGCGCGTCGCCGGCGGAGAGCGCGTCGCCGAACGCCGCGAGGGCGCGGGCCAGCTCGGGAGCGATCGGCCACTGGCGGCTCGACTGCTCCAGGCGGATGAACTCGGCAGCGTCGTCGCTCAGGGGTGGAGCCGGTGCGGCCCCAGCGCTCGCGCGCACGACCGGCCCGGTGCCGGTGATGCCGCCGGCCGCCTCCAGACGCGACCAGAGGCGGGTCTCGGCCGCCCGCGCGCGCTCCTCGAGCGCGGGGGTCCGCAGCAAGTGGCGTAGGACGGTCTCGCCCGCGGCGACGTGACGCCTCTCGTCCTCGATGCAGCGGGCGAGGATGCGGCAGGTCGGTGGCTCGTAGACCGCGTTCGTCCGGGCCAGGTGCGCCTGGTAGGTCGCGAGGAGGTGCGGCTTCAGCACACGGTAGATGCCAACCACTCGCTCGATCGTCTGGTCCGGAGCCTCGACCGTCTCCAGCTCGTCCATGAACGCCACCACCCGCTCGCTGGCCGGTTCGGAGACCTGGGCGGCAGCGCGGAGCTCGGGCAGGCGCCGGCCCCAGGCGTCGGCGTGCTGGGCGTTGTCCCAGACGTGGCGGCCCATGAGCAGCTTGGCGGACAGCTCCGGGGTGAGAGCGATCCAGCCGCCGAGGAGGCGCATCATCCGCTCCACCACGTATCGGTAGTGCCGGACGGTCCTCGCGGAGTCATCGACCTCGAGATGGCCGGCCAGGGGATGAGACATCGGGCGCCGCGGCGGACCTAGTAGACAGCCGACCGCTGGGTGGTCTTGATCAGCCGCGCGATCTCCTCGTCGGTAAACCCACCCTCGCGGCGCGCCTCGGTGGCGATCGAGATCGGCACCACGTCGTGCGGGCCCACCCGTCGCACGCCGCCAAGATTGAAGCGCTCGTCGATGGTCTCCTGGAACTCGATGGCCCGTCGCCGCCGCTCGGGATCCCCTTCGGTGAGCCGGGTCAGCCATTTCGAGCCCATGCGCACGTGGGTGATCTCGTCGGCGAGGACGTAGTCGACCGCCCGCTCGAGGATCGGGTCCCCGATCTTGCGGGCGATGTGCACGAGCTGGTTGAACACGTCGCAGGCCAGGCCCTCGAGCCCGCGGTTGACGCCGGCCACGCGGGCCGCCGCGTCCTCCGCACAGGCGCAGCGCCAGAGGATCGTGGTCTCGGGAAACTCTCCGATGTAGCCATCGAGATGCTCGAGCAACCGGACGTAGATCTCGACGTGGCGCGACTCGTCCCACACCTGACGCGCCATGTCCATCGTGAACTCCCACGGCGCGTCGGGGAAATCGTAGACGGACCGGCCCGCCCCCTCCATGGCCTGGAGCTCACCCACCATGATCCCGTGCACGCGCTCCTTGATCGAGTCTCGGGAGAGGAGATCGGGGAACGGCGGCAGCCCCTGGTCCACCTTGAGCTGCGCCACCTCGCGCGCCCGCATGCGGATCAGACGGTCCTCCCGGGCTAGCTTGTCGTAGGCGATGGGCCGTTCCATGAGTCGCTCCGGGGTCGGGGAATGAACCGTTGTTCAGCGAGTCTAGCCGAAGCTCACGTCGAAGGCAACGGGGGTCGACGCGCCCGCCGGTCCTTCCGGAGCAGGCTGGCGGGTCGCAGCGAGTCCTCGCCGAAGCGGGCGGTCACCCGATCCATCGCCTGCGCGAGCCGCTCGCGCCGTGCGGGGTCCGGCTGAAGCAGCGAGAGCTGGCCGGCGGCGGCCGGCCCCAGGCCGGACACCGACAGCCCGATCAGCCGGACCGGCTGGCGCAGCGGGATGCGCTCGAGCAGGGCGCACGCGCGGCGGTAGATCAGCAGGCCGTCCTGGGTGGGATCGTCGGTGTGCCGCCGGGTCAGAGTGGAGAAGTCGGCGAACCGCAGCTTGAGGGTCACGCACCGACCGGCGTACCCCTCCTCGCGCAGCTCCCGCGCCACCCGCTCGGCCTGCTCGCGCAGGGTCGCGGCCAGCCGCTCGACGTCGCGATGATCGTGCCCGAACGTCTCCTCGGCACCCATCGACTTGGGGGCGGCGTACGGCTCGACCGCGCGGTCGTCGAGACCCAGGGCGAGGTCCTGCAGAGCGCGCGCGCCCGGTCCGAAGCGCGCCTCCAGGTACTCGATCGGCAGCGACGCCAGCTGGCCAATCGTGCGGATGCCCATCTCCTCGAGGGAGGCGCCGGTCACCCGGCCGACCCCCCAGAGGCGCGACACCGGCAGCGGGGCGAGGAAGTCGGCCTCCCGGCCGGCCTCGACGACGACGAGGCCGTCGGGCTTTCGAAGGTCCGAGGCGACCTTGGCCACGAACTTGTTCGCGGCCACCCCGACCGAGGCGGTCAATGAGAGCGCCGTCGCGATCCGCGACTTGATCGTCCGCGCCACCGCCGGACCGTCGCCGTGTAAGCGCTCGGTCCCGGTCACGTCGAGGAACGCTTCGTCGATCGAGAGCGGCTCGAGGAGGGGGGTGAACTCGGCGAGGATCGCCATGACCTGGCGCGAGACCGCCGCGTACTTGGCCATGTCGACGGGGAGGAACGTCGCGTCGGGGCACAGGCGGGCGGCTCGCCCGATCGGCATCGCGGAGTGCACGCCGAAGCGTCGGGCCTCGTACGAGGCCGCCGAGACGACGCCGCGCCCCGCCGGATCGGCCCCGACTACGACCGGGCGACCACGGAGCTCCGGTCGGTCACGCTGCTCCACGGACGCGTAGAACGCGTCCATGTCCACGTGCAGGATGGTGCGAGACAAGACTCCGAGGAGGCTATCTCGGAGCGGTGCGCCCGCGCCACTTGTCGATGGACTTCTTGGAGAAGAGCCACTTGCCCTCGTGCTGGACGGCCGGGATGCGGCGCTCGACCGCCATCTGCGCCACAGTCTTCTCGTCCATCGCGAGGTACCGCGAGGCTTCCTTGACGTCCATCGTGTCCTTTGGCAGCACGTCCATCTCCCCCCCGTGCGGGATGCGTCAGTGCGCGCCGGTGTTCGCGGGGGTGTCGGCCGCCTTCTTCAAGTGCTCGACCTCCGCCTCCAGCGCATGGATCCGCTCGGCCATCTGCTCGAGCGTGCGCGCCAGCGGGTCCGGCAGATCGGTCTGGTTGAGGTCGATGCCGCCGGTGACTCGCTCGCCGTTCCGGAATGTTATGCGACCGGGCACGCCGACCACAACACAGTTCTCGGGCACCGGGCGCACCACCACCGAGCCAGCTCCGATCCGACTGCCCGCGCCGATGGTGAAGCCGCCGATCACCTTCGCGCCGGCTCCGATCATCACGTTGTCGCCGATGGTGGGATGGCGCTTCTCGCGCTTGGCGCTCGTCCCGCCGAGGGTCACTCCCTGCAGGATGCTCACGTTCTCGCCGACCTCGGCGGTCTCGCCGATGACGATCCCCATGCCGTGATCGATGAACAGCCCGGGGCCCAGCACCGCCGCGGGGTGGATCTCCACCCCGGTCAGGAAGCGCCCGACGTGCGAGACCCATCGACCGGTCAGCTGCCAGCCCGCGCGCCAGAGCCGGTGGGCCACGCGATGGACCCAGATCGCGTGCACCCCGGGGCTGCACAGCACCACCTCCAGGGCCGACCGGGCCGCCGGATCGCGCTCGAGCACGGTTCTCACGTCCCGCCGCATTTGCTCAAACATGACGATCACTCCTTGGTATCGACTCGACTCAGTGCGTCGCGGGCCGCCGCCCGCAGCCCCAGCATCGCCACCTGCGCGGCGTGCCGGCGTGCCTCGGGTAGACCGCCCACGGCGGCCTCCACCTTCGCGGCCGGCAGGTCCAGCAGCTCGACCAGGCTCGCGCCGGCCACGACCTCGGTGGCCGCGCTCGC
>Ga0187776_10001166_pt1 | contig 13016 bp, 10 predicted proteins | sample 0216_BV02_MP12_2_FD_132426 | JGI IMG/M metagenome (GOLD analysis project Ga0187776, IMG submission 132426) | Tropical peat soil microbial communities from peatlands in Department of Meta, Colombia - 0216_BV02_MP12_20_MG | ecosystem: Environmental > Terrestrial > Soil > Wetlands > Peat | place...
CGGCGTCGCTGCGTCAGGCTTTCGCCCATTGCGCAAGATTCCCCACTGCTGCCTCCCGTAGGAGTCTGGGCCGTGTCTCAGTCCCAGTGTGGCTGATCGTCCTCTCAGACCAGCTACGGATCGGAGCCTTGGTGAGCCATTACCTCACCAACAAGCTAATCCGCCGCGGGCTCCTCCTCGGCCGGAGGCCGAAGCTACCTTTTCCAGCCGCTCCGAAAAGCGGATGGGCCATCCGGTATTAATCCGGGTTTCCCCGGGCTATCCCGGTGCCGAGGGCAGATTACCCACGTGTTACTCACCCGTTCGCCGCTGTCCACCAGGCCGAAGCCTGGCTTCTCGCTCGACTTGCATGTGTTAAGCGCGCCGCCAGCGTTCGTCCTGAGCCAGGATCAAACTCTCCGTGAAGATTGTTGCCTCCCGAAGGAGGCAAATCGATCACTTCGAGCTTGTGCTCAAAGTTGTCTCCATCCCGAAGGATGGTGACGGGTTCTTAAGGCCTCATGCCCGAAGGGCGTGAGGTCTCGGCGTGATCGCACTGCTGAGTTTTCAAAGACCTGCGCCCTCGGCCGGCGCGTAAAAAAGCCTCCGACTCGCGCCAGAGGCCTCCGGTGTGCTCGGATCTCAGGTCGTATCCGTTTGCGTCCGAAGGCGCTCCTGGTCGAGTTACAGGGACATCCTTACCCGCCGCCCTGACGAGCAGCCCGAGAATGATAGCAACCAGCCAGCCGCCTTGCGTCAGGCGGCGCGAATGCGCAGGAACTGGCGTTTCCCCGCCTGGATGACGGCGCCGGCGACCGACTCGGTGTCGACGTCGTAGGAGGTGATCGCGCGGCCGTCCGCCCGCACCCCGCCCTGGTCGATCACCCTGCGCCAGTGGCTCGTCGACTGGCCGAACCGCTCGGCGAGCAGCTGCGGCAGGTGGACGACCGGCTCGCCGTGCTCGACCTCCGGCACCTCGTCGGGTGCCTGCCCCTCCCGCACGACGCGCGTGAAGTGCTGCTCGGCTGCCACGACCGCCTCGTCGCCCCACGCCCGGCGGACGATGAAGCGGGCGAGCTCGAGCTTCGCCTGGAAGGGGTCGTCCGGGACGTCGCCGCGCTCCATGATCAGGCCGTACCACTGGGGAAGGAGCGAGTCGGGAATGCGCATCGCCTTGCCGAATTGCTCCTCCGGCGGTTCCTTCAGGCCGATGTAGTTACCGCGCGAGGCGCTCATCCCGGTGCCGTCCCAGCTGTCGAGGTACTCGACCGTAAGGGCAACCTGCGGCTCGAGACCGTACGCCTCCATCACGTCACGCCCCATCAGCAGGTTGTAGAGCTGATCGGTACCGCCGAGCTCGACGTCGGCCTCGACGGCCACCGAGTCGTAGGCCTGCATCAACGGGTAGAGGAGCTCGGAGACCGAGATCGGCTCGCTCGCGGCGAAGCGCTTCGCGAAGTCGTCGCGCTCGAGCATCCGTGCGACGGTCGTCGTCCGCGTCAGGCGCAGGACCTCCGCGAAGTCGAGCGCGCCGAGCCACTCGCCGTTGAAACGAAGCTCGGTCCGCTCGGGGTCGATGATCGTCGACGCGTGCTCGAAGTAGCGCTTCGCGTTCGCGTCGATCACCTCGGGCTCGATCATCGGGCGCTCGGTCTTCCGGCCGGACGGGTCGCCGATCCGCGTCGTGTAGTCGCCGACGATCAGGACGCCCGTGTGCCCCTCGTCCTGGAAGGCGCGCATCCGCTGGAGCGGAATTCCGTTGCCGAGCGTCACGTCGGGCGCGGTCACGTCGATCCCGAGCTTCACCCGCAGCGGGCGGCCGAGCCTGAGCTTCGCCTCGAGCCCGCCCTCCGGAAGCACGTGCGCTGCGTTACGAGTGAGCTCGGCGATGCCCATGAGGCGAGGTTACAATCTCCTGCTTCTCGTGCCGCGTTCCGCCCGTAAGCCCGTGCCTGCGAAGCCGCGGCGCAGGATCCGCAAGCTCCGGCTCTTCGGCCTGGCCCTGATCCTGTTCGTGCTCGGCCTGGTGTCGTTCACCTTCGGTCTGGTGAGCGGGATCGCGAGCGGCATCGGCACCTTCGACCCGGCCAAGCGCGCGAAGCAGGAGGTCGACGGCTACATCTACGCCGGCAAGCCGAGCACCCGCGTGCTCGCCGTGCTGCGCGGCTCGGAGAGCCGGATCATCGTCCCGTCGTCGCAGATCTCCGGGCGGATGAAGCAGGCGATCGTGGCCGTCGAGGACAAGCGCTTCTACGAGCACCGCGGGGTCGACGTGCGCGCGATCGGGCGAGCAGTCTGGCAGGACGTCCGCAACGAGAAGGTCGTCGAGGGCGGCTCGACGATCACGCAGCAGTTCGTCAAGAACACCTATGTGAACCACCAGCGGTCGATCGGCCGGAAGCTGAAGGAGGCCGCGATCGCCTGGCAGATCGAGCAGCGCTGGTCGAAGGACCGGATCCTGACCGCGTACCTGAACACGATCTACTTCGGGAACGGCGCCTACGGGGTCGAGCAGGCTGCGCGGACGTATTTCCACCACAAGTCCGACCGGATGACCTGGGCGGAGGCGGCGCTGCTCGCCGGGATCCCGAGCGACCCGTCGCAGTTCGACCCCGTCGCCGACCCGAAGGCGGCGCGCGAGCGGCGCGACATCGTCCTCCGCGACCTGTTCCAGCAAGGCGACATCACCCGGCGCGAGTACGTCCTGGCCCTGCGGCGACCGTTGCCGAAGCCTCAGGACGTGCACCTCCCCGGCAAGCAGGGCCCGGCGCCGTACTTCACCAACTACGTCAAGCAGCAGCTGGTCGACCGGTACGGCTCGGGCCGCGTCTTCGGTGGCGGTCTGCGCGTGTACACGACGATCGACCTGAAGCTGCAGAAGCTCGCGCGCCAGGCGATCTCGAAGACGCTGACCGATCCGAACGGCCCCTCGGCGGCGCTCGTCGCGATCGACCCGCGGGACGGCAAGGTGCTCGCGATGATCGGCGGGAACAGCTACCTCAAGAGCCAGTTCAACCTCGCCGTCCAGGGCGAGCGGCAACCCGGCTCGTCCTTCAAGCCGTTCGTGCTCGCGACCGCGCTCAAGCAGGGGATCTCACCCGGCTCGGAGTTCGAGTCGGGCCCGGTGGCGATCCCGCTCGGCGACCGCACCTGGTACGTGCACAACTACGAGGGATCCGACCTCGGCCGGATCAACCTCCAGACAGCGACGCAGTACTCCGACAACACGGTCTTCGCCCAGCTCACGCAGGTGGTCGGCCCGGGCGCGATCGTCAAGACGGCGAGGAGCCTCGGGATCACGAGCCCGCTGCAGAACTACTTCGCGATCGGGCTCGGCGCCGAGGCGGTCAACCCGCTCGAGATGGCCCGCGCCTTCTCGGCGTTCACCAACGGCGGCTACCGGATCGACGGCTCGGCCTTCGGCAACCGGCCGCGGGCGATCGGGCTCATCCAGAACCAGAACCGAAGGATCATCGACGACAACATGCCGGTGAGGCGACCCGAGCTGACGGCGAACGAGGCGGCGATGGTGACCTCGCTGCTCCAGAACGTCGTCACGGGCGGCACGGGCGTGAAGGCGCAGCTCCCGGACGGCCGGCCGGTCGCCGGCAAGACCGGCACGACCGAGAACTACGGCGACGCCTGGTTCGTCGGCTACACCCCGCAGCTCGTCACCGCGGTCTGGGTCGGCTACCCGAACACCCTCCGGCCGATGCTGACCGAGTACAACGGCCAGCCGGTCGCCGGCGGCACCTTCCCGGCGCTGATCTGGAAGAGCTTCATGGAGAAGGCGCTCCCCTACCTGCACGACGCCCCGGAGTCGTTCCCGTCGCCCGTGTACCCGTACGCGAGCCCGCGACTGGTCGTCTTCCGGAACGGGCGGCTGGAGCTGGACAACGGCAACTGCCACACGCCGCGGCAGCTCCTCTACTTCGAGGGACGCGGGCCGGCGCGGACCGCGAACTGCAAGGTGAACGAGGTCGACGTTCCGCTCGTCGTCGGCGACACCGTCGCGCGGGCCAATGAACGGCTCGCCCTCCAGCCGTTGACGTCACAGGTCGTCTATCAGCCGGCGCGGCCACGGCAACGGCTCGGCATCGTGCTGCGCCAGTACCCGTCGAAGGGGACGCTGTCGTCGTACCAGAAGGTCACGCTCGTGCTCCCCCGCGCAATGCACGGTGCCGTGCCCAAGGTGGTCGGGCTCCGCCTGGCGCGGGCCGAGGCTCGGCTCGAGCGCTACCACCTGAAGTGGAAGGTAGGCGGGCATCCGAGCCCGGCGGCGAAGGTGATCTGGCAGAGCCCGCGCTGGTCGACGGCGGCCGTCCGTGGGCTCGTCGTCAACCTCGCGGTTCGGACGCGGCCCGCACCGCACGGCTGAGGAAGCGCGAGCCCGCTTCGGCGTAGCGCCACGGCAGCTCGGCGGCCTGCGTGATCCCGATCCGCGGGCCTGCAACAACCACGGCGGGCTCGCCGGCTGCGAGCAGCTCGAACGGCGGGTGGTCGAGCGGGTTGCCGTCGTGGTCCTTCGTCACCCCGAGCGCCTGGCAGAGCCGGCCGGGCCCGCTGCAGAGCAGGCGCTCGTCGTCGAGACCGCGGCGCTCGCGCATGCGCTCGATCCCGTGCGTCGGCTCCAGCGCCCTGACCAGGACGGCGCTCGCAACGCCCTCGTCCTCGCAGACCAGGTTCAGACACCAGTGGATCCCGTACGACCGGTAGACGTAGGCGTGCCCGGAAGGGCCGAACATCGAGGCGTTGCGCCTCGTTCGGCCACGGTAGCCGTGGCTCGCCGGGTCCTCCTGGTCGTAGGCCTCCGCCTCGACGATCCGGCCGCCGACGCCGTCGGCGAGCAGGGTTGCGCCGATCAGCTCGGGCGCAACGTCGTGCACGCTTCTGGCGAAGAAGTCATGCCGGAGCGCGGGCGTCGTAGTGGATGAACGCGGGGACGGCAAGGGCGATCAGGAAGGTACCGGCGACGCAGGCCAACCCGCCCGAGACGATCGAGAAGCGCACGGTGGTGAGCGACGCGACGAGGCCGGCCTCGACGTTGCCGAGCGCGGGTGTCGCCGCGACCTGCGCGAACTCGATGCCGGAGACACGCCCCCGGAGCGGGTCCGGCGTCACGGTCCAGAGGATCGTCCCACGCAGCACCGCGCTGACGTTGTCGGCCGCTCCCGCCGCCGCGAGCAAGAGCAGGGCCAGCCAGAGCGTCTCGGCGAAGCCGAAGGCGGCGATCGCCACTCCCCAGAGCGCGGCCGCGATCGCCACGTAGAGCCCTTGCCGGCGGACGTGTGCGATCCAGCCCGAGACCAGCGACGCCGCGAGCGCGCCGGCGTAGGGCGCCGCGTACATCAGGCCGAGCACCCCGGCACCGCCGTGGAACCGGTTCAGCGCCAGCGCCGGGAAGAGCGCCCGCGGCATCCCGAACACCATCGCGTTCGAGTCCACGAGGAACATCCCGAGCAGCACCTTCTTCCGCCGCACGAAGCGGAAGCCCTCGGCGATCGTGCGCAGGCTCGGCCGGGCGGCGTCGTGGGCGGCCGCGAGCGTCGGAAGGCGCCAGACCGACCAGAGCGAGGCCGTGAACGTGGCCGCGTCCAGCAGGTACGCGCCCTTCAGGCCCAGGACGGCGATCAACACCCCGCCGAGCGCGGGGCCTGCGACGTTGGTCGTGCTCCCGTACACGTTCTCGATCGCAATCGCAGCCGAGAGCTCGCTCTCGTCGACCAGCCGCGGGATCACGCTGTTCATCCCTGCGACGCCGAGCGAGAAGATCGACATGGCGACCGTCACGAGCACGTAGATCGCCCAGACGCGGGGTTGCTCGAGCGAGGCGTTGAAGGCAAAGCCGAGCGCGACGACGCCCAGGAGAAACTCGGTAACGAGGAGGAGCTTGCGCTTGTCGACCGAGTCGGCGATCGCGCCGCCGACGATCGTCAGGGTCAGCAGCGGGAAGAGCTCGCAGAGCGACAGCAGCCCCACCTGGAGCGTCGAATGCGTCAGCTGGTAGAGCTGGAACGGGGCGGCGACCGCGGCGATCTCGCTGCCGAAGGTCGAGATCGTCTGGCCGATGAAGAGCCGCCGGAAGGCCGGATGGCGGCGGAGCGGGCCGAGGTCGATGGCCAGCCGGCGAATACGGCCGGGCTCGCGGATCTCGGAGGGTTCCACTAGGGCGCTCGCTTGCGACGCCGACCGGAGAGGGCGTACCGGCTCTGCCGGCGCGCCCGTCTACCGGGCGTCGCTTGCGATGCCGACTTCAGGACGTGCGACCTCCGGTCGTGCGTCCGTCGGAAGCGACCGGTCGATGCGGTTGCGCTCGCGAGACCTTCACGACTAGAAGAGCTTGTCGTCTTCCGGGCGAGCGGTCGCCTCGAGCAGGCGGCGAGCGCGGCGGCCGAGGTCGGCCAGGTCGACCTTGCCGCTCTGCGACTGCTCGGCCAGCCGCTCCGCGAGGTCGAGCGCGTCGTCGAGCAGCGGCTTGCTGAAGGCGGAGTCCTGGCCCATGTCGGCGAGGATCGTGCGCTCGGTGCGGGAGGCGACGATTGGCTCGGCGACGCCCTCGACCCAGACGAGCGTGCGGCGGCCGTGGCCGCGGCGGTCGTCGCGGATCGGCTCGATCGCGTAGATCTTGTCGGCCCGCGCGTACTTGCCGAACCCGAGGAAGACCATGCGGCTGCCGTCTGCCATGCGCTGATTATCGCCCGCGGGCCGGAGGCGCGGGCCGGAGCGGTTCGACGTTAAGGGTTCGACGTTAAGTGTTCACGCGCGCGCGTGAATCTGTTCCCCCACCCGAGGGTGGGGAAGAACCCGCCGCCCTCGCGGTCGACGATAGCGGCGCGGGGCGCACGCGTGGGTGACTTTCCCGTGTCGGCTCTGTGCCGATCTGCTCACAGGCGGCTAGAGCGCCGCTCGGAGCGCCTCGGCGACTCGCTCCTGATCCTCGGCCTCGAGCTGCGGGAAGAACGGCAGCGCCAGCGTCCGCGAGGCAATCTCCTCGGCCACCGGGCAGACGCCCTCGGTGAACCCGTACGTCTCGCGCATGTACGGCTGCAGGTGCACGCAAGGAACGTAGTCCGCGGTGCCGATTCCCTGCCGGCGCAGCTCGTCGATGACGCGGTCGCGGTCGGCGCCGCGTGGCACCGCGACGACGTAGACGAACCACGAGCGCACGTGATCCGGGTCGTCCGCGCACAAGAGCTCGACCCCGCTGCCCTCGAGCAGGCGTCCGTAGCGCGCCGCCACCTCGGCCCGCAGCGCCAGCAGCCGGTCGAGCTTCTCGAGCTGCCCGATCCCGATCGCCGCCTGCACGTCCGTCCAGCGGTAGTTGAACCCGAGCCTGACGTGATGGAACCAGGCGCCGCCCTCGTAGTCGCGGCCCTGGTTGCGCAGGCTCCGGAGCAGCTGCCACTCCTCCTCGGACGAGGTCACGACGACACCGCCTTCCCCGGTCGCGACCTGCTTGTTCGGGTAGAAGCCGAAGACCGCCGGCACGCCGTGCCCGCCCACCGGCCGTCCCTTGTACTCCGCGCCGAGCGCCTCGGCCGAGTCCTCGATCAGCGCGAGCCCGTGCCGGTCGCAGACAGCGCGGATCTCGTCCAGCTCGCACGGGTAACCGAACATGTCGACCGCGACGATGGCCTTCGTGCGCTCGGTGATCGCCGCCTCCAGCGCCTCCGGGTCGAGGTTCAGCGTCCGCGGATCGACATCGGCGAAGATCGGCGTCGCGCCCTCGAAGATGAAGCAGTTCGCCGAGGATGCGAAGGACAACGGCGACGTGATCGCCTCGTCACCCGGCCCGAGACCGGCGCTGCGCGCGAGCAGGTGCAAACCCGCGGTGCCGCTCGAGATCGCGACCGCGTACGGCGCTCCGACCCGCTCGGCGACCAGCTCCTCGAAGCGGTCGATCGTCGGCCCGAGCGAGAGCCGCCCGGAACGCAGCACCTCGAGGACGAGCTCCTCCTCCCGCTCGTCGAAGAGGGGACGCGCGAGCGGGATCTCGCGCAGGCCGGTGCTCAAGCCTCGGCCGGTGCCGGCGTGGCGTACTCCAGCCACTGCGCCCAGCGCTCGCTGCGACCGCGCGCGGTGTCCAGGTACGCCTCCTGGATCTCGAGCGTGATCGGCCCGACTCCGATCTCGATGTCGTCAACGGCTTTCAGCGGCGTCACCTCGGCGGCCGTGCCGGTCATGAACGCCTCGTCGGCGAGGTAGAGGTCGGAGCGGATCAGCGACTTCTCGTGCACGGTATAGCCGAGGTCCTGCGCGATCTGGATCACGGTGTCGCGCGTGATGCCCGGCAGGATCGAGGTCGAGAGATCGGGTGTGCAGAGCTCGCCGTTCTTGACGATGAACACGTTCTCGCCCGAGCCGTCGGCGACGTAGCCCTCGGCGGTCAACAGGATCGCCTCGTCGTAGCCGGCGCGGTTGGCCTCGGTGACGGCGAGCATCGAGTTCAGGTAGACGCCGGTCGCCTTGGCAACGTGCGGGATCACGTTCGGGCCGATCCGCTCCCAGCTCGAGATCTTGGCGCGGATCCCGTTCTTCAGCCCTTCCTCGCCGAGGTAGGCGCCCCACGGCCAGCTCATGATCACGACGTCGACCGGATTGCCGATCGCCGAGACGCCGAGCTCGCCGTAGCCGAAGAACGCGATCGGGCGCAGGTAGCACTCGGGCAGCCCGTTGGCGGCGATCAGGCCGTGGCAGGCCGTGCGCAGCTCCTCGAGCGAGAAGGGCAGCTCCATGTGCAGCAGGCGGGCCGAGTTGTCGAAGCGCTTCAGATGGTCGCTGAGCCGGAAGACCGCCGTGCCCTTGTCGGTCTCGTAGGCGCGAATTCCCTCGAAGACGCCGGAGCCGTAGTGGAGCCCGTGGACGCCCACATGAACCCGGGCGTCGTTCCAGTCGACGAGCTCTCCGTTCATCCAGATCTTCTCGGTCTCGCGCATTGCGGCAAACCTCCTTTAACCGGATGTTAAGTGTGTGCCTCGACGACGTCCATCGGCGTGGCCCTCGACAGGCGCACGAGCTCGGACGGCGCCAGGGCCGCCATGTGGCGGTCGGAGCCCGCGCCGATCCAGACGACCCGGTGCGTAAGCAGCGTCCGGTCAACGAACAGGCGCCGGACGCCCGGCAGCGGAAACGGGGCGACGGCGCCCGGCTCGAAGCCGGTCGCATCGGAGACCTCCTCGGCGCCCGCGATCCGGGCGAACGAGCTGCCCGCTGCACTCGCGATCTTCTCGGAGTCCGCGCGGCGGTCGCCGGGCACCATCACCATCACCTTCCGGCCGTCGCAGTCGAAGACCAGCGACTTGACGATCTGACCGAGGTCGCAGCCGACCGCCCGCGCCGCAGCCTGCGCGGTCGGCGTGCCGTCGGCGAACTCCTCGACGCGGACTTCCGCACCGGCGCCGCGCAGGTACGCGGCGACACGCTCGACCGGCTCCGGCCACGCTCTCGTCGTCACGCAAACAGGGTACCGGCCGCTACGTGAGCGAGATCACCCGCGCGTCGTCGAAGCCCTGGCCGCGCACGGTCTCGACCAGCTCGGCCGGCGGCTCCGTGTCGATCGAGAGCGCCATCAGCGCTTTGCCGCCGCGGCGGGTCCGGGAGACCGCCATGTTGGCGATGTTGACGCCGGCCTCGCCGAAGATCGTTCCGACCGTGCCGATCACGCCGGGCACGTCGTCGTAGCGGAAGAAGACCAACAGCGGCGCGAGCTCCATCTCCAGCTCGAAGCCGAGGGCGCTCACCAGCCACTGGCGGTTCTCGTTGCCGATCGTCGTCCCCGCGACGCGGATCTCCTCGCCGTTCGACCGCACCTCGACCCTGACGAGGTTGGTGAAGTCGCGGCTGGCGCGGCGGCGCTCCTCGAGCACCTCGATCCCGCGCTCAGCGGCGATCAGCGGCGCGTTCACGTAGTTGACCGGCTGCTCCGCGCGGCCCTGGAAGGCGCCGTTCAGCGCCGCAACGGTCAGCAGCCGCGTGTCGTAGCCGGCGAGCGCGCCGTAGTAGGAGAGCATGATCTGCTCGGCGCGGCCCCCGGCAAGCTCCATCGCCAGACGGCCGAGCTTCGCGGCGAGCGGGATGTACGGGCCGAGCAGCTCCAGATCCTCGGCCCGGATCGCCGGGATGTTGACGGCGTTCGTGACGACCGAACCCTCGAGCGCGGCGGCCACCTGCTCGGCGACGATCACGCCGGCGCGATCCTGTGCCTCCTCGGTCGACGCCGCGAGGTGCGGCGTGACGACCACGTTGTCGAGCTCGATCAGCGGGCCCGAGTACGGCTCCTCGGAGAAGACGTCGAGCGCGGCGGCGGCGAGCTTGCCCGAACGGAGAGCGTCGCCCAGGGCGTCCTCGTCCACGAGCTCGCCACGAGCCGCGTTGACGACGCGCGCGCCGTCGGGCAGCTTCCCGATCGCGTCGCGGCCGAGGAAGCCGCGCGTCTCCGGCGTCAAGGGCAGGTGCAGCGTCAGGAACTCCGCCGCACCGAGCACATCGTCGGCGCTCTCGGCGCGCTCGACGCCCAGCTCGCGGAAGCGTTCCTTCGCGACGAACGGGTCGTACGCGGTCACGCGCATGCCGAGCCCGAGCGCCCGACGCGCGACCTGCTGGCCGATCCGGCCGAAGCCGAGCACGCCGAGCGTCTTGCCCTCCAGCTCGATGCCGCCCCAGGCCGACCGCTCCCAGCGGCCCTGCTTGAGTGCGGCGTGGGCCTGCGGGATGTTGCGGGCGAGAGCGACCAGCAGGCCGATCGTGTGCTCGGCCGCCGAGGTGACCGTCGACTCCGGCGCGTTGGCGACGACGATCCCCCGCCGCGTGGCGGCCTCGACGTCGACGTTGTCCACGCCCACTCCCGCCCGGCCGATCACCTTCAGGCGCCCGGCGCGCTCGAGCACGTCCGCGGTCAGCTTGGTCGCCGAGCGGATGACGATGCCGTCGTAGTCGCCGATCTTCTCTGCCAGCTCCCCGTTCGCGTCGACGTCCACCTCGAAGCGCTCGCGCAGGAGCTCGATCCCGGCCTCGGCGATCGGCTCGCGGACGAGGACCTTCACACCGGGGTGTGTTCGAAGGCCTCGAGCGCGCGGGTGACTGCGGTGCCGCGCTCGACCTCGGCGCCGAGCTCGACCAGCGCCAGCTCGACGGCCGCGAGGGCGGTCGTGATGTCGAACACGTCGTAGTAGCCGATGTGGCCGATGCGGAAGATCTTCCCCTTCAGCTCGCCCTGGCCGGGCGCCAGCGTGACGCCGTGCCGGTCGCGCAGGAGCAGCACGAGCTCGCCCGAGTCGACGCCCTCCGGCGCGCGCGCGGCGGTGACGACCGCCGAGCTGTCGTCGTCGGGCGAGAACAGCTCGAGGCCCATCGCCTTCAGTCCCTCGCGGCAGGCGCGGCCCAGGCGGACGTGCCGCTCGAAGGCCGGCTCCAGCCCCTCGTCGAGAAGCATCCCGAGGGCGACGTTCAGTCCGGCGACGAGGGAGACGGGCGGTGTCACCGGCGCATCGAGGGTCGCCTGGCCTTTGCGCGTACGCTCCCAGTCGAAGTAGAAGCGCGGCGAGGTCGCGGTCGCCGAACGCTCCCAGGCGGCCGGCGAGACGCTCGCGAGCGCGATCCCCGGCGGGGTCATGAGCGCCTTCTGCGCGCCCGAGGCGACGACGTCGAGCCCCCACGCGTCGGTCTCGAGCGGGACGGCGCCCAGGCTCGAGACCGCGTCGACCACCGAGAGCGCGCCGGCCTCGCGGGACGCGGCGGCAAACGGCTGCGGGTCGCTGACGACGCCGGTCGAGGTCTCCGAGTGCGTGAAGAAGACGACGGCGGCCTCTCGCTCGCTCAGGCGGGCGGCGGTGTCCTCCGCGGACGGGATCTCACCCCACTCGTAGCGCAGGTGGTCGACCTCCGCGCCGTACGCCCTGGCGATCGCGACCCAGCGCTCGCCGAAGTGGCCGGCTGAGACGACGAGGACGCGGTCGCCGCGAGAGCAGAGGTTCGCGACCGCGGACTCCATCGCGCCGGTGCCGGAGGCGCCGAAGAGCAGGACCTCGGAGTCCGTGCGGAAGACCCGGCGCAGGCGCTCGAGACACTCGCCGTAGAGGCGCTTGAAGTCCGGGCCGCGGTGGTGGATGACCGGCTGGGCGATCGCCGCAAGCACCTCGGGCGGAGCCGGCGTCGGTCCCGGCGTCATCAGGTAGCGCTTCTCGGGCACGCACCGAGAGTACAAGCTCGGCCCGCTGTGCCGGCGAATGCCTGCCTTCACGATCTGGCCGTGTTCGCGAACGGCCTAAAGAGGTGTCGGACACCGGATTTCGTCAAGGGCAAAGCGTGCCGAGAGTGTGATGAGTTTTCCCCAGGCGGTCCGCGCTCAGCGCGGGCGGTGCGTGGCGAAGCTGATCACCTGCTGGAAGGTCGGCCGGTTCGTCCAGCGCATCCGGTCGGGAAGCAGCCCGCCCGAGAATGCGATCCGCTCGGGCTGGGCGTCGGCGCGCCAGGCCGCGGGGTCTGACCCCTGAGCCGACCGCAGCGCCGTACCGGCCTGGTCAATCGCGGCCCAGAGAGAGGCGCGGCAGGCCGCGAGGTTGCCGGCGCCGCAATAGTGCTCGTTGAAGGGCCCCGCGACGCTCTGCCCGAGCAGGGCCCGCAGGTCCTTGTCGACGTAGCCGTACCAGCCGCTGTCGTAGGCCGAGCCCTGGTCGTTCGCAGGATCGTCGAGCGGCTGGAGCGTCTCCAGCCCCGGCACGAGCGACCCGAGCACGGGACTCATGACCGCCCGCGCGATGCGGGGCCAGGCGGCGTCCATGATCGCGGCGCCGGGATCGTCGATCTTGCCGTCGAGGTTCAGGTCGAGCCGACTGCCGCCCGCGGCCCGCCAGCTCGCCAGCAGCTGGAGCATCTGCGCGTCGCGAGGGCTCGGCGCTGTGCTCCCGTCGAGCACGGCCGAGATCGCCGGGAGCACCATCGCGGCGCGGAAGTCCTGCGTCGCCGCCCGGTTCATCGCAGCCACGACCGACGCCGGCGTGTGCTTCTTCTTCGCCGCCAGGCCGCGCGCCAACAGCTGC
>Ga0187776_10001167_pt1 | contig 13014 bp, 8 predicted proteins | sample 0216_BV02_MP12_2_FD_132426 | JGI IMG/M metagenome (GOLD analysis project Ga0187776, IMG submission 132426) | Tropical peat soil microbial communities from peatlands in Department of Meta, Colombia - 0216_BV02_MP12_20_MG | ecosystem: Environmental > Terrestrial > Soil > Wetlands > Peat | place...
GCGGCGTGTCGTTTGGCCGCGACCGTCCTGCGGCTGAGAACCGCCACAGTGACTCTACGCCGGGGTCCCCTACCCCGGCTATCGCGGGCTCTTCGCCAGCGCTTCGCTTTCCCTGGCTCATCGGCGGACTGGAGCAATAAAAATGTATTTCATGAGACATTTGTCGACCACTTCGCTCTCAACACCACGGCATTTATTACGGCAGATGTTACGCGGTCTATGTCTCCTGCTGTTGTCTGGTCTGTTGATTCCGTCAATTACTCTTGCTGATCCGCCGCATCTACCTGACGAATACTTCAACACCTCAGCCGAGGCGCAAGCCCATTGCGCGGCGAAAGTGACCTGGTACACCCAGAATTACGGTGGCTATGAAAACTCATACGGGTGTAACAACGGCAGCCCGTGGCCCGGTATTGGGGTCTGGGCGGTCTACGACAATCTTTTTGAAGGCACGACGCTAACCAACCTTTACCGGGCGATCTACCCGAATACGCCCTGTCCGACCGGCCAGAATTTCGTGGCGCCCGGTGTCTGCACCATCCCACCGCCGCAGACGACCAAAAACAACGGCTGCTCCGCCGATTCGATGCGGGGCGACCCGTGTAACGCTGCCACCGGCAACGAGTTCTACACCGCGGTCGATGTGACCAGCGTGGATGGCACCGTCCCGATCATTCGCTACTACAACAGCCAGATGATGGTCGATGTGGGACTCGGCGTCGGCTGGAGCTCGTCGATACTGGGTAAGCGTCTTTACATCCATGCGGACACCATACAGATAGTACGTGAAGATGGACGCGGAGAGGGCTTCGTTTGCGACGGCGGCGCGTGTCAGGGTGATGCGGACACCCACATCACGCTCAGTCAGGATGCGAACGGCTATACCCTTACGACAAGGGACGGGGCGGTTGAGCGGTACAATACCGCCGGCAAACTTCTGACCGAGACCGACCGCAACGGCAGGACCACCACCTACAACTACGATGCATCCGGTCGGCTCACTACCGTCACCGGCCCGTTTGGCCATAATCTGACCCTGACCTACACCACAAACAATCATATTTACCAGATTTCCGGCGGGGCCCAGTCCCCTAGATACACGTACGATGCTTACAACAATTTAACCCACGTCTCTATCTCCGCCGGAACAACAATCTATTTTTATGAAAACAGCTCGTTTCCCGAGAATCTCACCGGCGTCGAATACACCAACGGCGCGAATACCAGCATCCGCTATGCCACCATGACCTATGACGCTTCCGGCCGGGTAAATTCCACCCAACTTGGCTCTGGCGCCGAGCAGGTCACTTTCAGCTACGACTCGCCGACTCAAACGACGGTCACCGACGCCGCCAACACACAGGAAGTCATGACCTTTGCCTCCAATCTGGGGGCCAAGGCGCTCGTCTCGAAGGTGAATCCGAGCGACGGCAAGACCGTGGCGCAAACCTTCGACGCCAACAACAACCTGACGTGCAAGAAGGACGAAGAGGGCCGGCTCACGACGTACACGTATAACGCGACGAACCAGAAGGTCTCGATGACCGAGGGATTGACCGGAACCTGCGATGCCCCCGTGACCACAAGTGCGATCCGCACCACCACATACAGCTATTTGTCCCCGACCCTCGACCTTCTCACGCTTATCGAGAGCCCAAGCGTCTACACCGGGCATACCAAAAGCACCGCGATCGCCTACAACGATCCGGCGCATCCGATGCTGCCAACCATGATTACGCAAAACGGCTTCACGCCGGCCGGCACGCCGGTCTCACGCAGCGTGAGTCTTGCTTATAACGGTACGGGCCAGGTCGTCTCCATTGATGGCCCGCGCACGGACGTCAACGACGTTACGACCCTGGCCTATTACGACTGCACCACGGGCGGCGCCTGCGGCCAGTTGCACACCTTCACCGATGCGCTCGGACAGGTGACCACGTTCGACACTTACGATACCCACGGCAAGCTGACCCAGATGACCGATCCCAACGGCTTGCGCACCAACTATACTTACACTCCTCAAATTGACCCTCTGGCCCGGGTGACCACGCTGACCCAAACGCCGCCGACCGGAACAGCGCGAACAACCTACTATGCCTATGGCTGGGCAGGAGCTGACCTGACAAAAGTAACTCTCGCCGACGGTCGCACCTTCAACTACACCTACAACGCCGCGCGCCAGCTGACCCGCGTAACCGATTACGCCGGCAACTACGTAGCCTACGGCTATGACAGCCGGGGCAACCGCATCAGCGAATACACCTACAACTCCGCAAACGCGTTGGCGCGTCAGCTCGATTTCGCGTATGACATCCGCAACCACCTCGCCTCCATCAACGCGGCCGGCTCACTCACGCAGCAGATCAACGACGCCGTGGGCAACCTCACCCAGCAAACCGATCCCAACAACAACCCCTCGACTGTGAACAGTTTCGATGCGCTGAACCGCCTCGTTCAGACGCTCAACAGCCTAGGCGGCAGCACCAGCTATGCCTACGATCCGAACGACCGGCTGCAACAAGTCGTCGCGCCGAACAACGCCACCACCCAATACCAATACGACGATCTCGGCAATTTGCTGCAGGAGACCTCGGCGGACCGGGGCACGACAGCTTATACGTACGATGATGCCGGGAACGTCACGAGTGTCACCGATGCCAGAGGAATTACCGCCAACTATGCCTACGATTCGCTCAACCGCGTGACCGGCATCGACTACCCCGGGACCGCGGAAGATATTACCTACACCTACGACAACTGCACCCTGGGCATCGGGCGGCTGTGCGCGGTTGCGGATGCCTCCGGCACCACCCAGTACGGCTACAACGCTTTTGGCAACGTCCTCACCGAGAGCAAGACGGAGCTGGGCGTCGTCTATACCACCAGCTACACCTACGACGCCGTCGACCGGATCAAGACGATCACCTACCCCGACAACCGCCTCGTGACCTACGCCCGAAACGTCTTCGGGCAAATCGCCAACTTCAGCGCCACGGTGAGTGGCGCGGCCATGACGCTCGCCAGTTTGCGCACCTACCGCGCCGACGGCGTACTCCTGAGTGAGCACCTCGGTAATGGCCTCAATGAATCCCGCACCTACGACCTGCAGGGAAGGCTCACGAACCAGTCCCTGGGAAGTGCTGATACCCGGGTTTACGGCTACGACGCCAACGGCAACGTGACCAGCCGTCAGAATCTCTCGCAGACCGGCAGCTACGGCTACGATGCGCTCGATCGCCTGATCCAGGACAGCATCACCTCGAGCCCAACGAGCACGGTGAACTTCGGCTATGACGCCAACGGCAACCGCACGAGCGACAGCGGTGGGGGGTATTTCTACCTTAGCGCCTCGAACCGCCTCACACAATGGGGAGGCCAGACGATAATCCTGGATGCCGCGGGCAATACCGTCGACGACGGCACCTCTACTTACAGCTACAACAACGCTGGAGAATTGCAGTCCGTTAGCCAAGGCAGCACTACCTTGGGCGGTTATGTATATAACTCTCAGCGCCAGCGCACGCGCAAGACTGCCGCCTCCGGCACCACGGTCTATCACTATGACGTCCTCGGTAATCTGATCCTGGAGACAGACGCGACCGGTGTATCGCAGGTGGCCTACGTGTGGGTCGACGGCCAACCGGCGGCGCAGATCGTCAAAAGCGGCAGCACGGATACGCTCTCATATCTGCTTGCCGATCAGGAGGGCACCCCACGGCTCGCAACGAGTGCCACGAAAGCGGTGGTGTGGCGTTACGAAGGCCGAGCCTTCGGCGACACCACGCCCACGGGCAGTGTGACGGTGAACCTGGGGTTCCCGGGCCAGTACTTCGATGCGGAGACGGGCCTGTACTACAACATGGCGCGTTACTATGATCCGAGGATAGGACGGTATATCAGTTCGGATCCGATCGGCCTTGCGGGTGGCTTGAATACCTACGTGGCGGTGAGGAATAATCCGTTGCGGTACATCGATCCGTCGGGGTTGTTGGAGTGGGAAGGAACGATGACATCTATTGGAATGGTGTATGGCGGTGGCGCGCAAAGATTTTCACTTCATTTGACTTCCCAATGCGTAAATGGAAAGCGAAGCGAAGTTGATATTGTGGCGGGTGGCTTTGCTGTTGGCTTCGGCGCCGACGCTACGATCACAAAGAGTCATATAATGTTTAAGGATAATTTGAATTACATCGATCCATATGTATTCGAGGGGCGATCGTTGTTTACAGGCGCTGGATATGCATTTTTTGGTATTGGATATGGTGCCAATGCGATTCAACTTGGCGGAGCCACATCTATCGGCAAGGGTCCAGAGTCAGGCTGGGATGCCAGCGTGTATGGAGGAGCTGGAATATCCACTGTAACCAATGCGAAAACAGAAAAGTGTGGATGCGAAAAATAAAAGGGACCAAATATGAATATACTGGCGCGTGTCTATTTCTTCGGTGGGCTAGTTGCCTTTACGATTCTTGCCATTTTGCTGTCTATCGCAAATCCGGCCGATGTCAGCCATCTTGATATTGCGAAATGGGCGCTCGTTGGAGCGATGGCCAGCTGTGTTCCAATTCTAGTTGCTATTGAAGGTTTCCTGATCAATGTAAGGTGGCTCAGACCACTGCTGTCGGATTCGAGCGGTAAGCGATACCACGGCTGGATCCGTTTAGGTGCTTTACTATTAGAATCCTTCGTTATTGCGATATTTTGCATTGTTGGTGCAAGCCTAATCATTTCTATCTTTTACGGCGACAACGCTTTCAAATTGCTTATAGCAGACAACGCGACCTTGTTTATCGCCATCATCTTTGCGGTTTCTGTTGTTCTTTCCTTCCTCGCTGGGCTACTTGGCAGGAGTAAATAGAGCAAAAATCAACAGTGATCCAATTGGGCTTGAAGGTGGCTTGAATACCTACGTGGCGGTGAGGAATAATCCGTTGCGGTATATCGATCCGACTGGCTTGTGGGCGCTGGGTGATCCGTTGCCGCAGTCGGTTGTGGACGTGACGGAGGGATTTGGCGAAGGTGTCGTTAGTTCGTTAACTTTAGGCCGGCTTAGTCTGCAGGGTCTTCTCGCGCAAGCGAACTTGCCGCATGGTGGCGCCAACACGTGTTCGGCCTCTTATAAAGCCGCGAACGCAGCGGGATTTGCGGCTGGTTTGACAGCTTCGTTAGGTGCATCGACGGTACGGTTCGTTCAAGCCGCAAACGTCAAATCAACCGCGCAAGCGGCAATGTTGAGTTTCCAGCTGCTAACCGGGGGATCCGCCGTGGCAACGTCGTTTGGTGAGGTGTCAACCTTAGAAAATCAGCTTGCCCAAATTGTAGAAATGGGGCAAGAAGCCGCGGACGAAGCTGGTTTGCTCCAAAAGTTAGGTTATGTGATCCCGCGCAGATGATCATTGTCAGCGCAGCCATAAAAAAAGCACTTGTTAGGTTGCTTGTGGCGACAATGATATCGGCCGGATTGATTTATGCTTGTTTCCACGTTGATCACGACTTGGTAGGAATCGTTGGCGGAGTATTAATTCTCTTGGCGCTTCCTGCGGTAGTGTTGTTAAGCGTCGACGCGAGTCGTGTGATTAGGCGTGAAGTGCCGAGCAACAGATCCGTCAAGATTTTAGGCTTGGTGCTGGCGATTCCACAGGCGGTGATGGGAGTGATTCTTATCGCATTTGGCATCATCTATCCCCTGATCGGAATATCGGAAATCTTGGCCGACCTGGCGCAGGGGAGGTCCGCCGTCATTCCCTTCGTCACGACTGTAACGGCACTCGTGATGCTAGGTTTGGGTTACTTCTATTTGCGAGAAGGGCTTGGTTTAGGAAAGAAAAATGACGGACATTAAGTAGAAACATCGCTTGACGCGATGACCGCTGGCGACCCCGCCCAAAAACTGGGGTCAGATCACAGTTTTCGCTAATATACCGGCTCGCGTACTGGCGCTCGCCTCAGTACCATCATGATTAAACTAAAACAAGCGATACGCATGGTGCGTCGAGAGGATGGATCCATGGCCCGCCGTAAAAGGGGACGGAGGGATTAAATTTTAATCAACTCCTCTGCTATCAATTCCTCTGTTATGGTGTTTCCCATCCGACCCATAACAACGAATGGTCCATGCCCCGTCGTGCCCGGATGTATCTCTCAGGCTTGCCCTACCACATCATCCAGCGCGGCAACAATCGCGAGGCCTGCTTCATCGAGCCCGAGAACTACCAGCTTTATCTCGAACTGTGGAAGGAGCTTTCTATTCGCTATGGCGTGTCTGTCCATGCCTATGTGCTAATGACCAATCATATCCATTTTCTGGTGACGCCCGCTCGCGCGAACGCTGTCTCGAACACCATGAACGTGGTCGGCAGCCGCTACGCCCAATACATCAACAAGAAATACCGCCGCACCGGCACTTTGTGGGAGGGACGCCACCGCGCCAGCTTGGTGCAATCCGAACGCTATCTCCTGACCTGCATGCGTTATATTGAACTCAATCCGGTGCGCGCCCAGATGGTGACGAGGCCCGAAAAATATCGCTGGTCGAGTTACGGGATTAATGCTTGGGGAGACCGTGGTTGGTTGCGGCAACACGATGAGTATCTTCGATTCGGAACGTCGCCCGACACTCGTTGCTATGCCTATCGGGAACTTTTCCGAACACAGCTGAGCGAGGAAGATCTACATCTCATTCGCAGGGCCGCACACTACTGTCAGCCGGTCGGTAACGATCGATTTCGGGAGCAAATCGAGCAGAAATATGGTCTTCAACTCGGCCAAATGGAGCGCGGGCGTCCGCGCAAAGCATCGACGGAGGAACTGCTTAAAATTTAATCCCTCCGTCCCCTTTTACGCGCCGTCGGGATGCAGCAGCGGGAGGAACGCAAAGTGAAACGGCTGAGTGGTTCGATTGTTTTCATTCTTTTAGTCGCGTGCTCGCTTATTGGCTGCAGTTCCGCTCCGGAATCTTCATTTATGCTTGCGCGTGAATCGAGATTGCCGAAATGGTTTACGGTTCCACCGGGACTCACGCGAGACGATGTGACCGTAAAGATGGATTATTACCTTAGCTCAGCCACGTTTACGCTGCTGGATTCAAAAAAAAGGAAGCTTGCTGAGGTAAAGGGAAAACTAGGGGAATCGGAACCTCTTAAACTGAAAAACCCGCCGCCCGGATATCCGGCTGGGTATCCGTTGTATGAGATTGTTACCGCAAATGGCATCACTGAAGTGATCGAACACCGTCGGCCGGAACCGATTTTTTACATTGTTGATAATCCCGCCGTTTTGAAGGAGCTCGGTGTTCACATGGAAAAGCGATGACGGCGAGACTCGTCCCATAAGCTCACTTCTTGGATTTAAGGGGCCGATTTAAGGGGCCACAATAAATAGGGGACAGACTGAGGTACCCTATTCCTGCTCTCTCGGCAGATCGCGTGATTTTCTCGGCCAAAATCGAAGAAACCAATAAATCACCGGTTTTTCTTGTCGCCACGCGGGCTCTTGCGAAACAATAGAGGCCGCCATGAAGAAGGCCCCACGCGAAGCCGCGATCCCGCTGCGCACGCCGCTTTACCGCGGCGAGCGGCGGCTGCGCATCGCGCTGGTGGGCATGCCTAACAGCGGCAAGAGCACGCTGTTCAACGCCGTCTCCAGCACCTCGATCCGCACCGGCGAGCTCGGCGGCACGCACCGCGCCTACAACGAATGCGCGGTGCAGATCGGCCTCGACGAGGCACGCGTGGTCGACCTGCCGAGCATCCTGACGCTGCACGACCTGCCGCACGACGACCTGGTGGCCCTGCAATATCTGCTGTGGGGCGACGAGCTGCCGCCGGTGAAGGTGCATGAGCCCGGCGGACCGCCCGCGCCGTTCGCCCCGCCCGATGTGATCATCCAGGTGACGGACGCCACCGCGCTCGAACGCCATCTGGAGCTCACGCTCGAACTGAGCCAGCTCGGCCGGCCGATGGTGATCGCGCTCAACATGATGGACGAGGCCTGGAAGAAGGGGCTGCACATCAACGCCTCGGCGCTGAGCAAGCAGCTCGGCGTGCCGGTGGTGCCGACGGTGGCGCTGATGGGCCAGGGTATTTCGGAACTGTTCAAGACCGCGGTTGAAGCGGTGCGAGAAAAGGCCTGCCCGCTGCCGCAACGGGCGAGTAAATACATCTGCGAAAAGCTCCAGCCCCTGAGCAAGGTGCTGAACCAACCCGAGATCCAGGCGGCATTCCGCGTGCCGCATTCACTGCTGGTCATGCAGTTGGCGGCGAACGATGAGTACTTCCGCCGCGAGATGCAACAACACTTCCCCGACCTGCTTCCGGAGTTGATGCAATTGCGCAGCGAAGCCGAGAAAGCATTGCCGCGCCCGTTGACAGAGGAGCTGCACGCCGACCGCCACCACCGCGCCGCCACGCTGTTCGAGACGGTCACCCGCGTCGGCGCCCCGCACGAAGGTCGAGGCTGGCGCTACTGGCTCGACGAACTGTTCCTGCATCCGCAGTGGGGACTGCTCGGCAGCCTCGCTGTCTTCGCGGCGGTGCTGTTCGTGGTCTTCGAGGTCAGCACCTGGATCGACGCGATGACCTCGGCCAGGTTGGTCACCTGGGTTTCGGCATGGCAGCCGCAATCGACCGGCGGCGTAATCGCGCGCGCGGTCGCGGACGGTCTCATCGGACTCATCGGCATCGTCGTGCCGTACATGATCCCGCTGGTGCTGCTGCTGGTGGCGCTGGAGGAGTCGGGCATCATGCAGCGCATCGCTTTCGTGGTCGACCGCGGTTTCCATCACCTCGGTCTGCACGGCGGCGTGGCGGTACCGTTCCTGATGGGGCTCGGCTGCAACGTGCCGGCGCTCTCGGCCGCGGCCCGCGCCACCCAGGGCCGCGAACGCCTCATCGCCTCGTTGCTGATCACCTTCGTTCCTTGCTCGGCGCGTTCCGCCATCATCCTCGCGCTCGCCGGCAAATATCTCGGCGGACTCGGAGTGTTTGCGATCTTCCTGCTCAGCATGATCGTGATCGCGGCCCTCGGGCAGGTGCTGACGCGCCGCTACCCTGACAGCGGTCCCGGACAGGTTCAGGAGATTCCGCCGTACGCCCTGCCCCGCGGGCGCGCGCTGCTCGTCAACACCTGGGCCCGCACCAGCGACATCCTCACCGTCGTCACGCCGCTGCTCGTGGGCGGCAGCGTGGTGCTGGCGTTGCTGGCGCATGTGGGCGCCGACGACGTGATCAACACCGCGTTCACGCCGATCACGGCTTGGTGGCTGGGTCTGCCGGTGCTGCTCGGCGTGCCGATCCTGTTCGGCATCCTGCGCAAGGAATTGTCGCTGCTGATGATCTACCAGGCGCTTGGCACCTTCGACATCGGCGCGCATCTCGACTGGGTCCAGATCATGACCTTCCTGATCTTCCTCACCTTCTACTTTCCGTGCGTGTCGACTTTCGCGGTAATGCTCAAGACCATCGGCCGCAAGCAGGCGCTGGCGTCGGTGTCGCTGTCGATCGGGGTGGCGCTGCTGGTGAGCGGGATCGTGCGATTCGTGCTGCTCGGGGTGCAGCACGCCGGCGTTTGACGCCCGTCACAGCCCGCGTGCGGCGCGATACAGCAGGAACAGCGCCAGAACGAAAAAGATCACGATCGGCATCAGCGCGCCGAGCACGGGCGGGACGGCGTACAGCACGCCGAAATAGCCGAGGCTCTGGTCCACGATGATGAACGTGAGCCCCAGCATGATGCCGATGAAGACCCGGTGGCTCAGGCCGCCGCTGCGGATATGCCGGAACACGAACGGTGTGGCGATCAGCATCATAACGAGCGTCGCCAGCGGCATGTAGATTTTCTGCCACAACACCAGTTTGAAGTTGCGCGTATCCTGGTTGTTGCTCTCGAGGTGACCGATGTAGTAGTACAGCTGCTGGATCGACAGGCCGTCGGGGTCGACCGCGAACACCGACACCACGTCGGGCGTCAGCGCCGAACGCCACTCGTCCTTGTCCGCGTGATGGATCTGCACTCCCTGGTCGCCGAGGATCAGGCTCTGGTTGACGTCCTCCAGGCGCCACTGGTCGCCGTCGTACCAGGCGCGCCTGGCGTAGATCTGCGAGCGCAGGTGGGACTGGGTGTCGAAGACGTAAATGTTCATGCGCAACAGGCTCAGATCGGGCAGCACCTCGCCGATGTTCACGAACGACGTCCCGCTGCGCAGCCAGATGCCGGAGCTCTTCTGCTCCAGCGCCTGCGCCAGCGATTTGGCGCGGCCGGTCTGGGCCAGGTTCTCCGACACCGGCACCACGTATTCACCCACCAGAAAGATCACCATCGCGAACACCATGCCGATTTTCATGGTGGCGCCGACGATACGCGCGACCGACACGCCGGCGGCGCGCATGGCGATCAGCTCGGAATTGAGCGCGAGCGTCGACAGACCCATGATCGTGCCGATCAGCACCGCGATCGGCGACAGGTCGTACACCTGCCCCGGCTGCTTCAGAATCACGTACTTGAGCAGCGCGACCGCGCCAAAACCGGCCTTGCCGTAATCCTTCAGGCCGTCGATCAGGATGAAGAACACCGCCAGCGCCACCAGCACGTTCAGCACCAGCAGCGTGCTGTAGAGCACGTGGCGCGCGATCAGGCGGTCGAGCAGCGTCAGCACGATCAACCCCCGAACCGCGCCGGCAAGGCTATCAGCGGTCGGTTGCGCGCGCGCTGACGCAGCAGGTACAGCGCCACGAGCGCCATGGCGCCGTGCACCCACCACAGGCCGACGAGCGGCGGCACGCGCCCGTTCTGCAGCATGCTCTCGCCGATGCCGAGGAGATTGGAATAGACGAAATAGACCACGATCGCGACGAACAGGTTCGACAATCGCCCGCGCCGCACGTCGGTATACGCGAACACCACGGCGTAAGCCGCGAGCACGAACAATGCGATGGTTTTGCCGAGGCGCCAGTGCAACTCGGCGTTTACGCTGGGATCGGCGATCTGCTGGAACATGGCCAGCGTCGGCAGGCCCGCCGTCGGCACCGGCGCCGCTTCCACTTTTTTCGGAATGATGCGCAGGTTGAAGACGTTGAACTCCATGATGCGGTAATCGGCCATGCCGGGCTGGCCGTCGTAAAGCGTGCCGTCGTGCAGCGCGAGGAATCTGTCGCCGGTCTTGGGATCGACGAACGGATGACCGGATTTCGCGACCAGCACGCCCTGCCGTCCCTGCTCGATGCTGCTTACGAACACGCCATCGAGATCGCCGTCCGGCTCGATTTTCTCAGCGTAAAAAATCCGGCCCTGGCCCGCGATCTCGGTGAACACGCCCGGCGCGACCATGGTGGGTTCGGATTGGCTGGCGCTCTCGCGCTTGATGTTTTCGATCAACCGGGTCGCGAGCGGCGTGATGTAAAACGACCCGAGCGACACCACCACCGTGAAAATCAATCCGAGTCGCAGCACCGGCCGCAGAAAATGCAGCAGACCGACGCCGCAGGCGGCCAGCACCGTCATCTCGTTGTCGCGATACCAGCGGGACAGCGTCAGCAACACGCCAAGGTAAAATGCCAGGGGCAGCAGCACATCGAGCCTGGCCAGCGTCTGAAAACCGAGCAGCAGGAACACAACCTGCACGGCCTGATTGCCGCGCGCGGCCCGGCCGAGCAGCAGGGTCATGCTCATCAGCACCATCACCACCAGCAGCACCACCGCGATCGCGAGCGTGGTACCCACGGTCTCCCGGTAAAATGCCCGGTCAATGATCACGCCGCGGCCCGACACGGGTGTTTTGACAAAGGGCGAGTAAACATTGGAAAATGCCGCTCGATGGCCGGACTGGAGGACAAGCAATCAAAAATGCCGTTTTTTTCCGTAAAGTCATCTCTAAGGAATTGATTGCCAAACGGAACCATGCGCCGGAACTCACAAAAATATACCATAGCTCCCGGCCCGGGGAGTGAAATAAATTAGGGGATCGGCATGGAATTCATTGTCAAGAGCGGGACACCCGAAAAACAGCGCAGCGGCTGCATCGTGGCCGGCGTATTCGAGACGCGCAAGCTCTCGGCGGTCGCGCACCAGATCGACGAAGTCTCCAGCGGCGCCATCGCCGCCATCCTGCGCCGCGGTGACCTCGAGGGAAAAGTCGGCCAAACGCTTCTGCTGCACAACGTGTCCAACCTGCCAAGCGAGCGCGTGCTGCTCGTGGGCTGCGGCAAGGAAAAGGAATTCAACGAAGGCCGTTACCGGGAAATCACCGCCAGGGCAGTCGGCGCGCTGAAAGACACGGGCGCGACCGAGGTCACTTCCTATCTCACCGAACTCGAAGTCAAGGGTCGCGACATCGTGTGGAAAGTCCGCCACGCGGTCGAAGTCACCGAGACGGCGCTGTATCGCTTCGACCAGCTCAAGAGCAAGCCGAACAGCAACCGACGCGCGCTCAAGCGCGTGGTGCTCGCCGTGCCAAAACGCAGCGATCTCGGGCCGGGCGAACAGGCGATCCGGGAAGGACTCGCCGTGGCCGCCGGCGTCAAACTGGCGCGCGACCTCGGCAACCTGCCCGGGAATATCTGCACGCCGACCTATCTCGCCGAACAGGCTGTCGAGCTGGGAAAACAATACAACGTCAAAACCACCATTCTCGAAAAAGAGGAAATGCAGAAGCTCGGGATGGGCGCGCTGCTGTCGGTGGCGCGCGGCAGCCGTCAGCCTCCGAAACTGATCGTGCTCGAATACCGCGGCGGCAAGGACGACGAACCGCCGGTGGCGCTGGTCGGCAAAGGGCTGACATTCGACGCCGGCGGCATTTCGATCAAGCCGGCGGCGAACATGGATGAAATGAAATACGACATGTGCGGCGGCGCCTCGGTGCTCGGCGCGATCAAGGCGGCGGCGGAAATGAAGCTGCCCCTGAACATCGTCGGCATCGTTCCCAGCTCCGAGAACCTGCCCGACGGCGACGCCAACAAACCCGGCGACATCGTCACCAGCATGTCGGGCCAGACCATCGAGGTGCTCAACACCGACGCCGAA
>Ga0187776_10001168_pt1 | contig 13010 bp, 8 predicted proteins | sample 0216_BV02_MP12_2_FD_132426 | JGI IMG/M metagenome (GOLD analysis project Ga0187776, IMG submission 132426) | Tropical peat soil microbial communities from peatlands in Department of Meta, Colombia - 0216_BV02_MP12_20_MG | ecosystem: Environmental > Terrestrial > Soil > Wetlands > Peat | place...
CTTACTCCCGCCTTGGCTACCTTCTGGGCCATTCGTTCCTCACCTCCTTTCAAGATCGAATGAACTTTTCAGAAACCATGTCATTCGACGATATCGAGTTTGATATGCAGTTCTTTGAGTTGCTGTTCCGTCACATGCGACGGTGCATCGCTGAGAAGACAGATCGCCTTCTGAGTCTTTGGAAACGCAATCACGTCACGAATCGATTCGGCCCCGGACAGGATCATCGTCAAACGATCCAGCCCAAACGCCATCCCCCCATGGGGCGGAGCCCCGTATTCAAGGGCCTCCAGTAAAAAGCCGAATTTTTCCTGCGCCGATGCCGGATCGATCCCGAGCAGTTTGAAGAGACGGGATTGGACATCGCGCCGATGGATACGAATGCTCCCTCCGCCGATTTCGGAGCCGTTCAGAACCAGATCGTAGGCCTTGGCGCGGACCCGCCGGGGATCCGTTTCCAACAGCGGCAGATCCTCATCCAACGGGGAGGTAAACGGATGGTGCATGGCGACATATCGTTGTTCGGTCTCGTCATACTCCAGCAGCGGGAAATCCGTGATCCAAACAAACCGGAACTGATCGATTGGAATCCGTTTGAATCGCTCCGCCATCTGGATTCGGAGTCCGCCCATCACTTCCCGGGCCGTGTTGAGTTGATCGGCCACAAACAAGAGCAAATCTCCCGATTTCGCGGATAGGGCGTTCGACAGGTTGCGGAGCAGCGGCTCGCCGAGAAATTTCACAACGGGGGACTCAAACCCTTCGGGCGATATCTTGACCCAGGCCAATCCTTTTGCCCCCAGCGACTTCGCATTCTCGGTCAGCTCATCCAGTTCCTTCCGAGACAGCGTCGCCTGGCCTTCCAGTACCATCGATTTGACAACGCCTTTTCGATTCAAGGTCTCCTGAAAAACCTGAAAGGAGGAACCCGCCACCATCGAAGAGACATCATGCACCTCCAGCCCGAATCGAAGATCGGGTTTATCGGTGCCGTATCGATCCATCGACTCGGAATAGGACAGTCGCGGAAAGGGGGTTTGCAAACGGATACCCTTGATCGTCCAAAAGACCTCGGTCATCAACCCCTCCATCAACGACCGGATCTCTTCCTGATCCATGAATGAAAGCTCAAGATCGATCTGGGTGAATTCCGGCTGACGATCTGCGCGAAGATCTTCATCCCGGAAACAGCGCGCGATCTGATAATACCGCTCAAAACCGGCCACCATCAAAATCTGCTTAAACAACTGAGGAGACTGGGGAAGCGCATAGAACTGACCGGGATTCACGCGGCTGGGAACCAGATAGTCCCGAGCTCCTTCGGGAGTGCTCCTCGTGAGATGCGGCGTTTCGACCTCGATGAAACCGTGCTCATCCAGAAAATTCCGAACGACCCGAAGGAGATGATGTCGCCGTTTTAAATTGGCCTGCATGCAGGGGCGGCGGAGATCCAGATAACGGTACTTCAATCGCAGGTTCTCCGAAACCAGAACATTATCTTCGATCGGAAAAGGCGGCGTTTTGGAGGCATTGAGAATCTCCAATTCGTCCGCAATGAGTTCTATTTCCCCCGTGCTCAACTGCGCGTTGACGGTTCCGCCCGGCCGGGCCTCCACCCTTCCACGAACGGCAACGACATCCTCGCTTCGAAGCTCTTTGGCCTGCTTGTGGGTATTGGGGGATAGCGTCGGATTAAAAACCACCTGCGTGATCCCTTCTCGATCCCGAAGATCAATAAAAATCAGTCCGCCATGATCCCGGCGGGATTGAATCCACCCCTTCAGAGCGGCTGTCTGACCGATATCGCTTTTTCTTAACTTTCCGCAATCGTGTGTTCGTTTCAATACCGTATCCTTTAATAGGTGATATAGGGGCTCGCCTTGGTCGCTGGTTTCTATTCCCCCATGGCTTTTCGGATCTTGGCTGCCGCCGTTGGCGCTTTGGACTTTGCGACATGGGACTTAAGGAACCGAATCTCCTGAGCCGTGAGATAGCGATACTGCCCGATGGGCAGGCCAGCGAGTTCCAGCGTCGCCATCCGGATTCGTTTCAGTTTTAAGACCGGATGATCGATCTTCTCCAGCATACGCCGAATCTGACGATTGCGCCCTTCATGGATCGTCATTTCCAACCAGGAGTTTTTCTCCGTCTTTTTGATTTTTCGAATCCGGCAGGGCAAGGTTCGACCGTCCGACAACACCACGCCCCTCGTAATCTCCCGAATTTCCTCGTCCGTCAGAATTCCTTTGACCTTGACCTCATAGGTTTTGGGGACCTCAAAACTCGGATGAAGCAGTTTTTGGACCAGGTCGCCGTCGTTGGTTAGAAGCAACAGGCCTTCGCTGTCATAATCCAGCCTCCCGACCGGGTAGACGCGGGCCCGCACCCCCCGGAGCAGCGACTTGACCGTCATACGCCCCATCGGATCCGACAGCGTCGTGACCACCTCGCGGGGCTTGTTGAGCATGAGATACACCTTGGCCTGTCTGGGATTGATGAGTTTTCCCGAAACCTTGATATGATCCATTTCCGGATCGGCCTTGCTGCCCAGCTTGCGGACCATGCGGCCGTTGACCGTCACCGCACCCGCGCGCATCAGCGCCTCGGCCTTCCGGCGGGAGGCGATCCCGGCCATTGAAATAATTTTCTGTAGGCGTTCGAGCATCGCTATTCCCACTCGATCGTGCTCGGCGGCTTGGACGATACGTCGTAGACCACCCGGTTGATTCCTCGGACCTCATTCACGACCCGGTTGGAAATCCGTTCCAGCACCTCGTGCGGCAGCTTGACCCAATCGGCCGTCATGCCATCCTGACTGTGAACCGCCCGGATGGCCACGACATGTTCATAGGTGCGCTCGTCCCCCATCACGCCGACGGTTTTAATCGGAAGCAGAACCGCAAAGGCCTGCCAGATCTGTCGGTATAAGCCGGCCTCCCGGACCTCCTGTTCCACGATGTCGTCCGCCTCGCGCAAAAGATCCAGCCGTCTTCGCGTCACCTCTCCGATGATCCGGACCGCCAAACCCGGTCCCGGAAAAGGATGGCGCCAGAGGATCTCTTCCGAAAGGCCCATTTCTTCGCCCAACCGCCGCACTTCATCCTTGAACAATTCCCGAAGCGGCTCAACGAGCTTAAACCGCATCCGCGCCGGCAATCCGCCGACATTGTGATGCGTCTTGATCGTTGCGGAAGGTCCTTTGAACGAAACGCTCTCGATCACATCGGGATACAGGGTGCCTTGGACCAGGAACTCTGGTCGGCCCAGATTTTTCGCCTCCTCCTCGAACACTTGGATGAACTGGCGGCCGATAATTCGGCGTTTCCGTTCCGGGTCGGTGACCCCTTTTAATTTTTGTAGAAATTTTTTAGAGGCGTCCACGTACCGGAGATTCAGCTTAAACAGTTTTCGAAACGTTTCGGTCACGCGCTCGGCCTCGCCGTTTCGGAGCAGCCCGTTGTCCACGAAAACACAGGTCAGCTGATCCCCGATGGCGCGATGGGTCAGGATGGCCGCGACGGCTGAATCGACGCCACCGCTCATCGCACAAATCACGTCGGCGTTGCCCACCCGTTCGCGAATCTGTTCGACGGCTCTTTTCAGATAGGCCTTCATCGTCCAGGTCGGAGCGCAGCCGCAGATGCGGTACAGAAAATTTTTCAGAATCGCAAGCCCCTGGGGGGTGTGTGCCACTTCGGGATGGAACTGAATCGCGTACAGGCGCCGCTTTTCATTCCGCATGGCCGCGACCGGCGAATTAACCGTGTGCGCAAGGACATCAAACCCCGGAGGCATCCGATCGATTCGATCGCCATGACTCATCCAGACCACCGTCTCGGGTCGCGAGCCCTCGGCGGTCGAAGCGGCGCCAATCCCGTGTAATAAATCCGTTGCATCATCGATCACCAACTCGGCCCGGCCGTATTCCCGTCGCGCCGATTTGGAGACTTTTCCGTCCAACCGGTGCGTGATCCACTGCATCCCATAACAGATGCCCAGGATCGGAACACCCAGATCCAGAATTTCCGGCGGACAATAAGGCGGTTTGTTGTCGTAAACGCTGGCCGGGCTGCCGGACAGAATGATCCCCTTGGGCTTGAAGTCACGGATGAAGGAGATCGGGGTATCGCAAGGATGGATCTCGGAATAGACCTGACTCTCGCGAATCCGGCGCGCGATAAGCTGTGTATATTGAGAGCCGAAATCCAGGACAAGAATTTTCCCGGCATGGATTTTGGTGGCATGATTCTCAACGGCGCACATGATTACCTCAACGAGTTCCACCCCAATCCTGCTCAGTCGCGTTCGACACGGTAATTGGGCGCCTCCTTCGTGATGATCACGTCATGCACATGACTCTCACGAAGGCCGGCCTGCGTCAGTTTTACGAAGCGGGCCTTATTCTGAAGTTCCTTAATCGTCCGGCAGCCGCAGTAGCCCATGCCGGCTTTGAGACCACCGACGAGCTGATAGATGACGCTGGCAAGAGAACCCTTGTACGGAACGCGGCCCTCGATCCCTTCGGGGACGAGCTTGGATTCCGTTTCATGTTCCTGAAAGTAACGATCCCGCCCCCCCTTGACCATGGCGCCGAGTGACCCCATTCCCCGATAGACTTTATAGCTCCGGCCCTGAAACAAAACGGTCTCCCCAGGGCTTTCTTCCGTCCCGGCGAAGATGCTCCCGATCATGACCGTATCGGCCCCCGCGGCGATTGCCTTGCTGATGTCGCCCGAATATTTAATGCCTCCGTCGGCGATGATCGGGATCCCGGGCTTGGCCGCGGCCTCGGCGCAGTGGGAGATGGCCGTCAACTGCGGGACGCCGGCTCCGGCGACGATCCTCGTCGTACAGATCGAACCCGGTCCGACTCCGACCTTCACACCGTCGACCCCGGCCTTGATCAGATCCCGGGTGGCTTCGGCCGTCGCCACATTGCCGCCCACCAATTCCAGATCCGGATAGTCCTTCTTGATTTTGGAGACGGTCTCCAGGACGCTGAGCGAATGGCCGTGAGCCGTATCCACGACGATCAAGTCGACCCCCGCTTTCGACAGCAGATCGACCCGCTCCATGGCATCTTCCCCGACGCCAACCGCCGCCCCCACGCGCAACCGTCCGCTGGCGTCCTTACAGGCGTTCGGGTATTTGATCTTCTTCTCGATGTCCTTGATCGTGATCAAACCTCTCAACTCGAAATCTTTGTTGACCACCAACAGCTTCTCAATGCGATTCTTCTGAAGAATCGCCTTGGCGTCCTCAAGACTGGTCCCCTCGGGCGCCGTTATGAGGTTTTTATGCGTCATCACCTCGGAGACTTTGAGGTTCATGCGCGTCTCAAAACGAAGATCGCGGTTGGTCACGATTCCGACGAGCTTGGCCCCCCGAGTCACGGGGATTCCCGAGATTCGGTATCGGGACATCAACTGGAGCGCCTCCCGGATGGTTTGGTCGGGGGAGATCGTGATGGGATCGATGATCATCCCGCTCTCGGACTTTTTCACCTTGTCCACCTCAACCATCTGTTCCTTGGGTCCCATCGCCCGGTGGATAATGCCGATGCCCCCTTCCTGGGCAATCGCAATCGCCATGCGGGCGTCGGTGACGGTGTCCATGGCCGCGCTGACGATCGGGATATTGATCCGAATCCGTCGGGTCAGGTGGGTCCGGGTTTCGACAAACCGCGGTAGGACGGACGATTTGGCCGGAATCAAAACAACATCATCAAACGTCAAACCTTCTTCCATTCGATTCTTCAGCGTCATGGAGGCTCGTTCTAAGACCAATCGACGCGACATCCCCGTCGAAAAGAGTGGATCATAATTAGCATATTCGCACGACGTCGTCAAGATATATTGAAGAATCCCGCCTGGACAAGCGGCGATTGCATTCGGTGCGCGGGTTCGACATCACCAACGAAAAACCAACAACGGCAGCTCCACGAGGGACGCCACACGAGAATCATTGGGGATGGAGCCGAAATCGGCGCGGGTCCGTTCTCCGATAGGGACATGGGGCTGGACGAATTGCGGGGAGAGTTGCGGAACGAATTGGATGGTTCGCACAGGATTCTCTGCAGAACCGTTCTTTCTCAGGGACAAACGGTTCGGATTTTCTTCCGGCGGTGCGGATTCACTCACCCGTGAACTGGAGGAGACACCCCAGTAAATGACTCCGGCGCCGATTACGACCGCGCCGCCCACCGAAAAACTCACATAGACTTGTGAATCAGCCCGAGCCAGGGTTGGTCCAAAGAGGATTAAAAGACCCACCAGCGGGATCAGGAATCGACGTTTCATTCAATATAGTTTACCTTAACGGACCGTCGAATGTAAATCGTTTTCCAGCTTCCCGGTCGACGCAGAAGGAGAGGAAGATCGTTTATGCCCACAGGATTAAACCGAGTTCCCAGGGACTTGAAAGATCCTCATGCTTCGGAATCACACGAACGGTGTAGCCGTGAAGTCCGCTTTTGCTGCAGGGCACGGCCCAGACTTCGAAGAGGGAAAGGCCCTCTTTTGACCGTTCCTTAAACTCCATCCGGGTCGCTTGGGCTTCCACGATATTTCCCTGCGCATCCATTCGACCCATGAGAAGTTCCACGGAAACATCCTGTGGCGTAAGCGCCCCCAACTGAACCCAGGCCTTCGCATCGATCTTGTCCCCGACCTTCAATTGAGGCGCGGACGGAGCCTCGACTCTTTCGATCCGGAGTTCTCGCCAATGGGCCCGAAGACGCGCCTCCCAGGTCGCAAGACCCTTGGCTTTTGAAAAATCGGTCGCATACAGCCGCTCAGAATAATCGGCGGCCGGGAAATAAAACCGTTCGGAATATTCACACACCATCCGATTGGTGTTGAAAACCGGACAGAGCACCGTCATCGCTTTCTTCATCCGGTTGATCCATCGTCGGGGGAGATGGTTGGTTCCGCGCTCGTAAAACATCGGGACGATTTCCTTTTCCAAAAGATCATACAGTGCGCTTGACTCCACCTCGTCCTGGGCGGCCTCTTCGCCGTACTGCTCACCTCGACCGATGGCCCAGCCGATCTCGGATTGATAGGCCTCGTCCCACCAGCCGTCCAGAATGCTCACGTTGAGGACACCGTTGGCGGTGGCTTTCATTCCGCTGGTCCCGCTGGCCTCGAGCCCACGTCGGGGCGTGTTGAGCCAGACATCCACACCCTGCACCATATAACGGGCCACCTCCATGTCGTAGTTCTCGAGGAAAACGATCCGGGGCCGGAATCGATCCTGCCGGGAGAGGTGGATGATCTGACGAATCAGTTCCTTGCCCTGATCGTCTCGAGGGTGGGCCAGACCGGCATAGATGATCTGGACAGGCCGCTCGGGGTGATTAAGAATTTTTGCAAGCCGATCCGGATTGTGCAGAAGCAGCGTGGCCCTTTTATAGGCCGCAAACCGCCGGGCGAACCCGATCGTCAGGGCCCCCGGGTCCAATACTTCTTCGGCCCGCTCCAGATCGGCCTCCGGGGCCCCTCTGACTTGAAGCTGCGCCCGTAGGCGCCGCCGAGCAAAGGCCACCAATCGCTCACGCCGCCGTTCATACGTCCGCCACAGTTCCAAGGGTGGGATTTCCTCAACCCCTTTCCAGTTTGTCGGGTCCGCGGGCTGCTCCAGCCATCGGGTTCCAAAATAGCGGTCAAAGAGATCGGCCATGTCTTTTGAAATCCACGAACGCACATGAATCGCGTTGTTCACATGCGACAGAGGCGATTCCTCGAGGGGGACGCCCGGCCAGACGGCGGCCCACATCTTTCGTGAAACCGTTTCGTGCAATCGGCTGACCGCATTCAGATGTGCCGAAAGCCGGAGAGCAAGAACCGTCATGCAGAACGGTTCACGATCATCTTCGGGATTCTGCCGACCGAGGGCGAGGAAATCCTTTCGAGAAAGGCCTAGATCGCGATAGAAATTCCCGAAATACTTTTCGATCATCTCCGGTTGGAAATAGTCATTCCCGGCCGGGACCGGAGTGTGGGTCGTAAAGACCTGACCGGCGGCGGCCACCTTCCGGGCTTCGGCAAATGAGAGCTTGTGGTCCTTCATTAAACAGCGGACACGCTCGATCGCCAGAAAAGCCGAATGCCCCTCGTTCATGTGACAGACTGTGGGTCGTAATCCCAGGGCCGAGAACAGCCGGAGACCGCCGATTCCAAGAATCATCTCCTGTTTAATCCGCATTTCGATGTCCCCGCCGTAGAGTTGATCCGTGATTTCCCGGTCCTCCGGACGATTGGACTCGAGGTTGGTATCCAGTAGATAGAGCGGAATGCGCCCAACCTGAACGCGCCAGACCTGGGCTATGACACTTCGCTCCGGTAAGGCCACCTCGACTGTCACCCGTTTCCCGTTTGCATCACGGACCGATTGGATCGGCAGATTATAAAAGTCGTTGTCGGTGTAGGACTCCTGTTGCCAGCCGTCCGCGTTGAGATACTGGTTAAAATAACCCTGCTGATAAAGCAGCCCCACGCCCACCAGCGGCAGGCCTAAATCGCTGGCCGATTTGAGATAGTCGCCGGCCAAAATCCCAAGGCCGCCGGAGTAGATCGGAATGCAGTCGGTCAGTCCGAATTCGGCCGAGAAGTAGGCGATGCAATCTCGATCCTTCGCGCCCCGCGATGCGCGATACCATGTCGTGGGATTGGAAAGATAGTCATCAAAATTCCGACATACCCGATCAAAGTGTGCGAGAAAACCGATGTCCTCCGAAGCCGTGTTCAATTGTTCCTGATTGATCCGGCCCAGCATCAGGACAGGATTGTGCCGCGTTTGTTCCCAGACCTCCCGATCCAGACGGCGAAAAAGCTCCCGCGTGTCGGGGTCCCACGACCAGTACAGGTTATAGACCAAATCCCGCAGCCGCTCAAGACGCGTCGGCAATGATGGAACGACCGTGAATATGTGAGCCGGTTTCATTGACGCTCCATTTAGAAAGACATATTATGACGGTTTATTTCCGACCCAACGCCTTTTCCGTTTCCACAATCATGACCGTGGTTTTCATCACGGCATCCGGATTGAGCGAGATGCTGTCGATGCCCTGCTCGACCAGGAACCGGGCAAACTCCGGATAGTCGCTTGGCGCTTGGCCACAGATGCCGATCTTTCGGCCCTTGGCCTTGGCCGCTTTGATGACGGTTGCGACCATCGATTTAACCGCCGGGTTTCGTTCATCGAACAGCGGGGCCACGATCTCGGAGTCCCGGTCCACACCCAATACAAGCTGGGTGAGATCGTTGGAGCCGATCGAGAAACCGTCAAATAATTCGGCGAAGGCATCGGCCAGTATCACATTGCTGGGAATTTCGCACATCACATAAAGTTCCAATCCATTTTGGCCCCGTTTTAGGCCGTTCTTTTCCATTTCGGCCTGGACGAGCCGCCCCTCCTCGACCGTGCGGCAGAATGGGATCATCAACTTGACATTGATCAATCCCATCTCATCCCGCACTTGTTTCATCGCACGGCATTCCAACGCAAACCCGTCTCGGTAGCGCGGGTTGTAGTAGCGGGAAGCGCCGCGGAACCCCAGCATCGGGTTTTCCTCGGTCGGCTCATACGGCCGCCCGCCGATCAAGTTGGCGTATTCATTCGTCTTAAAATCGCTCAACCGCACGATGACATCTTTGGGATAGAAGGCCGCCGCGATCATCCCGACCCCCTGGGCCAGTCGTTCGATGAAATATCTCGCTTTGTCGTCGTATCCCGCCGTCAGCCGATCGATCTCGGCCTTGACCGCCGGCTCCTCCATCTTATGATAGTTCACCAACGCCAAAGGATGAATCTTGATCCAGGTGCTGATGATAAATTCCTCCCGGGCCAGACCGACGCCGTCGTTGGGGATGAAGGAAAGTCCGAAGGCTTCCTGAGGGTTGCCCAGATTCATCATCACCCGGGTCTTGGGACGAGCCATTGTTTTAAGATTGATCTTCTCGACCTCGAACGACAGGGTGCCCTCATAAACGACGCCGGTCTCGCCCCCGGCGCACGAGACGGTCACTTTCTGACCGTCCCGGAGCCGTTCGGTCGCCTGCTCGGCTCCCACCACAGCCGGAAGGCCAAGCTCGCGGCTGACGATCGCGGCATGACAGGTCCGACCGCCGCGATTGGTCACGATGGCGGCCGCCTTTTTCATGATCGGTTCCCAATCCGGATCGGTTTTATCGGTGACAAGCACCTCGCCGGGCTTGAACCGGTCGATATGCTGAACGCTCTTGATCACCCGCACCGGGCCCTGGCCGATCTTGTCCCCAACGCTGCGCCCGGTCACCAATACTTGTCCTTGCTGTGTGAGGTGGTAGATTTCGATTTCACCCTGGTCTCTTTGCGATTGGACCGTCTCGGGACGGGCTTGCAGGACAAAAAGTTCGCCGGTCAGTCCGTCCTTCGCCCATTCCATATCCATCGGCGTGGGCCGGCCCTTTTTGACGGTGTAGTGCTCTTCGATGACGCAGGCCCAGCGGGCCAGGGTCAGGATCTCGTCGTCGGTAATCGCGAACCGGGCACGATCATCGGGGGATACCGGAACGTTCTTCACCATCTTGCCCCCGCCCACGTCATAGATTAGTTTGAATTCTTTGGTGCCCAACATTTTTTGAAGAATCGGCCGAAACCCGGCCTTGAGTGTCGGCTTGAAGACGTAATACTCGTCGGGATTCACCGATCCCTGGACCACGTTCTCGCCCAAGCCGTACGAGGCGTTGATCAGGACGGCGTCCGGAAACCCGGTCTCCGTATCGATTGAAAACATGACACCCGATGCCGCCAGGTCGGAACGCACCATCCGCTGCACACCGATTGACAGGGCAATTTTAAGGTGGTCAAATCCTTTATCGGTCCGGTATGAAATGGCCCGATCGGTAAAGAGCGAGGCGAAACAGCGTTTGCAGGCCTCCAGCAGCGCCCGGTGGCCCTGCACGTTGAGGTAGGTTTCCTGTTGTCCGGCGAAGCTCGCATCCGGGAGATCCTCGGCCGTCGCGCTGCTACGAACCGCGACGTCAAGCGGGCCGTGGGTTTGATCGCTCAAGCGATCGTAGGCCTCCGTAATCGCTTGCTCCAATTCCATGGGGAGATTCGCTGAAACAATCGCTTGCCGGATCTTGAGGCCCCGTTGGCGAAGATTCTCCAGATCGCCTGTATCCAATCCCTCCAGCGTCTCCCGAATGGTCTGATCCAGGCGCGCTTGCCGAAGAAAACGGCGATAGGCCTCAGCGGTGATGGCGAACCCGTTCGGAACCTTGACTCCCTTCGCGGCCAATTCACGGACCATCTCACCCAGCGAGGCGTTCTTCCCGCCGACCCTCGGGACGTCATCGATGCCGATCGCTTCAAACCAAAGAATAGAGGAAAGATGTTGCGACGACTTTTTCATGATAATGCTCCCGACGGGATGTCGATCACCTTTTTGCTTTCTTTTTGGCTTGGTTTGCCACCGCCTCGGCCGCTCGCTTCGCCCGAGCGGGATCGCCCAAATAGAAACTCCGAATCGGTTTTAGGTCATCCCCGAGTTCATAAACGAGTGGAATACCGGTCGGAATGTTGAGCCCGACGATATCCTCATCCGACACCCGATCCAGATGCTTGACCAGTGCCCTCAGACTGTTGCCATGGGCCGCGATCAGGACACGCTCGCCGCGTTGGATCGCGGGGGAGATCATCTCATTCCAATACGGAAGAAATCGCGCGACCGTGTCCTTGAGGCTTTCGGTCAACGGCAGCTCATCCGGAAGAAGGCCGGCGTAGCGGGGATCCCGGCCCGGGAAACGCTCATCCTCCGGGGTGAGAGCCGGTGGACGGACATCGTAACCTCGCCGCCATCGCAACACCTGCTCTTCGCCGTGACGCCGGGTCGTTTCGGCTTTGTCCAGCCCCTGCAACGCGCCGTAGTGCCGTTCATTCAGCCGCCAACTGCGATGGACCGGAATCCACATAAGGTCCATCTCTTCCAAGATGATCCAGAGTGTCTTGATCGCGCGCTTGAGCACCGATGTGTAGGCAATATCGAAGGTGTATCCCTCCTGCTTAAGGAGCCGCGCGGCATCGACCGCCTCACCGGCCCCCTTTTCACTCAGTCCCACATCGATCCATCCGGTGAAGCGGTTTTCCTTGTTCCAGATGCTCTCACCATGACGGACCAACACCAATTTTCTCATGATCCGAATTTCCTCCCGTGGTCACATCTTTGGGATCTAGTTTTATCGCGCCAAGATGCGCGCCAGATCAAGCAGGCCGAGATCCAGCGGCTTCTTGACATGGGCCACTTCGGCGAGCGGCGTTGTTGAAACCCGACCGTTCAGCAGCCCCACAAGGACACCGAATTGCCCCCGTACCAGCGCATCCACCGCCCCGGCGCCCAACCGCGTGGCCAGAAGCCGGTCAAACGCGCCCGGAGCGCCGCCCCGCTGTACATGCCCCAACAGCGTCACCCGGAGGTCGAACCCGATTCGTTGATGATGTTCTTTGAAATAGGCCGCGATCTCGGCCGCTTTGTACTTCGCCCCCTCCGCGATGACGGCGATCGCATGGGATTTCCCCCGATCGTAAGCGGCCCGCAACTCCCGAGCGATCACCTCCGGATCGCAGGGCGCTTCGGGAATGGCGATCACCTCGGCCCCCCCGGCGATGCCGGCCATCAGCGCAAGATATCCGCAATCCCGTCCCATCACCTCGACCAGGAAGGCCCGTTGATGCGATGCGGCCGTCGTTTTGAGCCGATCGATCGCTTCCAGCGCGATATTGAGGGCGGTATCCACGCCGATGGTGATCTCGCTTCCGGCCAGGTCGTTATCGATGGTCGAGGCGACACCCACCACCGGCACGCCCATCTGGGAAAGATCGTAGGCCCCGGCCTGGGAGCCGTCTCCGCCGATGATCACCACCGCTTCGATTCCCAGAGCTTGGAGCGCCGAAACGGCCTTGCGCCGCGCCGGTTCGGTCTTGAACTCCGGGCTGCGCGTGCTCCCGAGCATGGTGCCGCCGCGATC
>Ga0187776_10001169_pt1 | contig 13001 bp, 15 predicted proteins | sample 0216_BV02_MP12_2_FD_132426 | JGI IMG/M metagenome (GOLD analysis project Ga0187776, IMG submission 132426) | Tropical peat soil microbial communities from peatlands in Department of Meta, Colombia - 0216_BV02_MP12_20_MG | ecosystem: Environmental > Terrestrial > Soil > Wetlands > Peat | place...
GTTCGTCGGCGTCGGCGCGCTCGCCAGCCAGGTTGCGCCATCGCGGAGAGCGGCGCTCGAACTGGGCGGTGGCGTGGTCGGCGTGTGCTTCCTGCTGCGGGTGATCGCCGATACGTCGAACAGCCTCGGCTGGCTCCGTTGGACGACCCCCCTCGGGTGGGCCGAAGAGCTGCGGCCGTTCACCGGCGCGCGGCCGTGGGTCCTGGCGCTGCCGGCGCTCGTCAGCGCCGCGCTGCTCGTCGGCGCCTGGTGGATCGCCTCCCGCCGCGACATCGGCAACGGCCTGCTCGCGGTGCATGACAGCGCCAAGCCCAGGCTCGCGCTGTTGTCCTCGCCGACCGCACAGGCGCTCCGGACGGAGCGTGGGAGCCTGGTCGTGTGGCTCTCGAGCGTCGCGGCGCTCGCGCTGGTGATCGGGATCATCTCGAAGAGCGTCTCCTCGGCCGGGATCTCCAAGCAGCTTGAGCAGGAGCTCGCCAAGCTGGGGGCCGGCTCGGTCCTCCACCCTGTCGGGTACATCAGCTTCTCGTTCTCGTTCTTCGCCCTCGCGGTCAGCCTGTTCGCCGTCTCGCAGGTCACGGCCGCGTGGCACGAGGAGGCGGAGGCGCGGCTCGAGACGCTGACCGCACTACCGCTGGCCCGCCGCCGCTGGCTCGCCGGGCGCCTCGCGCTCGCGGTGGCGGGGGCGCTGGCGATCTCGTTGGTGGCCGGCCTCTTCGCGTGGTTCGGCGCGGTCTCGCAGGGCGTCTCCCTGTCGCTCGCGCGGATGCTCGAGGCGGGCGTCAACTGCCTGCCCGTCGCGTTGCTGTTCCTGGGGCTGGCGTCGCTCGCCTACGCGGTGCTGCCTCGCGCCACCGCCGGGATCGGCTACGGCCTCGTGACCGTGGCGTACCTGTGGGAGCTGTTCGGGTCGCTGCTCGGCGCGCCGCACTGGCTCGTGAAGGCGACGCCGTTTGCCCACGTGGGCCTGGTTCCCGCCGCGCCGCTCCGGGTGCTGGCGGCGGTGGTGATGCTCGCGATCGGGACGGCGGCCGGGCTCGTTGCGCTTGCTCTGTTCGAGCGGCGCGATTTGACGGCCGGGTGAGATCGCTTCCTTTCGCCTCGCCGTGGGTGATCCACGTCTTCAAGCTCGGGCAGCAGCCAACGCGAGGCTGAACGGCCCGAGATCGAGCTCGCTGCGCCCCTTCGTCACCAGCTGCGCCACGGCTTCCCCGATCGCGGGCGAATGCTTGAAGCCGTGGCCCGAGCAGGCCGACACGATCAGGACCGACTCGTGCTCGGGGTGGCGGTCGATCACGAACCGGCTGCCGCGGGTGGTGGTGTACAGGCACGCGACGGTTCGAAGTGGCTCCCGACCCAGCCAGGGAAGATGGGGTCCGACGCAGCGTTCGTACATCGCGGTGATCTCGCGCTCGCTCGCGGGAAGCCGGGGGTCGTCCGGAGACGCGGTCTCGTCGTAGGACTCGGTCGCGACCTTCACCCCTCCTCCCGGACCGTCGATGGCGGGGAAGCCGTAGAAGCCGTCCAGGTGGACGAACCCTTCGCGCTCGCCCGCGAAATCGATCACGAAGATCGGCAGCTGGCGCAGCCGTTCGTATCCGTGCGTGATCGGGAACCAGTACATGATCTGGCGATAGACGGCGAAGATCTCGCGCGCCCCCGGGAACAGCTGCGGTATCCACGGGCCCGCGCACAGCACGAGCTGATCCGCGCGGTACGTGGCCGCGTCGGTCTCGACCGCCACCCCGCCGGGGTCGGCCACCCACCGGGTAACCCGCTCCCCGAGGCGAAGCCGCGCGCCGTGTCGGCCGGCCAGCTCGAGCTGAGTGCGAACCGCCGCCTCGGGTCTGACATAGCCCGCCGCCGGTTCGAAGTAGCCCTCGATGTCGCCGCCGAGCCCGAACATCGGATAGCGGCGAGCAATCTCCGCGCGCGACAGATCCTCGTGCTCGATCTCATAACGGTGGGCGGAGACGCGCGTTTGCGCGAGGAACTCGCTGCCAGGCGGGCCAAGCATCAGCCCACCGGTGCGAGTCAGCAGCTTTGCGCCCGCCGCCCGCTCGATGGTTCGCCAGAGCCTGTGCGATCGGTGCACCAGCGGGACGTACTCGGACCCCTCTCCGATCGCGAGGCGGGTGATCCGGGTGTCGCCGTGGCTCGAGCCGAAGGGGTGGGGCGGCTCGTGTTGGTCGATCCCGAGCACAGACACGCCCGCCGCCGCCAGCTGGAAGCAGACGGCGCTGCCCATCGCGCCAAGACCGACCACGAGCACCTCGGCGCTCTGCGAACTCCCGTGCGGCCCTACCGAAGCGACAGACCCGCGAGCCACTGCAGCAAGGCGTCGTTGACGGCCTCCGGTGCCTCCTGGTTCACCCAGTGCCCCGCGCCGGGCACGACCACGCTCGAGCGTAGATCGAGCACCCAGCCATCCATCGCCTCGGACGGCATGAATTGCCGCACGGGATCGCGCTCCCCGGTGAGGAACAGCGCCGGCTGCTCGATCCGCCGTCCGTCGAACGGCTCGGTGAGTTCCCAATTCCGATTGATGTTGCGGTAGTAGGAGAGGCCGCCCGTGAAGCCGGTGCGCTGAAACGCCTCGACGTACACCGCAAACTCGGCGTCGGTCATGAACCGCGGGGTCGGGGGGTCGTCCTCGTCGTCCCGGGCCCACGCGTCGGTCCAGACGCGGGTGCTGGCGAGCGCGCGGCGGACGTCCTTGGAGAGCGCCGCGTCGGCGACCCCGGGCTGCTGGAACCAGACGATGTAGAAGTCCTCGCCGAGAGCTCGGCGCAGCAGCTCGATCGGTGGCGCGGGCGCCCTCGGGACGAACGGCACGCTCAGTCCGGCCACTGCGGCCACCCGCTCGGGGTGCATCCACGCGGTCTTCCACGCGACGTCGGCCCCCCAGTCGTGCCCGATCGCCACCCCCCGCTCGACGCCGGCATCGTCGAGCAGGGCGAGCACGTCCGAGGCGAGCGCGTCGATCGAGTACGTATCGACGTTACCCGGCGAGTCGCTCAAGCCGAAGCCGCGCATGTCGGGCGCGATCACTCGATATCCCGCGCCCGCCAGGACCGGGATCTGGTGCCGCCACGAGTAACCCAGCTCGGGGAAGCCGTGGAGCAGGACCAGCGTGGGGCCGTCCTGGCTCCCGTCCTCTGAGACGTGGAGCTCGACTCCGTCTTGCGTGCGGACGCGGCGGCTGGGCACGGCGGAGGCAGACTACTGCGGGGGCGATGGGCGCGCGGCCGGCGCGCGAATCGCCTGGCGCGCCGAAGCCCTCGGGCCGGGACGAGGCCCCGGCCCGAGGCGCAGGGGGTCTCTCAGCTCTTGCCCACGACCATCAGGCTGTTGCCCTCAGGATCGCGCAGCCAGAACATCGGCGGGACGGGATCGCCCATACGGCTGACCTCCGCATCGACGTCGACATCACCGGCCTTCAGTGCGGCGTGGTAGCCATCGATGTCGTCGGTGTAGAGGCTGATCCCCGTCTCGCGGCTCTCGGCCGTCTCGCCGGGCCGGGGCGGCGCGAGCGCGATCGTCGTGTCGGCCCCCGCCGGCGCGACTTCCACCCAGCGGTACTGCCCGCCGAACGGAATATCGACACGCTTCTCGAGGCCGAGCTTGTCGACGTAGAACTCGATCGCCCGATCCTGCTCGTTCACCGGAACGATCACGGTCGCGATCTTCTCGACGCGGATCTTGGTGGTACTCACGGCGTCCTCCTTGAGGTTGCGGTCACATCAGCTGAGACCGAGGCGAATGGCAAAACTAATCTACGCGCCCTCGTGCCACCCGAGCGCGGTGCGGCGTGCGCGCGGCAGCGCGCTGACGACGAGGTCATACGAGTCCTCGACCATGTCGACGATCATCTCGTCGGTGAGCGACCCGTCGACGATCACGGTGTTCCAGTGCCGCTTGTTCAGGTGGTATCCCGGGGTCACTGACGGGTGAGCTGCGCGCAGCTGCTCGGCGAGGGCGGGCTCACACTTGAGACTCACGCGGAGCGGCCGTGCCGAAAGGCGAGAGATCACGAAGATCTTCCCGGCCACTTTGAACACCGAGCTCTCGGGGCCGAACGGAAACGTCTCCTCGGCGCCGCGGAACGAGAGGCAATGGTCGCGGAGCTCGTCCGGGGTCATACCGTGATGGTGCCGTCTACGCCGGCGCCGTGGCCGTGCCGCGAGGCCCGGCTCCCTTGCCCTGCGGGGCGGCTGCTCACCAGGCGACGTGTGCGCCTCCGTCGGCTTTTCGGTCCAGCCCGATGATGAAGGTCCCGGGCGACGACGTCGTTGATCGCATCTTCGAGTGTCCGCGCGAACTCCTTGCGGGCGGCGCCGGGCATGCCGAACGGCGCGATACTCCCTACATGTGGAGGGCGCCGATGCCGATAGCGAAAGGCATGCGGAGAAGCACGCTGTCGATGATCACCGTGATTGTGCTCGCGTGCGCAGGGTGCGCCGGGCAGCGGACCTCCAGCCGGTCGTCCGGCCCCGATGCGGTCCAGTCGAACCCTGTGGTAGTCCAGCAAGCGCACCCCCAGGCGATCGAGCCGGTCGCGGGCCAGGGTTCGCAGGCCGTTGCGAGCGGCGGCCCCTCCCAGGTCAGCGTCGCTGGGACGAATGGCCCCCTCCCCCAGCCGGTGTCCAACTCGGTGGTCAGGCAGGAGCTCGATCAGAGCGGCCTCAGCGCCAACCCCAACCAGGCCACGCTGACGCCGGACGGTCTGGCGATCCCGCCGCTCGGCGCGCCGCCCGCGGTCCAACAGGTGATCCAAGCCGGCAATGAGATCGCGCACCTGCCGTACCGCTACGGCGGCGGGCACGTCACGTACGAGGACACCGCCTACGACTGTTCGGGCTCAATCACCTTCGTGTTCGAAGCTGCGCGCCTGCTCAGCGGATCGGCCGTGTCCGGCCAGCTGATGAACTGGGGCGACGCCGGACCCGGAAAGTGGATCACGGTCTTCGCCAACGCCGGACACACGTTCATGTACGTCGCCGGGCTGCGGTTCGACACAGTCGCCCTCGCCGAGACGGGCGACCGGTGGTCCACCCGCTCGGCGACCGAGCCGGATCTCGCCACCTTCTCGGTGCGGCATCCGCCTGGGCTGTAGCGGCCTTCACCCGGCCCGATTGCGCTGCTGCCCCCGCTGACCGGCGACGGGCTGCAGAAAAGGTCGAGATCCGCCGCTGCTGGCTCAGGGCTCCGGTGATTGCGCACCGGACTCCGCCGCCGCGTCCTGGTGAGCGGCGATTGGCCGGTTGCGTGAGTCGGCGAGGGCGGCCAGTGCTGCCGAAACCGCGCGCACGTCGTCGAGCAAGCGGTCGCGCTCCCGCTCGGCGGCTTCGTGCTCGGACCGGAGCTCACGTAGACGCACCTCGCTCTCAGCGGTGAGTGCCGTCGCTTTTGCCGTCGCGTCGGAGATCCAGTGATCCGCCTCTTCCCGCGCGCCGCGCAGGATCTCGGCCCGCTGCTCGTTGGCGGCGATCAGCACGGCGGAGGTCTGTTCACCGATGCGCTTGATCTCATCGGCCACGTCGTCGCGCCGCGCGGGCTGCGCCCGCAGTTCTGCGAGCTCCTGGTCGAGTTCGCTGAGCTCGCCTTCGAGATCGGCGATCTGGGCATCGACGGCAGCGCAGTCGTATCCGTTCCGGACGACCGGGAAGCGCGGTAGCACGTCATTCTCGGGCCATTGCTCGCCCTCGAGCCACCGTGCCGCCTGCGGCTCCTCAAACGGTCGATCCTCAGCCTTTGGGCCCCGGACGAGGTCGGTGAGACGCTGCCGTACCGGACGGAGGGCTGCCCCCCGTGACCGGTCGGTCGGCATGCGGTCAAGGGTAGGCGAGCGGTTGTTGTGTGGTGCCATCACGGCTCCCTTCTCTACGCTCTCGCGGACCTAGGTCTGTTCGCTGCGCGACGGCGGATCCCTGTTTTTTGGAAGTTCGGGATCACGTCGTGCCGCTGCTTTCGCGCGGGCGCTCTCAAGCATTCGGGTATCGCCCTCGACCGACGACTGACTCCGCTACCCCGCCGTCAGCTCCGCCATCGCGATCGCTCCGAGCACGCCCGCATCGTCTCCGAGAGCGGGCGCGACCAGGTAGCGCTCCAGGTCCAACAGTGGCGGCGTCTCCAGATAGCCGCCAAGCAGCCGCCGGAAGTGTTCGCGGACCATCGCCAGCAACGGTCGATGCTCAAACACCCCACCGCCCGCGATCACGCGGTGCGGGGAGATCGTGTAAACGATGTTGAGGATCCCGGACGCGAGGTAGCGTGCTTCCAGGTCCCACCCCGGGTGATCGGGAGGAAGCTGCTCGGCCGGCATCCCCCAGCGCGCTTCCAGCGCTGGGCCTGAGGCGAGCCCCTCGAAGCAGTCGCCGTGGAACGGGCACACGCCCGGAAAGGGATCATCGGGGTCGCGCGGGATGCGCATATGTCCCGGCTCGGGATGGATCAACCCGTGCCAGAGTCGACCGCCGAGCATCAGGCCCACGCCGATTCCCGTTCCGACGGTGAGGTAGCAGAGGCTGGCGGCCCCGCGCCCGGCGCCCCATCGCTGCTCACCCAAGGCGGCCGCGGCTACGTCCGTGTCAAAGGCGACCGAGACCTTCAACCGCTGTTCGATCACGCTGGCTACCGCGGTGTGTCGCCAGCCTCGCTTCGGCGTGGTGGTCACCTTGCCCCAGTGCGGCGACTCGCGATCTACGTCGACCGGACCAAATGACCCTATTCCGATTACGGCGGGGCGCTCGTGGCCGGTGAAGAAGTCGACGATCCGGTTGAGCGTCTCCGGAGGGTCGGTGGTCGGGAAGCGATCGCGGGCGACGATCTCCTCGGGACCCGTGCCCAGCGCGCAGACGGTCCACGTCCCTCCGGTCTCGACACCGCCGAAAACAGGGGTCACCCTGATCAGGTGCCCTGGTGGTCAGGCGGATGCGAGGCGGCGCGGCTCGCTCGAGCACCGCGAACCTTCGCCACGCGTCGGACGATGCACGCGAGCAGCAGCACGCCGAGGGCGATCGCGAGGTACGTCGAGTAGCGGGAGGCGGTGTGATAGATCGCGTCGATGTGGCTGCCGGAGAAGTAGCCGACGCTGACCCAGAAGCCGACCCTGATGATCCAGCCGCCGTGGCGCTGGAAGAAGCCAGTGGCTCTCTGGATCCGCTCGCGCGTTAGGAAGATGTATCGGCCGTGGCGCTCGATCAGCGGGCAACCTCCAAAGTGGCCGATCGCGAAGCCGATGTTGTCGCTCAGAACAGCGCCACAGAATCCGAGCAGCCCGACGAGAAGCACATTGAGTCGCCCGGCGCCCGCATATACAGCTGCGAGGATCAGGACGGTCTCGTTGAGCGTCGGCTCGCGACTGTGTAGTACGCCCGGCAGGTGCGGAGACGTGGTCGCGGCGATCATCTAGTTCCCCTCGCTCCGATCCATGAAGTCTCCCCTACCGTCTAACGACCGGCATCGCGGAATCCGGCGCGTGAGGAGCCGTGGGGCCAGACCGTCGCGAGGCTGCAGTCGCCGGAGGGCGCGATCGTCGGGATCTCGTACGCGCCCTCGCTGCACGAGCGGGACTAGGGCGCCGACCGAAACGCACGAGCGCCAGTCAGCCCGACAGGCCGACTGGCGCTCGAACGGGCGATGCCTCTAGATCAGGCGGAGGCTGTACCGGAGACCGTCTGCGTCTCCGAGGTGCCGTTGTAGTTATGTGCGGTGAACGTGATCGACCACGGCCGCTTGCCATGCTTGGAGCCGACGCTGACCATGTACGGCTTGCCGTTGACGGACTTCGCGAAGCTCACCGTCTCGGCGATCAACGAGCCGTAGTAGTTCGGCAGGTTCGCCGCCTTGGTCGAGATGGCCGGGGGCAGCGGGATGTTGATGACGGCGTTCCCACCGGAGTAGGAGATGTGGCCGTCCCAGGGCGCCGTCGAGCCGGTGGTCAGACCGCCGCAGTCGGTCGCGTGCTTGGTGGAGAAGTAGAACACCTGCTTGCTGGGCCCTCCGTTGAACACATGAAGGGACAGGTTGCACGCGGTGCCTGCGGACGCTGACGACGTCGTTCCGGGTCCAAGCACGGAGCGCACCGGGCCGCTGCCGATGACCGAGGCCGCGGGGCATGCTCCGTTGGGATTGGTCTTGTTCTTCTCGATCAGCGCGTCGCTACAGACGGGCAGCTTGCCCGCATCGAGCTTCACGCCGTAGATCGTGAGCTTCATGTTGGTGAGCGGCGCCGCTCGCTCGCCCGACGGCGCCTTCGCCACCAGCTTTTCGTTCATGCTGATGCTCTTCGGATGCGCCGGGCTACCGGCACCCTGGGACGAGAACGTGAGAGCGCTCCCGCTGTAGCTGTTGAACGACGCGTACGCCGCGCCCGCGCCAGCGAGAACGGCAAGGGCCGTCCCGATGATCACTATCCGTCGCAATGTTTCTCCTCTGTTTTCGATGCTTGGGTTGAGCAGGGGTCGGTGCGAGCGCATTAGGCAAACGCACTTACAAAAGACACGCCGAGACCGCGAATCGGTTACGGCACCGCGGCGAAGAGTTGTCGAAGAGTTCGCGGTCGCGCCTGCGCGGACCGCGCCCGCCCCGACTCGGCGTGTCAGGGCAGGATCTCGGCTAGCTCTTCGTGGCCGCCGGAGCGCGCCCATCCGAGCGCGTTGCCGCCGTGGAGGTTGTCGACGATGAGCGGATCTGCTCCGAGGTCGAGCAGTGCCAAAACCGCCTCGCGCTGACCCGCCTGTGACGCCAAGTGGATCGCGGTCACGCCGTCCCCGTGGCTCGGGCCGCCGAACGTGCCTCGCTGGTTCGGGTCGGCGCCCAGCTCGGCGAGGGCTCGGATCGAGCTGACACGGCCGTTGGCCGCCGCCCACGCGAGCGCGGTGCCGCGGTACGGTCCGCGTCGACTCGGGCGCCGAGCTTGACGAGGAGCCGGATCGCGTCGACGCGATCGGATTTCGCCGCCCACACGAGGGCCTCATCGAGGATCTCCTGCGGATCGTCCGAGGGCTGCCAGGCGGGGAAGCCGCCATGTGGGCGGTAGAAGCCGCGGTGTGCGCCCGCCCGTGGCGTGCCTACGAGTTCTCGCATCAGCTCGAGCTCGCCCAGGCTGGCGGCAACCCGCAAGTTGACGGGCTGCGTACCCAGCAGCTCGGCGACTTCGCGATGGCCCTCGAAGAGCGCGGCTACGAGTGGCGTGCCCCCATCGCCGCGGGCGGACAAGTCCGTGCTCGCCCCGGCGTCGAGCATCAGCCTGGCGAGGTCGCAGTCGTTCGAGTAGCCGGCCTGGTGCAGCTTCGTCCAGCCGTAGTCATTGCCGCGGTTCGGATCGGCGCCGCGCTCGAGCAGGAGCGAGACGGTCTCAAGGTTGCCGGCCATCCCGAGCAGGTCGTTGCCGTTGGTGCCGCGCTGAACGACGAGATCTGGGAACCTCTCAAGCAGCTCTGCGAGCCGCGCCAGGTCGTTCTTTTCAACCGCGCGATACGCCAGCACGAACGGCGTGGGTGCCTCCTCGCCGCTCTGCATCGCTTCGACGTGACGGCGGAGCTCATGCCAGCTGGAGAAACCGTGCCTTGCCGCAAGATCGCGGCGCGCCTCGGCTGCGGTAACGCCCTTGACCGAGGCGATTCCGTGTGCCCGGCCTTCGTAGTAGTCGAGGTCGACGCGGAACGGCTGCTCGAGCGACAACCGCTCGACGTACGCCTTCAGCTTCGGCCAACTCGCAAAGCCGTGCTCGCGCGCAAGTTCGAACTGGACATCCGCCAGCTGTGCGTCCTGCCCGGCGGCGCGCCGCTCACATGCAGCCCTCGCCGCAGCCGCGAGTCTAACCAGCGCTAGGACCTGGTCGGAGAAGGGGAGTCCTCGACCAGCTCGAAGCCGAGGTGGTCGACAAAGAACGTCATCGCCTCGTCGTAATCGTCGACGATCAAAGCGACCTGCTCGAGGTGCATCTGCAGATGCGCCTGACTATTTCGGCCCGTCGGTCCGAGTGCGCGCGCACCCCGCCGGGTCCGCGCCGCACGGAGTAAGCAGGCGGTTGGGCACGAATAGCTGGCCCTCGTCGAGCACCAGTCTCCACCCGCCATCGACCAGGTGGAAGCTCGCGTTGAGGTAGCCGCGGTAGCGCCCACACCCAGCCGTACGATCCACGCTGGCGCGGGCGAAATCCGGGATCCCGGGTGAGATCGTGATCGTCAAGCACCGACGCGGGTACGGATACCCAATCGCTCCCGCGATCGCCGCTCTCGCCGCGATCGCCGCTCTGTCCGCCATTACGGCTTTCTCGGCGCCCTGCACCTGAGCAACGCGCTCTCCGGCAGGTCGGGTGGTCCGGCTGGGCTGCAGTGCGACCGCGATGATCGCTCCAAGCGCCGCGAGCGCAAGTGCCGCGCCGACGGCGTTGCGCGCCCAGCGTGGCACCATGTCCGTCAATCGCTTTCGGCGGGGGTGGCCGGAAACCGGCGGCGAGACGAACGTCACCGTCACTTCCGGCGGTTTGGACGAACGGGCGGCGGTCTCCTTCTCCGCCATCCTCTGCAGTATCGCGCGCCAGACACCCCGAGGCCGGCTCGCTCCGCCTACGTGTCCCGCGGGGTAACGCCCGCGGCTCCACTGCTCAGGCGAGCATCGGAGAGGGCGGGATGCGCGTGTGCCCGGTGATCTCCGGGATCAGCATTCCGACCTCGTCGACGTAACACCAGGTCCAGTCCTCACCCGGCTCGAGCGAGTGGATCAGCGGGTGGCCAATGGAGTGGAAGTGGGCGGTCGCGTGCCGGTTCGGCGAGTCGTCACAGCAGCCGACGTGGCCGCACTCCAGGCAGATGCGCAGGTGCAGCCAGACACCGCCGGTGCGCAGGCAGTCTTCGCAGCCGGCGACGCTGTCGGGCAGCTCGAGGACCTTGACCGTCTCGAGATGGGTGCAGGTGGTCATGCGGGCGCCTCCGTTTGAGGGATGTCGGGTAGTGAGACCGGTATCCAGACGTGGAACGTCGTGCCCCGTTCGTCGGTATCGAACGTCAGTGAGCCGCCATGGCGGTCCTCGACGATCCGCCGAGCCGTGTCGAGGCCGAGGCCCGTCCCGTGTCCGACGTCTTTTGTCGTGAAGAACGGGTCGAACAAGTGCGTGCGGACCTCGGCTGGGATCCCAGGTCCGGTGTCGGCGACGTCGACGAGGATGCAGTCGCCGTCGTGGCTCGTGCGCACCGTGATCGTCCCGCTGTCGCCGACGGCGTCGATCGCGTTGTCGATCAGGTTGGTCCATACCTGGTTGAGCTCCGAGCCGTGGATCGTCACCGGCGGCAGTGCGCGGTCGTAGTCGCGCTCGATTGCGATCTGGGTGTGCTTGAGCTTGTGGCCGAGCACGGTCAGCGTCGTCTCGAGCCCCTCGTGGATGTCGGCCTGTACGACGCCGCCGCGGTCCATGTACGCGTACGCCTTGACCGCGCCGACGAGCGAGCTCATGCGCTGGGTCGACTCGCGGAGCTCCTTGACCAGGTTCTGCGCGCTGATCGCCGCGGCGATCGACCGCAGCGCGGGAGCCGTCGCCGGTCCCGCGACGGTCCGCATCCGCTCGAGCCAATCCTGGTCGACGCCCGCGAGCGCGAGCGGCTCGGCGAGCCGCCACGCATCGGGTATTCCGAGCGCATCGAGGCGCTCGCGCATGTCGTCCTCGGCGTCGGCGGCGTCGAGCGCCGACAGCGCGTCGCGGTCCGCCGCCTGGCGAATCGCCTGCTCGCGCAGCTCGACGATCTGGGCGGCGCCCTCCCGCTCGAGCCCCGCCTCGACGTAAGCCCTCAGGGTCGAGTCCATCACCTGAAGCGCGTCGCCCAGCTCTGCCGCGGACCGACGGGCGGCGGCTGCGGGATTGTTCAGCTCGTGTGCCAGCCCAGCCGCCATCGTCCCGAGCGACGCTAGCCGCTCGCGGTTCTGCTCGATCGCGGCAATCCGCGCCATCAGCGGCGCGACCTGCCGCATGATCCGGCGATGCACCTCCGGGTGCGCCAGCGCGAGGCGCTGGAACTCGGCCGCGGGGAGCAGCGCTACGCGCACGCTCGTGACGGCGACCATGCGCACGTTGATGGGCGTCTCGGTCAGCGTCGGCACCGCGCCGATCCAGGTCGGCGCGGCCTGCGTTCCGACCGGTTCGAGGCGGTCGCCGTCGTGCCGGAAGAGCTGCAGCGCCCCCTCGAGCAGGCACAGCACCCCTTCGGAGGCGGTCGCTTCCTCGAGCACGATCTCTCCTGACTGCGCGTTCCGCCACTCGGCGACCGCCGCCCACTCGCCGAGCGCCTCGTCGTCGAGGCCGTCGAACAGGTCGACCGGCCGAAGATCGGCGACGGTGACGGGTTTTCCTGGCGCGGCGGTCATGCCTCGGCCAGGTATTGGTGGACCAGGGACACGGCCATCGAGCCCTCTCCGACCGCGCTCGCCACGCGTTTGATCGAACGCGCGCGGACGTCTCCGGCGACAAACACCCCTGGAACGCTCGTCTCGAGCGGAAATGGGTCCCGCGCGAGCGGCCATCCGTCGCCCTTGACATCCAGCCCGGCGACGATGAAGCCTCGGTCGTCGCGCGCCACGACGCCCGCGAGCCAGTCGGTCAGCGGCCTCGCGCCAATGAAAACGAAGCACGCATCGACTTCCTCGACCGACTCGTCCCCGTCCGCGTTGCGGAGGTGCAGGGCACGCAGGCGGCCGTCGCCCTCGGCCGCGACTGCCTCGCTCCGAGTCCTCACCTCCACGTTGTCCAGCGCTTGGATCTGCTCGATCAGGTATTGCGACATCGACTTCGTCAGCGAGTCGCCGCGGACGAGCATCGTCACGCGACCTGCGTACGACGAGAGGTACACGGCCGCCTGGCCGGCCGAGTTGGCGCCGCCGATCACCACCACGTGCTGGTCTTTGCATTCGCGGGCATCGGTCAACGCCGCGCCGTAGTAGATCCCCTGCCCTGTGAGCTCGGAGAAACCCGGTGCGTTCAGCTGCCGGTAGGAGACGCCGGA